>PPYF01027480.1_pt1 | contig 22410 bp, 16 predicted proteins | sample 1559871 | NCBI WGS metagenome assembly PPYF01 (sample SAMN08240021, study PRJNA423297) | Human gut metagenome, whole genome shotgun sequencing project.
CTTCCTCATCAATTATAAGAAAACGGTCGTGAGCCTTGTTGTAAGCGTGTAAGGTCACGCCCGGATACTGGGCATTGTGCCGCTAAACATCCTGACGGAGCTGATCAGAAATCCTGCCATCGTAAATATCCACAGTCACACCCAAATTCCGTTTTGATAATTGAACAAGCACAGAATCATCAATATAGCTATCGATAACCACTATGCGTTTTTTTGCCTTGCGAATCAAATCAGCAACAAAGGCGTATGCGTCAAAAATTTGGCCGTCGAAGAAAATGCCCTCCTTAGGTTGAAGCGAACTGCGGACAAAGAAATCGACTTTTTCTGTGAGTTGTGATAATTGGTGGTCGTGCTCGGAAAGTCTGCGGTCAATCCTATCCTCCATCAGCATAAGCCTCTGATTAACAGAATATCCTCGCAGAAGATATTCTTTCAACACCTTGTTTGCCCATTGACGGAATAAGGTAGCATTCCGGCTATTAACTCTATAACCGACTGATAGAATGGCATCTAAATTATAGAATTTAGTCTGATAAGATTTCCCGTCTGCGGCAGTATATTCCAAAATGGAATGAACTGAATTTTCATCGAGTTCACCACTATCAAATATATTTTTGAGATGCTTGGATATTGCCGGTTGTTTTACTCCAAACAATTGAGCAATCTGCTGTTGTGTCAACCATACGGTTTCTTGCTGGACTCTTACGTCAAGCTTCATCGTTTCATTCGGCTGATAGAGTATTATTTCGTTTTCTGTCTTTTCCATATGCAAAAATATCAAAAGTTTATGATAATTCTCCGGGGAGGAAGGAGTAGTGAAGTTTTTCGACTTCGGCGGTCAGGGTCTGGGGCAGTAGCCGGGCATAAACCTTTTCGGTGATGTCGGTGGAACTGTGTCCGAGAAGACGGCTTACAACGGTCATTGACAGTCCGTCATTGATGGCAAGCACGGCGAAGGTGTGGCGCGCAGTGTGAAATGAAAGGGGAAAAGGAAGTTCTAACCGTTCACCCACCACTCGCAACGATTGGTTGATATTTTTGGTCGCCGTATTTCTCGCACGGTAGAGTGCATCCGCATCGTTAAGACTGAGTGAATCCTTCACAAGGTCGAATACATATTTACTCCGGCGGGACATACCCTGCCACTTGTGGAGAATACGCAATGCAGGTTCTGTAAGTGGAATTTTGTGGCGTTTGTTGGTCTTAATCAAAACCTTACTCAGCTCTTTCTTCTCAAAGTTAATGTGCGCCCATTGCAGAGTCATCACATCTACAATACGGAGACCGCACGCATGAAAGGCAAAGAGAAACATTTCGATAAACTCCTTACGGCGAGGCTCGGTATCGTTCTGATAAAACTCCACGAGTTTGGCAAGTTGCTCCTTGCTGAGATTATGACCGTCAAACTCTTTCTCGCCCTCAGCTTCAAGCGATGCCTTTTCTTGAATGCGCATATCCTGAATCGCCGCATTGACTTCGCGGTCAATCAATCCCATCTTACAGGCTGCCTCGCATCCTTTCAATATTGGTGTCAGTGAGTGGTTGATCGTGGCATCTGAGTTATTCTTGAAATCCCGGCGCCATTTGATGTACTTGTCAATTAGTTCCGGTGTGACTTCACCTATATATAGTCCGTCCGGCTTATAAGTTCCATTATTGGTAGCTCGCAAGAACTGCTGAAAGATATTCATGCAGCTTTGTCCGTTCTTATAACGGCTATAGCCAATCTTGTTACGGCTGTATTCGGAGTCAAGACGTTTCAATACGAAGGTAATGAAATCCTCGCCTTTATCCTTTCGGGTAATGGGTTTATCATCGAGAAACGCCGATATGATTTCCTCAGATACTTCGCCTGGGTGCGCCTGATGATACTCGTTGAGTGCGGCATCAATCTTGTTGACCTTCATCAAAAGGAGATTGTTGAACCTGACGCTATCCGGCATGGATGCGCGAATTTCGCCACGACCATTATTGCCATTCGGATTCCAGTCTTCGACTTTCACGGAAATATTCATGCTCCGGCGGAGGGGTTTTCCGCTGAAGATATATTCTATCTCCACCGGATATACCTTCGTCTTATCGTAATTCTTCGGATAGCGAAGTCTGAAATGTCCCAAGGGGAACGGTTTCTTTTGTCTGCCCATATTTACTTGTTTTAATGCTCACCAAGGTTGGAATATGGTGCAAATTTAATGAAAAATAGACAAGTTAACAAATTTCGGCGGTGCTAAATGCCTGAAAATAGACAAGTTTATTTTGCGGTAAAAGGATACAAAAAGCGATTGACAAGTTTATTTTCTCGCTTGTCAATCGCTTATGTATTAGCTTTTTATATCTTAAAATCGAGTGGATTTTATATCAATACTCGTCCTCGTTGAAGAAGAAGTCATCTTTGGAGGGGTAATCGGGCCAGATTTCCTCGATGCTCTCGTAGGTCTCACCTTCGTCTTCCATCTCCTGGAGATTCTCGATCACCTCGAGCGGGGCGCCGCTACGCATGGCGTAGTCTATGAGTTCCTCTTTTGTTGCGGGCCAGGGTGCGTCTTCAAGTTTCGACGCCAGTTCAAGAGTCCAATACATATTCTTAGTGTTTTAAAGTTTCAGTTATATTTTTAATTGGATATTTGTCGGTCATTAGATGCGGTTCCCGGCGTGGGATGTGGTTCCCTGCGCGTGCCGGAGTGTCATTTCCTCCAGATGATCTCATCTACACCGTTGGTGTGGTTGAGATAACGGGCAAGGATAAAGAGATAGTCCGACAGACGGTTGATGTAGCGCAGCAGGGCAGGGTCGACATATTCCACCTCAGCCAGGTCGAGTATGCGTCGTTCGGCTCTGCGGCACACCGACCGCGCCACATGTGCGTGGGCCGCGGGCATGCATCCTCCGGGGAGCACGAAAGCGTTGACCTTGGGCGTGGCTGAGTCGAGTTCATCGATCCATCTCTCCATTTCCTTTATATGGTCTTCTGTCAGGCCCCAGGCTGCCGGACTTTCTCCTTCGGGAGCTTCACATGCGAGATAGCCTCCGAAATTGAACATCATGTTCTGCACCTCGAGAAGCTGTTCCTTGACAGACGGGGGGCACGATGGCTCTGACAGCACGCATCCCAGGAAAGAGGAGAACTCGTCGAGAGTGCCGTAGGCTTCCAGCCGGACGCTGTTCTTCTTCACTCTCGTGCCTCCTACCAGGGAAGTGGTGCCGGCGTCGCCGGTGCGGGTATAGAGTTTACTTTTTTCCATATTGTCTGCATATGTTCGGAAATTCTTCTTTTTAACGCGGGCAGATTGATATTGTTGCAGTATTTGGCGATAAAATTATGCGGGAGGGGGAAATAAGACCGTAAAAATGTTGTATATTTGCACTCCCAAGAAGATAACGCAAGAATGACTGACCAAAAGCCATATATAGTGTCGGCGAGGAAATACCGCCCGGCCACGTTCAATACCGTCGTAGGCCAGAAGGCTCTCACGGCCACGCTTAAGAATGCCATAGCAAGCCACAGGCTCGCGCAGGCCTATCTTTTCTGCGGACCGCGAGGGGTGGGGAAGACCTCCTGCGCCAGAATTTTCGCCAAGACGATCAATTGCCTGAGCCCCACGCCCGACGGGGAGGCATGCGGCCACTGCGACTCATGCCGTGCTATCGAGCAGGGAAACTCATTCAACCTTGTGGAGCTCGACGCCGCCTCCAACAACTCCGTCGACGACATACGCTCCATCACGGAGCAGGTGAACGTGCCTCCGCAGAACGGCCAATACCGCGTATTTATCATCGACGAGGTGCATATGCTCTCAAACGCCGCTTTCAACGCGTTCCTCAAGACTCTCGAGGAGCCACCGAAATATGTGGTGTTTATCCTGGCCACCACCGAGAAGCACAAGGTGATCCCCACGATCCTGAGCCGTTGCCAGATCTACGATTTCAAGCGCATCACCGTCAACGACATGATCGACCATCTCGAGTATGTGGCCTCCCAGGAGGGCATCGCCACCGACCGGGAGGCTCTTGGCATCATCTCCCTTAAAGCCGACGGAGCCATGCGCGACGCGCTGTCGATCTTCGATCAGGTGGCCGCCTCCTCGCGCGGGCAGGTGACCTACCGCAATACCATCGAGAACCTCAACGTGCTCGACTACGACTATTATTTCCGTCTTGTCGACGCTTTCCGCGACGGTGATATCCCCTCGGCTCTCCTTATATATAAGGAGGTGCGCGACAAAGGTTTCGATTCCCTCTTCTTCGTCAACGGACTCGCCGCCCATGTCAGAGACCTGATGGTGGCTGCCGATCCACGCACCGTGCCGTTGCTGGAGACTTCTGAAGAGGTGTCCCGGAGATATGTGGAGCAGGCGGCGACGTTGCCTGTGCAGTGGTATTACGCCGCCGTCAAGCTGCTCGGCGACTGTGACCTCAACTATCGTACGGCCACAGGCAAGCGTCTGCTCGTTGAGATCACGCTGATACGCCTGTGTCAGCTCCTCAAGCCCGCGTCGCCCCCTTTTGACGCTCCCGACCGCCCTTTGCCGCTGGGCGATCCCACGAAGGAGCGCAAAGCGGCGCCTGCCGCCACGCATCCGTCGGCGTCCGCCTCTCCGGCAGTGCGGACGCCCGCTCAGGATGCAGCTGTGGATACGGCGGCTCCGCCGGCTCCTGTCGCCAATATCCCCAAGGCTCCCGTGCATCCTGTGCAGGCATCGGCGCACCATGAGCCCCAGCCCGCATCCGTGCCGCAGGGGCAACCGTCGCGTTCTCGCCCCGCCAACCGTCCATCCACCTTCCGTCTGTCCGACCCGGGAGTGGCCGCGTCGGCCTCTGCCGGGCATTTCGAGCAGCGCACCTCACCCTTCTCCCACGATGATTTCATGCAGGCATGGGGAGAATTCATAGCCCGCAATCCCTCGCTCCATATTCTTGTCAATACCATGCGTGGCGCGCGCCCTGAGAAAAGCGGCGACAACGCCTATAGGATTGTGGTCGACCATCCGGCCCAGTTGCAGGCTTTTGAACTTTCGATGCCCAAACTCCTTGAGTTTCTCCGCGATTTCCTCAAGAATGATCTGCTGACGCTTAAGGTGGAGGTCAACACGGCCCCCGTCGACAACAAGCAGCTGCCTCCGAAAGAGTTTCTCCGTCAGGTCGTCAACGACAATCCCGCTTTCGCACGCTTTCTCACGAGTCTTGATGCGGAGCTTATGTGATGTTAAATTTTATGAATTGTAGTTAAATAAGATTAATTTATCGTATATTTATACATCTGAAAAGGATTGAATGGGAAAAGCTGGCTGAATTTTTACTATCTTTGCAAAAGCATTCCGGAGGGGACAGACGTCTCCTCCTCTTTTTTAGCATTGACGCATGCCGGTCCCGGGTCTCCGGTCGGCCGCAAGAACGAGAAAACATATGATAGACAAGACCGCACTGACAGCCTTCATAGAGGGGCGACTTGAGAACACCGACCTTTATCTTGTCGATGTGGAGGTGACTCCAGCCAACGAGATACGGGTCGAGATAGATTCCGACGCGAGTGTCGACATCGACCGCTGCGTGGAGCTCACCCGCGAGATAGAGCAGGAGTTCGACCGCGATGTCGAGGATTATGAGCTGGAGGTCGGTTCGGCGGGTCTCACGTCGCCGTTCAAGGTGCTCCGCCAGTATGAGAAAAATATCGGCAACGAGGTGGAGGTGCTTGCCGCCGACGGCAGGAAATACCGGGGGTTGCTTCGCGAAGCGGGCCCCGAGACTTTCACCGTGGTATGCGAGGAGAAGAGGAAGCCCGAGGGCGCCAAGCGTCCGGTGGTGGAGAAGGTGGAGCGTATCTTCGCCTACGGAGATGTGAAATATACGAAATATCTACTTCAATTCTAAAGTCTTATGGCAAAGAAAGCAGAGACAGTGAATATGGTCGACCGGTTTGCTGAGTTCAAGGAGCTCAAAAATATCGACAAGACCACAATGATAAGTGTGCTCGAAGAGTCATTCCGCAATGTGCTCGCCAAGATGTTTGGCTCCGATGAGAATTTTGATGTGATCATGAACCCCGACAAGGGTGACTGTGAGATCTATCAGAACCTTAAGGTCGTGCCCGATGACGAAGTCGACAACAAGGATATGGAGATCGGCCTGACCGAGGCCCGCGAGATTGATCCGGAGTGTGAGATCGGCGAGGAGGTGTCGAAGCAGATCTTCTTCGAGAAGTTCGGACGTCGCGCCATCTTGAATCTTCGCCAGACGCTCCAGTCGAAGATCCTCGATCTCCAGAACGAGGCCAAGTCGTCGAAATTCAGGGAGCTCGAGGGAGAGATCATCACCGGAGAGGTGCATCAGATCTGGAAACGCGAGGCCCTTCTGGTCGACGAGGATCAGAATGAGCTCACGATGCCCAAGGAGGAGCAGATCCCCAGCGATTCGTTCCATAAGGGCGACATGGTCAGGGCGATCGTGAAGCGCGTCGACAACCTCAACAACAATCCGAAAGTGATAATCTCGCGCACCGACGACCGTTTCCTGCGCCGTCTTTTCGAGCAGGAGGTGCCTGAGATCCACGACGGACTTATTACCATCAAGGCCGTGGCCCGCATTCCCGGCGAGCGTGCCAAGATCGCCGTCGAGAGCTACGACGACCGCATCGATCCCGTGGGAGCCTGCGTCGGAATAAAGGGAAGCCGCATCCACGGTATTGTCCGCGAGCTGCGCAACGAGAATATCGACGTGATATCCTACACCGCCAACCCCTCGCTGTTCATACAGCGTGCGCTTAGCCCCGCCAAGATATCCTCCATCCGCCTCAATGAGGAGGAGAAGAAAGCAGAGGTGTTCCTGCATCCCGACGAGGTCTCTCTGGCCATCGGAAAGGGGGGGCTCAACATCCGTCTTGCCACTATGCTCACCGGCTTCACGATCGACGTATACCGCGACATAGAGGAGGGCGAGGAAGACATCTATCTCGATGAATTCCGCGACGAGATCGACGACTGGGTGATCGAGGCGCTCAAGGATCTCGGCCTGGGCACCGCCAAGGCTGTGCTCAACGCCAGCCCCGAAGTCCTGGAGCAGGCCGATCTTGAAGACACCACCTTGCAGCACGTCTTCGACGTGATCAGGGCCGAGTTCGACGACTGACCTCCGGCCCTCCCGTATCCTCTCTCTCAAATAAATTAAGACACAACCTCTTCACCAGCATATGCGCACAAAAATCAGCAAAGTAGCAAAAGACCTTAATGTCGGGGTAGGCACCGCCGCCGAGTTCCTGAGAAAGCACAATATCGATGTCGACAACAATCCTAATTCAAGAATTGACGACGACGCCGTGGCGCTCCTCACCAAGGAATTCAGCAACGACCGCGACGACAAGGCCAAATCAATCGACAGGACGAACTCCAGGCGCGAGGGCAGGAAAAAAAGCTCCGGCGAAGAGCCGGTGGCCGCCACTATGCCTGGATTAAAGGTGCTGGGTAAAATCGATCTTGACGCTCCCAGACGCAAGGGTAACGGCTCCTCGCAGCGCGGTGGCGACCGTAAGGGCGCGCCGCAGCAGGCCCCCAGGCAGGAGGCGCGTCAGGCGTCGCCCGAGGCCGTGAAGGCCGCGCCCCAGCCGGCGAAACCCGTGAAGGAACCTGCGCTTGCAGAGGCGGCTCACGCCGATAAGGTCGCCGCGGAGAAACCGGCGGCCAAGCCCGTACAGTCCCTCGCGCCGGAGGGGCCCGCACCTAAGCAGACCGCTCCGGCTCATGAAGCGCCCGTAGAGACGCGCCCCGCGCAGCAGCCTCAGGAAGCTCCGCGCGACATTCCCGCCGCGGAGAAAGAGAAGCCTGCGGCGCCTGGTGAATCAAAGGATGTCCACACAGAACAGACTATAGTGAACAAAAGACCTCAATCCGACCAGAAAGCCCCTGCAAGACAGGAAGGCGAGAAACGTGCCGACAACAGACCGGCATCACCCGCTAACGGCGCCTCCGCCGGCGAGGCCCAGAAAGCCAAGGCAGCTGCCTCCCTCCCGGGAGCCGCAGAATCGCCTGCGCAGGAAGAGCCGGCTAAAAGCAATGTGTTCAGACTCTCCACTCCCCCTGTGCAGCCGGAGCTTAAGGTGCTCGGAAAGATCGACCTTTCCGCGCTCAATCAGTCGACACGCCCCAAGAAACGCGGTAAGGACGACCGCCGCCGCGGCGGCGACAAAAACCGGCAGGGGGGCGCCGCCGCCCAGGCTTCGGGCGATGCCGCATCTTCCGACCGCAAGAAGCGCAAGAGGATAGGCAAGGAGAAGATAGATATCGAGAAAGCCGCCTCGCAGCCCGGATTCGGCTCGGAACGCCGCAAGAAGGGTGGCGATAAATCCTCGCAGCCCGCACAGCAGGGCGGCGCTGGCCAGGAGCGTAAGCGCTCCGAGAGAAAAGGTGAGAAGCCGCGTCGCGGAGCCGAGCGCCCCCAGCGTCAGGAGTCGAACCCTGAAGACGTACAGAAGCAGGTCAAGGAGACTCTTGCAAGGCTTACGAGCAAGGCGCCCAAGAAGGGCGTGAAATGGCGCAAGGAGAAGAAAGAGGCGATCCATAACCGCGAGCTTGAGAACCAGCGCCGTGAAGAGGCTGAGAGCCGCGTGATACAGCTCACCGAGTTTGTCACGGCCAACGACCTCGCCAACCTTATGGAGGTGCCTGTCAACAACGTCATCGCCACGTGTATGAATCTCGGCGTTATGGTGTCGATCAATCAGCGCCTCGATGCCGAGACAATCAATATCGTGGCCGAGGAATTCGGATTCACCACCGAATATGTCAGCGCCAGCGTGACGGAGGCCATAGCCCCCGAGGAAGACGCCGAGGAGGATCTCCAGTCGCGTCCGCCGATCGTGACCGTCATGGGCCACGTCGACCACGGTAAGACCTCGCTGCTCGATTATATCCGCAAGGCCAATGTGATCGCCGGTGAGGCCGGCGGCATAACCCAGCATATCGGTGCCTACAATGTCAAGCTTCCCGACGGCCGAAGGATCACATTCCTCGATACCCCGGGCCACGAGGCCTTCACCGCCATGCGTGCGCGTGGTGCCAAGGTGACCGACCTCGCCATCATCATAGTGGCCGCCGACGACGATGTCATGCCTCAGACAATCGAGGCTATCAACCATGCCTCGGCTGCCGGAGTCCCCATGGTGTTCGCCATCAACAAGATCGATAAACCCACCGCCAACCCCGACAAGATAAAGGAGGAGCTCGCCAACATGAACTACCTCGTGGAGGAGTGGGGCGGCAAATACCAGAGCCAGGACATATCCGCCAAGAAGGGTATCGGCGTGGAGGAACTCATGGAGAAAGTGCTTCTCGAGGCGGAGCTGCTCGATCTCAAGGCCAACCCCGACCGCAAGGCCGTAGGCTCCGTCATCGAGTCGAGTCTCGACAAGGGGCGCGGATATGTTGCCACGGTTCTCGTGCAGAACGGAACGCTCCGCGTGGGCGACGTGATCCTCGCAGGCACGCACTATGGCAAGATAAAGGCTATGTTCAACGAGCGCAACCAGCGTGTGGCGGAGGCCGGCCCGTCCACCCCTGTGCTTATCCTCGGCATGAACGGTGCCCCCACCGCGGGCGACACTTTCAATGTGCTCGACACTGAGCAGGAGGCCCGCGAGATCGCCGGCAAGCGTGAGCAGCTGCAGCGTGAGCTCGGGCTCCGCACCAAGAAGCGTCCCGGACTCGAGGAACTCGGCCGCCGCCGTGCCCTCAACGACTTCCACGAGCTCAACCTCGTGGTCAAAGGCGACGTCGACGGTTCTGTCGAGGCCCTTTCCGACTCCCTCATCAAGCTTTCCACCCCTGAGATTCAGGTCAACGTGCTCCACAAGGGTGTGGGCGCCATCTCCGAGAGCGACGTCACGCTCGCGGCGGCTTCCGACGCCATCATCATCGGCTTCCAGGTGCGTCCTTCGGGAGCCGCCCGCAAGGAGGCCGAGAAGGAAGGCGTGGAGATACGTCTCTATTCTGTGATCTACAAGGCCATAGAGGAGGTGAAAGACGCTATGGAGGGTCTGCTCGCTCCCGAGATCAAGGAGGAGATCACCGGCACCGCCGAAGTGCTCCAGACCTATCATATCTCGAAGGTGGGCACTATCGCCGGAGCTATCGTGCGCGATGGAAAGATCAAGCGCACGAGCAAGGTGCGCGTCATCCGCGACGGCATAGTGATCTACACCGGAGAACTCGGATCGCTCAAGCGTTTCAAGGACGATGCCAAGGAGGTCGTGTCGGGCTACGATTGCGGTCTCTCCGTGCAGGGCTACAACGATATCCGCGAAGGCGATATGATAGAGGCCTACGAGGAAGTGGAGGTAAAGAAATCGCTCTGATGGCATTTTATCTCATAAACCTCGGAAGCAATCTCGGCGACCGCCGTCTCAACCTGAGCCGTGCGATGCGCGCCGTGGGAGCCGAGTTCGGCGATTTCGAGATGAGTCATGTGGTGGAGTCGGAACCCTGGGGGTTCGACTCCACCAATTCATTCCTCAACGTGGGGATGGCTTTCAATTCCGACCTTCCTCCGGAGGAGGTGCTCGGGCGCCTGCAGCGCGTGGAGCGCTCCATATCTCCGGCTCCCCACCGCGATGCATCCGGCGGCTATGCCGACCGTGTCATCGACATCGACATCGTGGCTGTCGACCGGGAGATCATCGATACTCCCTCCCTCCGGGTGCCTCATCCGAGTCTCGCGGAGCGCCGGTTCTTCCTGGAGCCCCTCGCTGAGCTCGCGCCCGGATGGACCCATCCCGAGAGTGGCCTCACCGCCGCGCAGATGCTCGCGCGCCTGCGATAGGTGACTGTCGGCTTCCGTTAATCCGCGGAGCGACACGCCCTTAGTTTTTACATGTGATATATGCTCAATGAAAGGGAATACGGCTTTGCCGGATTCTTTTTCATTTTCAAAAGATACGTATAAAACTTTTTAACATACACCAATGTTAAGAAAACAGATATCCGCCCTCCCCCCCTGGCTGCTGACGGCGCTGACGCTCGCCCTTATCCTGTGGCTGACGCTCTCGCCCGATCCGCTTGGCGACGATGCTCCCCGTCTGTTCCCGGGAGCCGACAAGGTGGTTCATGCCTTGATGTTCGGCTTCCTGACAGTGATGATGCTACTCGACCGGCAGCGGCGACGCGGTTGGAAAGTGCTTCCTCCCGTAGCCGTATGGTGCGCGGCCCTTCTCTCGGCTTCTGTCGGGATCGCCATAGAGTTCGCGCAGCGCGCCATGGCGATGGGACGCGGATTCGAGGTGGCCGATATGGCCGCCGATGCCGCCGGAGCTTGTATCTGCGCGGTGATGTGGCTTCTCCTGCAGCGACGCTGGACAAAGCCATGACTGTATGCTCCCGTCCGTGCCCCTTCCACTTCCGGCATGGCGGGATGATTGATAATGAAACAAAATCAAAGATTCCACTATGGCCGACGATGACAACAGGAAAAATCCGGAGACTCCCGGCTCCGTGAAGGATCCGGAGAAAAAAAGGGTGAGCCGTCATTTGATCCGCCCGCGATGGCTGCGGATCACGCTCAAGACGCTCATGTGGATACTCGTGGCCATAATCCTCATTCCTGTGCTCCTTTATGTGCCCCCCGTCCAGACGCTGGTGAAGAACATCGCCTGCAAGACGGTCTACAACTCCACCGGTATTAGGATAAGTATCGACCGTTTCCGGCTGAAATGGCCCGTCGATGTCTCCCTGCAGGGCGTCTCGGTGATCGAGGCCTCCGGCGACACTATGGCCGTGGTGCGTGAGGCGGTGGCCGATGTACGCCTGGCTCCTCTTCTTAAGATGGACGTGCGGGTGAAGCGCCTCGACCTCAACGACGGATATTACCGCATGGTCAGCCCCGACTCGTCGATGATCCTTAAGATTCGTGCCGGACTCCTCACTGTCGACGACAGAAGCTCGGCCGACCTGCGCGACATGCGCATACTCCTCAACAAGGCCCGCATAAAGGATGGCGAAGTCTCGCTTTTCATGGATGTGTGGCGCCAGAAACCCTCTCCGACAGATTCCACCGCCACCCCTTTCTTCATAAGCGCCGCCCGTCTCGACCTTGAGAACTTCACCTTCGCGATGAGCATGCTCCCCACCATCGACACCCTGCGCTTCAACACCCGCTCGCTGCAGCTGAGGAATGGCGTGGTCGATCTCGGCAAAAACCTCATCACCGCCCGGAGCCTCAGTGCCGCGCAGGGCGATGTGACATATCTTATCCCCGATTCCGCCTATATCAAGACCCATCCGGCTCCTGTGGCGAAACCGGATACGGTGTCGTCCCCGGCCCCACCTATTGTGATAAAGGGCGACAGCGTCTCGCTCTCCGGATTCAGGGCGTTGTATGCCGTGAAGGGGGGTAAGCCGCTCCCGGGGTTCGATCCGTCGTATATAGAGGTCGCTGACGTCAACGTGTTGCTGAAAGGATTCTACAACGCCGCCTCCGACATCACCCTCCCCATAGCATCCATCTCCGCAAAGGAGCGCAGCGGCCTGGAGATCACTGAAGGCCATGGCGTATTTGCCATGGATTCAGCCGGCATGACTCTTCGCGACTTCGATATAAAGACACCTTATTCATCGCTTAAGGCCACGGCCGGACTCCCTTTCGCCCTCATGGAACTGAAGCCCGACGCCCCGGTGGCTGTCAACGCGCGGGGGGCTCTGGGTATCCCCGACATCGAGGCCTTCATGCCCTCGCTTAAGGACTACACATCGAAAATGCCTCGCCGCACCCCGCTCGATTTCGGACTGGAGGCTTCCGGTTCGGTCGACAATGTGGCGATTCCCCTCCTTAGCGCCGCCATGCCCGGGGTTTTCTCGCTGAAAGCTTCCGGAAAGGCCCGCGATGCCCTCGACTTCAAGCGCATCAACGCCACCCTCGATTTCGACGGCTCTGTCACCAATCCCGCTGTCATCGACAACATTCTCGGCGACGCCGGCTTCAGGATGCCCTCACTCCGGCTGAAGGGTAAGGCTGCCGCGGCTGCCCGCACCTATTCCGCCGATTTCAGCCTCCTTACTTCGGCCGGCGACGTGACGGCCGACGGCCGCGTGTGCATGACCTCCGAGGCATACAATGCCGACATCAGTCTGCGTGAGGTCAATGTGGCGCATTTCATGCCGGCCTTGGGAGTCGGTGCCGTCACCGGACGGCTGCATGCGCGTGGCAACGGATTCAATCCGGAGAAGCCTCGTGCGGCCACCGACATCCGTCTCGACGTGGCCTCCATAGTCTACAACCGGCAGACTCTGCGCGACATCACCGCCGACATATCACTCCACGACGGAGTTTACGACATAAACGCCGTGTCGCGCAATGATGCCGCCGACTTCCATATCGAAGGAAGCGGCACGGTGGCGGCCGATCTCTATACCTTCGATCTTACCGGCACCCTCGACCGTCTCGATCTTCATGCGCTCGGTCTCTCCCCGGAAGCCAGCCACGGACGCGGCGACATAGTCGTCAAAGGCACGGCGAGCCCCGCGAAATGGATCTACGACATCGACATGCGTGCCGACAGCCTCGAATGGACCTCCGGCAACCGCTATTTCAGTGTGCCCGGACATCTGGCGTTGCGCTTCAACAGCTTCGCCGACAAGGTCTACGCCAGGGCTGACGCGAGCCTGACCTCCGTGGAGTTCAACAGCCCTGCCGGGCTGAAGAGCATCGTCGACGCCTTCGCGGTCGTGGCGGATTCCCTGGCTGTGCAGATGGGCCGGAAGAACATCAACGTGGAGAGCCTCCAGGCGGCGATGCCCCCCTTCCGCCTCGACATGAACGCGTCAGGCCGGGGAGTCGTGGGCAGATACCTCAACACCATGGGGCTGCGCATGGACACACTCTATGCCGATATTTCCAACGATTCTGTCATCGCAGCCAGGATAGGGCTTCATGAGATAGCCAATTCTTCGATGCGCGCCGACACCCTCACCCTCGACATGCGCCAGCGAGGCAATCTCCTCGACTACCGGGCGCATATGGGCAACCGCCGCAACAACCCGACTCTCTCGGAATTTGCCGATGTCGATGTCAACGGTTATCTCGGAGAGAACCGTGGTCTTGTCTCCCTCACCCAGAAAAACCAGAAAGGGGTGACCGGCTACCGTCTCGGCTTCACCGCCGCTCTCGCCGACTCGCTCCTCAATATCCACTTCACCCCGCGTAAGGCCACCATCGCCTATCTCCCCTGGAATCTCAACAACGACAACCATGTGGAGCTGAACATCTACAATATGCGCGTAAACGCCAATCTCATGGCCGAGAGCAACGAGAGCAGCATAAAACTGCAGACCGTGGTCGGAAAGCGTGGCAACGATGAGCTCACCGTGGCTATCCAGAACCTCAAGGTGCAGGATTTCCTGCGTATGTCGGTGTTCGCCCCCCCTGTCACGGCTTCCGTGAGCGCCGACCTGAAGGTGGGATATACCGACAACTGGCTCTATGGCGGTGGCAATGTGGCTGTCTCCGACTTCTCTTACGATAAGATCCGTGTGGGCGACATGAACCTGAAGGTCGGCGCCGCCATGAACGACGACGGCACCTCCGCCGCCCGTGCCTCCCTGAATATCGACGGCAACGACGCCCTGACAGCTGTTGTGCGCCTTAAGCCCGACTCTGTCACTAAGGAGATGACTCCGCGCAAGGTGACGCTCGGACTTAAACGTTTCCCGCTATATATCGCCAACGCCTTTCTCGGTCCGGATGTGGCGCGCCTTTCCGGATATCTGACCGGCAACCTCGACATGAAGGGTAAATTCACCGAACCACTCCTCAATGGCGCCATAGGGTGCGACTCTGTAGGTGTTTTCCTCCCTATCATCGGATCGAGCCTCAGATTCGACAATGATTCCGTCACCCTCGCTGACAATGTGGTGCGGTTCAACGATTTCGATATCTGGGGAGCGAACCGCAACCCGCTGGTGATCTCCGGCGATGTCGACGCCACCAGGTTTTCCGATATAAAGTTCAACCTGGCGCTCAAGGCAAGGAATTTCCAGCTGATGAACAACGACAAGCGCGCCCGCAGCGAGATGTATGGCAAGATGTTCCTCGATCTTGATGCCACGGCCCGCGGACCCATGCAGCACTTCAACATCAATGCCGACCTTGATGTGCTCAGCGGTTCGGAGGTGACCTACTCGGTGTCGCAGACCACTGCCGAGCTGCGCCAGCAGGACGCCGGCGATGTGGTGAGGTTCGTCAACTTCAACGACACCGCGAAGGTGGTTGCGGCCGACACCGTGGCCCCCGCCATGGCCATGAGGATAGTGGCCGGACTGACCATTCAGCCGGGCACTCTGGTCAATGTCGAGATTCCGGGCACCGCCACTACCGGAAGCGGTAAAGTGCAGATCAATCCCTCGGGAACCCTTAACTATTTCCAGAACTACATGGGCGACATGCGTCTCAACGGTCAGCTCGACCTCGGCGACGGCTACGCGCGGTATAACGTGCCCCTGATGGGGGAGAAGAAGTTCGTGCTCAATCCTTCGAGCTATGTGCTCTGGAACGGCGATCTCATGAATCCCGTGCTCAGCATCGCGGCCACCGACGTGGTCAAGGCCAACCTTCTGCAGGACGGCAACTCCCGTATGGTCAACTTCCTCGTGAAACTGAGCGTGGGCAACAATCTCTCCGCGCCGAAGGTGCTCTTCGACCTCTCTACGGACGACGATATGACCATACAGAACGACCTCCTCTCCATGAGCGCCGAGCAGCGGAGCATGGCGGCTATCAACCTTCTCCTCACCGGGCAATATAATCAGCAGGGGGTCAAGACCCCGAGTTCCGACCTTCTCTCCTCGAACGTGCTGACCGACAAACTCTACGGTATGCTCACCGGGCAGCTCAACAGCTGGCTGGCCAACAATGTGAGGGGTGTCGACCTCAGCTTCGGTGTCGACCAGTATGACAGGACTGTCAACGGCGAGTCGGGCACTGCCATGAGCTACAGCTACAGCATGTCGAAGTCGCTCTTCAACAATCGCTTCAAGATCTCTGTGGGTGGCAATTACACGACCGATGCCTCGGCCGATGAGAATTTCTCCGAGAATCTCATCAACGATATCTCCTTCGAGTATATCCTGAAGCAGACCTCCGCCACGACCATGTATCTGCGCCTCTTCCGCCACACCGGCTATGAGAGCATCCTCGAGGGGGAGATCACTGAGACCGGAGGCGGTTTCGTGCTCAAGCGCCGCCTCTCGACCCTGCGCGACCTCTTCAACTGGGCGCACCGCAAGCGGGAGGAGGATAGCGAGCCGGCCGACTCGGTAAGCATAGACAAGGCTGTGGCACGTCCCGCCGCCGACAATGATTCCATCACGAAAACATCAACTGAAGGGCATGAAGAGAAATAGCATTTCCACCAAGACGATAGTCTGCATGTCGGCGCTGCTCGTGCTGATGGCCTCGGCATGCTCCACCACGCGCCGCATCCCCCAGGGGGAGACCCTCTATACGGGAGTGAAGAAATTCGATGTGGTGCCTGAAGAGGGCTCGAAGCTGCCTGCCGGACTTATGGAAAACCTCACTACGGCCATAGATTATAAGCCCAACAACCCCATGCCGTTCATGTCGCCGTTCAAGCGGACGCCGTTCCCGGTCGGCCTTTGGGTCTACAACAACTGGAACGACTCGGCGAAAGGGATAAAAGGATGGCTCTACCGCAAACTCGTGGCGCAACCCCGTCTCATAAGCGACGCGCGTCCGGAGATGCGCGTGAAGCTCATGGAGCAGATCCTCGACAACAACGGCTATTTCGGCTCGACCGCCTCCTACGATATTGTCTACGACAAGCGCAACAGCAAGAAGGCTTCGATAGAATATACCGTCAATGTCGGCAAGCCTTATCCTATCGACTCGATAATCTATTTCAACGACCGGAGCGCCCCGATCTATGGCTTCATCGACTCCGTGGCCCGCAAGAGCCCCTATTTGCAGAAGGGGGAGATATTCTGTGTCGACTCGCTCTCGGCTGAGAGGATAAGGATAGCCAACGCCATGCGCAACCGTGGTTATTACTATTTCCGCCCGGAGTATGTGGAGTTTCTCGCCGATTCCCTGATCACTCCCGGAGCCGTGGCCCTTAAGATGACCCTGGCCGACAACATGCCGAAGATGGCGCGCCTGCAATACCGCACGGGCAATATCTATACCACCGTGCTCCGCAAGAGCGACTCCTATGCCGGCACCCCCGACACCATGCACACCTCCAAGGGTGAGGTCATAGTGATGCGTCCGGCCAAGCTCCGCGAGAGCCTTATCCCCTCGTGCATCACCTTCCGCAAGGGGAAGCTCTTCTCCGTACGCGACATGAACCGCACTCAGACACGCTTCTCGCGCCTCGGCATATTCGGCAACATCCAGATCCAGCCCGTGCCTGTCGACACGGTCGCCGGACATGCCGTGCTCGACGTCTACAACATCGTGCAGTTTGACGACCCGATGGAGGCATCCATCGAGGTCAACGCCACGTCGAAGTCTAACAGCTACCTCGGCCCCGGCCTCATACTCGGCATCACCAACCGCAATCTCTTCGGAGGGGCTGAGAAGCTCACTGTGCAGTTCAACGCCGATTATGAATGGCAGACTGGGCGCCAGCGGAGCAGTGTCTTCAACAGCTACGAGTTCGGCGTCAACGCCACCCTCGCCTTCCCGCGCATGCTGGCCCCGCGCTTCATAAAGCGCACTGAGCGCGATCTCAACTGGACCACCATATCGCTGGGAGCGAGCGTGCTCAACCGCCCGAAGTTCTTCAAGCTCGCCGACTTCAACACCGGCATCACCTATGAATGGCGCTACTCACGGCATGTGCTCAACCAGTTCACCCCCTTCAAGCTCACATACAACAAACTCATATCCACCACCCATGAGTTTGACTCCATCATGGCGCTCAACCCGGCGATAGCGCTGAGCTTCCAGAGCCAGTTCATCCCCCAGCTCTCCTATACATATACCTACGACCGCTTCTTCGAGCGCGAACGCATAAACGGCATCAATTTCCAGGCCACCGTCACCGAGGCGGGCAACCTCTTCAACGGCATCTGGACCGCATGCGGCGTGAAAGGGGAGAAGAGGCTCTTCGGCACCCCCTTCTCGCAGTTCATCAAGGGGCAGGTGCAGCTGGTCTACAACCGGCGCCTCATACGCAATACCGACCATTGGCTCGTATCGCGTGTGCTCATAGGGGCGGAGCACGCCTACGGCAACTCCAGTCAGGTCCCTTATTCCGAGCAGTTCTACATCGGCGGCGCCAATTCAATCAGGGCTTTCACCGTGCGCTCTCTCGGCCCGGGGTCATACCGCGTGCCCGAGTCTCAGCGCAACGGATATTTCGACCAGACCGGTACGTTCAAGCTTGAGCTCAACACCGAATACCGCTTCCCGATCGTGAGCGTGCTCCACGGCGCCCTCTTCCTCGATGCCGGCAACATATGGCTTCTCAAGAATGACCCGCTGCGCCCCGGTGGAAAGCTGCGCGGAAGCACCTTCTTCAAGGATCTCGCACTGGGCACCGGCGTCGGACTGCGTGTCGACATCGGCATGATGGTGATCCGCGGTGATCTCGGCTACGGACTCCACGCCCCCTACGACACCGGCTCCCCGGGCTATTTCAACATCCGCTTCAAAGACGCCTTCGCCTTCCATCTCGCCATCGGCTATCCCTTCTGATTAGTTTTCCGTGGTCCGTGGTCAGTAGTCCGACCAGTCCGACCAGTCTGACCAGTCCGACCTCAACCCTCAACCCTCAACTCTCAACCCTCAACTGACGAACTGACAATGCTATCCTCATCCGAACGAAAAGGCATCCTTATCGTGGCAGCCATCGCCCTCGCGGTCACCCTTGCCGGCATCATCGTGTCGCGGTGCGGGCGCCGGGCACCTGCAGCCACACCTGCCGATGTGGAGCTCCTCTTCACCCCTGATTCACTTGAGGGCGCGGAAGGCGCGGCGACAGGGCGCACGGCAGCTCCTTCGCGGATACGCGGTGACAGCGGCCGCTGGCGCCGACGCGACAGCATAATGGATCGTCGCCGCGGCGATTCCCTCCATATGAAGAAGAAAAGGAAAGCCACCCGCAAATCCCCGAAGCAATACCGTCGCCGCAGCCCCCTCGACGAAAAAGTTATATTCGATTAGCAATTAGAAAATTAGCGATTATAATTTAAAATGGCTAACTGCCCGACTCCTCCGACCAGTCTGACCCCTCCGACCAGTCCGACCAGTCCAACCCCTCCGACCAGTCTGACCCCTCCGACCAGTCCGACCCCTCCGACCAGTCCGACCAGTCCGACCAGTCCGACCAGTCCAACCCCTCCGACCTCAAAATTCAACATTCAACATTCAACATTCAAAATTGACATAGCTGTCGCCACTCTGGGTGCCGACGGTATCGGGAGGGTAGGGCACATGCTCCTCCCCCCCGCCGAGGGCGTGCGCTATGTCGTGTCGTGGCAGCGCCACGAAGGCCTGGAGCCACCCGCGTCGCTACGCCGTGACGACGTACTCCTGCTGCGCCTTGACGGCGTCGGTCTCTCCCGCAACCGAAACAATGCCATCCGTCATGCCTCCGCCGACATCATCCTCTTCGCCGACGACGACATAGAATATCTCCCCGACGTCATCTCCCGGGTGAGGAGCGCCTTCGCGATGAATCCGGATGCCGATATCATCCTCTTCAAGGCCATCTATCCCCATGCCAAACTCTATCCCGAAGCCTCATGCCCCCTCCGCCTCCCCCTTCCGAAAGGATACTACGTATCGTCGATAGAGATAGCGTGCCGTAGGCAGTCGCTCGGCGACCTCCGCTTCTGCGAATCCCTGGGTCTTGGAGCACCTGTGCTTACCGCCGGGGAAGATGAATACTTCATATATTCGGCCCTGCGACGAGGTCTTCAATGCCGTTTCGAGAATGACACCATTTGCCGTCATCCGGCCACTACCACCGGCTCCGGCGGCGCCATCTCCGACGGTGCGCTGCGAGCCTCCGGCTGTCTGATATCCATATTCTATCCCCACACCGCCTTCCTCCGCCTCCCCCTCAAAGCCTGGCGCGCCTCAACCTCGTACGGTAGCGGCCTGCCGCGACCTGAGCGCTTCCTCCACGCCCTTCGTTGTCTGATAGAAGGTGCCCTGTTATCCCTTCGGTAGGTTTTCCGTTTTCCGTTGTTCGTTTTCCGTTGTTCGTTGTTCGTTGTCCGTTCTCCGTTGTCCGTTGTCCGTTGTCCGTTGTCCGTTGTCCGTTGTCCGTTGTCCGTTGTCCGTTGTCCGTTGTCCGTTGTCCGTTTGTCCCGATGTCCGACCAGTCTGACTCGTCCGACCAGTCCGACCAGTCCGACAACCCACAACCGACAACCAACTAAAAGATTGATCGGCGTATATCCGTCGTAAACCGCTCGAGTATCTCTATCCCCGCCAGCGAATTGCCATAGCTGTTAAGCTCCGGGCTCCACACCGATATCGCCAGCTTCCCCGGCATATAGGCCGCGATACCGCCTCCTACGCCACTTTTCCCCGGCAGTCCCACACGGTAGGCGAAATCCCCGCTCTCATCATAGAATCCGCACGTCGACATCACCGCCCCCAGACGCTTTGACTGACTCTCCGTCAGTATCCTTGTGCCCGTGTGGGGATTGATCCCCCTGTCGGCAAGCATCAGGAAACTCTGCGAGATGTCGCCGCAACTCATGGCGATGGCGCACTGGTGGCAGTAGACGTCGATGAGCATCTCCACATCATTGCGTATATTGCCGAAACTCTTCATGAAATAGGCGAGCGCCATGTTGCGGTCGGCGTTCTCGCGTTCGCTCACTGCCACTCTGCTGTCGTAATAGATGTCATTGTTCCCCGCCATACCCCTGACAAAATCGAGGATGGCCTCCTTCGGCCTGGGGTAGAGACTTATCAATCTGTCTGTGACCACCAGAGCCCCGGCGTTGATAAACGGATTGCGGGGTATGCCCCGTTCATGTTCGAGCTGCACAAGGGAGTTGAAAGGGTTGCCCGAGGGTTCACGACCCACCGACTTCCACAGCTCCTCGCCGATCTTGGCCGTGACCATCGACAGCGTGAAGACCTTCGATATACTCTGTATGGAAAAGGGGATGTCGGTGTCGCCGGCCGCGAAGCTGCGCCCGTCGAGAAGGCTCACCGAGATTCCCATATGTTGCGGATCGACCTCCGCGAGGGCCGGGATATAGTCGGCCACCCTCCCTTGTCCGAGATAGCGGCGCGATTCTTCAAGTATCCTGTCGATTATAGCTTGATAGTCAACCATGGTAAATAATGATTTCAAAGAGGAGAGCAATGCAAATCCTGATTCCCTGCAAATCCAATTCCCTGCAAAATTAGCAATAATCCTCCTGATAGCCAAATCTCCCACACCCCGGTACACCCCCCCTCAAACCCCGGCACCCAGCTGCGTAGCTATGGGACAGCGGCTTTCCAGCCGCTGTGCCGGTGCACAGCTGTCAAACCCCAGTACACACCCCTCAAACCGCAAGTCTAAATAAGCCCTGCGTATGGTAGTCTAAAATAGTTTTTGCCGATTGTGCACCCGCCCTGCGGCTGGAAAGCCGCAGCTCCATAGCTTACGCAGCTGTGCACTCGCCCTGCGGCTGGAAAGCCGCAGCCCCATAGCTTACGCATCTGTGCACCCGGTGCACGGGGGTACGATTAAAAAAATACCCTCTCTTACTAAGAGAGGGAACTCACTGCAAAGGTAATGTTTTTTAGAAGATTGTGCAAACCAATTTACAAAAAAATTAATCTGAACATCCATTTTTAACATTTCAATCGAAATAAACGCCGAAATCTTTTTAAGGCATTGTCGAGATAAATTGCTATCATTAAACTAATTACATTTGTAAGATTTTTATCGAAAAACCGGAAGTCCCTCTCTTAGTAAGAGATGGAACTTATTCACTACTGTTAATTGACTTTCTTACAGGTCTCAACGCTAACGCGTACTAACTTCTGCACTAATGAGACGCAACCGTATTTTATGGATCATGATCCTGGCTTTCCTCGGACTTGCTCCCTCCCTCAAAGCCCAGGACTTCGCGTTGAAGAGCAACCTTCTCTCCGACGCAGCGCTTTCGCCCAACCTCGGTCTTGAGGTCGGCCTCGCACCTAAATGGACACTTGATGTGAGCGGCCAGCTAAACGCATGGCCTGTCAAAGACCGCCGCTGGAAGCACTGGCTCGTGCAGCCCGAGGCGCGCTACTGGTTCTGCCGCCGCTTCGCGGGGCATTTCCTCGGTTTCCACGCCCTCGGGGGACAGTTCAACTTCGGCAACTGGAAACACGGCTTCGACTTCCTCGGCTCTGATTTCTCCCGGCTCAAGGAGATGCGCTACCAGGGATGGGGCGCCGGCGCGGGCGTGGCCTACGGCT
>PPYF01267723.1_pt1 | contig 22406 bp, 20 predicted proteins | sample 1559871 | NCBI WGS metagenome assembly PPYF01 (sample SAMN08240021, study PRJNA423297) | Human gut metagenome, whole genome shotgun sequencing project.
GGAGACCTTACATCGAGACATGTGTATCGCATGCTCCGGGAGTTCGTGGATTTTGCCAATGTATTTAACTAACTCTCAAGTTACAATATTAAATCCCTTATTGTATTTTTCCCCAGAATCGGTATGATAGAAGCATGCGAGGAAATATTTATGTTTAATTTTGAAGAAGAATTAAAAAAGCTCCCCCGCAAGCCGGGAGTGTATATCATGCGGGATGACAAGGATGTCATTTTGTATGTGGGAAAAGCCATCAACCTGCACAATCGTGTAAGGTCTTATTTTCGTGAAAATATCGGCAGAGGTCCTGCCATTGACCAGATGGTATCATTGATCGCGCGTTTTGAATATATCGTGACGGACTCCGAACTGGAGGCACTGGTACTGGAGAACAATCTGATCAAAGAGAATTCTCCGAAATACAACACTCTGCTGAAGGATGACAAGACGTACCCTTATATCAAGGTGACGGTGGGGGAGGATTATCCCAGAATCCTGTTTTCCCGTACCATGAAGAAGGATAAGTCCCGCTATTTCGGTCCTTATACCAGTGCTGCGGCGGTCAAAGATACCATTGAGCTGCTGAACAAGCTGTACCAGCTGCGTACCTGCAACCGGGTGCTGCCGAGAGACACCGGACTGGAGCGCCCCTGCCTGAATTATCATATTAAACAGTGCCTGGCTCCCTGTCAGGGCTATGTGAGCAAGGAGGAGTATAGACAGCAGGTGGCGGGAGCACTGGAATTTCTAAACGGCAATTACAGCCCGATTCTGAAGGATCTGGAAGAGAAGATGAACAAGGCAGCGGAGGAACTGGAATTTGAAGAAGCTGCCAGATACAGAGATCTGTTATCCAGTGTCCGCCAGGTGTCCCAGAAACAGAAGATCACAGAGGGCGTGGGTGAAGATAAAGATATCCTGGCGCTGTATCAGGATGAGACGGAAGCGGTGGTACAGGTGTTTTTCGTCCGGGATGGCAAGCTGATCGGCAGGGAACATTACTATATGACACATGTGCCGGAAAATAACAAACCAGCGATCTTACAGGATTTTGTAAAGCAGTTCTATGCGGGGACCCCATTTATTCCCAGAGAACTGATGCTGCAATATGAAATCGAGGATGCGGAACTGATCGAGAAATGGCTGTCGGAGCGAAAAGGCAGCAGGGTCTATCTGAAGGTGCCTAAGATCGGCAGTAAGGAAAAACTGGTGGAGCTGGCAGCGCAGAACGCAAAACTGGTACTGTCCCAGGACAGAGAAAAATTAAAACGCGAAGAAGGACGAACCATCGGTGCGGTGAAAGAAATCTCGGATCTGCTGCAACTGCCGTTAACTGGCACAGCCCGGATGGAAGCCTATGATATTTCCAATATCAACGGTTTTGAAAATGTAGGATCTATGGTGGTCTACGAAAAAGGAAAACCGAAACGCAGCGATTACCGTAAGTTCAAGATCAAAAGCGTCTCCGGTCCGGATGACTATGCCTGCATGCGGGAAGTGTTGACGAGGCGGTTCCGCCACGGCATGGAAGAGAGCAAAGAGCTGGAAGAACAGGAGATGGATCAGGAGTACGGAAGCTTCACGAAGTTCCCGGATCTGATTCTGATGGACGGCGGTCGCGGACAGGTGAATATTGCGCTGTCCGTACTGGAAGAACTGGGAATCAACATTCCGGTCTGTGGCATGGTCAAGGATGACAACCATCGTACCAGAGGCTTATATTATCATAATATTGAGCTTCCCATTGATACCCATTCCGAAGGTTTTAAGCTGATCACCAGAATTCAGGATGAGGCCCACCGTTTTGCTATCGAATATCACAGATCCCTGCGCAGCAAGACTCAGGTGAAGTCCGTACTGGATGATATCCCGGGAGTGGGGCCGGCCCGGAGAAAGGCCCTGATGAGGCACTTTAAGTCACTGGAGGAGATCCGGCAGGCAACGGTGGAAGAACTGATGGAAATTCCCGAAATGAATGAGCGCACGGCAGAGGAAATCGTGACCTTTTTTGCTTCACAGACAGGACAACCTGTGGTACACTAAAATATAATGAAAAGGGCGGGGAACCGGGGCGGTTTTTTCGCGGAAAGGTATGGAGATTAGTATGGCAAGTGTAAGTTTAACCCGTGTTATCGAAAAAATGAAACTGGAAAATCTCACACCGGAGATTGATGTGAAACATGTGAAGATCACACAGCCGGATATCAACCGTCCGGCACTGCAGCTGGCAGGATATTTTGAGCATTTTGATGCGACCCGACTGCAGATTGTCGGATTTGTGGAATACACTTATATGGAAGGCATGACGGATGAGACTCGTAAGGAAGCTTATGAGAAGCTGATGGCTTATGATATTCCCTGTATCGTGTTCAGCCGTGACCTGAAACCGGATCCTATTTTCCTGGAGACGGCGATCCGACATCAGATTCCGTTATTATCTACGAAAAAATCCACTTCTGACTTTATGTCTGAGATCATCCGGTGGTTAAATGTCAAGCTGGCTCCCTGCATTTCCGTGCACGGTGTACTGGTGGATGTCTACGGTGAAGGTGTCCTGATCACCGGTGAGAGCGGCATTGGTAAGTCCGAGGCAGCACTGGAGCTGATCCGAAGAGGTCATCGTCTGGTAACCGATGATGTGGTAGAACTCCGTAAGGTCAGTGATGATACGCTGGTAGGTTCTGCACCGGATATCACAAAACACTTTATTGAATTGCGTGGTATCGGCATCGTGGATGTCAAGGCACTGTTCGGTGCACTGTCCGTAAAAGATACACAGACCATCGATCTGGTCATCCGTCTGGAAGACTGGGATAAGGACAAAGAGTACGACAGACTGGGACTGGAAGAGAATTATACCGAATATCTGGGCAATAAGGTGGTATGCCACAACATTCCGATTCGTCCCGGACGTAACCTGGCAGTTATCTGCGAGACGGCAGCTATCAACCACCGTCAGAAGAAGATGGGCTACAACGCAGCAAAAGAACTGTACACCCGTGTACAGAACTCTCTGGCAAAAAGACGTGAGGAGGACGAGGACGATGAGTAAATATGCATTTGGGGTAGACGTGGGAGGAACCACGGTCAAGTTAGGACTTTTCAATGATAAGGGACAGGTGCTGGATAAGTGGGAGATTCCCACAGTAAAAGATAACGGCGGGGAAAAGGTATTGCCGGATATTGCAGCATCTATCAAAAACAAAATGCAGGAGAAGAATATCTCTGTAGAAGAACTGGTAGGCGTAGGAATTGGAGCTCCCGGTGCAGTGGACGCTGACGGCTATATGGTCAACGGTGCAGTGAACATTGGCTGGGGTGCCTTTGATCTGGCAGAGACCCTGAAAAAAGAACTGGATCTGCCTGTAACTGTGAAAGCTGGAAATGATGCCAATGTAGCAGCCCTGGGCGAAATGTGGCAGGGCGGTGGTAAAGGCTATTCCAATCTGGTAGCCGTTACTCTGGGAACCGGTGTCGGTGGAGGTATCATCATCGACGGCAGAATCCTGACCGGTACCAACGGTGCCGGCGGTGAAATCGGACATATCCATATTGAAGATGCTGAGACAGAGACTTGCGGCTGTAAGAACAAGGGCTGTCTGGAGCAGTATGCATCCGCTACCGGAATTACCCGTCTGGCCAACAGACGTCTGGCCAAAGACGATGCTCCCAGCATGCTCAGAGGTGGTGAAATCTCTGCGAAGACCGTATTTGATGCGGTGAAAGCCGGAGATAAAGTAGCAATCGAGATCGCAGAACAGTTCGGCGAGTATCTTGGCAAGGGACTTGCCGCAGTAGCCAGCGTAGTTGATCCCCAGATTTTTGTCATTGGCGGTGGTGTGTCCAAGGCCGGAGACATTTTATTCAAATACATAGAGCCTTCTTATAAGAGATGTGCTTTCGGTCCCTGCAAGCAGACGAAATTCGCCCTGGCCAAGCTGGGAAATGATGCCGGAATCTACGGTGCGGCAGCACTGGTATTAAAGTAGGCTTTCGCGGCATAATTATAACAAAAAGAAAGAGCAGCCTGACAACATGATAAGTGCAGCAGTGATAGAAGCATTAAAAGAAATTGTACCGGCAGATAAAGTTCTGTTACAGGAACCGATGAAATTGCATACCACCTTCCGGATCGGTGGCCCGGCAGATTGCCTGGTCTATCTGGAAAACGAAGAGCAGCTCTGTAAGATCCAGAAATACCTTCGGCTGGTGGATGTTCCCTATACCGTGATCGGCAACGGAAGCAATCTGCTGGTCAGCGACCAGGGATATGCAGGAATTGTTCTGGTGGTTGGTAAGCATATGAGCCGGATCGAAGTGAGAGACTGCTATCTGGAAGCAGAGGCAGGGGCCCTGATGAGCCAGGTGGCAAAAGCAGCGAAAGAGCATGGCCTGACAGGCCTGGAGTTCGCAGCGGGAATCCCCGGTACCATCGGTGGCGGAGCTGTAATGAATGCCGGAGCCTACGGCGGAGAGATGAGCCAGGTGGTGACCGCTGTTACGGTAGTCAACCGTAATGGAGAGATCATGGAACTGGACAACAGTACCATGGAGTACGGCTATCGTACCAGCGTGATCCAGAACCAGTCGTTTGTCGTGACGAAAGTGACTTTCCGGCTACAGCCCGGAGATCCGGAGCAGATCGCAGCCAAAATGGAGGAACTGGCAATTCGCCGCAGAGAAAAACAACCTTTGGAATATCCCAGTGCCGGCAGTACTTTCAAACGTCCCGAGGGACATTTTGCCGGGCAGCTGATCATGGAAGCTGGTCTGCGGGGATACTCCGTAGGAGGCGCAAAGGTATCGGAAAAGCATTGCGGATTTATTATCAACACCGGCAATGCCACTGCAGAAGATGTAAAAGATGTGATCTGGGAAGTACAGAGAAGAGTGAAAGAACGTTTTCACGTGGAGCTGGAACCCGAGATCAAATTCCTGTAACTATTCAGAGCCATGTAAATTTGTTTTCTGCGGATGCTTGCATCTTCGCAGAATCGCAAATTTATATGGCGAAGTAACCACATGAGCAGAGAACAGGAAGACCTGTTCTCCAAGGAAGCCTCGAAGAGGTGATTTTGCGAATGGGATTCTGAATAGTTACGATAGAATAACGAGGTGCATATGAGATTTGTAGTAGTAACAGGCATGAGTGGCGGAGGAAAGAGAACCGCATTAAAGCTTTTGGAAGATGCTGGATTTTACTGCGTGGATAATCTGCCGGTATCTCTGGTGGAGAAGTTCGTAGAACTGATTGCCATGCCGGGCAGTGAGATCAGCAAGGTGGCCCTGGGACTGGATGTCCGGGCAGACCAGAATTTCATGGATGCGACCCGGATTTTGGAGCAATTAAAGGAAAAAGGCTACAAATTCGAGATTTTGTTTATGGACTCCGACGATGCTGCTCTGATAAAACGGTATAAGGAGACCAGACGTGTGCACCCTCTTGCAGCAGACGGCAGAGTGGAGGACGGCATTCACAAGGAGCGGAAGATTCTGGAGACAATCCGCAAAAATTCAGATTACGTCATCGATACCTCCAATCTGTTAGTCAGAGAACTGAAGGAAGAGTTGGATCGTATTTTTGTACAGAACGAAGAATACAATAGTCTTATGGTAACGGTCATGTCCTTCGGGTTCAAGCATGGAATCCCCGCAGACGCCGATCTGGTCTTTGATGTAAGATTCCTGCCAAACCCTTATTATATCGAGGAACTGAAGCCCCAGACCGGTAATGATAAAGGAGTGCAGGATTATGTGATGAGTTTTCCGGAGACCGGAATATTCCTGGACAAGCTGACCGACATGATTCAGTTTCTGATCCCGAATTATATTAAAGAAGGCAAATACCGTCTGGTTATTGCAATCGGCTGCACCGGCGGTAAGCACCGAAGCGTTACTTTAGCAAATAAATTGTACGAACGTATGAAGGCGGAAGGTCATTATGGTATCAAGCTGTACCACCGTGATGTACCCAGAGAAGGAATCTGACATGTCATTTTCGAGTGAAGTAAAGGAAGAACTGGCAAAACACATCAGCCCGGCAAGACATTGCCAGATCGCTGAGCTGGCCGCACTCATGAACTTCAGTGGACAATACGGACGCTCCGCAGAAGGAGATTTCATGATCGGTTTCCAGACGGAAAACGAGGCGGTTGTCAGAAAAGGCTTTACATTATTGAAAAAAACATATAATATAGATACTGATGTTAAAATCAGCGAGGAACAGATGCGGAGTGTGATCGATAAGATCGGGGATCTGTCTGAGCCTGTGAGCCCCTTGTTGATTAAAAATTCCTGCTGTCAAAGAGCATTTTTAAGAGGAGCTTTTCTCTGCATTGGTTCTATGAGCGATCCGCAGAAAAGTTATCACCTGGAATTTGTATGCACCGATGAGGATAAAGCGAGACAACTACAGAGTGTGATACAGGGATTTGACATAGAAGCCAAGATTGTGCTTCGGAAGAAGTATTACGTGGTCTATCTGAAGGAAGGATCCGGTATTGTGGATCTTCTCAATGTGTGCGAAGCACCCATTGCCCTGATGAAGCTGGAAAACCTGAGGATTGTGAAAGAAATGCGCAATTCTGTGAATCGGAGAGTGAACTGTGAGACCGCCAATATTACCAAAACGGTAACTGCGGCGACCAGACAGATAGAGGATATTATTTATATCCGGGATCACTACGGACTGGAGAATCTGCCCGAGCCCTTAAGCCAGATGGCAGAGGTCAGGCTGGAGAATCCGGACGCTCCGCTGAAGGAACTGGGAGAGTATCTGGATCCGCCGGTGGGAAAATCCGGTGTGAACCATAGATTACGTAAACTCAGCGAACTGGCAGATAGAATCCGGACGTAAAAGAGGAGGAAAATTATGACAAAGAGGAGTATTACGGTCAGACTGGAAGATGGCCTGGACGCAAGACCGGTGGCACTGTTAGTACAGGAAGCCAGCAAGTACGAAAGCAACATTTATTTTGAAGTAGACGATAAGCGGATCAATGCCAAGAGTATTATGGGTATGATGAGCCTGGGACTTTGTGCAGGCGAAGAGCTTACAGTAACTGCAGAGGGTGCAGATGAGCAGACCGCTGTGGACAACATTGAAAAGTTTTTGAGCGGTCAGGTGGCTTAAGAACATAACATGAGAAGAAGCGGGGCTGATGGAGAATTCTGTTAGTCCCGTTTGTTGTATCTTGAGGGCAGTATTATGAAGAAGATGTTATTTATCTATAATCCCAAAGCTGGAAAGGCACAAATCCGCAACAAACTGGCGGATATTCTGGATGTATTCACCAAGGGCGGTTATGAGATCACCGTATATCCCACGCAGAGAAGTGAGGATGCCATGGAGAAGACCGAGAAGCGCAGCAAAGAATATGATATCGTGGTCTGCAGCGGCGGAGACGGAACGCTGGATGAGGTGGTCACCGGCATGATCCGCAGTGGCTTCCGTACGCCTATTGGCTATATCCCGGCCGGGAGCACCAATGATTTCGGAGGAAGCCTCGGGCTGCCGAAGAATATGGTGAGAGCTGCGGAAAATATTGTAAATGGGAATGATTTCGCCTGTGATGTGGGATCCTTTAATGAGGATGTGTTCGTTTATATCGCAGCTTTCGGACTATTCACGGATGTCTCTTATGAGACCGGACAGGATATGAAAAATGTGCTGGGGCATATGGCATATCTGCTGGAAGGAATGAAGCGGCTGTCCGCGATCCGTTCCTATCCCATGCGGATTACTTATGGCGATACTACGATCGTGGATGATTTTATCTTCGGAATGGTGACCAATTCCGCATCGGTAGGAGGATTTAAGCGGATCACCGGCAAAAACGTCAGGCTGGATGACGGCGTTTTCGAAGTAACGCTGATCAAACGTCCGAAGAACCCGATTGAACTGAATAACATTATGGTATCCCTGCTGAACCGGGATATCGATACCGATGCTATGTACTGCTTCCGGACGTCAAAGGTGGAGATCACTTCCGCAGAGCCTCTTTCCTGGACTCTGGATGGAGAATATGGCGGAACCCATACAAAAGTAGTGATTGAGAACATCTGCCGGGGCGTAGACATCCGGGTGGAGCAGAAGGAATCTTAAAATTTGGTAAAAATTTAACAATAAGCTGTTCCATTTTTGAAAAGAATGTGTTATAGTTTGGATAGTCACAAAGTGATTATTCGAAATGTGTTTTTCGTGCTTTTACGAATGTATAACATTTCGTATATCGTAACAAGAATGAGTATATAAAATGGAGGTATTAAAATGTTAGTATCCGCAACAGAAATGCTCAAAAAAGCGAAAGCAGGCCACTATGCAGTAGGTCAGTTCAACATCAACAACCTGGAGTGGACAAAGTCCATCCTTCTCACCGCTAAAGAACTTCGTTCCCCTGTTATTCTGGGTGTATCCGAGGGTGCCGGCAAGTACATGGGCGGTTATGATGTAGTCGTTGGCATGGTCAACGGACTGTTAAAGGATCTGGACATTGATGTTCCCGTTGCGCTGCATCTGGATCATGGCTCTTTTGAAGGCTGCTACAAGTGCATCGAAGCTGGTTTCTCTTCCATCATGTTTGATGGTTCTCACTATCCTATCGCTGAGAATGTAGAGAAGACCACTGAGCTGGTTAAGGCTGCTCACAGCAAGGGACTTTCCATCGAGGCAGAAGTTGGTTCCATCGGTGGTGAGGAAGACGGCGTTATCGGTATGGGCGAGTGCGCTGATCCTAAGGAGTGTAAGTCTATCGCTGATCTGGGTGTTGACTTCCTGGCAGCAGGTATCGGTAACATTCATGGTAAATACCCCGCTAACTGGAAGGGCTTAAGCTTCGAGACTCTGGCAGCTGTACAGGAGCTGACCGGTGAGCTTCCTCTGGTTCTGCACGGTGGTACCGGAATCCCTGCAGATCAGATCAAGAAAGCAATTGACCTTGGCGTATCCAAAATCAACGTTAACACCGAGTGCCAGCTGGCATTTGCTGATGCTACCCGTAAGTACATCGAGGCTGGTAAGGATCTGGAAGGCAAGGGATTTGACCCTCGTAAGCTTCTGGCTCCCGGCGCAGAAGCTATCAAGGCTACTGTTAAGGAGAAGATGGAACTGTTCGGATCTGTTGGCAAGGCTGAATAATTCTGAGATAAAAAGCTTGACTTAGTAAGTTTGAGGGTATACTATACTTATATAAGAAATATTTTTGAAATAAGTAGCATATGCTATTTATATAATTGGGATGCAACTCCTGATTTCTCCGCTGCGGAGAGTTTAAATATGAGCAGAATTAAATTAAAGTTGCTTAAAAAGACTCTGAAGAGATTCAGAGTCTTTTTTGTAAAAGGAGATTAATTTGTACAAAGCCGAAGAATTGTGTGGTCTTTTAATAAAACCCAAAATTAACGATATTGACCTGGATGTTTTGCAAGACTACTATAGAAAATTTTTAAATCCGTTCATTTATCAATATGATATAACAGAAAATGAGAAGCAGAGTTCTATTCAATTAAGGTTTGATGAAGAAAACTTCTGTCATTTGTTAGGAATTGAATCGATTGTAAAATATTCAGTTTCGAAGAAAGAAATACACCATTACAAGGGACAAGGCGGCTGGGATTATATACAGAATACAGGTCTTTGTTTTAATGATCTGAAAAGGATGAATAAGAGCAAATTTAAAAGCATAAAGGCAAAATTTGTTTATTTCTATCTCATGCCGGATATTTTAGAAAATCCGGTTGCAGTTAATTTTAAAAATGAAAATGTAAGTCCTCCAACAAAAATCGACTGCGATATTTTGTTTTATACAAAGGATGAAAATGCAATTATACATCTTGGAATAAAGAAAGATGAGACATTGGGATATTACATTCCCAAAACTTTTTTTGTTGAGAAAATTGGAGAAGATGGAGTAGACATTTACATAGATAAGCAGGAAAAGATTATAGCAACTAAGAAAAATAGAGTTATTATGTTATAGATGTTATAGAAATGAGACTTGTGCCTTGAAAAAGTAGAGGGTACAACATATATTGATGCGACGATAAAAAATTTCCAGAAAGGATAAGAGATGGAGAATTATATCATAGAGCTAATATCGGTGGCTGGAACATTTATAGCAGCCTATTTAGGGTCCCTTTGGGCATTGAAAAATGTTAAAAAAGAAAAATATTTTGAAGAAAGAAAACAGATATATTATGAATTGGCGAGCATATTACCTATTATAGATACATGTATAACGCAGTCTGATTATTTACAGGATTGTCAATTGGGTGGAACTGCGGAAAACAAAATTGTAATTATGGAAATGAAATTGCATGATGCAGAGGACCGACTAAAAATAATGCAAGAGAGCCAGCATACATACAACGAAATGCATGAAGTAGAAATAGAGATTAGTAATTGGGAGTATAGAATAAAGCGACACAAAGAGTACTTGCAAGAAATGGGAGAGCTACATAAAAAACTAGAAGAATTTGATAAAAGTGGGAAGAAAAACTTGTTGAGATTGTTTGCATCTGCGAGAGTGTGGAATAGTTATGTAGAGCTTTCAGTTGCCTTACATCATGAGTATTATTGCAATTTAGGCGTTGTAAAAGAAGACATAGTACATCATGTTAATAATTTGATTTTTTATATGAGGAATGATTTACAGGGATAAAGTTACTTACATATAGAACAAGATAAAAAATAACTATCCGCATTGCTCTGCGATAGTTGAAAAAACCCCTAGAAAGGGAGGATGCCAAGGATCAGGATCCTTGGCATTTATTATGAAAAAGTTTTTTAAACAAGAAACTGTTGTGTGCTTAAGTTTTTGTTTTGTTTGTTTCTATGGTTATAGTATATGAAACAGAAATGTCCAAAACGTGTTGTGGAATTGAAAATTCCTTGAAGGATTTGTAAACAAAATATGAACAGCTATTCAGAGGCAAACAAATATGTTCCACTGTACGTCGAATACTTGTATTCGTAAGAACAGCGGAACATATTTGTTTGACGAAGTAACCACAGATGAGCAAACAACAAGTAAACTTGTTGTTCAGGAAAGCATCGTAGATGCGATTTTGCGAATGTGGGTCTGAATAGCGGCAGCCCTACGGTTCCAGCATCGACTTTACATAATCTTTTGGTGACAGCTTTGTATATTTCTTGAAGATCTGGCTGAAATACTGGGGATTATTGCCGAAACCGACCATTTCCGCTACCGCATAGGGAGATTCTTCTGAGTGCTCCAGTAAAAGTTTTTTCGCCTCCTGAATGCGGAGCTCTGTTACATAGGCGGAAAATTTGCTGCCAGTCTGTTTGACGAACATTTTGCTGACATAATCCGGATTCATAAAAAGATAATTTTCCGAGATCCATTTCAGTGAAAGGTTGCTGTCACTCAGATGCTCTCCAATGTACTTTATGACCTTTTCCACACAGTCTGTGTATTTGTGCTGCGGTTCCACAGAGAAGATCGAGGTCATGATCTGCTCCGCAGATGGAATCAGGTCATTCATGGTGACACAGACGTTGACTGCCATGAGACTGTCTGTGGTCTGCAGTTTGCTGAGCGGGTAATATTCCTTCTTGGAGGCCTCCATTACCAGACGGATCATCTGGGTCTTGGCCAGATCCACATCCTGTTCCCCGGATAATTCTGTGAAAAATCTTCTCTGCAAAAGTTTTTCCGGTGGCATTTCCGTGAGGAACAGCTGTGTCAGCAAGGAATCTACCCGGGAAGCAGTCTTGCTTTTACAGGTTTCCACACAGGATACGATGACCTGCGTGATCTCTGTTTCATTGGAAGGCTTTAACAGATAGTGTTTCACACCATAGCGCATGGCGGTCCGTGCAAATTCAAATTCACCATATCCTGAGAGGATGATAAACTCTGTGTTCAACTGGGCAGCACGGACCTTTTCAATCAGATCCAGCCCGGATAAACCGGGCATCTTGATATCGGTCATGACAATATCCGGGTATTCATCCAGAATACAGTCAAAGGCTTCAATACCGTCTTTGCAGACAGCAGCCACATCAATTCCCAGAGAATTCCAGTCGATCAGGGAATGGATCGTTTCACGTATGATCTTCTCATCATCCACGATAATCATCTTTAACATAAGGTATCTCCATTTTTACTACAGCAAAATCATTTTCGTTATAGAAGTGCAGCCCGTATTGCTGGCCGAACATCAGCTGGATGCGTTCTTCAATATTTAACAACGCAATGCCCAGACCCTGTTCCTGAATCTTATGTGTCCGGAGATTCTCCAATAAATCATCGGGGAATTCAGATCCGCTGTTTTTCACATAAATCTGTATCAGCCCCTGGGAATACACACAGGTGAGATTGATGATACATTCATCCGTGATCTGCTCCAGTGCATAGTGTACGGCATTTTCCAACAACGGCTGAATGGAAAGTTTGGGAACCTGTGCATCCAGACAAGCATCCGGAATGCTTTCCGTAAAATTCAGACGGTTGTCAAAACGAAGCTGCTGTATAGTCATATAATAATGTATAATATCAAGTTCCTGCTTCAACGTAAAGCGTTCTTTTTTGTTCAGCGTCATCCGCAGGAAATGTCCCAGAGAGTCAGCAATCTGCGAGATTTCCGGCTCTCCGATAGCCTTGGCCCTCCAGTTGATGGCATCCAGCGTGTTATACAGGAAATGTGGATTCATCTGGGATTCCAGGCTTTTTAACTGTGCATCTTTGGTCAGAAGCTGTTGACGGTAATTTTCAACAACCAGTGTCTGGATCCGCTCTGCCATATGTGTAAATTGCCTGTGCAGAATACCAATCTCATCGGTACGATCATTATAATCATAAGGAATCTCTGCCAGTACGGTGGAGTCTTCACCGAACCGCTGCATACGGTAGAGCAGCAGATCAAAATGTCTGGTGATCTTACGTACGATCAGGTGGACGATCAAAATGGAGCACAGGAAACCGCAGAACAGGATCAATACATATAGAAATGCAGTCATCTGCTGGGATTTTGCCACTTCGTCATAAGAAATCAGATGCAGATAATTCCATTCATTGATGTCCATGGTGCCGCGGATGGCAAAATATTTTCTGCCATTCAGGGTGACAACAGCATAACTTTTGATTTTATCATTGATTTTCTGTACTTCCTCTGTATCCAATTCCGGAGAAGAGAACAGCAGCTGGTCTTTCTCATAGATGATCCAGTAGGAACCTTTATATTCATTGCTGATCTTGGACATTTCCGTTACCAGATCTCCCAGATTTACATTGATGATCAATGTTCCGAGATTATCCAGTCGTAAGTTCTTGATCTTTTTGATCTCCCGGACAAGAAATATACCGTGGTCTTCCGCATGGGAAGTTACCCATACCGGGGAGCCTTCCCCGGCCTCTGCCAGAGCTATCAGTTCTTTAGTCAGATCCGCATCCGGCCGACAGGCAATATTTTCATTGGTATAAGTGATGAATCTGGGGCAGGAAATTGCCGCCATTTTCAGGTAGGGCTGGCGGTATTCCAGGTAGTGTTTCTGTAAAGCAGAATAAATATCAGAGTAATAATGTACAGCATAGTCTTCCTGGGGCTGGTAGATTGCATCCAGTGTTGATTGGACTGTAGAATCTGAACGGACGATATTGGTCATGGTCACCAGATCCTCCAGCCGGTTAGTAAATTCATAGGAGACTAACGACGAGGAAGACTGCATGGACTGATACAGCAGCTTATGATAACGCGATGTAATAATGGAAAAGGCAGCTACCAGGAAAAAGAACAGAAAGAGAAGGTCAATCCCTATGGTAGAGAGCAGTAACTTGGTTTCTAACTTTTGATTTGCTATTTTTCTCGAGATATTCTTATTAAAAAATGACATGATATACAAGCCTCCATCAGTTCTTTATTGATTATATACACAACATGCACATGTTTTCAACAATGATATCGGTTTTTTGGTGCAAATAGACGGAAAAGTATATTCCTGGAAAAAGTAAGAATTGTTATAATTAGAACATCAAAAAGAAGTAAATCCATAGCGGATTTACCTTTCGATACCAAAAGGAGGGTTATATTAATGAAAAAGAGAGTTTTATCCCTGTTAATGGCATCCGCCATGATCGTCGGACTGACTGCATGTGGTTCTTCCAATGAACCCGCAGCTACCGCTTCCACCGACAGCGGTAATACCGCAGCCACGACTGCTGACAACAGCGGAAGTGCAGCAGCCGGAAATGTATCCATGACATTCACCTGGTGGGGCAACCAGACCAGAAATGAACGTACACAGGCAGCCCTGGATCTGTATTCTGAGCAGAATCCCGGTGTAACCTTTGACACACAGCCTGCAGAGTGGAATGATTACTGGACCAAACTGTCCACCCTGGCAGCAGGTAATTCCCTTCCCGAGTGCCTGCAGATGGACTATTCCTATCTGGCACAGTATGTAGCAGCAGATCTGCTGGTAGACCTGACACCTTATGTAGAAGATGGCACGCTGGATGTATCTAATGTATCTCAGAGTATTCTGGATGCGGGTTCCATTGACGGTAAGTTATATGCAATCTGTGCAGGAATGAATGCACCTTCCCTGTTCTACAACAAGACCTTGCTGGATAGCCTGGGAATCACTGTAAAAGATAACATGACAATTGATGAGTTCGAGGCAGTGGCACGTGAGGTTTATGAGAAGTCCGGTGTTAAGACTGATCTTCCTTACAGTGCAGGTGACAACTATCTGCCCTATGCAATGCGTTCTCACGATGTGGTGAAGCTGTTTAATGAGGATTCCCTCAATGTAACAGATGCAGCAAGTCTGGTACCGGGCTTCCAGATTTATGAAGATGGTGTCAAGGACGGATGGATCATCGGCGCAGATGTTCACGCTGAACTGACTTCCAACTCTGTAGAGCAGAGTCCTCTGGTATACTTCTCTTCCGAAGCAACCCAGTCCTGGTGCGGATTCTTCTGGTCCAACCAGCTGTCCGCTATGGTAGCGGCCGCTCCCGAAGGCATGGAGATCGGTATCACCACATGGCCTTCCGAGAACCCTCAGAAGTCTAACTTCTTAAAGCCCAGCCAGTTCTTTGCAGTATCCAGAGATGCCGGCGAGAATGAGGCTGAAGCTGTTAAGGTTGTAAATTATCTGCTGAACTCTGAAGATGCTAACAAGATTCTTCTTGGTGAGAGAGGTGTGCCTGCTTCTTCCGTAGTAGCATCCGCTATCGCTCCTCTGCAGGATGAGACTGCACAGGTGGTTACCAAGTATGTAAATGACGTAGTAACTCCCAACTGCTCCGCTATCAGCCCTGCGATCCCTGATGGAGCAAATGAAGTATATGATTACTACAACCAGTTGGTTGATAAGATCCTCTATGGTCAGATGACCGCACAGGAGGCAGCAGAAGATCTGTTCAAGATGGGCAACCAGATCATGTCCAGATAAGCTGTCAGGGCTTACATAAGCAGTAGCACAGTATAAGTATTACAACATTTTTAGAAAGACCAAATGGGTACTGTGGAAGATCCCACAGTACCCATTCTGAAAAAAAGGCTGCTTCTATGAATGCTGCAGCAACGGAGGTAACGTTATGAAGACAACAAAGCATATGACTATCCGTCAGAAGCTGAATACGGAAAAGGCTGCAGGTATCGTATGTACTATGCCATTTATCGTTGGATTTCTGGCGTTTATGATTATTCCCATGTGTATATCGCTGTACTATTCCTTCTGCGATTACAACATTTTACAGCCCCCTACATTTACAGGCTGGGCGAACTTTAAGAGAATGTTTTCCGATGCAACGTTTTATCAGTCGCTGGTGGTAACTTTCAAATTTGCCATCATTTCGGTTCCGTTACGACTGATCTTCGCATTGATCGTTGCACTGCTTTTATTTAAGAGTACGAAAATGACAGGCGTTTACCGTGCACTGTATTATCTGCCTTCCATCATCGGTGGATCTGTAGCAGTAGCAATCCTCTGGAAGAGATTGTTTGCGGTAGACGGACTTGTAAATAAACTTTTGATGGTGTTCGGAATGAAAGAGCCGGTAGCCTGGCTAGGAGATACCAGAACCGCAATCTGGACTCTGATCATTCTGGCAGTATGGCAGTTCGGTTCTTCCATGCTGATCTTCCTGTCTGCATTGAAGCAGATTCCTGTCAGTCTCTATGAGGCGGCAAGAGTGGATGGTGCCAACGGATGGCAGCAGTTCTGGAAGATCACACTGAAGCTTCTGACTCCCACGATCCATTTTAACCTGGTAATGCAGATGATCAACGGCTTCCTGGCATTCACACAGTGCCTGATCATCACACAGGGTAAACCCATGAACTCTACTCTGTTTTACACGGTATACATGTACCAGCAGTCCTTCCTCTTCGGAAGTACCGGTTACGGCGCAGCACTGGCATGGATCATGCTGGCATTGATCGCATTTATTACATGGATCCTGTTTGCAACCAAAAAACTGTGGGTATACGATGGCGGTTTATAGAATCGGAAAGGTACGCCGCAATGCGTAAGTGGGTGTTATTATGAAAAGAAAAAAGACAATCAGTAATATTATATATCATGTTTTAGTATGTGCTTTCGGACTGGTAATGATTTACCCTCTGGTATGGATGGTAATGAGCTCCTTTAAGGATACGAACACCATCTTCACTACGGCCACCAGTCTGATCCCGGAGAAGTTCACGTTACAGAACTATGTGAACGGCTGGAAGGGATTTGCCAAGGTAGGATTCGGCACCTTCTTTAAGAACTCCCTGTTTATCTCCATTACCGCCACCATTGGAACTGTACTGTCTTCCTCTGTGGTAGCCTATGGATTTGCCAGATGCAAATTCCCCGGCAGAAAGCTTCTCTTCGCAGCAATGCTGGCATCTATGATGCTGCCCGCACAGGTGCTGATGATCCCTCAGTATCTCTGGTATCAGAAGCTGAACTGGGTTGGAACCAATCTGCCGCTGATCGTGCCTTATTGCTTTGCTATTCAGGGTTTCTTCGTTTATATGATGACAAACTTTATTGAAGGCATTCCCAGAGAACTGGATGAGGCAGCAAAGATTGATGGCTGCTCCTATTATACTATTTTCACCAAGATCATCTTCCCGCTGATGGTTCCTACCATGATCACCGGATGTATCTTCTCCTTTATGTGGAGATGGGATGATTTCCTTGGAGCATTATTGTATGTCAACAAGACAGAGAAATATCCTGTCAGTCTGGCACTGAAAATGTTCTGTGACCCCAGTTCTTCTTCCGACTACGGTGCTATGTTCGCTATGGCAACCTTGTCTATTCTGCCTGCAGTATTGATCTTCTTCTGCCTGCAGAGATATCTGGTAGAAGGAATTTCAACTTCCGGCCTGAAGGGCTAAGAGAGGAGCAGAGAGATGATATACGATGTATTGGAATACGGTGCAAAAGGTGATGGCGTGACGAATGACGCTGCAGCCATCCAGAAGGCGATTGATGCCTGCAGCCAGGCTGGCGGCGGTAAGGTCCTGTTACAGGGAGGACATGTCTTCCGGAGCGGAACTATTTTTCTGAAATCAAATGTAGAATTTCATCTGGAGATGGGGGCTGTCCTGAAAGCCAGTGACCATCTGGAAGATTTCGATATGTTGAAAGTGGGAACGCCGCAGATCAGTAAGGTAGATACTCCGACCTACAATGCCTGTGATTACAATGGAAAACCGACGCTGAATTTTGTATACAGCAAGGATGCCGAAAATGTGGCCATCACCGGATTTGGTAAGATTGACGGCAACGAGAAGATATTCTATGGAAAAGTGACCAAATGGCATATTGACGGATATTTTTATCCAAGAGTACCTTTGCTGTTCCTGGAAAATGTAAGGCATCTGACCATCCAGCAGGTAACCCTGACCGGCAGTGCATTCTGGACCACTCATCTGGTGGGATGTAAGGAAGTATTGATTGAGGGAATCCGTATTATTAATAATCTGCGTCTGGCTAACTGCGATGGCATTGATCCGGATCACTGCAGTAATGTGAGAATCTCCAACTGTCATATTGAATGCGCAGATGACTGTATTGTATTTAAGAATACGGCGGCTGCCATGGAATATGGTCCCTGCGAAAATATTGTAGTGGATAACTGTACCATGATCTCCACCAGTGCCGCTATCAAGTTCGGCACGGAGAGTGAAGCACCTTTTCGGAATATTTCCGTGACCAACTGTAGTATCCAGCGCACCAACCGTGCTATTTCCCTGCAGTTACGTGATAAAGGCTGTATAGAAAATGTGACATTCTCCAATCTGAATATCGATACCCGCCTGTTCTCCAAGGTACATTGGTGGGGCGAGGCAGAACCCATTACCATCACTGCGGTGAAGAGAAATGCACAGACGAATGTGGGATATATCCGGAATGTCCGTTTCCAGAATATCAACTGTGTCGGAGAGAATGGCATCCTGATCTACGGTGACGATTCGAAAAATATCCGGGATATCACATTTGACGGTATTCATGTCCAACTGGAGAAGAAGACGGACTGGCCGAAGAATTGCCATGATCTGCGTCCCAATGAGGGGAATGTGATCCTGGAGGATTCTCTCAGAGTGCTGTATGCCCGCAATGCGGAAAATATCCATTTCCGGAATTTCTCCTATGAGATTACTGAGGACATGAAGGGCGAAGTGCAAGATCCTATTTTTATTGAAAACTGTGAAAATGTGGAATACTGATCCATAGATATGAAAGCTATGGACATAAAAAGACCTCCGGAGATCAGAGAACATCTGACTTCCGGAGGTTATTTCTTGAAATCTTATCGATCCAGCTTGTTGGGTTCGGGATAGGTCTCGCCGAAGGTATCTACGGTAACACTTTCCATTACCTGGTCCTCCAGGGGACGATCGCTGTAATCGGTAGGGGTCTCAGCAATCTTATTTACCACATCCATACCCTCAATGACTTTACCGAAAGCGGCATAAGAGCCATCCAGATGAGGACTTGTCTTGTGCATGATGAAGAACTGGCTGCCTGCGGAATCGGGATGCATAGCTCTTGCCATAGACAGAACGCCTTCGGTATGTTTCAGATCATTGGTCACGCCGTTAGCAGCGAATTCACCCTTGATGCTGTAGCCGGGGCCGCCCATACCGGTGCCATCGGGACATCCGCCCTGGATCATGAAACCGCGGATGACACGGTGGAAGATCAGACCATCATAGAAATGCTTGCTGATCAGGCTGATAAAATTGTTAACGGATTCAGGTGCAACTTCGGGATAAAGCTCGCATTTGATCACACCGCCATCCTTCATGGTAATAGTAACAATAGGATTTTTTGCCATAATAGTTTCCTTTCTTCCTTTTTCAACAGAAATAGAATAAAATATAAATATTATTGTAATGGATTCCCAGGAAAACGTAAAGAGGAGAATTGCTGCAGATGGATTTTTTGAAGCAGGTGTCAATAGAAATATATCCGGAAGGTGCATCGGACGAGGAACGAAAAAGCTACAGTAAAAAATATGGTGCGCAGATGCATGCCCTGCTGGATGCGATTCGCAGACAGAGACAGGAAAGAGAATTTTCCCAACAAAGAAACGGGTCGGGAAAAGAGTGCTTCGAAGAGAAAAGCGTCCGGGATAGCATGATGTCCGGGTATGAAAGCGGGCAGGGAAAACTCTGGATCGTAGATAACGGTATACGTGCACAGGAACTCTTGGAGCAGGGCTGCCCGGTGCTTGTCTGGCTCCATGAGGACAACAGGGATCAGGATTTTAGCGGTGTCCGTTATGCCTGTGAAAATATCAGTGAACTGGATTTTGATTATCTGGAGAAGGTCTATCGCAGATACGTGGGCATTCCCTGGGAGATTCTGACCACGGAGAGGTGTCTCATCCGGGAGACCGGTGCGGAGGATCTGGATGCCCTTTATGAGATTTATGCGGATCCTTCTGTGACGAAGTACACAGAAGGACTCTATCCGGAGCGGGCGAAAGAAGAGGCCTATCTGAAGGATTATACGGAAAATATGTATTATTTTTATAATTACGGCGTCTGGACGATCTGTGACCGGATGACCGGACAGGTGATCGGCAGAGCGGGATTCTCCAACCGCGAGGGTTACGAGGATCCGGAGCTGGGCTTCGTCATCGGTGTCCCGTGGCAGCGGCAAGGGTATGCCACGGAAGTATGCAAGGCATTATTAAAATACGGGAAAGAAGAATTGGGATTTGAGCGAGTGCAGATGTTAGTGATGCCAGAGAACGAAATATCCCTGCACCTTGCGGAAAGACTGGGATTTACCCAACTGGATCAGGTCACCTGGGAAGGAACTTGCTATGAGCGACTTCTTATGGAACTGTAAAAATATAAAGAAAATATAAAAAACATGTTGACACTCTAAAACCACGGTGCTATACTCTCAACATAGCAAAGGCGCTACAGAATAAAACTGTAGCGCCCTTTTTGTTATGGCGACGAGGAAAGTGAACATCGTGCTGGCACGAATGGTCACTTGACGACCGCTAATCATACCGGGATGTATATCCCGGGTATTGTCCGGCGGAATCACAACGCGCGTGGCCGGACAAAAATAGCGTAAGGGTATGTGGAAAACAGTTTAACTGCTATACCCAAAGGATGCGATGCAATGGGGCTTCGAAGGAGAGACCATGGTATCGCATATTTTTTTACACCGGTGAAATATTGTGGAAGATATTTCACGAAGAGTGAGGAGGAAAATGTTATGACAGAAGAAATCTTAAGCGCAGTAGATGGTCAATTATTTGCAGTCTGGTTTCTGATCGGTGCGGCCCTGGTGTTCTGGATGCAGGCAGGATTCGCAATGGTGGAGACCGGATTTACCAGAGCCAAAAATGCCGGTAATATTCTGATGAAGAATCTGATGGATTTCTGTATCGGTACTGTAGTATTTATTTTGATTGGCTTTGGATTGTTACTTGGTGAAGATGTAGTAGGTCTGATCGGCAAGCCGGGACTGGACATCTTTACTGCCTATGAGAATTTTGATTATTCAAAGTTTGTATTTAATCTGGTGTTCTGTGCTACCACAGCTACCATCGTATCCGGCGCTATGGCAGAGAGAACCAAGTTCTTATCCTATTGTATTTATTCCGGTGTGATCTCCGCTTTGATCTATCCCATTGAAGCTCACTGGATCTGGGGCGGCGGCTGGCTGTCACAGCTTGGCTTCCATGATTTCGCAGGTTCCTGTGCAATTCACATGGTAGGCGGTATCTCTGCTTTGATCGGAGCAAAGCTTTTAGGTCCCCGTCTTGGTAAGTTTGAAAAGGACAAGAGTGGTAAGATTGTAAAAGTAAATGCATTCCCCGGACACAACCTTCCGATTGGATGCCTTGGTGTATTTATCCTGTGGCTTGGCTGGTATGGATTCAATGGTGCTGCTTGTACTTCCGTAGAGCAGTTAGGTTCTGTATTCCTTACCACTACCGTAGCTCCCGCAATCGCAACTGTAGTATGTATGGTATTTACCTGGATCAAATATGGCAAACCTGATGTATCCATGTGTCTGAATGCATCTCTGGCAGGTCTGGTAGCGATTACCGCTCCTTGTGATGTGACGGATTGCTTCGGTGCTATCGTGATCGGTGCAGTAGCAGGACTTCTGGTAGTATTTGGTGTATGGCTTCTGGATTATAAGCTTCATATTGACGACCCTGTAGGTGCTGTTGCAGTACATTGCATGAATGGTATCTGGGGTACTATCGCAACCGGTTTATTTGCAACCACTTCCGCACCCGGCAATGACAGTGTGGTAGGCCTGTTCTATGGCGGTGGCTTCAGGCAGCTTGGTTTGCAACTGTTAGGTTTTGTAAGTGTGGCGGCATGGACTGCAGTAACTATTACCATTGCTTTCCTGATCATCAAGGCTACCGTAGGCTTACGTGTATCTGAGGAAGAAGAGATTGTTGGTCTGGACTCCTGTGAGCATGGTCTTCCTTCCGCATATGCAGGCTTCAGCATTATGGATATTTCCAACACTATGACCATGGAGGTAAATGAAACTTGCCCGGTTCGAGGTACTGAAGAAGGCTCTGAACGATCTGGGTGTAACCGGTATGACCATGACACAGGTCATGGGCTGTGGCGTACAGAAGGGCGCCGGCGAGATGTATCGTGGTGTTGAAATGGATGCGACCCTGCTGCCTAAGGTGAAGGTAGAAGTCGTAGTCAGCAGGATCCCCGTAGCAACTGTGATCGAGGCTGCCAAGAAGGCTCTGTACACCGGACATATCGGCGATGGCAAGATCTTCGTATACAACGTTGACAAGGTAGTAAAGGTTCGTACCGGCGAAGAAGACTTCGCAGCTCTGCAAGACGTGGAGTAATAATGCCAGGGTTATAATCCCTAAGACACGACGTGCTTGCACGGGAGTGGCTTGCCCCTAACTTAGCTTTTATCTAAT
>PPYF01242075.1_pt1 | contig 22405 bp, 26 predicted proteins | sample 1559871 | NCBI WGS metagenome assembly PPYF01 (sample SAMN08240021, study PRJNA423297) | Human gut metagenome, whole genome shotgun sequencing project.
CTTCGCTTTCTCTGCCTGCTTCCCCTGCCGCCGAAACTGCCGGCGAGATTTTCTTCTCCTGTTCTTCCAGACAGACCTTATCCTTCTTTACTCCATCCAAACGTACCGCCATCCTGTTTTCCAGAAAATCTTCCAGCGTTGTTTTCAGTATTTCCCGTTTTCCAGCCGTATCTATGATACCCGCTGCCGAAAAACAGGCAAACAGCGATACGACCGCCAACAGATAAAAAGGAAGCACATCTCCTGACGACTCTCCCGCAGCTATTCCTATACATGCCCCAAGTCCGTCCGCCAAAACCGACAGTAAAAGAAACTGCCCCGCCGCCATCTCCCAAAATCGCAGGCTGAACCTCCCGAGCCTTATCCCCTGTATAAATTTTTCCACAAAGACTCCGGTATTTACCACACCACCGTTCAATTCATAACAACTCTGAAATTTTAATCTGCACTGTTTCAGCAGTATATTTTCAGTCGCAGACAGCTTTGCCGCATCGCGTATCAGCTTTTTCAGCCGCATACCCGTCAAAAATCTGCATACAATGCTTAATAGCAGAAAGCTGACCGCCAGTGCAAAAAACACAAAATGTCCCTCCAGAAATGTAACCATATTTCCCCCGTTCCGTCGTCCTGACTCATAAACTGCGGGCCGCCAGCCCTGCTTCCAGTATAAGACGCACACACGCTCTGCCGCAATCCCTTTGGGCGTACAATCGATTTCCAAATTCCGCCTTTCTTTTTCAAAAGAAAGCTGTTATAATCCGTAACAGAACAAAAATTTCGGATTTTCGACAACAGGAGGAAATAAAACCATGGTATACAAGACAAAGGGAACCTGCTCTACTGCGATACAGCTGGAATTGGACGGTGACACGATAAAATCTGTTTCTTTTACCGGTGGCTGCAACGGCAATCTGAAAGGGATATCCAGCCTCGTGATCGGCATGAAGGCTCAGGACGCCATCGAACGCCTGAAGGGCATCCGCTGCGGCTTTAAGCCCACCTCATGTCCTGACCAGCTCGCGCTCGCGCTGGAGGAAATGCTGCACGCCAACTGATGCGGCACAGCGAAAAGTGATGTTTAGGAGAGCCTGAAAATGAGTAAAAAAATCGTTCTGACCGGCGGCGGGACTGCCGGTCATATCACCCCGAATATCGCCCTGCTCCCCGGACTGAAGCAGGCCGGATATGAGGTGTTTTATATCGGTTCCTATGACGGGATGGAGAAACGCCTGATGGCTGATTTCGACATCCCCTATTACGGCATTTCTACCGGAAAATTCCGCCGCTACTTCGATCTGAAAAATTTTACCGACCCGTTCCGTGTTATCAAAGGCTGCTCGGAAGCCCGCAAGCTGCTAAAACAGATTCAGCCGGACATTGTATTTTCAAAGGGCGGCTTCGTATCCGTTCCGGTCGTCCGCGCCGCGGCGTCCCTAAAGATTCCGTGCGTTATTCATGAATCTGATATGACTCCCGGACTCGCGAACAAACTCTGCATCCCTGCTGCCAGAAAAATCTGCTGCAATTTCCCGGAGACACTTAAAACACTTCCTCCGGAAAAAAGTATCCTGACCGGTTCTCCAATCCGTCAGGAGCTCCTTTCCGGCGATAAACAGGCTGCAAGAAAACTCTGTAATTTCGATGCCTCAAAGCCGGTGCTCATGGTTGTCGGCGGTTCCCTTGGCTCCGCCGTGATAAATCAGTCTGTTCGTGAAGCCCTGCCCGCTTTGCTCAGAGATTTCCAGATAATCCACATCTGCGGCAAAGACAAGATAGATAATCTTTTGCTCAATCAAAAGGGCTACTGCCAGTTTGAATATGTAAAAGAGGAGTTAAAAGACCTGTTTGCCCTCGCAGACGTGGTCGTTTCCAGAGCCGGTGCAAATGCGATATGCGAGCTGCTCGCTTTAAAAAAACCCAATCTGCTCATTCCTCTTTCTGCCGGTGCAAGCCGCGGAGACCAGATTGTAAACGCCCGCTCTTTCGAGGCGCAAGGCTTCTCCATCGTTATCGATGAAGATTATCTTTCTCCCGACCTTCTTACGGAAAAAGTACACGAGCTCTACTGCAGCCGCCAGACTTATATCGATGCAATGGAAAAAAGCCGCCAGACAAATGCTATCCCGACCATACTTGATATTTTTGAAGAAATCAGGACTAAAAGCGTATAAAGAAAAAGAATATAGAGAAAAAACACACCAAATATGAAACAGCGCGAAACAGGAATTTGAGTACCTCTCCTGCTCCGCGCTGTTTCTGCATCCGCTCAGTGTTCATCCAAGCTGATATATTTTATCTGCATATCTTTTCCCGGATAGCTGCAAGCTCGTTTGCTGAAGGGCTCTGAGGCTCCCAGCCTATCTTCTGTCCGTCGTTTTCATAACGCGGTATCAGATGAATATGAAAATGCGGTACTGTCTGCCCTGCTGCCTCCCCATTGTTCTGAACGATATTAAATCCGTCGCAGCCAAGCTTTTCCGTAATCTGCCCTGCCACCTTCTTTGCCAATGTAAATGCTCTGCCGCACCAGTCCTCCGGCAGCTCGTAAAGATTCGAAAAATGCTCTTTGGGCAACACAAGGGCATGTCCCTCTGTCGCAGGTCCCAGATCGAGTATCACCCGAAACTCATCATCCTCATAAACTGTATTGGACGGAATCTCCCCATTTGCTATCTTACAGAAAATACAATCGTCTTTTTTCATCCTCTGTTCCCTTCTTTCTGATGTTTTTGAAATATCGGCGGTATCACACTCAGCAAAAATCCCAGAATAAAACCGCTCAGCAAACCGCCTATATGGGCGGCATTGTTTACATATGCGCTGCCAAATCCTGCATACAGCGATAAAAATACGGCGAACACCGCGCGTCCCAGTGAAATCTGCGCTGCAGCCCCCCGGCGCATGATAACTAAAAACAGCAACGCCCCCGTCAGGCCAAATACCGCTCCGCTGGCCCCGATAGAATCATAAAAGCTTCCCGTCGAAAGCTCAAATGCCGCAGACAACAGATTGCCGCTTATGGCAGTTCCAACGTACAGAAGCAAAAAGCGCATCTTCCCAAGACATCTCTCCACAATATCCCCACAACAATACAAAAGCAGCATATTATTGAGCAGATGCTCGATATCCGCGTGGAAAAACGCTGCCGTTATCAACCGGTAAAACCCGCTCTTTTCATAAAGCAGATATACAACGCTGAAACAGCCCTTCGCTTCCATCCATCGCCCCAGACCGGGCGCAATAAGCCCCGCTATAAAAATCCCGACATTTAAACAGACAAGAGCCGTTGTGCAAACCGGCAGTTTCCCGCTTTTGAAACCGCTGCCCGCACCTCCTGCATATCTGCCGTTCTCCATTCTTTCCCGGTACTCCATAGCTGTTTCCTCCTGTACATGAGGTTATCACGTCAGTGCACTGATGTCAACGCTCTTTCCCATTACATCTTACGCCCTTTCACACCGGAACCTTTCCCTTCCAAAGCTGACCGTGTCACCCTCCTGCAAAGACTCTGCCTCGTTCGGAAGCAGCTTTTTCCCATTTATACACGTTCCGTTCCTGGAATTCAAATCTCTTATGCGCATCCCGTCTTCCGCAGCCTCAATCTGCGCGTGGATGCGGCTCACGGAATGGTCCTCCAAAACGACCGTTACCCTCCCCTTCATCTTGCCGAATGTTATCGGAAAATCCCTCAGCAAAATCTTTCTGTTCCCTTCCTCCGCCCTTAAACACAAAGCCTTTTGTATCTGTCTTTCTTTTTTATCCAAATCGGCAAAATATACCGTCTCCTGACTTCCGTTTTCATAAAGCTGCTGCTCATAGCTGTCCCATACCATATCGGACCATTCCTCTGAAATATCCGTCTCTGCTCTTGCCCCTTTCTCCCTTTTCAGAAATGAGAGCAGCCTCTGAAATACTCCCTCCTTCTTTGCTTTCTTTCCTTCCTTTTCTCCCGTTTCCTCTTTCTCTTCCCGATCCTGGCTGTCTCCGAAATCCGCTTTTAAGGCCGCTCCTTCAAGCCTTTCCATTTCTGCCAGGGACTCCTCTTCCCAGCCCGTCTTTACAGATGCCAGCTTTTTTTCCAAAAGGGGCAGAAAAGAGGACAGGACAAAATAATCTGTTTTTGACATCCGGTAAAACTCATACGCCAAATCGACCGCCTGTTCCTGACTATGGTCCGTATTCCCCAGGAAGAAATCCGCCAGCCCTTCATATTGTCTGACCGCCTCCTTATTTCCCGGATAAAAGGCAAAATACAGCTCCTTTGTCTCCACATCAGCAAATATCATCCCCTCTTCCAGCAAAAGTCCCGACTCATCCAGCATATATTCTCCCAAATCTGCCTGAACCGCTGCAATTTCCCGAATAATATCCGCAAGATCCGATGCCTTTAGCATTCCTCCCTCATACAACCGTTCCAGAGGCTGCTTGGAAGAAATATCATAATATAAAAAATCTTCGCCATCCATCTGGCGCATGCTGCACGGCAAAAGCCGCCTGATGCGGTTATGCATCAGGATACGATAATCATATCGCTCTGTCAGCTCCATTCCACTGCACCTTAGAACCATATAGCTATGATTGAGCTCTCTTTTATATATCGCTTCCCGCTTTATCATCCTGTATTTCCTCCAGTATCCTGCATTCCCTCCAACAGCCTCCTCCCTCTGATATACGGCACCGCCTCCCGCACAGCAGCCCTTCGCTTCACATACAACGGTCTTACCGTACCGCCCAGCCTCGAAAAAGGCGTTTCCCTTATCATCACTACCGTTACACTCAGGATACCACTATCCACCCGGAAGCTCTCTTCCGAAAAGCGCAGCACCTCCCCGTCCATGAGTTCTTCCAGCTCCCTCTGTACATATCCTGCTCCCCGCTCTGGAAATCTGCTTCCCCGAAACGCTGCAATATATGCTGCCTGTGACAAAAAACAGCTCTGGTACAAATAACTTCCGAGCCAGACAAGGAGCACCATTATAAGAGATGCAAGCGGCAAAAGAACCGCCGCCTCCACGACCACATATCCGTCTGCGCTCCCACTTCTCATCCTGTTCTCCCTGACAGTCCGACCAGTATCACTGCTGCGAGAAGAAACGGTGCAAACGGCAGTCTGCTGCCCCGATGCAGCCTTCCTGCCATAGTCCCGACACCCGCCAGAATGCCTGTCAACAGACACGCTGTACAAAGAACCGCCAGGCACAGCCTCCATCCCAGTAAAAGCCCCAGCACTAACAGCATTAATCCATCGCCCTTCCCCACTTTTTCCCTTGTCAAAAGGTTTAACGCCAAAAATATCCCCGCCGGAACAAGGGCTGCAAGCGCCGAACCCATATCTTCCTGTCCCTGCATCAGCCGAAACATCATTGCCAAAACCCCTGACACCGCTCCCGCCCACAATGTCCATGCCGTAATCTTCTGTCTGATGCAGTCCGTCACCGAACAGCATGTCCCGAATATTATCGCAAGTCCTATTTCCATTTTTTATCATAGTCCTCCTGTTTTACTTCCTAACCGCATGACGGACACGGATGCCGCCCCGATTCGACTGCTTCTGTCAGCGTCACGCTCTCTATCGCCCTCTTTAGCCCCGTACAGTTCACCGTACTGTGATACCGGTTTCCGCCCTCCGTGATATATACGACGCTGCTTTTTCCGCCGCAAGCAAGGCATGGCGTATATTTACCGCCCTCCTCTGTCTCCATCTTCTCCGCATGCACCCTGTCTGTCATCTGTATCGCCGGATTTAAGTATCGGCATCCTCTTTCCCGATGATATGCGCTGCCCGACCGGGTAATATATACAAGCTCCTCTTCCTGCTCCGGACGCTCGCTGCCCGCCCCGCTCAGATCATAGCCAATCCATTTGTGCATTACACAGCCGTTTACCGTATATCCTCCTGCGAAAGCGGCGATTCCGAACGGAGCTTTGATGCGGTTTACATTCACCAGCCGGATTTCCGAATCCCCGTCCTCCTGACCATATGCGTACAGCGCCATCTGCCGCCCCGTCTGATGAAGCCTGGCCTCCTCAGCAGAATATGTCTGAAACATCAACAACACAGATAAAAGATTGACCGCCGCAAACAAAAAAATCGGAAGTACCAGCGCTGCTTCCACTGTCATGTTTCCGGGAAAGCCCCGGCAGGACGTCCTTTTTTCATCCCTGCAGTCCCGGAAGCCATACGCGCAGAGAACGCTTTGTCCGTTTGTTTTTTTCCTGCAGCCCCGGAGAGTGGGCCGAAGAAAATATCCGTCTGCTCTTTTTCCCGATTTCCAAAAAGACATCCTGCCCGTTCCTCCCCTCTATTCATACTCATATCTGCGTATTATCTCATAACTTCCCGTATAGCGGCTGACCACCCTGATGCACGCCTCCATGCCGTCTATCAGCCCGTCTATCCGAAATCTCCCGTTTCCCGGCGTCAGCCTGATATCGCTCTCCATGATATCTGCCAGTCCCTTTACCGCGTCCTTTGAGCCATGACAGAACAGCAGCGCCCCTAAATAGTCCCTGTATGACAGCCCGCCTTCCGCGCTTTTGTACGAATCCAGATGCGCCCGATATGTCAAAAGCTGTGAAAACGGCGTATTCCAGCTTCCTTCCGTCTTCATGACCGGAACCTTGTCCCCTTTCAGCAGGATACGGATATCCTTAACGCTCTCCGCATATGCCCAGGCAAATAAAATGACAGTTTCTATCGTATCCGCCATTTCCGGAAGTCCCAGCACTCCCGCGATGAGCTTCGCCGTGACGCCCGCCTGACTGCGGAGTCCGCTGCCGAATAAAAACGTGGCGTTTGCCGCCTCCCGTATGAGCAATATCTCCCTCAGTGTTTTTTTCAGATTCTCCCGGTCCCCCGTATTCCGATGCAAAATATATTCCACCTGATACGCAAGTGCTCCACCTTCTTTTTCCGCACCGAAATATCCGCATTTTTGCAGGATATACGCATACAGCATCCCGTTTGCCAAAAGTCCATCTGCCTTATCCTTGTCTGCTGCAAGCCCGGTTCCCTGATTCAGCTTTCTTACAGATGGTCTGCTCGCCTCCGCTATCGATGCAGCTGATAGCTTCATCCCCTGCGCCGCTGCTCCGAGAATCCCTTCCCCCCTCGTTACCTGTACTGCATCAGAAGGCGTTTCCGGGATTTCCCCGTCCCATTCCTCGTCCTGCAGCCTTTTTTTATGGATGATTTCCTCCTTCATTGCCGCTTCCGCCGCATCCCACTTCGCTTCCATATCGTAACCCTGCCACTTCTCCGCAGCCCTGCCAAAGCCAAGCAGCTCCTCCGCCAGCGAAATTCCGTTTATGTCCTTCATATACTGGACTACATGATATTTCAGCACACTTCCTTCCTCATCCGTCGCGACTCCGGCCTGCCGCAGCGTAACCGACTCTGCAGAAAGCCCCGTAATATCCTTCGCCCCCGCCATCACCTTAAATTCCTCCTGCGGTCTTAGATTTCTCTCCATATAGTCAAAAACATGCTCCTCTGTACGGTGATAGGACGGGTCGCCCGTTCCATAGGAGGTGTCGATAAAAAACAATTCATACTGCCGAAGCATTTCCCTGTGATATTCCGCCAGAGCGGAATCCAGCGCCATATCCGCACAGCATTCAATGTGCATACGGACAGTCGAAATCCTCGCTGCCGTTATGACCGCCATTATCAAAGACAGCAAAATCCCCATGATCAATGCCAGATATACCGTCATATATCCGGGCTGACCGCCGCGGCTTTCGCCGCAGCGCTTCCCGTCCGTCCTGCTTTTTTCCGTACGGATACAGGCTGTCGTTTCCCGATTCATATTTTCCCCGCCTGAGACGTTATCTTTCCGAATATCGATGTTACCAAATCCGTAATGCGATCCTTGAATATCAATACCAGACCGACTGCAACGAGAATCAGGAGTACTATCTCTACCGTCCCCACTCCATCTTCATTTCCCAATGCTTCATGCATACGCCTTTTCATACGGCACCATGCCGCCTTCATACTCTGTCTTATATACATCATATCAGTTCCTCCCATCCGTTTTGTTCCATCTCTCCGCCATGCTACATTCCCCCAAAGGAAAAACATGCGGGTACAAGTATCAGTATCATCACAACTCCCAGCATCATCAGCATCGGAATAAGAAGCCTCGTCTGCGCCTCCTCTCCCTTCCGCTTTGCAGCCGCCTTGCGCTCCTCAAACGCATTTTCCGCCTCATGCCCCAGAGCAGCTATCAGCTCTCCCGTCCCTTTCCTGACATTCTGTGCCAAAAGAGACGCACATTTCCGGTACTGCGCCAGCCGAATGCGTTTTCCAAAATTTTCAAATGCCTCCAGCTGGGTCATCCCGCTTTCCATCTCCCGGAATGTCCGCAGCACCTCTTCATATACCGGTTCCGCTCCCGGCTTTGCCCCTTCCTGCGCCAGCCTTCCAAAAATCTGCCGTACCGGCATTCCCGTCTGAGCCAAAAGCGTCAGCCTAGATAAAAACGACGGATATTCTGCTAAAAGCTCATCCTGCCGCTCCTGCCCCTCCTTCATGACATCCCTCTCATAGGCATAATTCAGCAATATGCATCCCAGCACCGTCAAAGCCGCTGTCCAAATCCCATACGGCTCTCTGTGCTCTTTCCAGACCACTGTCTGTCCGTCCAGCTCTTTCGGAAGCTCTGCCTCTTTTCCCGGCTTGCCCTCCTCTTCCTGAATGCTGCGCTTCGTTTTCCGCAAAAGCCGTTCTGCGGTTTCTTGTCCTTTCGGCATAACCCTCACGGGAAATTCATATTCCCGCTGCTTTTCCATACAGGAAATCCTGACGCCGAGCGTCAGCAGCTCCCCTTCCTCCGCCACCGGGTCTTTGCGTATTGTCCCCGAAGCGTCCATCAGATCATAGCGGCTGCTCTGCCAGACGGCTTCCGCCAGCCCGCCGCAAAAGGACGTCGGCAGATCCAAATCCTCCTCCACCCGGTCCATATCCTTCCCGGAAATCCAGGTTTCCAGCTCCTGCTGCGCCCGGTCGAGCATCTCTGTCTGCTCCTTTTGCGACAAAATCCGCTCCGGCACGGATACCTCCATTCCTTTTACCCGCTCCTGCCCTATCGCCGCATCCAGCACATAGGTTTTTACTCCCTTTCCGCTTTCCGGCTTTAGAAGAGAGGATATCGTCCATCCCCCTGCCGGGACGGAAATCCCAAGCATTGCCGCCAGTCCCATCCCCATCAGGCAAACGGCTATCAGCTTCTTTCTTTTTTCAATTTCAAATTCCCTGTAACGCTTTTTCCCTGCGGAACGCCCCCATATCCGGCAGAGTATTTCTTCCGCCTTCTTATCCGGCACACCGCCTTTTCCGCGCCTTTTTTCCAGCTTTTCCTGCGTTTCCCACCACCAGGCTGCAGGTCCGTACAACAGACTCTTTTTCTTTCTTTTCTGCACTCCCGCCCTTCTGCTCCTTTATACCCGAATGTCCATGATTTTTTCTGCCAGCACACACGAACCCAGATACAGCGCAAGACAGAACGTCATTACCGCTATCCCCGCCGGATTATGATACAGGATGTCAAAAAATCCATCCGAGGAAATCTCCATATATCCATACAGGAGAAACGGAATGAGCATCATCACCCTCTGCTCGTATTTCCGGGACGCCAAAAGCGTTGTTATCTCCCGTTCCACTTCCATCCGCTGCCCGGTCAGGTCCGCCGTCCTTTTGATTATTTCTCTCATATTTCCGCCAAGTCTTTTGGCCGCCGCAAACACCTCCGTAAAATCCCGTATCTCCTCCACGCTGCTGCGCCTTCCAAGATCCAGCAGCATTTTTTCCAGAGGGATCCGGTTCGTCAGACCTTTTCGCACCATCGCCAGTTCCTGACCCATTTCACTGTCTGCACCGTACAAAGACCGGATTTCCTGCTCGGCTTCCAGAAATGCGTTTTCCACCGAACTTCCCGACTGGATACCTGCCGTTACCATCAGGATGGCATCCTTAAACTGTACGGACAGCCGCTGCTTTCTCAGCGCAGTCCTGCCCTTTATTTCCCGTCTGCGTATCACTGCCCACACCGCCGGAAACGCCAGAAATCCCAGCCATGACCGGTAAAACAGATACGAAAACCCTCCCGTCACAAGCAATGCCTTCAACGTACAGATAAGCAGCTCCTTCCCGGAAAGGACATACCTGTCATAATCCGTCCGCCCTCCGTCCAAATCCTGCCGCCTCCAGCTTTTGTACATGACGCAGCTCCCCTTTCTTTACCAGACTTCCGCTGACCTTCTCTTTCGTACTGTTTTTATCCTCCTCAAATTCATATAATGTTTCCGTCAGTATCTCTCCTTCCGAAAAGCCGGTTATTTCTGCGACCTCCAGCACCTTCCGCGTCTTGTCCCTCATCCTGCCCAGATGCACCAGAATATCAATTCCCGATGCTATCTGCCTTCGTATCGCAGACAATGGAATGTCCATCCCCATCAAAAGCATCGTCTCCATCCTCAAAAGCATATCCCTTGCCGTATTTCCGTGTCCGGTGGACATACTGCCCGCATGCCCGGAATTGTAGGCCGTCAGGAGCTCACATATCTCCGCTCCGCGTACTTCCCCCACGATTATCCTGTCCGGACGCATACGCAGACTGCTTCGGATAAGATCCCGCACCGTCACCGGCTTACAGCCCTCCGTATTCGCATTCCTTGTTTCCAGGGAAACAAGGTTCTCTGCATATTTCAGCTGCAATTCCGCCGAATCCTCTATCGTGATAATCCGTTCCTCCGGCGGTATCGCCTGCGACAGCGCATTTAAAAAGGTTGTTTTGCCGCTTCCCGTCCCTCCGCTTATAAAAATGTTGTATCTGCTCTTTACGAGCAATTCCAGAAAACGCCTGCACTCCGTATCCAGAGAGCCTATCGCCACAAGCCTGTCCAGCGTCATCCCTTCCTCCGGGAATCTCCTTATCGTCATTACCGGACCGTTTAATGCTACCGGAGCAAGCACCACATTGACACGGGAGCCGTCTTCTAACCGCGCGTCCAGAATCGGCGATGCCTCGTTTACTACGCGATTGCATCCTGCCGCTATCTGCTGTATCACATCCTGAAGGCGCGACAGGCTTTCAAAATGCCCCTTCCATCGCTGCAGCTGTCCCGCACGCTCCACAAAAATCCGCTCCGGACCATTGATCATTATCTCTGTAATGCTCTTATCCTCCAAAAGCTCCTGAAGCACATCCAGTCCCCGTATCGATGCAAACAGCTCTTTTCCCATCCTGCGCCGTCTCGCCACGTCAAGCCTCCCGGCACAATCTCCGCCACACAGCCTTCCATCGATGATATCCCGGACCTCACCGTCTGAAAAATCCCTCCCGCAGTCCAGCTTTTCCAGTATTTCTTTCTTTATCGACGCCTTGTACTGCTCATATGCCTGCCCGTTCATCTGCCTCCAGCACCTTTCCCGTAAACTCCGCCAGCTCTCCGCTGTCCAGATGGTTCATATCCCTGGGAAGCTGCGAAAATACGGGCAGGCGCACCTTTCTCATGCGCTCCCGCACATCCCGGTATCCCGACCTTTCCAGCGTTTCCTCATACTGCTCCAGCTTTGCCTCTGCAAATCCGTCCTCCCGCACGATAGTATATATCCTCCCGCACCGGTTCAGGATTTCAAACAGTCCCCTGATGCCCTCCGACAGATCCAGAAAAATGACTTCATACCGGCTTCCCGCCAAAAGCTCCAAAAGGCGCTGCCATTCCTCCTTCCCTATCTCATACAGATCAAAACCGCATGACGCAGGAAGTACCATATCCATCCCATTGACCCTTTCCACCGCCTGATACAAACGCTTTAAAAATTCTTCCGGTTCTTCCTGAAGGTAATAGAGCACCTGCAAAAACTCTGCCTCCCCCTTTCGTGCAAGCATTTCCGCCAGCCCCGCGCAACTCTCAAAATTCAGATACAGAACCCTTTTCTGCCGCGCCAAAAGCTGTCCCATCGTCAGTGCAAACGTGGTCTGCAGGCATCGCCCTACCGGTGTATAAAAACCGTATACCTCTACTCTGTGGTCCGTCTGGACAAACGCGCGCAGGCTCCCTTCATTCAGCGCCGCCTCCGTCACTTTTTTCATTATCCGCGTAACACTGCTGTACTTGCTGACCTCCGGCATTCCCTCCCGATATCCTGCCTCATCTTCCCTTAACAGAATTATCTGCGGAGCCCACGCCTCCATCCCCGCACAAAATGCAGACTGCGCTATCAGCAATATCTGCACCGGCTTCTCTTCAATCGCCCTGTGCAGCCTGTCCACGCTGGTAAACGCAAGGATTTCAAACGGAAAATCATCCCGGCTTCCCAGCGCGTCCATTAAACGGTACGCGTACTCCTGCTCAGGGTCGCATATCGCCAATATGTTCCTCTTCAATTGTCCCTCCTGTGGTAAATTGTGAATGTGTAAAACGAAATCGTGAAATTAAAATTTGAAATTGAAAGAACCGCATCTGCGGTATTGACCGGAACGAAATGCCTCTGCATCGTCCCGCCTGATGGTAAGACAAAGTATACTCTTGCTGTATGGTTTTGTCCAGCAAAGATTGGTACCATATACGCTACTTGTGACAATGTACCAAAATTCCGGCATGTTTTTCAGCACTCCCAAAGGAAACGCCGTGAAAACTCTCCCCGCATTACAAGTAAAAACATATCCCATATAAAAGCGCCACCCCGGGAAGCCCCAGCGTTCCCGCAGTCACAAAGCTGAGAAGATTCATCCCCACAGCCGCTGCCACGCCCTGCTCTGCAAAGAATATATTTATCATCCGTATCGCGATCATCCCAAACACTGCCCGCAGCATAAAATCCATCACCAGCTCTGCACCGCTTTTCATAAACTCTCCCAAACTCTCTTTTTTCCATTGTATTCTTCATCCTCCCGCCTTATTCTCCGGGATTTAATGTATATTCTTTCCAGCCCTGCCTATACTGTAAAATAACAATATAGGGACGGCACTCTTTCCGGTGCCTCCCTGCTGTAAAAGGAGTTTTCTATGAAATCCATTTTCAGGAACAACCGCCGTCCGGAAATTCCCGGAACATTCCCTACTTATGAAGAAAGTCTCCGAAGGGACTTAAAGCTCGCCGCATGGGAGCTGGAAAATGCATATGCCGGTTTCGACTATGTCACCGACCCCGACCTCATAGACTGCTACATTTTTGAACTGAACGCCGCCATGAAACGCTACAAATATCTCAGTGAAAAATTTTCCGCCCTCCGCAAAAGCACTCTGGATACCTGTGGCAGTGTGGAAGATTCCGGTGCGTCCCGCGAAGCAATACTGCAGCCGCTCCTATAGCTCTGAAAAAATGTGTGCCTTGGTAAACTAAAAGGACAGGGAAATGCCGCATGGCATCTCTCTGTCCTTTTATCTCTTATTTAAAACGCAAATACCAGTGCGCCGTATGCAGGAAGGTCAAATGTAATCCTGTACGGCCTGTTATCGCAGGGCTCCTCCTTTGCCGTGATAGACGCCGGCACAGTCTCCCCGTTCCCGCCAAACCGTTTTTCACAGCTGTTCAAAACCAGATTGTACTTTTTCTTTTTGGGAACGCCGACGCAATAATCTTTACGCTCTACAGGCGTCATGTTCAACACAAACAAAAGATTTCTCCGGCGGCTTTCAGAACCCTTGCGGATAAAGCTGTATGTGCTGCGCTCCGCATCGTCCGCATTTACCCATTCAAAACCGTCCCAGCTGTTGTCTATCTCATACAGGCACGGATTTTTACGGTACAGGCTAAGAAGCTCTGCCACATACTCCTGCATTCCTCTGTTCAGCTCATTATCCAGCAGGAACCAGTCAAGCTCACGCGCCTCACTCCATTCACGCTCCTGTCCGAATTCCTGTCCCATAAACAGAAGCTTTTTACCGGAATGTCCAAACATATATGTATATCCCACACGCAGATTCGCATATTTATCCACCTGATAGCCCGGCATCTTGTTTACCATCGAGCATTTCAGATGAACTACTTCATCATGGGACAGCGGCAGGATATAATTTTCGGAATCATTATACGACATTGCAAATGTCATGGCATAATGATTGTTCTTGCGGAAATATGGATCAAGCTTCATGTATTCGCAGAAATCGTGCATCCAGCCCATATTCCACTTAAAGGAAAAGCCCAGACTGTCCCCTCCGATATTTCCCGTCACATTCGGCCATGCGGTAGATTCCTCCGCTATCGTCATGATACCCGGATATGTCCCGCGTATCACCGAATTAAAATGCTTGAAAAATTCAATCGCCTCAAGATTTTTGTTCTCGCCATATTTGTTGGCAACCCACTCTCCATCCTTCTTGCCATAGTCCAGATAAAGCATGGACGCCACAGCATCCACACGCAGACCGTCCACATGGAACTCCTTTATCCAGAATAACGCATTTGTTATCAGGAAGCATTTGACTTCATTTTTGCCATAATTGAAAATCTTTGTACCCCAGTCGGGATGCTCTCCCATTCTCGGATCAGCATGCTCAAACAGCGCTTCGCCGTCAAACTCCGCAAGACCGTGAGCGTCCTTGGGGAAATGTGCGGGAACCCAATCCAGGATAACGCCTATCTTATTGCGGTGCAGCGTATTTACAAGATATGCAAAATCCTCAGGCGTACCATAGCGGGATGTTGGCGCATAATACCCCGTTACCTGATATCCCCAGGAACCATCGAAAGGATGCTCTGCGATTCCCATCAGCTCCACATGAGTATATTTCAGGCGCTTCAAATATTCCACAATCTTGTCTGCAAATTCCCGGTAATTATAAAACCCGTCCTCATTGTCCGGATGCTTCATCCAAGACCCAATATGGCACTCATAAATCGCCACGGGCTGCTTCATCGGGTCTGCTGCATCCCTCGCTTCCATCCACTTACTGTCGGACCATTTAAAATTTGTAATATCTGTTGTAACAGATGCCGTCCCCGGACGCATCTCCGAATAATTCGCAAACGGGTCCGCCTTATAAAGCTTGCGCCCGTCCTGCGTCGTAATTAAAAACTTGTACATCTCGCCCAGACCGACTCCCGGAATAAATGTCTTATAAATTCCGCCCGGTCCCAGCTTTTCCATCGGATCAGCAGTTTCATCCCACTCATTGAAACTGCCTATCACATGGACCTGTGCCGCATGAGGAGCCCATACGGCAAACATCATGCCCTTTTCCCCGTTCTCCACAGACAGATGAGCGCCCAGCTTCTTATAAATGTCATAATGCGTTCCCTGCGCGAACAGGTACTGATCCGCCTCTGAAATAAATACTTTTTCCACTGTTTTTCCCATACTAACCTCCATTCTTCCGTTTACAAAGTTCTCCGTAAACAGAGCGTGGAAAATAAACCTTCGGTCCATTTTCCACGCTTCTCCCCTGATTTATTTTTCAAAAACGCCGGTGAAGCAGGCATTCCATTAAATAAAATCTCTTTCTCTCAGAACGATCATATCGTCCTCATCATACCGCTTTCTGAACAGGATATCCATAAAATGACGCAGAGTTTTGCGGTTTGCATGCTCTATCGCCTCATCCACTATCTCACGCACTTCTTTCACCGTCACCGCATGAGTGCTTGTCTGCATATCCTCTATTCTCGTATGAAGAGCCAGTCTTCCCAGCTCGTCAATAGAATATTCCTGATTGTAAGCATACTGGCAGCCGTATTTTACAAGCGTCGCGCTGTCCAGCGCCACGATGTCGAATCTTGCCGTAAACATATCCATCAGCTCCGGCGCACGGTCAAAGAGCCTGTCCATCGCACGCTTTTCATCCAGCGCAAATACGATGATACCCGTATGCTCCTGATTCAGCGCTTTCACCAGATTTTCCGCTCCCTCGCCGGAAAGCTTTCCCGCCTTCTCGATGATCAGGACGCCGTTTGCCACCTGCGCCACAATAGATGCCGCATCCTTCTGATTGATAGTATCCGCCGTAACCTTCGCCACTCTGCCGGAAAAATTATCATCCATTGCCCGAATCTCACGAATCACATTTTTCGCAAGCTTCATCATGTTGGAGCCGGGCGCTCCTGTAATGATCATATTGCCGGTATAAGCCGACAGGCTGACCGCATCCAGCGCTGTAACAAGCTGGCGCATCGCCTTTTTCGTATGTACAAACGGTGCAAACAGCTTCTTTTCTTCCTTCGTCATGCCGCGGACAGGTCCCTGGGCCTGCTCCCTCGCTGAAGAAAAATCAACGCCTGCAATGACTTTTGCAGCTTTTTTTGTTTCCTTCTGCACTTCCGGCTCATACTGTAAAGGAGCTTCCTCCACAGGCTGCTCCTGCTGCACCTCTTCCTCCGGCGCTGTCTGACGCTCCGCCTCGTATACCGCTTTTGCCGTCTCAGCTTCCGCAGCCACATCAGAAACCGCCGCTGTCTGCACAGAAATCTCCGGAACCATATCCTGCTCCACAGACTCCTCTGTATCAGGCTCTGCAATCTCTTCCAGCTCTTCTACTTCGCTTATGCGCGACGCGTCTTCCATCTTTTCACGCTGCATCGTCTCAACGGGAAGAGATTCCTCGCGCTGCAGCATCTCCAGAACCCCGTTTCTCGAACTTTGATCAAAATCTGCAAACAGGGAACCAGTCTGCTGCAGCATCCACTGCCTTGTTTCCTGCTTTCTTTTTTCCTCGTTCTCTTTTTTGAGACGTTCCCACTCTTCCAAAACCGCCTCGATATTCATCTGTCCGGTGGTCTGACGTTCCAGCTTTATCGGCTCCTGATACTCCTTCGTTCTTGCCGGAGCAGGCTCGCGCCTTTCTGCAAAAGCGGGCTGCGCCTCCGTTCTTTCCAAAACAGGCTCTCTCTGCTCTGAAAAAGCTTCCGTCTGTACCGGCTCTGCCGCAGGCTGTTCTGCGGGAGCTGCCGCAACTGTAATGGCAGGCTCTGCAACCCGTTCCTCCTGCTCGGGCACAGGCTCCTCAAGCGCTGCCGCGCTTCCTCTCTGCATCTGCGCCATTACCATCCTGCGGCTTTCCAGCGCCGCCGCAGATACGCCATCATATGCGGATGACACCGCTTTTTCCGTTTCATCCGTGTCAAGCTGTCCTGTCGCCTGCACATCCCAATCGTCAGAATCTCTCAGGAAACGGCTCACATCCTCCTGATACTCCGTATCATCACCGCCATAGGAATGCTGCAGGGCCGTCGGGGCTGCAGCGGAAACCTGCCTGAGCTGGTCTGCCGCCTGCTCATCAAACGCTGCGCTCTCCTGCTCCTTTTTATCATGGCCGAGTACCTCTTTCATACTCTCTGCCAGTGCCGCCTGCAGATTTATCGTATTATACTGCCCCATATCCATAGGCTTCACTTCAAAATCAAGGTCTTCCCCCTGCGCCGCCTGTTCTTCCGCAGGCTTTTTCTGTGTTTCCTCAGGCTCTGCCTGACGACCGTACTGCCGGTCATAAAGCTGCTGCTGCGCAGGTGACAGTGCGACATAGAGCCGCTTCAGCTCCATTGCCTTCAGAACATATTTGCCTTCGCCAAACCACAGTATCAGCTGGTCACACTCTTCCACACACTCTGTGGCAAGCCCGACCCGATGATACAAAAATGCCAGCTCATATGCCCACTTTTCGCTGTATTCCCGCTTCTTGTACTCTTTTAAAACAGCAATGCGCTCTTCAAGGCTGATATCCTGCGCCTCATAAATTTTGTAAAGCAAAATATACTTGCTGTTATCGTTCGGAGCAAGCTGTACAAATTCCTTATAATATTCGACCGCTTCGACAACCTGTCCCATCTTCACAGTCAGGTCGCACAGTGCGTAAATGATCCGGCGGTTCTGCGGGCTCTTCTCATTCGCCAGCAGCAAGATTTCTTTTGCATCGTCGAATCTTCTGTTTATTTTGTAAACGTCGCTGATGATTCCCAGCGTCGATGTATTTCGCACCTTTTTCCAGTCGATCGTATCCGCAACCTGCGCAGATTCCTGAAAACGGCCCTTTTTATTAAGCGACTTTATCTCTTCAAGCCGCAGCTTGTATTCGTACTTATCCAAGGTACTCACCTCATAAATTTATCCTATCGCAGCAATCTGGTTCCTACTATATTACGATGATATCCGGCCAAAAGTCGTGAAACTCAACATGCCTGTCCGAGCGTCGTTCTCCGACCGTTCTCCCCGTCCCTATATAAAGATAAAAATAGAGCGCAAGCTCCGCAGTATCCGGATGTCGGGACGGATTGCAGGAACATAAAATGCGGAACAATCCGTAAATATCATAGTTGGGGGCTTTTTGCCCCAACATCATACTGTCATATGTGTCAGAGGGCTTGCCGTTTGAACCAAATATTCTGTAGTATTTTAGGGCAGAATATCCCACTTTTTACTTTCCTAAGTTTAACATAGCCTCTATGCGTTGTCAAAGAATTTTAGGGGAATTATATAAGGAAGAATAAGGAAATACAACAGCCGCCGGGGAAATCCGGGCGGCTGTTGCTGCGATTCTCTTTACAGAAAACTCCCTTTCCTAATTTTTTGAAGACATATTCTGATTTCTAAATCATTTTTAATCAATTGTATACGATGGGACCTACCTCACCGTATAAGGTTTTTGTGGTGCTTCCGTACTTTGCATAGTGCGTGCAGTGAGCGCGGTAGGATCTGCCTTTGACGGCGTTGGTGTAAACAACGCTGCCGCCGTAATCGTAGGAATTCTGCTCCGAACCCCCGGCGATATTGATGTTTTTCCAGATGCCATTAACTTTTTCCTGTAATACGACATCTTTTACACCGATTTCATCTGCGCGTGTGGTGGAGTTGGTTTCACAAATAACCCTAATACCATTTGATGCTATTCCCAGACTAATACTACTATTACTCAATGAACCTATTTCTGCCGCACTTACCTGAATAGACATTGCCAGCATCATTATCATGACAAAAATTGCAATAACTCTCTTTCTCATTTGTAACAAAATTTTCTGTAAAAGAATCTATGCCTTCATTCGTCTATTCCTTTTACTTTCAATTTCGTTACAAAAAAAGAAACTACATAATCTCCAAACAATAAGAATTTTGTAGTTTCTTTACTCTAATACCTTATTCTATTTTATTTACGATATTTTTTAATTTATCTAAGTCATCAAAATAAATAGAACAGGAACATTTTCCAATTTCTTTATATCCACGATAACCTACTGGTTCTAAATAATACAATGCTCCATTTTCATCCTCTATATATTTAAGTTCATTTTCTATATTGTTTTCCACATATCCTTTTATAAAATATCTTATGTTAAATAAAAGTCGTCTCCCCTCACTATCCTCATATACCCCATTATATCTTATAAAATTCCCAAACTCTTTCCCATACAGCTCCACCAATTCCAGCCCTTCCGGTATATACCCCGGCACGACCACCTCCGGATTTTCCACCTTTATCTCATCCCATGACTCGTAATAGACTTTTTCACTGCTTTCCATTGTCAACTCCGTCTGGCTCTCCATCTCATTCCCCGTCACGGTTATCTTCATGCTGTTCATGCCGTCACGCACGATTTCAAAAAAAGGCTTCTGCTGTACTGCGCTGGTACAGATTCCAGTCGCCGCAAGCACTGAAAATACACTCAGAAAAGCAATAGCCACCCTGCCGCCGGCAGTATTCCAGAAGCGGCGGCTCTTTCCGCTGTCTCTGCGCCCGCCCCGGACATGCTCCGGCTTTCCATGAGCTTCCTCCGTTTCCGCCTGCTGCTCCGTTTCTTCCATCGCAAGGATTTTTTCCAAATCCGGTGCAAGCTCTTCCGAAGCTTCTTCTGTGCCCGCAAAAGGAATTATCTTTGCCCGGTCTTTTTTCTCCAGGTCAGCCTCTGTGATTTCATATTTTTTCTTAAAACGCTCGAACGCCGCATCGACATCATCCGCAGACATCTGATTTTGAGGCTTATCCGACTTTCCAACACTGTACAGCCTTCTCTTTTCCGCCGAATGAGCCGTCTTTTTTTGCATACCGGAAACGCTCTTTTCCTTCTGCATGCATTCCTTTTCCACACCTGCAAAATCAATCGGGTCGAGCGTATCCAAAAGCTGCAGTATCGCCCTTACCTGCTTTTCGTCAAACTCTTCGTCCCCCGCCTGAAAAGTAAACCAGTTCAATTTTTCATACAGGTCTTTTACCAGCTTTTCATCCTGTGGGCTTTTCATATCTCCCTCTCATTCCGCCGCACAATCGGCTTTTTATCCATAAAACTCCCGTGCTGTGCCGTCAGCACAAATAACAGAGCATCCATGCGCCGCACATCAACGCAAACGCGCATGTCAGCTTCATGCTCCTCTTCAGCTTCTTTTTCATCCGCGAAACCCGAACTTTAAAGCAGGATTCCGAAATTCCCAGCTTCTGTGCCATTTCCGCCGATGAATATCCATATTCATAGTAATGGCGCAGAATTTCCAGTTCCTTGCCGGACAGCATATTTTCCACTGATGAATAAAAATCCACCATCCGATACGCATCCTGTGCATCCCCGCATTTTTCCTGTATCAGCTGATCTAATTCCTCTTCTTCATCCATACAGAACCATTTTTGTTTTTCAAACCATTTTTTGATTTTGTTTTGCGCTGCAAGCATCAGAAATCCCGGTATATTCGGGTGCAGCTTTAAGATTTCCCATTTTTGATAAGCGACAAAAAAGACTTCCTGCGTCACATCTTCTGCAGCGGCTTCATTATTGCGTATGATGCGCGCCACATATCTGTATATAACCGGATAGAAGGTTTTATACATCTCCTCATAACCGTTGAATGTTGGCTTTTGCCCCTCCATGTTCTTCCCTCTCTTTCGGCTGCTCTGCCTAATAGAGCTGTGCGATACTTCTGAGTACCTGTTCCAGAACCTTTTCTTTTTCCTTGGGGCATGCCCGGAATATCTCATAATATACCTTATCCGTCAGTGTCTCCCCTGTCAAAAGATAAGTCGGCTCAAGGCTCATTTTTTCGTATACTGCCAGCACCCGCGATATCGTCAGCTTGCGGTTGCCGCGTTCGATCTCCCCATAATACGTCGTAGACATCCCAAGAAGTTCTGCGACCTCTTCCTGTGTCAGTCCCATTTTCTTACGCTGTTTCCGGAGTCGTTCGCCAATTTCAACGTACAGTTCGTCCGCCATGGTACGTTTCCTCCTCATATAATCTGGTAATATATATAATACTTTCAATCAGACAATAAGAAGAGTAACTGTTTATTTGATTTTTATTTATTATCTACTCATTTAGTTAATATTTATATTCAAATTAGTATATAAGGCTTTATCTTTGTCCTGTTTGGGAACAGACTGCATCTTATTCCAGCCATTTTCAATCATTCCAAAACGAAAAAGCCGCCCACTGATCACTTAGTGGGACAGCCCGCAATCCGTATTGCGCCATCGAATTTTGCCAGATACGCCTCATCCCAGTTGTGGGTAATTACGATACTGCAGAATTCACTTCACGTTACGCTCTGTATGATTGCCCGCATCTTTTATCAAAGTTACTTTATCCATCTGCTTGGCAGCCTGCATTACTGCGTGCACCGGGTTTAGCTGCACGACTCACCGGCAGTTACTGCAAGGTAATATCTTCCGGGAGAAACACAGTTTCTTCTTCGCGCAAGTTCATATAATCGTGTTTTTTTGTTCGATATAGAAGAAACTTTCCTATCGAATAAAAAAAACGGCCTCATCAAAGCCGTTTTCATATCTCTCTAATCGTCATAATGTCCCCTACACGAAAAAATCAAAATTGTATTATCCTTTACCGCATACACAATTCTATGCTCTTCATCAATTCTTCTGCTCCAAAATCCTGCCAGATTTTCTTTCAAAGGTTCCGGCTTTCCAATCCCCTCAAATGGGCTGCGGCTGATGTCCTTCACAAGTTGATTTATCTTTTTTAGGATTTTCTTGTCCTGCGACTGCCAGTAAAGATAATCCTCCCATGCATCCAGGTCCCATTGTATTACCATAGACAGTATAATCACTCCTCCAGCAATTCATGTTCCACAAATTTAATTTTTCCCGCTTTATAATCTGCCATTTTTTGTTCTAAATAACGAATATTGCTTTCAGAATAAAACGGATCAATGGCAACATCAAAAGGGATTCTTTTTTCTCTGCCGACCTTCTTTGCAAATACAGTGAACGCCGCGCTCATAGAAAGCCCCAATTCATTGCAAACCTGTTCCATACTCTTTTTTACATCTGCATCAAGTTTAAAATTTACATTAACCGACTGTGCCACGTTCATCTCTCCTTCCTTATCTAAAAGATATACCACGCAAAAGATAAAATCAAGTATTTTTATTTCATTTTTCTTTATTATGTCATTATTATTCTTTATATTATTCCATTTTTATTACAACTCCATTCAAAAAAGGGAGAATGTATCATTCAAACTATTTC
>PPYF01385328.1_pt1 | contig 22404 bp, 13 predicted proteins | sample 1559871 | NCBI WGS metagenome assembly PPYF01 (sample SAMN08240021, study PRJNA423297) | Human gut metagenome, whole genome shotgun sequencing project.
GGCCGATTTCGTGGCCGCCTTGCAGCGCGAAGGGCATCGCGTGGCCATGGTGGGCGACGGCATCAACGACAGTGCCGCCTTGGCCCGCGCTGACCTGAGCATCGCCATGGGACGGGGCAGCGACATCGCCATGGACGTGGCCCAGATGACGCTCATCTCGTCCGACCTGACTCGGATTCCGGAGGCCATCCGGCTGTCCGCCCGTACCGTACGCACCATCCGGCAGAACCTGTTTTGGGCTTTCATCTATAATATGATAGGTGTACCCGTGGCCGCCGGAGCCCTCTACCCCCTTTGCGGCTTCCTGCTCAACCCGATGATTGCCGGGGCGGCCATGGCCATGAGCAGCGTGAGCGTCGTGACGAACAGCTTGCGGCTGAAACGGGCCGGACTGCGACACGAAGAAACCGACATTTCAAAACCCTATACAGATATGAAGAAAGAATATAAAGTGGAAGGCATGATGTGCAACCATTGCCGCATGCATGTGGAAAAAGCATTGAACAGTATCGAGGGCGTCAACGCCACCGTGACCTTAGACCCTCCCGTGGCCGTCATCGAGTTTTCGGGAGACGCGAAGCCCTTGGAGGACTTGCAAGCCGTACTGGCCGAAGAAGGTTACAAAATCTCGGAAATGTAAAGGAAGGAGGAAACCATGCAGTTAGACAAACTTTGCGTGGCCTGTTTCTCGCCCACGCACACTTCGAAGAAAATCGCACGCGCCATCGCCGACGGCACGCGCATCGTGCGCCGTGAGGAAATCGACCTGACCACTGACCCCGCCGACACGCCCATTGCGGTACGCAACGCCATCTGCATCGTGGCCGCCCCCGTCTACGGGGGACTTGTGGCCCCGGTAGCCGTCCGGCGCATCGCCCGCCTGCGGGCGGAAAACAGCATCGCCATTCCGGTGGTGGTCTATGGCAACCGCGACTACGAGGATGCCTTGGTACAGCTTCGCGACCTCCTGCACGCCCAAGGGTTCACGCCCCTCTGCGGTGCGGCTTTCGTGGGCGAACACTCCTACAGCCGTCCGGGCATGCCCGTCGCCGAAGGCCGTCCCGATGCCGCCGACTTGCAGAAGGCCACCGCTTTCGGGGCGCAAGCATACGGCAGCCTGTTGCACCAACTGAACCTGCCCCACCCTCCGGCCACGGATGCACGTGACTTCGCGCTGACCTACGACAGCCCGTTGGAAAGCCTCGTGGCTGCGCCCGCAATGAAGGGCAACGTACCCTACAAGACCCTTGCCCCCTCCACACCGCAGGCCCCGGTGGTGAACGACAACTGCTACGGCTGCGGAGAATGCGTGGACTGGTGCCCCACCGGTGCCATCACCATAGCCGACGGACGCTCTGCCACCCGTGTGGACTTGTGCACCAAATGCTGTGCCTGCGTCAAGTTCTGTCCTGTGGGCGGACGCACTTTCGACACCCCTTATACCGCCATGTTGCACCAGAACTTCAGTGCACGTCGCGAACCGGAATGTTTCGTCTGACAAAATGTCAGGCCAACCTCACGAGAATCGTCTATCCGCCTCTTTATTCGGGCGAGGGGATAAAAAACGTCGGCATTTCAAGCCGACGTTTTTACATTCCGCAACCAGGGGCGGGGTTTCCGCTTACAAAAAGACACCCTCTCCACACCGCCATGCGGCATATCCCGCATGCAAACGACATCCGTCAGCCTTTTCCCGTGACAAAAAGCATGAGGATTTGGCGCACGGAAATCCGTCAGATAAATCAAAAAAAGCCCTTCTGACCTCCCTTTTACACCGTTTACCGCCCCCTTTTCCACCGCACGGAAGACCGTTTCCGGCCGACAAGCGGACAACTCCATTTTTTTCTGCTCCAAAACTTTTTCCGCTTTCAGCCCAACGAAATTCCAATCTCAGGAGATTGAAACCCCGAATTCAAAAGAAATGCGTCATAAATACATAAAACGGGCCATATACCGGTTCGGATTTAACATGTCCGCTCTATTTGAGCCTTTTACGACCCGTCGCTTATGCGTAACAGGCTGACATATTGTCAGTATTTCACATCCTGCCTCGTCCGCCTTATTTTTCCTTTCCCATCTTTTTTTTCTCAATTCTGTTTGCGTTACCAATAGTTTTATTTAATTTTGCCGCACCTAATCATTTACGAATTAATACCAAGAAAATTAGGAATATGGAAGCTGTATTCGGTTACATCATCGGCCTCGGGGCCGCAGTCATGATGCCCATTATCTTTACCATACTGGGCGTTTGTATCAAAATCAAGTTCGGAAAAGCCTTACAAAGCGGCCTTTACGTGGGCGTCGGTTTCGTGGGATTGTCGGTCATTACGGCGTTGCTCACCAGCAGCCTCAGCCCTTCGCTCTCAAAAGTGGTGGAGATTTACGATCTCAACCTCGAAGTGTTCGACATGGGATGGCCTGCGGCAGCCGCCGTGGCTTACAACACGTCGGTAGGTGCGTTCATCATTCCCGTATGCCTCGGAGTGAATATCCTGATGCTCCTCACCAAAACGACAAAGACCGTCAACATCGACCTGTGGAACTATTGGCATTTCGCCTTCATCGGCGCGATGGTCTACTACACGATGGACAACATCGCATGGGGTTTCTTTGCCGCCGTCATCTGTTATATCCTGACGCTGATAGCCGCCGACTACACGGCTCCCAAATTCCAGAAATTCTATGATAAGATGGACGGCATCTCCATCCCGCAGCCTTTCTGCCAAGGGTTCATGCCTTTCGCCATCCTCATCAACAAGGCACTCGACCTGATTCCGGGGTTCAACAAACTGTATATCGACGCGGAGGGCATGAAGAAGAAATTCGGCATCCTGGGCGAACCGCTCTTCCTCGGCGTATTGGTGGGATGCGGCATCGGCGCACTGGCCTGCAAGAACGGGCAGGAACTGGTGGACGGCATTCCGGGTATCCTCGGACTGGGTATCAAGATGGGAGCCGTCATGGAGCTGATTCCCCGCATCACGGGACTGTTCATCGAAGGTCTGCGCCCCATTTCCGACGCCACGCGCCAGATGATTGCCCGCAAATTCGGTGAGAATGCCGGTCTGCACATCGGTATGAGTCCGGCCTTGGTCATCGGCCACCCGACTACGCTCGTCGTATCGTTGCTGCTTATTCCCGTTACGCTGTTTCTCGCCGTCGTCCTGCCAGGCAACCAGTTCCTGCCTTTGGCTTCGCTGGCCGGCATGTTCTACGTGTTCCCCATCATCCTGCCCATCACGAACGGCAATGTGGTGAAGACGTTCATCATCGGCCTTATCCTGATGGTCATCGGACTGTATTTCGTGACGAACCTCGCGCCCTACTTCACCAGTGCGGCACACGATGTGTTCAACATCACGAAGGACACGGCCGTAGCCATTCCCGAAGGTTTCGAGGGCGGCGCGCTCGACTTTGCCTCCAGTCCGTTGGCATGGGTCATCTTCCACCTGACACACACGGTGAAATATGTGGGTCCGGCCGTCCTCGTGGTCTGCACGCTCGGACTGGCTGTCCTCAACCGCCGCGCCATCGTCCGCAAGAAGTACTAAGACGCGGACGCATACCACGCATTTGAATCTAACATCACATAATCAAAAACAGAAAGAAAATGAAAAGATTTGCATTGGCTCTTTGCCTCGGCCTCGGCGCACTGGCGACGAACGCCCAGATGAACTACAAAGTACAGACCGCCTGCCATCCGCAGGATGTCAAACACTACGACACCGAACGCCTGCGCAGTGCTTTCATGATGGACAAAGTCATGGCTCCGGATGAAATCAACCTCACGTATACCCTGTATGACCGTCTGATTTACGGTGGAGTGATGCCGGTAAACAAGGTTCTGAAACTGGAGAAGTTCCATGAACTCGGACCGGAAATCACCTACTTTTTGGAACGCCGCGAATTGGGCGTAATCAATGTCGGTGGAGACGGTGTGGTAACTGTAGATGGCAAAGCATACGAAATGAAGTACAAAGAGGCTCTCTACGTAGGTTGCGGCAATAAAGAAGTTACTTTCAAGAGCAACGATCCCGCCAAACCCGCCAAATTCTACATCAACTCGGCTCCCGCATATAAGCAATTCATCACCCAGTTGATTACGACTGATGCAAAGTTACAGAAGGCCAACCCCAAGAAATACGTTTTGGGCATCTCTGACCATTACGGCAAGATGGAAGAAAGCAACGACCGTGTGGTCAACCAGTTAATCGTAAAAGACGTTTTGGAGAAAGTGAAAGGCGGCGGCACGAACCAACTGCAAATGGGACTCACCGAATTGGCTCCGGGTTCCGTATGGAACACAATGCCGGCCCACACACACACACGCCGGATGGAAGCTTACTTCTATTTCAACGTAACCGACGGCAACGCTATCTGCCACTTGATGGGCGAGCCCAAAGAGGAACGCCTCGTATGGTTACACAACGAGCAAGCCATCACTTCTCCTGAATGGAGCATCCACGCCGCTGCCGGAACCAGCAACTACAGCTTTATTTGGGGAATGGCCGGCGAGAACTTGAAATACAGCGACAAAGACGAAATCAAATATCAAGATATGCGCTAAGCATTGGGCAATCCCGCATATAGCCACATCCCCGTCCTCTACTCCAAAGGACGGGGATATTTCGTTTTACACAGTTTAACATCGCCAACTGGTGTTTTCCCATTTCTTTCCAGAATCAATCCTTTACTTTGTATCATCAAAAAGAAACAAATGTCTAACTTTCAAAAAATGAACATTATGAAAAAGTTATTATTCTTACTGCTGAGTGTATTCACTTTACAAGTAGCGCAGGCCGACAACGACAAACCCATCACTTTCGACAAGCTGCCGGCTAAAGCACAGACTTTCATCAAACAGAACTTCCCCACGGAAAAGGTGGCATTCACCAAAATGGAGAAAGGATTCTTGGACACGAGCTATGATGTCGTGTTTGTCAACGGCAACGGGGTTGAGTTCGACAAGAACGGCGAATGGACAGAATTGGACTGCAAACGCAGTAGCGTACCGACGAAAGCCGTTCCCGCCCAAATCACAAAGTTCGTAAAAGAAAGCCATCCCAATGCAACCATCCTCAAACTGGAGCGCGACCGTTACACCTACGAAGTGAAACTGTCCAACTTCTGGGAAATCAAATTTGACAAGCAATTCAATGTCATCGACATGGATATGGATGACTAAACAGAAGAAACTGTAAATCCGGATCCGGCACATTCCATCCCGAAAAGGGGGAATGTGCCTTTTTCGTACCTCTCCGGTTACCGGCTGCTTTTTTCAGTACGCATATCCCCAAAAACATATCTTTTCATAAAATAGGTTGTATCACGGCAAAATATTCAAGCAAGCTTAAGATTTTGCGTTCGATTTGCATTATCTTTGTGAACATGAACATCCGTAAACTTTTCCTCTTTGCATTTTGGACGGGTTGCTGTCTGACATCGACTTTATACGCCCAAGAACGCGCCAAACCTAAAAACGGAGAAGGCGTATCGACATTTCTTCAACGTTTTGGCTACACTTCCCGTGCAGCCCAAAAGGAGTTTCTGGAAATCAACAAAGGGAAACTGACCCGCGACGGAGGCTTGATACTGGGACGTAGTTACCGGCTTCCCACCGGTAAGAAGTCTGGGAAAAAAGCGCGGGCTGGCAGTCGTAAGACCAGCGTTGTAGAACCACTTTTCGGCCCGGCATACCAAAACGTATCCGTCCGTTCCCATGAGTTAGAAGGTGCTTGCTTGTATTTGGTCAGCGGGCACGGAGGTCCCGACCCCGGAGCCATCGGAAAAGTAGGAAACCGGGAATTGCACGAAGACGAGTATGCCTACGACATCATCCTGCGGTTGGGACGTGCATTGATGGAAAAAGGTGCCAAGGTACATATCATCATTCAGGATGAGAAAGACGGCATCCGCGATGACCGGTATTTGTCCAACAGCGACCGTGAGACCTGCCTCGGACAAACGATTCCGCTCGACCAGATAGCCCGTCTACAGCAGCGGTGCGATGCCATCAACCGCCTGACATATAAGGATAAAGAGAAATACAAACGTGCCATCTTCATCCACGTGGACAGCCGGGGACATAAAGACCAGGTCGATGTATTCTTCTACCACTCTCCCGGCAGCAAATTAGGAAAACGGCTGACGGAAAACATTCATAAAACCTTTGAACGGAAATACGACAAACACCAACCGAACCGGGGATTCCGGGGTACGGTAAGCGAACGTTCGCTCTACGTATTAAAAAAATCCAACCCGGCGGCAGCTTTCCTGGAACTGGGCAACATACAAAACGAACGCGACCGGAAACGCCTCGTCATCCCGTCCAACCGTCAGGCCTTAGCCGACTGGATTTGCCAGGGTATCATAAAGGATTTCAAGGGACAACGGTAAAACCGAAGTCCCTATAAGACAAAAAGAACGCATAGAGGAAATCATTCCCTATGCGTTCTCCTTTTTAGTGCACGTGCTGTCACAGCACACGCAACTACCAACCTATTATTTCATATAAAACTTCTTCACTGTTCCGTCGGAGTACTTGAAGATGTTGACTTGCCCTTTCAGCGGAGCAGCCACACGCTTGCCGCTTACGGTATAGATACCCAGCAATTCAGCACCTTCAGGACCTTTCACTCCGGCAATGCTACTTCCCTCATGGGCTTTTTTAGCGTCTGCCAATACCTTCTCGATTCCAGCTTCGATGGCCGTCGCGTCGATCTGGCTTTCTGCCGTCAGCTTCACTTCATCGTACAAGCCCTTCACCTCGTTGCTGATGGAATCGATATCCTCCTGCAAAGCGGCGATGTCAGCCGTGAATTGTTCTGCCACCTCGGCATAATCCGTTTCTATCGTAGTCTTCGCGGCATCTAACTTAGCCTGAACGGCGGCGATGTCGGCGGTCAAACGAGTGTAAGCCTCTTCGTTGGCAGTAACTTTCTGCTGATAGTCCAACACCATTTCCACCATATCCACGATAGCCGTGTCGATTTCCACCACAGGAGCCAACACCTCATCATAAACAGTCGCGAGCGTTTCATTGGCGTAAGCCTCGTTCACAGACTTCTGCAAATCCTCAATACGGATAGCCACTTCCTGAACGGCATTCACGACAATCGCGCTGTCTTTCACGTTGGCAGCCTCAGTATTGATTTTCTCTACGGCAGCCTCATAACGCGTACGCAGGCCCTGTATGGAGTCATTGGCAGGAGTATAGTAGGCGATGAAGGAATTAATCACCTTCATGACTAACTTACCCTCCATATTAATGCCATGTCCTGCATTATCCGACAAAATAATTTCATCCAATGAAAGCTCAGCAACCTCTTGGAAAGTCTCAGAAGCTTTCACAAAGAAAGAAAATACCACACCCGTATCTCCCTTCAGCGTTTCACTCGTCAGACCACTCAGCACCAATTTGGTACGACCGTCTTCCAAAATACTGGAAGAGATAGACAAGTTCTGTGGTAAACGTTCACCATATTCAAACTTAGGTGCACCGTTGGCCTCCGTATCCAATGACAGTCCTTCGGGCAACGACAACACAGCCTCCATACCACGGACACTCGTATAGTTACGCAAGCCCAAGCTTACTTTTTTAACACTACCGTCGTTCTTCACGCAAATAGAGTCTTCGGTAAGATAGAAAAAGCCCACGTTCGGACTCACATGTGCGGTATAGGAATCAAGGTGATACCCCTTGATGTTACCGCTCTCTTCAAACTCCGAACTGCTGCCCACAATGTTATCCAACACGATTTCACTGGTTTCTACCATATTCTCATTTGCCCTTACTTTGAAATAAGCCACGGCACCGCGGTCGCCTGCAATATTATAAATCCCATTGGGCTGAATGAGAAGGCGCACCGTCTTGATACCTTTAGCCATATCCTCCATGGAACTTTGCACCTCATTCATATAAATGCTGTGCGAAGAACGGCTCAAGCGCACCTCATCGCGTTGTACACTATTCGGAACGAAATCCAAGCCTTTGGGAAGCTTGAAGTCCATCTGCAAACCCACCATAGGATCGCTATTCTCCAAATAGACAGAAATCGTCTTCTCTTCGTCCACCTTGATATTGAAATTATCAATGGTGACCTTGTTCTCAGCTTCAGCACTTGCCACAAAAGCCATCACCATGCCCCATATCCATAGGCACTTCGCCGCAAACCGTCGCATCGAAGTTTTTGTATTCTTTGTCATACGTTCTGTTTTTATTATTCTACATTAAGCTCCTTTAGAAGGAAAGCGCAGCCACCTTACGTGGCAGCCACGCTTCCTACACACAGAGACTTTATTCACTTACTTCTTCAAAACTTTCTTCACTGAACCGTCAGCATTACGGATGATGTTGATACCTCTTGTGAACTTGTCCATGATCTGACCGCCCACAGAGTATATCTTCTCTTTCATGCTTGGGTTGGCCTGCACACCGTTGATACCGGTTACGCCGCCTTCGCCACTGCCACCGATGCTGTAAAGTACGCCATCGACATCTGCTGCAAGCACATTGCCTACGGTCATCTTAGAAGCAGCACGACCCGATACTTCCAAATAAATCAGGGCTTCGCCATTTGCGTTAAGCTCTTTGTTCTGGAGCGAACTTACCACGATGCGGTGCGTCGTCCCATCGGCCAATGTATTGGAATACAACTGGTGGTCGTCTGCACTTCCTCCCAAAGATTCTCCCAATAAAGTTACGCCTGCGGGAAGCGTCACGTCCATCTGGCAAGCCACGTAGGGGTTCACGTTTTTCAGAAGGATGGTTACACGCTTCGTGCCTCCGACTTCTTCCATGTTCATCTCTACGCTTTCTTCGGTCTGCGTCATCGCAGGCTCTGCCAAACGTACACGAGGTGCCACTTGACTGACCTCCATCGTGTTGTAATCCATAATCTTGTTCGTGAGCTTCGTTAGATCGGCCACGTTGATCCGACCGTCGTCGTTCACATCTGCGGCATACCACTTGATCGTACCCGCGATAGCCTCAGCCTTAGACGGGTCGAGCACATACATCATCAATTCCGTATAGTCGAGTACATCGACAACGCCGTCACGCAATACGTCACCCCGTATGAATGATTCGGTTTCTATCGTTTCACGTACGTTTGCCATCCGTTCTTCCTGCTTTGCAAGTGCGGCCTGAATTTGCGGAAGGGCTTCTTTTACGTAGTGAATTGGCGTCGAAGTAACATCATTACCATTGATGTCCACACTGACGTAACCGTCATTGGTATCCTCATTATAGGATTTAATATTGCCTAAATCTGTCCTGACAAGCTCCAACGTATCGTTCAAGGCATCTTCAACTTCGACAACAAACGTATGACTGTTCACAGACTTAACAAGTTCAATCCTGTCACTCAGTGCCTTATCAATCACGCCCGTATATTCTATGAAGGAAGCCCTGCAGTCCAAAGAGTCGATACGCTCCAGCACTTTATCCATAATGGTTTTAAGATCATTTTCGGCGTCTACGTCAGTCAATTCGATATCAGCATAGTATTCATCCATGGCCTTACCGTATTTGCCGATATGGGCCGTAATGTCAGCTATACTTTCTGCATTAGCCTTCTCGTCTACCTTGTAATACTCAAAGCCGGTCAGCTTGTCTACTACAGTGGTGAGCGAGTCATTCAAATGAGCCATATCAGCCTTGCGGGCCTCGTAAGCCTCATCGTTGAGCGTATAACGTTCCTGATCTTTTGCGATGTCGGACAACAACGTCTTCAAATCAGACAAGATAACATCCATCTTGTGATTCAACTTGTCTTGATAGAACAACATGTTCGCCTTGTTCTGCTCTACACCGTCTTTCACGGCAACCACATCACTTTCAAGTCCGGCCATATCGCCCTCGAATTTACCCTGTACGTTGGCATGACATGCAGCAAGCGTCTCTCGGCCAGCCTTCACATCTCCTTCTACTTCGCCTGCACGGTCCATAAGAACTGTGTAAGCATTCTCTGTGGCAGCAGCATCCGTGTAAGTTGCCAGTTTCGTACGCATGTCTGCAATCCAAGTCTCATAAGCCAGGAATAACGGCTGTTTGGCTTTAGTTTCTGCGTTGGTGATTGCACCGTCATTAGCGGTATCCTTCGTAAAGGCAGCCATTTTTTCCTTGATAGCTGTAGACAAAGCGTTTACTTCTGCCTCAGCGTCAGCATCGCCTTTTACCTTATTCTGTGCGTCGGCACAAGCGGCCTGCAAGACATTGAATTCTGCCAGTATTTGAGCCTGTTCTTTCGTATTGGCCGATTGATAAACGCTTTCGATAGAAGTCGTGATGCTCTTGCATTCATTCTCGGCAGTTGTCTTGTAATCGTTATCCAACCCACCTTTGTAGCGTTTGGTCTCCAAATCGCTAATCAGCCTGTCGATACGAGCTTGCAAAGCATCCACACCGCAAGCGTCTGTCAGGATATAGGCATCGACATACTTCGCAGCCTCATCCAACGGTGCCTGCAAGGCTTCAACCTTCACAATAAGACCGTTATATACGTCATTATTAGTCACATATTCGTTATGTGCCGTCTTTCCGCTGACATAAGCATTATACATTGGAGTACCGAACTGTCCTAACTTCACATGCAAGTCAGTCATGACATCACCATAAATATGACCCGTGTTATCAGCATACGTCTTTTCTGCTTCTGTCAACGTAGGCAGGGTTGCCTTGATATCATCAACGAATTTCTTTCCATCGACTCCTTCAAGATAAGCACCATTTTCATACCATTCTTCCAATTCTGCCAAATGGCTGTTGTATTGTTCAAGGGTATCGGTATGCAATGTCTCCCATTCGTACACTGCAGCAGGTTCTTTTCCATCCGCAATCCAAGCCTCAAAATTAGCGAAATCAGAGACGATGCCGTCCACTTTCGTGATATTGAACTGACCCGGAATGAAATCTTTGATAGCTTCTGCTTTTTCGAGAACAGCCTGAACGTTGGCAAACGCCTCATCAGCCGTAACATAATCGGCATCGACCAATTCTTGATAGGCAGCGTCATACAGTCCCTGCGCAGTTGCATATTCACCGGCAAAGAACGTCTGCGTAGCACTTTGCACAGTTGCATCCATTGTATTCAATATCTGATCAATCTTGCCTTCGTATGCCCGTACGTCGGCCTCATATTGTTTATCAGGGTCGAACAACATCTTGTCTGTATTTTGAGCCTCGCTAAAGGCAGCAAAAGCTTCGTTCTCGATGTTGTTGATTTCTTGAAGGTAGTTTTGGATACTTGTATTCGCTGTTTCTACCGCACTTTTAACGACATTAAGCAGTGCCGGAGTCTGTACCTTGCTCACCTGTCCTATCACATTCACAGCTTCGATGTAGCAATTACGCATATCCTCGACGGCACTGTTAAAGCTATTATAACGGGTCTGGTTATCAGTTTTCACAGCATCCACGTAGCCCTGCTCACGACTTGCGCCGATCGTAACCACCTGCATTTTGATGGTTTGCAATACGCCATGTATGGTTCCATATTGTTCATCGGATTTACCATTCTCAAAAGCTGTGGCAATATCCTCCGCAACTTGATTTTCAAGTTTGCTCTTCTCCGCCTCTAATTGTTCGATAAAGGCTTTGGCCGCCGTAGTCGGGTCACCTACAGTCAATATGGTATACAAACTGTCCACGGAATTTTTCACAGTTGCGTATTCTGTATCCAGTGTGTTATCCACTTTGATATTTGTCTCAGCATCCTTAGATACCTGCTTTATCTTTTCACAAATATCAGTGTAGTCCTCTTTGAAATTGTCTTCTCGCGTCTGGCAGCTTTCGGCACTATTGTCGTTGTAATGGCTCTTCCAAGCCGCATTCACGTTAGCCACCCAATTATCGAACTCTATCACATACGTGCCTTTCGGATTGGTATTCTCTCCCAACAGGCCATTTACGTAATGGTTTTCACTATTGCCCAATGCCAAATTTGACAGTTCGCCCAATTCCGCTACTATCAAGTTGTGGATATCCGTCTTCTTGGTTTCTACGGCCAATCTTTCGTAAGCCGCCAAGTTCTTCCTGGCCACTTCCAATTCGGTCAATGTCGCTTTCACCTTGCCGTCAATAACCTTCATCGCCTCGTGAATAGCGGCACTGTCATTGTGCAATGTATCGCCCTTATACGCGTTGCCCATCGCCGTCTCCTGCTTACCAAGCTCCGTGGTATAACTGCCCTTCAGGTCATCAAAATGCTTTTTCGACACATCCTTGTCATCGATAGGAGTCCAATTCGCATCAATCTTACCGATATTTCCCGCAATACCATCAGCAACCTTCGTCAGACTTGCCTGGACGGAGTTGTTCTTGGCGTGAATTTCCTTCGCCTCACCGACCTCATCAATGAAGGCACTGACATCCTCAAGAAGTTTCGCCATCTCAGCACTGGCATCAGACAAGGCAGCCAAAGTTTCAGCCTGCTTATCCTCGCTTGTGTAGTCCAAATCAGTTACCGTTTCTTCTATTTTATCTACAGAGTTGTACAATACCGTCTGCTTTTCAAGCAAGTTCTTTGCAAAAGACCCGTAAATCTCCGCAGTCACCGAAAGTCCATCCAAATCATCATTTACAGATTTGATATCCGCAGTGATTTGATTCTTCAAACGGTTGATGGTAATTACGACTACTTGCTGGTCATACCATTCTTTGTGCTTATCGAAAGTTCCTACCAAGGTTTTCACCTCACCCGTGATACCTGTAGTTTCATTTCCCTTGGCATTGGTTGCCTCCGTCAAAACATTGTTCATGCCATTAGCATGCGTATCCCCATCGGCATCCTTGGCAGCCGCTGCGGCTTTCAAAGCTGTTTGAAGGTCAGACAATGTCTTGTTCATTTCGTCTAACTTGCCGCCATAAGTTGGTAAATCATCGATATTTTCGTCCGGTGTTTCCGTTCCGGTATAGACCGGTACATAACGTCCGTCGCCATTCCCGACCTTGTCCGAAAGCTTTTTGATTTCTGCTTGAATATCGGCGATAGTTTTTGCAGCGTTGTCATAAACCTTCACGACGGCCTTGGCAGCACTCACATAGCCCTCGATTTTGCCCTTAAGAGATTCTATTTCAGTTTTCTTCGTATCTTTGTTATCGGCACAAGTCCCTTCATCAAAGCTTTTCTTTATATACGAAGAGAATGCATCTATCTCCTCTTGCAACTTCTTCTCATCGGTATCTTTATAGATGTCGCCCACCGACACGTCGCCATACTTCAGGGCATGCACTTCTGTCTTGGCCTTATCGAACGCAGCCGTTTGAACATCCAACGCAGCGGTCAATTCCACTTTAGCCTGATAGTTCGGCAAAGATTGGTATTCTTTTTCAATGATGGTATTCAGGCTCTTTGTCACCGGTTCCTTAGCCTTCTCGTACGCACCGCCTTTTTGGGTATAAGCATCCAACGTATACTTCTTGTATTGATTTACAACCTCGGTTTCGATTGCTTTAAGATTGGCTTCGGCTTTTTCCAAATCGGACTTATACTTTTCGGAAACCACCGCATCTTTTTTCAATTCCGCAAGCAATGCCCATGGACTCTTGCCGTCTGTCCTTTCGGCAATCAAAGCCTTGTATATATTGTCATTGTTTTGGATGCTGTCCGTATAGAATTTACACACCTCGTCTGTTTTCTCGTACAAACTGTCCAAAGCGTGCGTGTTAGCCTCATACCCCTCTTCTGCGGTCTGATGGTTCTCATTCGTTCCGTTTTTCCTCTCCACAGCTACAATGCCCAGGTTCACTTCGTTAAATGCATTGTGAGCCTCAGTACGCATCGTCTCATACAAGCCCGAGAAATCCTGAGGGTCTACCGCTACTTTCATGAAGGCCTGCAACTGTTCGTTATAATGAGCCTTAGTAGAGTTGATTTCCCCCAACACTTCGTCATAAGCCGTATGGTTCTTGTCGACATTCACCAACTTATCGGTGAATTTTTTTATTGCTTCCGATGCCTTTTTGGCAAATTCACTGTTGAATGCTGGCGTACATGCAGTAGCAGCAGTACCATTATCATAATAACCTTTAACTTCAACAAGGAAAGCATCAATTGTTTCCTTTGCAGCATTATATTCGCTCTGGGACAACACCTTGGCATAGTCCTGAGCACTTTGCTTACTGTTTACTCCGTCTGCATCACTCAAATTGCCAATATTTGTATCCCAAGCGCTTTTCAAAGCTGTATTTTGTTCTTCACCGACAGCCTTCGAAGCCGTATAAGCTCTCCAGTTGGCCAAATGCGCCTCGATATCCGTATCAAGTGCCTTGACCTCTAACATGAGTGTACTTCCTTCCACGCCATTGAGGTAAAACTTATACTCACCATACACCGTATAAGCAGCGAAATCACCGGCAGCATCATCTTTCACCCGATTGATTTTTACCGTTAAATCACTATACCGTTTATTAAATTCGGCATATTTATCCGCATCATCCTCTTGGCTCACTTTTGCAATAGCCTTCGAAGCTGCATTAAGCAATGTCCGTTGTGCTCCGGCAAAATCGAATACCAGTTCCAACTTGAAACCGCCAACCCGGAATTCCTTTCCCGTCTCGACAGCCTCAATGGCAAGAGTGACCTCGGATGCCGTAGTACCTTCCACTTTGAACTCGCCGTTTGTTAACGCCTTGCCGTTCACCAAGAACTTAGCATTCATCAAGGTAGTAGCCGACAACTTGTATGTACCAGGTAAAAGGGAACCCAAAGACTGAGAAATCGTGGTACCATTTGGAGATGTCAATACACCGTTCACCAACGATGGTTTTTCCGCTCCCACCCATTGATCCACTTCTGTCTTAATCTGATCCAAATTTGCATTGGCATAGGCTGCCATAGAAGCAGATGTCATTGCAAGAACAGAAACCAGTGTCTTCTTTTTCATACTTTTAATGTTTTAAATTCTATAAATTATTAAAGTCTCTTTTAAGCCATTCGGATGCCTTTATCTTTATATAAATAGGAATAGCACCCACCTAATTTTTGTGGGGTAAAATTACTTACTATCTATAAACGGCGTGCAAACTTAAAAGGTGTTATTCGTGAATCATGCCATTCTTTTCGTGAAAAAGCAAAAACAGGCGGAAATATAAGATAGAAAATGGATTTATGGGAATAATTTAATATCTTTGTCGGGTATGACATGATTAAATGACTGTAGCCATGGGAACGGAAGGTATAATAGACAGGTATGTCAATTTCTACACGGATTTTGCATTTAAGAAGCTTTTCGGGACAGAAATGAACAAGGATTTGCTCATCAGTTTCCTGAACGCCCTGTTGCAGGGGCGTGAGGTCGTATTGGATGTCAATTATCTGAATACGGAACACCTCGGTACACAGGAGTATGACCGCCGTGCCGTGTTCGACGTGTATTGCAAAAACGACAAGGGCGAGGTTTTCTTGGTGGAGATGCAGAAGGGCGAACAGCAGTTCTTCAAGGACCGCAGCATTTATTATTCGACCTTTGCCATCAGGGAACAGGCTCCGCGTGGCGAGTGGAACTATGAGCTGAAGGGAGTGTACACCATCGGCATCCTGAATTTTTGTTTCGACAAGGAGAGGGAGGGGAACTATTACCACGAGGTGAAGCTGATGGACACGGCCACGAAGGAGGTTTTCTATGACAAGTTGGTGTTCATCTACTTGGAGATGCCTAAGTTCACGAAGCAGGAAAATGAGCTTGAATCGTTGTTTGACAAATGGCTTTACGTCATCCGCAATCTGGCTGCATTGATGGAGCGTCCCCGTGTGTTGCAGGAGAAAGTCTTTGCGCATTTGTTCGAGGCGGCTGAAATCGCCAAGTTCTCAAAGGGCGAACGTTATGAATACGAGGAAAGCCTGAAGGCTTACCGGGATTGGTTCAGCGTAATGGCAACAGCCGAGTTGCGCGGAGAAGAACGTGGAGAAGAAAGGGGTTTCAAAAAAGGAGAAGAGAAGGGATTAAAGGAAGGTTTGGAGAAAGGTCGTATTGAGGAACGGTTGCGGAATGCAAGAGGTTTGAAGGCAAGGGGGGTGGACACGGAAATCATTGCTCAGGTAACGGGGCTTTCTGTAGATGATATCTTAGGCTTGTAGAACAGTCTTACGTTCCATTTGATGTTGGCATAAAACATTGGATTTTTAGCTTTTGCAGTGTCAGCCAAACGATTTTCCGTTCTGCTGCAAACGATTTTTCAATCTGCTGAGAACGATTTTCGGACGTACTGACATCCGTCTTACGGGCTTTGCCATGCTGAAAACCGGATAAAAAGAAGGTATGGAGGTGTCCCTGATTTGTATTCTCCCTACCTCACTTATAGCAAACTGTTTTTCGCCCGAAAAGGTTCGCATCCTTCAGAGCTCCTCTGTACCAACGTTTTAAGGTGAACTTTCTACCGTCCTATCCTTCACCGAAATTTCACCGGAAAACGGGCCGTCCGCATGAAACTGTTTTTAATAAAATAGCATTCGAATTGGTTTTCAACACATTACGGTGAAGGACCTGACACGGGAGCTTTCATATTGCATCTTCGCGGACAGATAATAGACTCAAAACACACCGGTCTGCCACGAAACGTGACCTGAACGCCATCTGCCTTGAAGAGCGCACCGCCATAGCATCGACCGCAGGAACTGCGACGACGTGGCACGATATTATAAAACAGTTTCAGCTTTGCGTCGTTGTAATCTGCGGTTTCCCGCTGATATCCTCCATCAACATGCGAAGCACAGGCTTAGGCAGGCGAAGCGTGTAGTTCGTACCATGGTCGTCGGCCAACACCGCCACCTGCTTCACCGCGTTGACATGGAAGACCCGCCGGATGTTGACGATATATTTACGTCCCAAGCGCAGGAACGCATCACCGGCCCTCCCCTTGTTCGAGAGAGCGGCTTCTACTTTGGCAAGGCCGAAAGGAATCATGAAATGTGTCCCCGAAGAGTAATAGACATGAGTGTAATGGTCGTCGGCCTCAAAATACAACATCCGGTCGAGATCCACGACATAGAGTTCACCATACACACTGAAGCATAGTTTGTTTTCCATCTGCACAACCCCGCCGCACTGTCATCCTGCGGCTTCGTGCCCGTGTCTTCCTCTCAGGCACCGGTTAATTTTTTAAACGACATAATTCCGGACACATACGAAAAAAGCGTGGAAAACCCGCCCGTTGCTGTTCCACACACTGAGGCCCTCGCATTGCCCATACCAGTAGAACAACAACGCACAGTCCCACGCCGATATGAACAACACCCACCTTTATGGCATCGTATGTGGTGTGCCACAAAAGTGGCACACTCACCAACGGCAATAAAGGCATGCGTTCCTGTACACACCCCATGGGCATCTGCCGCTGCCATGTCCTGACTGATACTTCGAATTTGCGAGATTCCAGTGTGTCAAGAACAAAGCGCCTAAGCAAACGCCTTCTCAATATATGCACACCCCCACCGCTGTTTTCCGGCTAAATTACCTTACAACTTTTTTCCGTGTCTCCACATGAAAAATCCCTTCTCGGCGTGGAATGTAAATGCAAAGATAGGAATAAATATGATAAAACCCGAAACATCCGGAAACAAACCGATGCTTCATGACATAAAAAATAGAATCGTTCAAAAACGGTGTGCCCGTAAACGCGAACAGGATACAAGGCTTCCGCAGAGTGTAAAACCGCCGGCCAACCACATGGCGGCATGGGGCGCACGGTCTCCGTTGAGATAAAAAAGCAAAGCTACCAAGGCTGCTCCCGTGGTCTGTCCTACCAAACGTGCCGTGGCCTGCATCCCGCTCGCCCCACCGGTCCGATATGACGGTGCGGAACTCAGCAACAAATGGTTGTTGGGCGATTGGAACAGTCCGAAGCCGAAACCGCAGAGCATCAAACGCGCCACCAGTCCGCCATAACCCACCGACGGCGACACATCAGCCAACAAGAAGCACCCGACACTCATCAACAGTAGTCCGACACCTCCCAACAGCCCCGGATGGATTTTCGTAGCCAACGTGCCGGCCAAAGGACCGGCCACCACAATCACCAAAGGCCAGGCGGTCATCAACAGCCCCGTCTCTGCCGCGTTCATCCCGAACGTGAGATGAAACATAAAAGGTAAGGCCACCATGCCTAACATTTGCGAAGTGAAGGAAAGGATACTGGTCAGCACGGACAAAGAAAACACGGGTATGCGAAGCAAATCGAAAGGCAGCATCGGATAGGGCTGGCGCAACTGACGACGCACGAAAACGGTCCCTATCCCGGCTAAAAGGACAACTCCAGCCACAATCCAACGAAAGGACAGCCCGTGGGAAAAGGCTTCCACACAACCGATGAACAGACCGAACGTAAGAGCGTTCAGCACTGCCGAAGAGAAATCGAACCGTCGCCCTTCGACGCACGTCGGATTCCCCGGCAAGTATCTACGGGCTAAAAAGAATGTCAGTACGCCGAACGGCAAATTCACGGCAAACAGCCATGGCCAGGAGGCCACGGATAAAATCGCACCGGATATCGTAGGTCCGGCCACGGAGGCCAGAGCCACGACCGTGGCATTCAGTCCGAAACCTTTGGCCAAATGGCGTTTCGGATAAATCAGACGCACCAAAGAACCATTCACGCTCATCACCATGGCTGCCCCCACGCCTTGCAACATGCGTGAAAGAACCAGCAGGACAAACGAACCGGACAAAGCACAACACAGCGAACCGACGGTAAAGAAAACCATTCCCCACAGATAGGTACGTTTGAATCCGAACAACTCGCCCAACGCGGAACAGGGCAACAGGGTCATGACGACCACCAACTGGAAAGCATTGACTATCCAAATGGAATCGGAGGAAGAGATTTGCAACTGACGCGCAATCGTGGGCAAGGCCACGTTGCATATCGTACCGTCGATGACCGAAAGGAACAACCCCGAAAAAATAGCCACCATGGCATAATAGATTTGCGGACGGTGAAGCCCGTCCCAATCCATATTCCCCACCACGTGTACTGCCGAAGGTTCCCGTCTGCCCTGTGCCATCTTTCCTATTGTGTTGAAAAAGCCGTCCTGCCCATGGCAAAACGGCTCATACATGATGATATATCCAATTACTTCTTGACTTCCACGATTTTTGTCGGAGCCTGTTCCGCATTCCGGCGGCCGGTCTCTTCCACCACACGGCGGGCAAAGGCCATGAACGCCTGTCCCGTCTGGCTCCCGTCGTTCAAGACTTCGGGCGTACCGTTGTCACCGTTCTCGCAAATGCTCTGCACGATGGGAATCTGTCCCAACAAAGGCACATGCATCTCTTCGGCAAGGCGCTTCACCCCTTCTTTCCCGAACAGGTAGTATTTGTTTTGCGGCAATTCGGCAGGAGTGAACCATGCCATATTTTCCACCAGCCCAAGAATGGGGACATTCACTTTCTCGTTCTGGTACATGTTGATGCCTTTGCGTGCATCGGCCAACGCCACTTTCTGCGGCGTGCTGACAATGACGGCACCGGTAATAGGCAAGGTCTGCACCAACGTGAGATGGATATCGCTCGTACCCGGAGGCGTGTCGAGGATAAAGTAATCCAAGTCGCCCCAGTTTGCATCGCCTATCAACTGCTTCAGCGCGTTGCAGGCCATCGCCCCACGCCACAAAGTGGCCTGGTCGGGATCGACAAAGAAACCGATAGACAGCATCTTGATGCCGCAACTCTCCACCGGCACAATCAAATCACGGCCGTCCACCGATTCGGCATAAGGATGCGCATCCTCTACATGGAACATCTTGGGCATGCTCGGTCCGAACACGTCGGCATCCAACAAGCCGACTTTGTAGCCCAACTTGGACAACCCCACAGCCAGGTTGGCCGCTACCGTAGATTTCCCCACACCGCCTTTGCCGGACGACACGGCGATAATATTCTTCACACCGGGCAACAGTTGCCCCACCTCCGGACGGGGAGCCTGCAAAGTTTTGGTGTGTATCTCCACTTCCACCTCCTTGCCCACATAGGCATGGATGGCAGCCTCGGAAGCTTTCACGAGCGACTTGAGGAAAGGATTCGTCGGCTTGTCGAAAATCAACGAAAAACTGACATGCAGCCCGCTGATACGCAGATCGTCTTCCACCATCCCGGCCTCTACGATGTTCTTTCCCGTACCGGGATAACGCACGGTAGCCAGTGCGTCCATAATCAATTTGGGATATATTTCCATAAGTTCGGTATTTTAATTCGTTCTTTCATTTGGCCGTCGACAATCCGCTGCGCTTGCTGCGGTTGTAACTCCGGTATTCATCCAATTCTATCTCCACTTCCGGCTCCGCCAGTTCTCCGGCTTGCGGCAAGAGGAAACGCATGTATTTGATATCCAGTCCGCGGTCGAGCCATTGCTGTTCGTAATACGTCCGGATGTTCAGGATACGGGCTTCTTCGGTGTCCGGATGCTCAGCCCACGTACTGTGATACAAGTCACGGGTGGAAAACTCCAAGGGCAAACCGTTCCTCTCCACCATATACTCCGTATAAGTGAAAAGGAAATTGGAATCGGTTTTCAAGTGAATCCGTCCACGGTCTTGCAGGAAACGGCGGTAACGCGTCATAAAAAAAGTGGAGGTCAGACGTTTGGTCACCTTCTTCATCTGCGGGTCGCTGAACGTCAGCCAAATCTCGGCCACTTCGCCTTCGGCAAAGAAACGGTCGATAATCTCTATGTTCGTGCGCAGGAACGCCACGTTGGACAAGCCTTCGCGCAACGCCCCCGTGGCCCCCGTCCACATACGGGCACCCTTGATGTCCACCCCGATAAAATTCTTGTCGGGATACAAACGAGCCAACCCTACGGTATATTCACCCCGTCCGCACCCGAGTTCCAACACAATAGGATGGTCGTTCCGGAAAAAATCTTCATGCCAACGTCCTTTCATATCGAAAGGCACTTCATCCACGACCGAATAAGGGTATTCAAACACATGAGGGTAACTGGCCATGTCGGCAAACTTTGCTAATTTTCCTTTTCCCATTCCTTTTTTTAATCTATCTGTTTTTCCGTCACAAAGGTAGGCAATATCAGAAGAATAAAAAAGCCGCCGACAAACTTTCCTCTTGCCGGCAGCTCAAAATTATGAATTCGAGAACTCTTTATTCCCCTTGCGCCTGAGCCGCTTCGTACTCGGCTTTCACGTCTTCATAGAAGTGCGCTGAAGCTGATTGCATGTAAGGGACAAACCACAAGAGGCCGATGCCCAACGTCAAGATGCAAAGTAACCCCCAACCTATGAAGGTCAAGTACAAATAAAACAGGTCGAACTTATGACCGTCCATCATCTTCATGCTTTTTTCAATGGCACCATTGAATTTCAATTCGGGATTATCCCGCAAGACAAAAGCCGTCATGGCGTAAGAAAAAGACTTGATGATGCCCGGCACGATAAGCAACAAGGTCCAAAGAAACGTATAGATACCGGTGAGTATCATCGTCCCGGCCACACGGGTGTAATCGCGAAACCCCTCGAATAACTGCCCGACCTTATACTCGTCGCCACTACGCAAATTGTCGAGGAACAGCACAGACATACTCCAACCAAGAGGCATCAGCACCAACTGTATAATGGAACCTACTCCATCATAAACTTTTAAGTCGATACCGGCCGGTAACACTCCCATAACCGCCAGATAAACCAACGTAACCATAACCGCGCCGCCCCATTTTCCAGAGAGCGACGCCCGGGCTGCAGCCCGCATTTCACTTGCACTTCTAATCATGATAATAGATTTTTTAATGAATGAATCACTCCATCACCACCGTAGTCCATCCGTGCACATCGGGTTCGATGCCGTACTGGATATTACGCAGATGATGATATAATTGAGTACAAACCGGTCCCGGCTTGCCGTCTTTGCTGATAATATAGCTCTTCTTGTTTTCCAAATCATCGATACGCTCGATGGGGCTGATGACCGCAGCCGTCCCGCATGCCCCAGCCTCTTCGAAAGTGGCCAGTTCTTCTTCCGGAATCTGGCGGCGTTCCACCGTCATGCCCATGTCTTCGGCCAACTGCATCAGGCTCTTGTTGGTGATGGAAGGCAGGATGGACGTGGACTTCGGCGTGACATACGTATTGTTTTTGATGCCGAAGAAGTTGGCAGCCCCGCATTCGTCGATGTATTTCTTTTCTTTCGCATCGAGGTAAAACTCGCAGGAGTACCCCAAATCGTGTGCCATCTTGTTCGCTTTCAAGCTCGCCGCATAGTTGCCGCCCACTTTATAGATACCCGTTCCCAACGGTGCGGAACGGTCGAACTCACGGATAATCACGTACGGATTGGCGGCAAAGCCTCCCTTGAAGTACGGCCCTACCGGCGTGACGAAAATCACGAAGAGGTATTCGTTGGCCGGATGCACGCCCACTTGGGCTCCCGTACCGATAAGCAGCGGACGGATGTACAACG
>PPYF01370872.1_pt1 | contig 22395 bp, 20 predicted proteins | sample 1559871 | NCBI WGS metagenome assembly PPYF01 (sample SAMN08240021, study PRJNA423297) | Human gut metagenome, whole genome shotgun sequencing project.
TAAGAGCGGCGAGTATGTTTAAGCAATACCTGCAAGTAACGAAACCAGGCATTATTTTTGGCAACCTGATCTCCGTGATCGGCGGTTTCCTGCTGGCCTCCAAAGGCCACATCGACTATCCGCTGTTCGTCTGGACGCTCCTTGGAGTATCCCTGGTGGTCGCCTCGGGTTGTGTATTCAACAACTACATCGACCGGGACATCGATCGTAAGATGGAACGGACGAAAAACCGGGTGCTGGTCAAAGGGCTGATCTCGCCAGAAGCTTCGCTGGTGTACGCCACCTTGCTGGGTATTGCTGGCTTCATGCTGCTGTGGTTCGGCGCTAACCCGCTGGCCTGCTGGCTGGGGGTGATGGGGTTCGTGGTTTATGTCGGCGTCTACAGCCTGTACATGAAACGCCACTCCGTCTACGGCACGCTGATTGGCTCACTCTCCGGCGCTGCGCCGCCGGTGATTGGCTACTGCGCGGTCACCGGTGATTTCGACAGTGGTGCGGCGATCCTACTGGCTATCTTTAGCCTGTGGCAGATGCCTCACTCCTACGCCATCGCGATTTTCCGCTTTAAGGATTATCAGGCGGCGAATATTCCGGTGCTGCCGGTGGTGAAAGGCATTTCGGTCGCCAAAAACCATATTACGCTGTACATCGTCGCCTTTGCCGTGGCAACCCTGATGCTCTCGCTGGGCGGCTACGCCGGGTATAAATACCTGGTCGTGGCGGCAGCGGTCAGCGTCTGGTGGCTGGGCATGGCGCTGCGTGGCTATAAAGTGGCCGATGATAAAGTCTGGGCGCGTAAGCTGTTCGTCTTTTCTATCGTCGCCATCACCGCGCTGTCCGTGATGATGTCCGTTGACTTTATGGTGCCGGATTCACATAGTCTGCTGGCTTACGTGAGATAATTACGCACTCCCGTACGATCTAAAGCCCCGTATTTACGGGGCTTTTTCTTTCCTGTTTCATCATCGCTTTCTTTCTCATTTCATACTTCCCTCCCCTCTTCCGACGCTTTCCCGCTATCTTTCATATCAAAAAATGAGGAAAAATTGAGCCAGCACACACCGGGCATCACTCGCGCCGCACGGTCCTGCGATGCTACCTTTCGCCGGGGCTCTTGCCCCTTTGGGAAATAATCACTACAAGGAATTGCAATGAAAGAGTTAACACTGAACGAAATGGAGTATATCTCCGGTGGCTTTAATCTGTTCGGCGCAGCCAGCGGCTTCGCCAGCTTTGTCGCCAACTCTGGCGTCGGCTTCACCTCTTTTGTTCTGACCTCCGGCACCGCATTTGCCTCCTTCGTCGGCGACAGCGCGATGGCGTTTGGTTCCTTCCTGACCGGACAGTCAAACTGGGAAACCTTTGTGACCGCCGGAAAGGAAAACTGGGGAAGCTTTGTTAACACCGCCGGCAACAGCTGGAATACTTTCGTGAATAACGCGGCCAGCGACTGGAACACCTTTCTGACCAAAGCGTCGGCCTAAGCGACGTCTATCTTAGGGCAGCGCCACTGGCTGCCCTGTTTAACCCACCAGCATCGCCTGCGCGCTGTAGAGCAGATCGAGGTGATCGCGGCATAACGCTTCCAGCGAAGTGCGCGATTGATGACTGGTCAGACTCAGCGCCCCCCACCAGGTCCCTTCCCTGTCGGTTAACGGCACCGCCAGCACCAGCATGCCAATCTCAAACTCCTGCTCAATGGTGGCGTATCCCTGGCGCCGTACCTGGGCGATTTTCTCCATCAGCGACGCGATATCGGTCACCGTATAGGGGGTACGTTGTTCCCGGGTTATGCGCTGCAGGACGGTCTCACACTCTGCTTCCGGCAGCGAAGCCAGCCACAATCGCCCCCCGGCGGTACAGAAAATGGGCACCCGCTCCCCAAGCCGCACCGACGTAGAGTTGAACGGCGTATGCCGACTGCGGGCGATATAGACCAGTTCATCTTCATCCACCACCCCCACCGAGGCATGCTCTTCCGTCCGGCTGGCGATGTATTCGACAATCGGCCGTACCATGCGAGGAAACTGCGCCGAATCGACATAGGCCTGGCCAAGCCGCAGCGTCTTTGGGGTAAGCCAGTAATAGCGCCCGTCGGTTTGCAGATAGCGCTCATGCAGGAGCGTCAGCAGAAAACGTCGCGCGGCGCTTTGCGTCAGGCCGCTCATTTTCGCCGTCTGGGCGACGGTGAGCTTTGGGCAGGTTTTGGAAAAAAGCTGAATTAGCGCCAGCCCTTTTTGTAAACCGACGATCAGATCGCGTGGATGAATGGTGTTTTGCATATTCGCTCACATTTTTGCAACATCATTATCGATTTCCTGCGATTATCGCAGCGTTCGTGCGATTAACAACCGACATGTCCGAATTCTGCGTTGTCGCTCCCAGCTTCCACTGAAATACTTTCACAACATTCATTTAACAAATGAGGTTTGAAATGGTCAGTGGAACTACCCAGGTTGTCGCCGTGATTGGTCATCCGATCGCCCAGGTGAAATCACCGGATAACTTCAACCGCTACTTTGCCGAACAGCACATGGACAGCGTCATGATCCCGGTGGATATCGCCCCGGACGCGGTGGCCGCCTACCTTAACGCTCTGCGCGGCTGGCAGAACATGACCGGCGTGCTGGTGACGGTGCCGCATAAGCAGCGCGCCGCCGCGCTGGTCGACGACCTCACGCCGCGCGCCCGCCGACTCAACGCCGTCAATGTGATCCGCAAGCTGGCGGATGGCCGCCTGCAGGGCGATATGCTGGACGGCGTCGGCTTTCAGCTCGCCGCCGAGGCGCAGGGTTTTCAGCCGGCAGGTAAGCAGGCGCTGCTCTCCGGTTGCGGCGGCGTCGGCAGCGCCATCGCCTGGGGACTGTGCGAGGCGGGGATCCGTCGGCTGGCCCTGCACGATCAAACCCCGGCCACCCGGCAGCGCCTGCATGACCTTCTGGCTGAGGCCTTTCCGGCGGTGCAACTGAGCGCGCTGCCAGACACCCTTTACGGCCTCGATCTACTGGTTAATGGCTCACCGGCCGGCATGGCCGGATTTGATGAGCTGCCTCTACCGCAGGCGCTGCTGGATACGCTCGACAGCACCACTCATGTGGCCGACGTTGTCACCGCCCCGGTGATGACGCCGTTGCTCACTTTCGCCGCCGCACGTGGTTGCAAAGTACAGACCGGGCCGGAAATGGCGCTGGCGCAGATGAGGCTGATGGGCCAGTTTATCGGCGCCATCCCGCAGGCGCAGGGAGCGGCGGCATGAAGAGCTGGGATGTGATCGTCATCGGCAGCGGCGCGGCCGGTTTTGCCGCCGCGGTCACCGCTTGCTGTAAAGGGCTGTCGGTGCTGATGCTGGAGAAAGCCGGCCAGTTCGGCGGCACCTCGGCCATCTCCGGCGGCGCCGTGTGGCTGCACGATACCGACCAGGCGCGCGCCGAGGGCAAAAGCGGTAGCGCCGAGGCGATGAAAACCTACCTGCGAACCATTATCGGCGAGGGCCAGTACCGTGAAGATCTCGCCGAAGCGTTTGTCAGCGCCGGGCGGGAGGCGCTGGCCTTTCTCGAGCGTGAGGGGGCAGTAAAGTACAGCCTGCGTCCGCTCTCGCCCGATTACTATCCGGATGAACCCGGCGCAGTCGACGTCGGTCGTGCGCTGGAGGTGGTGGAGTATGACGGCCGTGAACTGGGGGACGCGTTTCGCGACCTGCGTTCACCGCCGCCGGGGATGCTGCTGTTTGGCGGGATGATGGTCAACCGCGTCGATATTCAACATTTTCTCGACATGCGCCGCTCGCTGCGCTCCCTGGCCCATTGCACCCGGCTGCTGCTGCGCTATGCCCGCGACCGGGTGAAGTACCCTCGCGGTACCCGCCTGGCGATGGGCAATGCGCTGATTGCCCGCATGGCGACTACGGCGCTGCGTAAAGGCATGAGCCTGCGGCTGAATGTCAATGTTCTGACGCTGTGCGAAGCGCAAGGCGCGGTCCGCGGGGTGGAGATTGAGTATCAGGGGCAAAGAGAGACGCTGCACGCCCGCCGCGGGGTGGTACTGGCCGCAGGCGGCTTCGCCGCGGGCGCGCTGGCGGCGCGCTATCGGCCACATACCCGCGAACACTTCACCATGTCGCCGCCGGCCAACGATGGCGCCGCGCTGCATCTCGCGGCGGCGCTTAACGCTCGCGAGGGAGCCGATCGGCCATCCAATTTTTTCTGGGCGCCGGTATCGGTGCTGACCCGGGCCGACGGCAGCGAGGAGCGCTTCCCCCATCTGGTAACCGATCGCGCAAAACCGGGCGTGATTGCCGTCAATCAGCGGGCGGTACGCTTCGTCAACGAGTCCAGTTCCTATCACCATTTCGCCAGCGCAATGCAGGATGCAGCGGAAAATGCCCCCTGTTTTTTACTCTGCGACGCCCAGGCGATGAAGCGTTATGGCCTCGGGCTGGCACGCCCGGCGCCGGTCAATAATGACGCCCTGGTCGCCGCCGGCTATCTGCACAAAGCCGATACCCTGGCCGCGCTGGCGCAACAGCTTGGTCTGGATGCCCAAACCCTGAGCGAGACGGTAGCCCGCTACAACCGCGACGCCGCGCAGGGCGTGGATCGGGAATTTGCTAAAGGCGGCAACAGCTATAACCGGGCGATGGGCGATCCGGGCCATCAGCCTGACGCCTGTAATGCCCCCCTGCTCAGCGCGCCGTTCTATGCCATCAAACTTTATACCGGCGATCTGGGGACCTCACGGGGCCTGGTCACCACCGCCGATGCCCAGGTCGTCAATACCGAAGGACACCCCATCCCGGGGCTGTACGCGGTGGGAAACGACATGGATTCGCTGATGGCCGGCACCTATCCGGGCCCCGGTATCACCCTCGGCCCGGGGCTGACGTTTGGCTATCTCGCCGCCTGCCATCTGGCACAACACTCCACCCACTAATCAGGAAAACATCATGATCTACGAAAAACGCACGTACACCATCAATCCGCTGAAAATGGCCGACTGGCTGGCGCTGTACCAAAGCGATGCCCTGGCGGTGCAAACCGACCATCTCGGCCAGCTAATCGGCTTCTTTTTTACGGAGATCGGCGTGGTCAATCAGGTAGTGCACATCTGGGCTTATGAAAGCCTGGACGATCGTCTGGTGCGCCGCGCGCGGATGGCCCAGGACGAACGCTGGCAGACCTTCTCGCGTAAAAATCGCGAACTGGCCGCCGTGGAACGCCTCGAGTCGGTGCTGATGCGCCCCACCGCTTTTTCACCTCTGCAGTAAGGAGTCCAACATGAGCGGGCCTGTGAAGGTGGATGTGCTGGTGGTCGGCTCCGGCGCCGCGGGGCTCTCTGCCGCGGTGACTGCGGCGATGCACGGCGCCAGCGTCATGGTGGCGGAGAAAGCGTCAGTGCTCGGCGGAACCAGCGCCTGGTCCGGCGGCTGGCTGTGGATCCCCCGCAACCCGCTGGCGCGGGCGGAGGGCATCGACGAAGCAGCCGACGCGCCGCTGACCTATCTGCAGCATGAGATGGGGGGCGAAGCCGCCGATATTCGTCTGCAAACCTTCCTGCGTTACGGGCCGGAGATGGTGGAATTTTTCCATCAGCGGACGGCGGTGCAGTTTCTCTCGGGCAGCGCCATGCCGGACTTTCACCCGTCGCCGGGTGCGGCGAACGGTGGGCGGTCGGTCACCGCGCACCCCTACGATGGCCGCCTGCTCGGCGACTGGCTCCATCGCCTGCGTCCGCCGCTGGAAACCATTAGCCTGGGCGGGATGGGCATCGCCGGCGGCGCGGATATGGCGCATTTTTTCAATGCCACCCGCTCGCCGCGCTCCGCGCTGTATGCTGCCCGCCGCCTGCTGCGCCACGGCTGGCAGCGGCTACGCGCCGGACGGGGGCAGCATCTGGTCAATGGCAATGCGCTGGTCGCCCGTCTGCTGCGATCCGCCCTCGACGCCGGCGTGCGTTTTCAGCTCAATGCCCCGGTGGTCCGGCTGCTGCAGGGTCCGCCGGGCGTGTCCGGCGCGGTGCTGCGCAGCGACGGCGGGGAGATTCACGTCGAAGCTGGCGCCGTGGTGCTGGCCTGCGGCGGTTTTCCCCACGATCGCCAGCGGCTGGCGCAGGTGGTGCCTCACGCTGCGGAGGGTTACGGCCATTTCTCCGCCGCACCGCCGGACAATCAGGGCGAGGGGATCAGGCTTGGCGAATCCGTCGGCGGCCAGTTCGACACTTCCCTGCGCCACCCGCTGGCCTGGGCGCCGGTGTCCCGCGTCACTCTGGCCAGCGGCCAGCAGCTAATGTTTCCTCATCTGGTGGAGCGCGCCAAACCCGGGGTGATCGCCGTCCTGCCCAACGGCAAACGTTTTGTTAACGAGGCCGACTCTTATCATGACTTTATCGCCGCCCTGCTGGCGGCCACACCCGCGGGCGACACGCCGCAGGCCTGGCTGCTGGCCGATCGTCGCGCGCTGCGTCGCTACGGCCTGGGCCACGCCAGACCGTTCCCGTTCACTCCCACCGCCTGGCTGCGTACCGGCTATCTGCAGCGAGGAAACACCCTGGCGGAGCTGGCGAAGCAGTGCGCTATCGACGCCAATGCGCTGGCGGAAACCGTTGAACGCTTTAACCACTTCGCCAGCGCTGGCGAAGACGTCGATTTTCACCGCGGGGCATCAGCCTATAACCGCGCCCAGGGTGACCATCAGGTGACGCTCGGACCGCTGCGCGAAGGGCCGTTCTACGCGGTGCGCATTCTGCCCGGCTCGCTGGGCACCTTCAGCGGATTGCAAACCGACGAACACGCCCGGGTGCTGGATGAACAGCAGCAGCCGATACCGGGTCTGTACGCCATCGGCAACGACATGTCGAGCGTGATGCGCGGCTATTACCCCAGCGGAGGGATCACCCTCGGGCCCGCCATGACCTTCGGCTATCTGGTGGGTAAAAACCTGGCAAAAAAACAAATATAAACAATAACATAACTTGATTTCCACGAATGGATGCACCCTAACTCTCTTCACCTGCAACTGTACCGGAGCCCTTTATGAACAAGCGTACCCTATCGCTCGCCGCGCTGACCCTGCTCGATGTCCCTCCCCCCGAACAGGTGCGGATTGCGGCCAGAACCGGTTTTACCCACGTTGGGCTGCGACTGCTCCCCGCCACACCGACCGACCCGGACTACGACATGCTGGGCGATACCCCGGCCGTCCGGGCGACGCTCGCCGCGTTGATGGAAACTGGCATCCGCGTGTCGGACGTGGAGATCGTCCGCCTGACCCCCGGGTTTACCCTCGACGATCGGCTGCAGCGTTTTATGGAGACCGCCGCGCGTCTTGGCGCCGGACAGGTGTTAGTCGCCGGCAATGATGACAACCTGCAGCGCAGCGCTGACAACCTCGCCATCCTCGCCGCGGCCGGTCGTCCATTTGGGCTGACCATGAATCTTGAGCCGATGCCCTGGACCCAGTTGCGCAACATCGCCGCAGCGCAAGCACTAATCGCCGCCAGCGGGCGGGAAGACATCGGCATTCTGGTGGACGCTCTCCATTTCTGGCGCGCGGGAGAATCGCTCGCCGCCCTCTCCAGCCTGCCCGCGCATCATCTCAACTATATGCAACTCTGCGATGGCGCGGCGCAGAGGCCGGAGAGCGAGCAGGAACTTATCCGCCAGGCCCGCTCGGCGCGCAACGTGCCGGGGGAAGGCGGTCTGGATCTGCATGGTCTGATGTCGGCCCTGCCGGCGACGCTGCCGGTCTCTCTCGAAGTGCCGCTTGACGGCGAGCAAGGCGCCCTGCCGCCTCTTCAGCGGGCGCAGTTACTGTTCGATGCCGCGCAGCCCTACCTGCGCGCCTGCGCATAAGGAATACGCTATGACACAGACTCAACGCCTGGATGTCAGAGAGTTAATAAATCGTAACCCGCTGAGCCGATTTCAGAAGCTGATTATATTTCTCGGCTTTTGCGTCATCGCTCTCGATGGTTTTGATATCGCGATCATGGGCTTTATCGCCCCGACGCTAAAGCTGGAATGGGGGGTAAGCAACCACCAGCTGGGTCTGGTGATCAGCGCCGCGCTGATCGGCCTCGCGCTGGGGGCGATTTTCTCCGGCCCGCTCGCCGACTGGCTGGGACGTAAGAAAATCATCATCAACAGCGTTTTCTTCTTCGGTTTCTGGACCATCGCCACCGCCTTCTCGCACAACGTAGAACAGATGATGTTCTTTCGCTTTATGACTGGCCTCGGGCTGGGCGCCGCGATGCCGAATATCGGGACGCTGGTGTCGGAATACGCCCCGGAACGCCAGCGTTCATTTATTATCACCGTCATCTTTTGCGGCTTCACCTTCGGTGCGGCGGCGGGAGGATTTTCGGCATCGTGGCTGATCCCCCAGTTTGGCTGGCACTCGCTGATGGCGCTCGGCGGTATTCTGCCGCTGCTGTTTGCCCCCCTGCTCATCTGGCTGCTGCCGGAATCGGTTCGTTTTCTGGTGATCAAACAAGCGCCCGCGGCGCGCATACGCGCCATTCTTAACCGTCTCTATCCCGGACAAATCAGCGACAATGTGAGGTTTATCCTGCCGGCGCAGCCAGCGGCCGGCAACGCGATGCGCATTGTCCTCTCCCGCCAGTACGGTTTCGGCTCGCTGATGCTATGGCTGGTCTACTTTATGGGGCTGTTCCTGGTCTATATCCTCGGCAGCTGGCTGCCAACGCTGGTTAAAGCGGTAGGAATGACCGTTAGCCAGGCGGCCATCATGACGGCGATCTACCAGGCGGGCGGCACCCTCGGCTCGTTGTTTGCCGGCTGGCTGATGGACAGGATCAACCCCCATCGCGCGCTGGGGATAATCTACGCCGTTGGCGGCCTGTTCACCATGGCGATGGGCTACGCCGCGGGCAGCTTTGCCTTGCTCTGTATGCTGGCGTTTATCAGCGGCGCCTGCCTGAACGGCGCGAATACCGGCATGAACGCCCTCTCCGCCCGCTACTACCCTACACAGGCGCGGGCGACGGGATCCAGCTGGATGCACGGCGTCGGGCGCATCGGCGCCATTCTCAGCGCCTTTGCCGGCGCCGAGATGATGGCGCTCAACCTGCCCTTTGAAAGCGTCTTTTTAATCCTCGGTATCCCGGCAGCCCTCACCGTCGCAGGCCTGGCGGCGAAGGGCATCTTTGCGGCCGGTCATCCTGCCGTCGCTTCAACTTCCCCCGCGTCTGTGCGCGGAGCGTCATAGCGGCATCTGGTCCCCGGTGCAATCGGCGGATTGCACCGCCTTCAGCAGCTAATAAAGAAAATTTATTTCATATTTTGTTGAAACGAAAAAACGCCCGCGACAATCTGGACGACTCCGGCAGGCGATATCCCGCCCTCACCTTTTCAACCAAGCGCAAAAGAAACTTTCGCTAATTCGATCCCCCTCGCATATATGGAAAATAAATTCCACAACACAATTGAAACAGAACAAACATTTCCTTAAGTTGAAGTCAGTCTATCCGGATGCGCGTTGCCGCAGGCGTCGGCATTGAGCGCCTCAGAGTGCAAATGATTTCAAAAAGGAGAGCACCATGTTAAACGGCCTGAAACCCTTATCCCGTTCCCTGCGCTGGGGCATGGTCGGCGGCGGGGGAACCAGTCAGATCGGCTACAGCCACCGCTGTGCGGCGCTGCGTGACAATGTTTATACACTGCTGGCCGGCGCGCTTGACGTCGATGCCGAGCGCGGGCGCGCGTTCGGTGAGCAACTGGGCATCGCGCCGGAGCGCTGCTACGCCGACTACCAGACCCTGTTTCGCGAAGAGGCGCAGCGCCCTGACGGGATCGAGGTCGTCTCGGTCACCACCCCGAACAATACCCATTTCGCCATCACCAAAGCGGCGCTGGAGGCGGGACTCCACGTTATCTGCGAAAAGCCCCTCTGCTTTACCGCCGAAGAGGCGCGCGAGCTGGTGGAGCTGAGCAAAAAACAGAACAAAATCGTCGGCGTCACCTACGGCTATGCCGGCTATCAGATGATCCAGCAGGCGCGGCAGATGATTGCCGATGGACTGCTCGGCGAGATCCGCATCGTTAACATGCAATTCGCCCACGGCTTCCATAACCAGGCCGTCGAGCTGCAGGCAGAATCCACCCGCTGGCGAGTAACACCGAAGTTTGCCGGACCCAGCTATGTGCTTGGGGATCTGGCCACCCATCCGCTGTTTGTCGCCGAAACCATGGCGCCGCAGCTCAATATCAAACGGCTGATGTGCTCCCGTCAGAGCTTTGTTCCCTCCCGCGCGCCGCTGGAAGATAACGCCTTTGTCCTGATGGAATATGACAACGGCGCGGTTGGCTCGATGTGGACCAGCGCGGTCAACAGCGGCGCCATGCACTCGCAAAAAGTGCGCATCGTCGGCGAAAAAGCAAGCATCGAATGGTGGGATGAGCATCCTAACCAGCTCAGCTATGAGGTGCAGGGCGAGCCGGCGCGCATTCTGGAACGTGGGATGCCCTACCTGTCGCCGAACGCGCTGGCGGATGACCGCATTGGCGGCGGCCATCCGGAAGGGCTGTTCGAAGCCTGGGCCAACCTCTATCGCCGCTATGCGCAGGCGATTGACGCCACGGATCGCGACGATCGCGCCTTCCTGCAAGACTTCTGGTATCCGGACGTCGAAGCCGGGCTGCACGGCGTCTATTGGGTAGAGCAGTGCGTCAAATCGGCTGACGCTGGCAGCCAGTGGGTTGACTTTACTTTACCTTAATTTTCCCCCTCGCCAGTGGAGTCCCCCTCCACTGGTTTATTGATTTTTACCAACTTGTCGCATCGCGCAACAGCCCCGTAATATCTGTTAAACAAACATTTATTTACGCTTCTTACCCCCCGCCGCTACACTAGGCGCAGTTTTTATATTGAGGTGGTAATGAACGATAACAAAATGACGCCAGGGGAACTGCGCGCGACCTGGGGTTTGGGGACAGTATTCTCCCTGCGCATGCTTGGCATGTTTATGGTCCTGCCGGTTCTGACCACGTATGGCATGGCGTTGCAGGGTGCCAGTGAAGCGCTGATTGGCCTGGCGATCGGTATCTACGGCCTGGCGCAGGCGGTGTTCCAGATCCCCTTCGGACTGTTATCTGACCGTATTGGCCGTAAGCCATTGATCGTCGGCGGCCTGCTTATCTTCGTGCTCGGCAGCGTCATCGCCGCGCTCACCGACTCCATCTGGGGCATCATTCTTGGCCGCGCCCTGCAGGGCTCCGGCGCCATCGCCGCCGCGGTTATGGCCCTGCTGTCCGATCTCACCCGCGAACAGAACCGCACCAAAGCGATGGCCTTTATCGGCGTCAGCTTCGGCGTCACCTTCGCCATCGCCATGGTGCTGGGGCCGATTGTCACCCACCAGCTGGGTCTGCACGCGCTGTTCTGGATGATCGCCATCCTGGCGACCGTCGGCATCCTGCTCACCCTGTGGGTGGTGCCCAACAGCCATAACCATGTCCTTAACCGCGAATCCGGGATGGTGAAGGGCTGCTTTAGCAAGGTGCTGGCGGAGCCGCGCCTGCTGAAGCTTAACTTTGGCATCATGTGCCTGCACATTATGCTGATGTCCACTTTTGTCGCCCTGCCAGGACAACTGGAGGCCGCCGGCTTCCCGGCCGCCGAGCACTGGAAGATTTACCTGGTCACCATGGTTATCTCGTTCATCTCGGTGGTGCCGTTTATCATCTACGCCGAAGTGAAGCGCAAGATGAAGCGCGTCTTCCTGCTCTGCGTCGCCATCCTGCTGATTGCGGAAATTGTCCTCTGGGGCGCCGGAGGCTACTTCTGGGAGCTGGTGGCGGGCGTTCAGCTCTTCTTCCTGGCGTTTAACCTGCTGGAAGCGCTGCTGCCGTCGCTAATTAGCAAGGAGTCTCCGGCGGGCTACAAAGGCACCGCGATGGGCGTCTACTCCACCAGCCAGTTTCTCGGCGTGGCGATTGGCGGCGCGCTTGGCGGCTGGGTCGATGGTTTCTTTGATTCGCAAACCGTGTTTCTGCTGGGCGCCCTGCTGGCGATGCTGTGGCTGCTGGTGGCCAGCACCATGAGCGAGCCGCCGTACGTCAGCAGCCTGCGGGTGGAGGTGCCGGACGGCGTGGTGGTCGACAGCGCGCTGCAGGCGCGTCTGCTGAGCGCCAGCGGGGTTCATCAGGCGCTGGTGGTACCCGAGGAGCGTTCGGTGTATATCAAAATCGACAGCAAGGTCACCAACCGCTTCGAGATAGAGCAGCTCATCAAAGGGGTTGATCAGTTTAACGATCTTCTTCTGCACCGCGCTTTCAATGCCCTGCTTCAGCTTCGCTTCAACAAACCAGGTTTTACCGCTGTGCACGATATCTTCCGGTACGTCGAGGGAGGTGCCTTCAATGCCGCGCTTGAGCAGCTTGGCGCGCAGGATATCCAGCAGCTGGTTCACCTGGAAGTCAGACTCGCTCAGCACTTTAATGGTCTTGTTGGCGTCGTTTAATTCAAAAGTGGCTTCAACGCCACGAAAATCAAAACGCGACTCGACTTCGCGGCTCGCGTTGTCCACCGCGTTACGGGCTTCCTGAAGATCAACTTCAGAGACAATATCGAAAGATGGCATCTTTTCCTCTCCTTCCGTTTCTTTTGCGTTGCATAATACCTGCAACGCGGCATAACTCAACTTGTTATCCCGGAAGCTTAGCTGATTACGCAACGCTCGCGCTATTTTCCCCATGATGTCCGACGATGCGAAAAGCGACGAGATAGACTTTAGCCATCAGCGCCTGGGATAGCGGCAGATGAGGAGGAACAATGAAAGTAACCGTACTGGGATGCGGTGCGCTGGGACAACTATGGCTGACCGCGTTGTACAAACAGGGACATGAAGTCCAGGGCTGGCTGCGCGTACCGCAGCCATTCTGTAGCGTCAACGTCATTGAAACCGATGGCTCAGTGTTCAACGAATCGCTGACGGCCAACGACCCCGATTTTCTCGCCAGCAGCGAGCTGCTGATCGTCACCTTAAAGGCCTGGCAGGTGTCGAATGCGGTAAAGCACCTGGCCGGGATCCTGTCGGACACCACGCCAATTGTGCTGATTCATAACGGCATGGGCACCGTCGAGGAGCTGCGCGGCGTGAAACAGCCATTGCTGCTGGCCTCCACGACCCAGGCGGCGCGGCGCGATGGGAATGTCATCATCCACGTTGCCCAGGGCACCACGCATATCGGACCGGCAAAAAGCTACGAGGGGGACTACAGCTATCTCGCAGAAGTTCTGCAGAGCGTGCTGCCGGATGTCGCCTGGCATAACAATATCCACTCGGCCATCTGGCGCAAGCTGGCGGTTAACTGCGTGATTAACCCTCTGACCGCGCTCAAAGGGTGTAAAAACGGCGATCTGCGCGACTATACGCAGGAAGTTGCGGCCATTTGTCGCGAGGTGGCGGCGGTGATGGAGCGCGAAGGTATTCATACCTCGGCGGAAAACCTGCTATTTTATGTCGAACAGGTAATTGAAAGTACGGCAGAAAATATCTCTTCCATGCTGCAGGACGTTCGCGCCCAGCGGCATACAGAGATCGACTACATCACCGGTTTTCTGCTCAACCGCGCCCGCGCCCACGGCGTCGCCGTACCGGAAAACGCCCGCTTATTTGAATTGATCAAGCGTAAGGAGAATGAATATGAGCGCGTCGGCACTGATTTGCCTCGCCCCTGGTAGCGAAGAGACCGAAGCGGTCACCCCGCGACAGCACGCTACTGGTGGAAACCGTCCGCCAGTTTCATCTCTCTGGGCGCATTGTGGCCGCCATCTGCGCCGCCCCGGCGACCGTGCTGGTACCCCATAATCTGTTCCCGATCGGCAACATGACCGGTTTTCCGGCGCTGAAGGAACATATCCCCGCCGAGCAGTGGCAGGATAAAAGAGTGGTCTGGGATGCGCGGGTGAATCTGTTAACCAGCCAGGGTCCGGGGACTTCGATTGATTTCGCCCTGAAAATGATCGATCTGCTGGTGGGGCGCGAGAAAGCGTATGAGGTCGCCTCACAGCTGGTGATGGCCGCCGGCATCTATAATTACTACGAAGCCTGATAGCCGGTCCGCGCCGCGGGCTGGCTCCCCTTTTCCTGAGGAGTCGCAGCATGTCCCGGAGCGCAACCGATTCTCGCGATCTTGTAATCAGCCGCCTGCTCAGCGCGCCCGCCCCAGCCCTGTGGCGCGCGTGGGCCGACCCGGCATTACTCCGAACCTGGTGGTGCCCGAAGCCCTGGCAAACCGAGGTTCTGGCCTTTGATTTTCGCGCCGGCGGGGCCTTTCACACCGTGATGCACGGGTCTGACGGTGAACGCAGCGATAACCCCGGCTGTTTCCTTGAGGTTATCCCGCAACAAAAAATCGTCATGACCTCGATGCTGACGGCGGATTATCGCCCCGCCGTTTCCCCCTTCGCGATGACGGCCATCATCACCTTTGCCGATGAACAGGGCGGGTGTCGCTATACGGCTACGGTGCTGCATGCCGATGATGAAACCCGCGAGCAGCATGAGCAGATGGGATTTTTCGAGGGCTGGAATATTGTCATCGATCAGCTCAATGACCTGGCGCTGACCCTGCGCTAATATACTCCCCTGCCAATAGTAAAAAGGCCTTCCATCAGGGAAGGCCTTTTGCATCATAACAACCTGTTACGGGCGATACACTTTCACGTTGCTGAAGCCCTGCTCGCGCAAATAAAGCGCCTGCAGACGGCTCATCACCCCGCGCTCGCACCACAGCAGCCAGGTTTTGCTCTGATCGAGATCGCCAAATTTGGTGCTTAGCTTGTAGAACGGCAGGGAAACAACCTCAACCCCCTCGACCTTCAGCGGCTTGTCTTCCTGCTCGTCGATGGAGCGAATGTCGAGGATCGCGTCGTTGGCGCCAAAGCCGGTCACGGTTTCCACTTCCACCACCGTCTCTTCCGTCTGCTGGGCGATCTCGCGGATATCGATATTGCTCGCCTCTTCCACCACTTTATCAAGGATGCTGAAATCGAAGTGTTCTTCTTCCGCTTCGATCTTCGCCTTCACCGCCTTCACGGTCGGGCTCTTGGAGATCACGCCGCAATATTCCGGCATGGTGCGGGCGAAATCTTCCGTGCCGATCTCACGCGCCAGGTCGATGATGTGCTCTTTATCGTGCGAAATCAGCGGGCGCAGGATCAGAGTATCGGAGACATTATCGATCAGGCGCAGGTTAGTGAGGGTCTGACTGGAGACCTGGCCGAGCGCTTCGCCGGTGACCAGCGCCTGCACGCCATAGCGTTCCGCGACTTTTGACGCGGCGCGGACCATCATGCGCTTGAGCACGACGCCCATCTGGCCGTCGTCCACTTTTTCAAGGATTTCGCCGACTACTGGCTCAAAGTTAATCGCCACAAAGCGAACGCGGTGTGAGCTGCCGAAGCGGTTCCACAGATAATGCGCAACCTGGCGGACGCCAATCTCATGGGCGGCGCCGCCAAGGTTAAAGAAGCAGTAATGAACGCGGCAGCCGCGGCGCATCAGCATGTAGCTGGAGACGCCGGAGTCAAAGCCGCCGGAGATCAGCGACAGCACATCTTCCTGGGTGCCGATCGGGAAACCGCCGATGCCTTCATAGCGGCCTTTCACCAGCAGCAGGCGATCGTTTTCAATCTCGAGATTGACGGTGACGTCCGGGTCGGTCAGCTTCACGCGCGCCGTTTCAATATGCTGATTCAGACCGCCGCCGACGTAACGTTCCACTTCAATTGAGGTGAATTCATGTTTGCCGCGACGCTTCACTCGCACGCAGAAGGTTTTGCCTTCCAGCGCCTCGCGCCACAGCGGCAGCGTCTGCTCGAAAATATCGTGCAGCGAGGTGAACGGCACGTCTTCGACTTCCAGAATATGGTGGATGCCGGGGATACGGGTCAGCGCATCGCGAATAGCCGGGCGTTGATTTTCATCTTTCGCTCGAACTTCGATATGATCCCAATGACGGACGACGGCCAGCGTCTCATCATAGTTTTTGAGAACGTTACGAATGTTCCCGGTTAAGATTTTAATGAAGCGCAACCGCACAGATTGGCTTTTGATGGTGATTTCCGGGAACAATTTAATGATAAACTTCATAGCGACAATAGTTCGTTGGCAAGCCCGACGGGGCTATAAGCAAAAGTTGTAAAGCAGCGCACACCGGTGCCTGCATCCTGGGCGCGGAGTATATCACCATTGCGCGTTATTTGCTTACACGCGTGACTTCGTTACCATACCCGGTATTGCCGTCGCGACATAACAAGAGTCTACATTCACTATGCCAAAGAAAAATGAGGCCCCGGCCAGCTTTGAAACTGCTCTGGGCGAACTGGAGCAGATCGTTAACCGTCTGGAAAGCGGCGATTTGCCGTTAGAGGAAGCGCTAAGCGAATTTGAGCGCGGCGTACAGCTGGCGCGCCAGGGGCAAAGTCAGCTGCAGAAGGCCGAACAGCGCGTGCAGATCCTGCTGGCGGATAGTGAAGATTCCCCGACCACGCCTTTTACGCCGGACGCTGAATAAATGGATTTCCCGCAACAATTGCAGGCCTGTGTGGAACAGGCAAACGAAGCGCTGCGCCGTTTCATCGCCCCGCAGCCCTTTCAGAACACTCCGCTGGTGGAAGCGATGCATTATGGCGCATTGTTAGGCGGTAAACGCCTGCGTCCCTTCCTTGTCTACGCCACCGGCGAGATGTTCGGCGTGTGCCGTACCACGCTGGATGCTCCTGCCGCGGCGGTCGAATGCATTCATGCCTACTCCCTGATGCATGATGATTTGCCGGCGATGGATGATGACGATCTGCGCCGCGGCCTGCCGACCTGCCATATTAAATTTGGCGAAGCCAACGCAATTCTTGCGGGAGATGCCCTGCAAACGCTGGCGTTCTCTATACTGAGTGATGCGCCGATGGTCGACGTTCCTGACCGGGACCGGCTGGCGATGGTTTCCGAACTGGCGCAGGCCAGCGGCGTGGCGGGCATGTGCGGCGGCCAGGCGCTGGATCTGCAGGCCGAGGGACAGCAGGTTGATTTACAGGCGCTGGAGCGTATCCATCGCCATAAAACGGGCGCCCTGATCCGCGCCGCCGTCCGGTTGGGAGCCCTGAGCGCCGGCGAACGCGGCCGCGCTGCCCTGCCCGCGCTGGATCGCTATGCGGAAAATATCGGTCTTGCCTTCCAGGTCCAGGATGACATTCTCGACGTGGTAGGGGATACTGCGACCCTTGGCAAACGTCAGGGTGCCGACCAGCAATTGGGTAAAAGCACCTATCCCGCCATCCTGGGTCTTGAGCAAGCCCGGAAGAAAGCGCACGACCTGATCGCTGATGCCCGCCGGTCGTTAGATGAGCTGGCCGCACAATCTCTGGATACTTCGGCACTGGAAGCGCTCGCGAATTACATTATTCAGCGCGATAAATAAACAAAAAATGAGTCTCTGATGAGTTTTGATATTGCCAAATACCCGACCCTGGCGCTGGTAGATTCCACCCAGGAGTTGCGCCTGTTGCCAAAAGAGAGCCTGCCGAAGCTATGTGATGAGCTGCGGCGCTATCTACTGGACAGCGTCAGCCGTTCCAGCGGTCACTTTGCCTCTGGCCTCGGCACGGTGGAACTGACCGTGGCGCTGCACTACGTGTATAACACGCCGTTCGATCGCCTGATCTGGGACGTCGGCCATCAGGCCTACCCGCATAAAATTCTGACCGGTCGCCGGGACAAAATCGGCACCATTCGTCAGAAAGGCGGCCTGCATCCCTTCCCGTGGCGCGGTGAAAGCGAGTATGACGTGCTGAGCGTCGGTCACTCCTCCACTTCCATTTCCGCGGGTATCGGGGTGGCTATCGCCGCCGCGAAAGAGGATAAGCAGCGGCGCGCGGTGTGCGTCATTGGCGACGGGGCGATCACCGCCGGCATGGCGTTTGAGGCGATGAACCACGCCGGGGATATCAAACCCGACCTGCTGGTGGTGCTGAATGACAATGAAATGTCGATTTCCGAGAACGTCGGCGCGCTGAACAATCATCTGGCGCAGCTGCTCTCCGGTAAGCTCTACTCCACCCTGCGCGAAGGGGGCAAAAAGGTCTTCTCCGGGGTGCCGCCGATTAAAGAGCTGCTTAAGCGTACCGAAGAGCATATCAAAGGGATGGTGGTGCCGGGCACGCTGTTTGAAGAGCTGGGCTTTAACTACATTGGCCCGGTGGATGGCCATGACGTGCTCGGTCTGGTCAGCACGCTGAAGAACATGCGCGACCTGAAAGGCCCGCAGTTCCTGCATATTATGACCAAAAAAGGCCGCGGCTATGAGCCCGCCGAGAAAGACCCGATCACCTTCCATGCGGTGCCAAAATTCGACCATACCAGCGGCGTACTGCCCAAAAGCAGCGGCGGCCTCCCTTCCTACTCGAAAATCTTCGGCGACTGGCTGTGTGAAACGGCGGCCAAAGACAACAAGCTGATGGCGATCACGCCGGCGATGCGCGAAGGTTCAGGGATGGTGGAGTTTTCGAAGAAATTCCCCGATCGGTACTTTGACGTCGCCATTGCCGAGCAGCATGCGGTCACCTTCGCCGCCGGGCTGGCGATTGGCGACTACAAGCCGGTGGTGGCGATCTACTCCACCTTCCTGCAGCGAGCCTACGATCAGGTGATCCACGATGTGGCTATCCAGAAGCTGCCGGTGCTGTTTGCTATCGACCGCGCCGGGATCGTCGGCGCAGACGGCCAGACGCATCAGGGAGCGTTCGATCTCTCCTTCCTGCGCTGTATTCCGGATATGGTGGTAATGACCCCGAGCGATGAAAATGAATGTCGCCAGATGCTGTACACCGGCTACCACTACAGCGACGGCCCCTGCGCGGTGCGCTATCCGCGCGGTAGCGGCACCGGCGCGACGCTCGAGCCGCTGGCATCGCTGCCGATCGGCAAAGGGGTGGTGAAACGTCAGGGCGAGAAAATAGCGATCCTCAACTTTGGCACCCTGCTGCCGGAAGCCGCGGCAGTAGCGGACAAACTCAACGCCACCCTGGTGGATATGCGCTTTGTGAAGCCGCTGGATACCGCGCTGATCCTCCAGCTGGCCGGCGAGCACGACGCGCTGGTGACGCTGGAAGAGAACGCCATCATGGGCGGCGCCGGCAGCGGCGTGAACGAAGTGCTGATGTCCCACCGCCGGGCGGTACCGGTGCTCAATATTGGCCTGCCGGATTATTTTATTCCTCAGGGCACTCAGGAAGAGATCCGCGCCGACCTCGGCCTTGATGCCGCCGGTATTGAAGCCAAAATCCGCGACTGGCTGGCATAATTGCCCCTTCCGCTCCTGCTATGCTTAAGGGATACCCTTGATGAATAGCAGGAGCGCACTATGCACTATATCCCCCTCGGTGATACTGCCTTACGTGTTTCCCGACTCTGCCTCGGCTGCATGACCTTCGGCGAGCCGGACCGCGGCAGACACGCCTGGACGCTTCCGGAAGAGAGCAGCCGCCCGCTTATCCAGCACGCCATTGAAGGCGGCATCAACTTCTTCGATACCGCAAATAGCTACTCCGACGGCAGCAGCGAAGAGATCGTTGGCCGCGCCCTGCGCGACTTTGCCCGCCGTGACGAGGTGGTTGTCGCCACCAAGGTGTATCACCAGGTCGGCGATCTGGCGGAAGGACTTTCCCGGGCGCAGATCCTGCGCTCCATCGACGACAGCCTGCGCCGTCTCGGGATGGACTATGTCGACCTGCTGCAGATCCACCGCTGGGACTATACCACCCCGATTGAAGAGACGCTCGAAGCGCTGGACGAGGTGGTGAAAGCCGGCAAAGCGCGCTATATCGGCGCCTCGTCCATGCATGCCCGACAGTTTGCCCAGGCGCTGGCGCTCCAGCAGCAGAACGGCTGGGCGCGCTTCGTTACCATGCAGGATCACTACAACCTGATTTACCGGGAAGAAGAGAATGAGATGCTGCCCCTGTGCCAACGTAACGGCGTAGCGGTGATCCCATGGAGTCCGCTGGCGCGCGGCAGGCTAACCCGCCCCTGGGGTGAGACCACCGCCCGGCTGGTCTCAGATGAGTTCGGCAAATCGCTGTACAGCGCCAGTGAAGAAAACGATGCGCAGATCGCCGGGAATCTCGCGGACGTGGCGGAAGAACTCGACGCCAGCCGCGCCCAGGTCGCCCTCGCCTGGCTGTTAAGCAAACCCGGCGTCGCCGCGCCGATTATCGGCCCGTCGCGTCAGGAACAGCTTGATGATCTGCTGCAGGCGGTGGATTTGACGCTCTCCCCGGAACAGATCGACAAGCTGGAGGCGCCGTATCAGCCGCATCCGGTGGTGGGATTTAAGTGAAGGGCGTGGTTTCCCCGGCAGCGTAGCGTTGCCGGGGAGAGGCGGTTAAAGCAGACCGATGGGCCAGTGATGGCCAATGACGTACAGCACGCCAGCGGAGATCACGCCGGCGACGATGTCGTCGACCATAATCCCCATTCCGCCGTGGATATTGCGATCAAACCAGCGAATTGGCCACGGCTTCCACATATCGAAGATACGGAAAATCACGAAGCCGGCGGCCACCCACTGCCAGTCCATGGTCGGCAGCGCCATCAGGGTGATCCACATCCCGACGAACTCGTCCCAGACGATGCTGCCGTGGTCATGGGTGCCCATATCTTTGGCCGTGCGATGGCACAGATAGACGCCGATACAGATGCTCATCATCACCACCAGCGAGTAAAGCTGCCAGGGGAGAAAGGTCATCAGATACCAGAACGGGATCGCCGCCAGCGAGCCCATCGTCCCCGGCACCACCGGGCTTAAGCCGCTGCCAAAACCGGTCGCCAGCAGATGCCACGGATTACGCATGCTCAGGCGGCTAAGCGCCTCGTCTCGACTACGCAAAGTGATCGTATCCCTTTAAATCAAGCGCGACCGGCTTACCGTCGCGGATAAACTGCAGCCCTTCGCTCTCCGGCGCAATCTGTCCGATACAGGTAAAACGCGCGCCAAGATGGCCAAGAGCCACGTCCAGCGCCCCGCGGTTCAGCTCCGGTACGGTAAAGCACAGCTCGTAATCTTCCCCGCCGGCGAGCGCCCAGCGCAGCGCCTGCTCAGAATCAACCTGGCGCAGCATCGCATCGGAGTACGGCATGGCATCGAGATCGATACGTGCGCCGCAGCCGCTGGCTTTAAGAATATGGCCCAGATCGGAGATCAGTCCGTCGGAAAGATCGATAGCCGATGTCGCCAGGTCACGCAGCGCCTGGCCCTGCAGCACGCGCGGCATCGGCCGCAGATGACGGGCCAGCAGGTAGTCGGCGTCAGACGGTTCATCCACCGTTAGACGATTCTGCAGTACCGCCAGACCGGCGGCGCTATCTCCCGGAGTGCCGGTAACATAGATCCAGTCCCCCGGCTTCGCGCCAGCGCGTTTCATGGCGCGTCCCGGCGGCACAAAGCCGTGGATACCCAGCGTCATGGAGAGCGGGCCACGGGTAGTGTCGCCGCCAATCAGTTGCATATCGTAATAGTCCAGCTGGACAAACAGGCTGTCGCTGAAGGCTTCCAGCCAGGTTTCATCCACCTCCGGCAAGGTCAGCGCCAGCGTGAGCCACGCCGGCTCCGCGCCCATCGCCGCGAGGTCGCTCAGGTTCACCGCCAGCGCTTTATAAGCGAGGTCGGCAGGGTCGATATCGGGTAAGAAGTGATTGCCCGCCACCAGGGTGTCGGTGCTGATTGCCAGCGTTTTTTTCTCGGGAATATGCAGGAGCGCGCAGTCATCGCCGATGCCGGTTTCAACATCAAGGCGGGCGCTTTTAACGCGATCAAAATAACGGGCAATCAGGGAGAATTCGCCGCATGCCATACGTTATGCCTCAGCAAAATAATAAATAAGGCCGGGCTGCGAGGCGACCCTCGCAAAACCCGGCCTGCAGTTTACTTCTTGTGGGGACGAATTACCGGAGCCGCTTTGTCCAGCACGCCGTTAACGAACTTGTGGCTATCTTCAGCGCCGAAGGTTTTCGCCAGTTCGATAGCTTCATTGATGGCCACTTTATACGGTACGTCATCACGTTTGGACAGCTCAAACAGCGCGATACGCAGCACCGCTTTTTCAACCTGGCCCAGCTCTTCCAGCTGGCGGGACAGGTAGGGCTTCATCAGGCCGTCGAGGTACGCGCTGTTAGTCGCCACTCCGGACAGCAGTTCGCGGAAATACAGAACATCAACATCTTTTACGTCCTGTTCCGCCAGGAACTGGTATTCGACATCAGCGATGTCGTTGTGGGACAACTGCCAGGAGTAGAGCGCCTGAACGGCACACTCACGGGCGCGGCGACGAGCAGCAGGTTTCACGGAATTCCCCTTACAAAAATCAGGCCTTGATGGCTTTCAAT
>PPYF01114766.1_pt1 | contig 22387 bp, 20 predicted proteins | sample 1559871 | NCBI WGS metagenome assembly PPYF01 (sample SAMN08240021, study PRJNA423297) | Human gut metagenome, whole genome shotgun sequencing project.
TCATTTAGGCGCTGGCTTTTATCACGGCCTTATAGGCCGCTCGTCATGCCACCCCTCTTAGGGGTGGTCATGACTATTTTTTAGACGGATATTCCATAATTCGAGTAATGAAATTTAAGTTTAACAATTCTTCGCCGCGTTTTGTCTGGATCAGGATCGCATCGTCATCCACTTGGGCGATCACACCGCATGCCTGAGAATCAAAGTAATAGATAATGCAGTTTTTTCCAAGAAAACGTTTAGCAAGTTCCATCATTTGTAATCGCTCCTTTGCCCCAGTGAATCGAATCTGCTGCTGAAACATGAGCATCTTTCTCCGATGAAGCAGAGGCAGAATGATCATGAAAAAAATGAGCAGCACAGCAATGGTCGATGAGTTCAAAATCAATCACCTCATTGATACCTGATAATGGAAATATATCATATCCCTGCCTGATTTGCAAGAGAAGAAAAATGGCAGTTTTCAAAAAAGAAATGGGAATTAAAGAATAAGAAACCGGCATATCTTTTAAAATAATACCACAAAGAAAAGTAAAGTAAAGAAAATAAAAGAAAAGGAAATAAAACAACAGAAAATAATAATAAAATAGGAGTTATAGTAGTTGTTGCAGGGTGAAACAATGTGATAAATCATAGATACATGCTTTACAAGATAAGGAGATTGGTATTTGTCGTTTGTTCTCGGGAAATATTGCAGACAGCAAAGGGCAGGATATGGCAGGATTGGCAATTTCCCGCGTACAGAAGAAAAGAAATTTAGAATTCTCCAAAATTCTGGCGGGAAATGGAGCATTCGGTCGAAGTGATATGAGCATAAAAAAACAGAGCCTTTCCCGAAAGAAAAGCTCTGTTTGGTTTTGTGTGGATTAACTTAGAGGCTCTGCAGAATCTCGTTGTAGATTTTGTCTGCCAGAGGAAGAGCCTTCTGGAGGATTTCCTCGCCTTTGGTGCGGTATTCATTTACGAATGCCTCGTCGCGGATGCCGCCGAGATTGATCAGAACATTGAGCCATGCGCCCTGTACAGCGGATTTGAGGTTGAGGGATGCAACACCCAGATCGCTTGCAGCGTTGGTGTTAGTGCAGCCTAAGCCCATTTCAACTACAGTGAGCGATTCCAGACACAGCTCCATAATGGAGTATGGAACCAGAGTAGCTTCCTTGAGTGCTTTTTGCATTGCTTCCTTGCGGGTAGCTTTTTCCTCGTCAGTGGATTTTGGCATTGCAAAAACAGCAGATACACCATCAAAAGCTTCGGTATCGCGGTCGATGCCGTTTACCAGCTCCTTGGTGAGTTTATCAGCGCGATCGAAGATCTGCTGAACCTTTTCTTCATATTCAGCGTATTTTGGTTTGCCCAGAGTGAGGGCAGCAACCATTTTGGAAAGACCAACGCCCATTGCGCCAGCCAGAGCAGAAGCAGAACCGCCACCCGGAGCAGGTGCATCCGAAGCAAGGACGGAGATAAATTCATTGACTTTCATTTCGGTCAGTTTCATCGGAAAATCATCCTTTCAAAAGATAGGAGGTCATAAAAAAGTTTTTTGCAGTTGAAAACTTGTTTTTCGTACACAAAAGTTTGTGGGTGAAACCCCTGTGACACAAAACAACAAAATAGATCAATCGGCAGAGGTTAGAGTGTTTTGCTGGGGCTGCCGCACGTTAGTGTACTGGTAAAACCAGAACAGACAGCTGCCTGTATTTACAGGCAGGGTACTGCCGTACCGCAGCACCGAAATAGAATCCAGCCTCTATCGTTTTTGATATTTTTATTATTTTATTTTGGAGTGTTTCGCTCACTGCGGTGAGCGACTAAAGGCTCTGCCTTTAGAATCCGCCACCTTTTGAAAAAGGTGGACGAAAACTTCTGTTTTTGTCCTCTCACTACCCGTCTTTGCGCCGTAGGCGAACAGGGTGCAGGCTCAGCCTGCTTTTTGAAAAAAATTGAGTAAAACTTTTATTTTACAACCTTACCATTTTTAATTACAGTCTGAACCAGATTGTTTCCGTAGCGGTAGAAGATAAAGTTCAGGTTGTCTGCATCCCAGATAAGCAGGTCAGCCTGCTTTCCGACTTCGACAGTGCCGATCTGGTCAGCTTTGCCGATAGCTGCAGCAGCGTTTAAGGTAGCAGCAGTCAGAACTTCTTCTGGAGTCAGGCGGTAACGATAGCAGGCGATGTTCATTGCAAGCTGTAAGGAAAGGTTCGGGGTCGAGCCAGGGTTAAAGTCGCTTGCAACTGCAACCGGAACACCCGCTTCTACCATCTTTCTGGCAGGAGCAAAGGTTGCACCCAGATAGAACGAAGTTGCCGGCAGCAGGCAGGCAATTGTGCCGCCCTTTGCCATCGATTCGATGCCTTCGTCCGGGCATACAATCAGGTGTTCGGCAGAAACTGCACCGATCTCTCCGGCAAGAACTGAGCCGCCGATTGGGTCGATTTCGTCCGCATGGATTTTAGCTCCCAGTCCATATTTCTGAGCAGCGGTGAGGATACGGCGGGATTCTTCGGCGGTGAATACGCCAGTTTCACAGAATACATCGCAGAAGTCAGCCAGTTTATGCTCTGCAACATAAGGAAGCATTTTGTCGATGATGAGGGAGAGATAACCCTCACGGTCATCCTTATATTCTTCCGGAAGTGCATGAGCTGCCATAAAGGTGGAAACAAGCTCGACTGGCTGGCTTTCCTGCAAGTGTTTTACAACGTTTAACTGTTTTAATTCATTTTCAAAATCAAGACCATAACCGCTCTTTGCTTCACAGGTTGTGGTTCCCAAAGAAAGCATGGTGTCAAGGGCTTTAGCTGTTTTGTCAAACAGTTCATCCTCGGTTGCTTTTCTGGTGCTGCGGACGGTGGAGAGAATGCCGCCGCCCTGCGCTAAGATGTCCAGATAAGGTACACCATGGAGCTTTAAGGCAAGCTCGTGTTCACGCCAGCCACCAAAAACAAGATGGGTGTGTGCGTCCACTAAGCCCGCTGTGACCAGTTTATTGTTCGCATCGATTGTTTTGCAGCCGTCACGGTGCAGCTCAGCAGGAACTTCACCCTGTCCGACAGCAACGATTTTGTTCCCTTCTACAGCAACATAAGCGTTTTCGATGATCTGGATTTCGCCCTGTGCCTTGCCGTCATGGGCAGAATTGCCGCAGGCGGTGGCGAGCATACCGATATTATAAATCAGCAGGGAAGGTTTCATGGTAGATCCTCCTTTTTTCAAATTACAGGAGGTGTTTCTCCATAACCTGATTGTCTTTGTCAAAGTTTTCCAGCTTCAGATAGTATTCAGCGGTTTCAACCAGAGCATCCATTGGAACGATACCGATCAGTTCCGAACCGATGATATGTACGCCGTATCTTGCAGCTTCGAAACGAACAGTTTCATAAACGCGATAGATTGGAGTCTTGGTGTAGTTGGTCATATTGATAGAAACCTGAGCGGTGTTTCTTTCTTCCAGCATAACACCGATGGATTTTACCCAGCGCATACCGCCGGAGGATTCACGGATGGTTTTTGCAATCTTGTTAGCAATCTCAACATCAGAGGTAGAGAGGTTGATGTTGAAAGCAACCAGTGGGAAGCGTGCGCCGACTGCAACGATACCAGCAGTTGGATGGATTTCATGGTTGCCGTAATCTGGGTACCACTGTGGGTCTTTGAGTTTTTCCGGCATTGCTTCAAACTGACCTTTGCGGATTGCAGCGAGGTTTCTTCTGTGTGGAGCAGTAGCGGATTCTTCATACAGAGTAACCGGCATACCCAGTTCTTCCCAGATTCTCTGACCTACTTTTTTGGAAATCTCGATACATTCTTCCATTGGAACATCCTTAACTGGAGTAAATGGGATAACGTCAACTGCACCCATACGAGGATGTTCGCCGTGATGTTTGGTCATATCGATCTTTTCAACACAAGCTTTTGCAAAGCGGAAAGCAGCCTCTGCCATCTGGTCAGGGTCACCAACGATGGTGAACACGCTGCGGTTATGGTTTTCATCAGAGGAGTAATCCATCAGTGCAACGCCCGGAACACTGCGGACAGCATCAGCGATATATTCGATTACTTCTTTATTTCTGCCTTCAGAACAGTTTGGTACGCATTCAATAATTCTTGCCATAGTAATCAGACTCCTTTATGGAAAATAAAAACTTCAAAATGAAAAAGTTTTTGGTTGAGCTTTTTTCAAAAAGCTCATAGGGGTACGGGGGCAACGCCCCTGTGACACCGTACAAAAATATAAAAATCAATAGAGGTATTAGTCCCTGTTTGGGGTTGCCGCACGTCAGTGCGCATCTGCACACAGCTGTGCAGATGGAAACCGGAGCTAGTTCCAGACGTCAAAAATCATCCACCGGATAATTTTTGAAGACAGTTTGTATATTCTGGTAGTTTGTGAAAACCCTTTCTATCGCAAAGGGTTTTCACACTTTCCTAAATGCTCTTTCACGGATAAAGAGTTTCGCTCACTGCAGTGAGCGACTAAAGGCTCTGCCTTTAGAATCCGCCACCTTTTGAAAAAGGTGGACGAAAACTTTTGTTTTCACCTATTATTTTGCTTCGTGGTGACCAGTCATGGTCTTAACTGCCTTTGCAACGATTTCATCGTCTGCGATATAAGGCAGGGTGACATGATACTGACCCGGATGGGACTGGTTAAACTCAACGCAGGTCTCGATCGAGTGCTCGTTTCTAGCCCAGGAACGACGTGCAACACCGCTCATAACGTCCCAGATCATCGAAACTTTCAGGATCTCATCCACGCGTGCAGAACCATCCAGAACCATACCGAAGCCGCCGTTGATCGCTTTACCGATACCGGTACCACCGCCGTTGTGCAGAGCAACCAGGCTCATGCCGCGTGCGCAGTTTCCTGCAAAGCACTGAACAGCCATATCTGCCATGATGTTGGAACCGTCCTTGATATTAGAGGTTTCACGGAAGGTGGAGTCTGTACCGGAGGTATCGTGGTGGTCACGGCCGAGCATAACCGGACCAATCTTGCCCTGACGAACCATCTCGTTGAATTTGAGCGCAATCTTGGTTCTGCCGTAAGCGTCCTGATACAGGATACGGCACTGGGTACCAACAACCAGTTTGTTCTTTTTAGCGTCGCGAACCCAGATCCAGTTGTCACGGTCCTGATAACGTGCGTTTGGATCGATGCATTCCATAGCAGCAGCATCGGTTGCATCGAGGTCTTCCGGTTTACCGGACAGACAGCACCAACGGAATGGACCATAGCCGTAGTCGAACAGGCATGGACCAAGGATGTCTTCAACATAGGATGGGAAGATGAAGCCATCTACTTCATCATGACCGTTCTTGCAGATTTCTGGAACACCAGCATCATAAACTGCTTTCAGAAAGCTGTTGCCGTAGTCAAAGAAGTAGGTTCCCTGTTCGTGCATCTTGCAGATCAGCTCATAGTGATGGCGCAGAGTTTTGTTTACAAGTTCCTTGAAGCCTTCTGGGTCTTTGTCCAGCATTTCGGTACGCTGTTCAAAGGTCAGACCCTGTGGGCAGTAACCGCCGTCGTATGGTACATGGCAGGAAGTCTGGTCGGAGAGCAGGTCAACGTGGATGTTTTTCTCCAGCAGGAATTCCAGCAGGTCAACAACATTGCCGTGGTAAGCGATTGCGCAAGGCTCTTTTGCTTTCTGTGCTTCCAGAGCCCAGTTGAGCGCCTCTTCCAGACTGTCGGTGTATTTATCTACCCAGCCCTGTGTGTAGCGGGTCATGATACGGGAAATATCAACCTCAGCGATGATCGAAGCAGCGCCAGCAATATCAGCAGCTTTACCCTGTGCACCGGACATGCCGCCCAAACCGGAGGTAACGTACAGTTTGCCTGCGAGGTTGCCTTCCTTCGGAACGCCCAGAACCAGACGGCCAGCATTGAGCAGGGTGTTGAAGGTACCGTGTACGATGCCCTGTGGGCCGATGTACATCCAGCCGCCTGCGGTCATCTGACCATAGTTTGCAACGCCCAGAGCAGCAGCACGGTTGAATGCCTGCTGATTATCGAACATACCGATCATCAAGCCGTTGGTAATGATGACACGAGGAGAAGTCTTGTGGGATTTAAACAGACCGAGTGGGTGACCGGACTCGATAACGAGGGTCTGATCATCGGTCAGAACTTCCAGATATTTTTTAATCAGGCGGTACTGCATCCAGTTCTGGCAAACCTGACCGGTTTCACCATAGGTGGTCAGTTCGTATGGATAAAGCGCAACATCAAAGTCCAGGTTGTTGTCGATCATAACCTGGAAAGCTTTACCTTCGATGCAGTTACCTTTGTACTGGTCGATTGGCTTGCCGTGCAGTTCACCCTGTGGGCGGAAACGGTAGCCGTAGATGCGGCCATGCTCATCCAGCTCTTTTGCAAATTCCATTGCCATCTGTTCATGATGGTCAGGGTGTATATAACGCAGAGCGTTTTTGATTGCGAGTGCCTTATCGGACTCGGTCAGATGAGATTCTCGTCTTGGAGCGCGGCGAATACCCTCAACAAAGGTTGGATATTCGGGAAGTTCATAGTCGAGCTTGATAATCATAGCGTCCTGTGGATTGTAGTCCATAATAAAACCTCCTGTTTTTATGAAATGAAATGGTATTAAATAAAGGGAATTGTATGTAATAAATAAAGTTTTTGGTTGAGCTTTTTTCAAAAAGCTCATGGAGGTACGGGGGCAACGCCCCTGCGACACAAAACAACAAAATATAAATCAATAGTGGCACTATCCCTGTTCGGGGCTGCCGCACGTCAGTGCGCATCTGCACGCAACGGTGCAGATGGAAAACGGAGCTGATTCCAGCCGTCAAAAATCATCCACTGGATAATTTTTGAGTTTGCTCACTGCTCGCAATCGGTTTTCGAGAACCTTTTCTCTTGCAAAAAGGTTCTCGAGCTCTCCCAATGAGCGCCTGACGATAAAGAGTTTCGCTCACTGCGGTGAGCGCTCAAAGGCGTTGCCTCTGGACACCACCACCTTTTGAAAAAGGTGGACGAAAACTTTTGTTTTCATCGAATGAGCGAGTGTGTTAACGCGAGCGATTGCCGTGTGCTGAAACTGCAATTTCACACGAAACCAAAGCGCGAAACAGGGTCCAGGCTCAGCCTGGTTATTTGAAATCAGCAACAGTTTCTCTTACAATGTCGAGCAGTTCACCGCTGCGAACCAGTTTTTCACATGCCTTGATATCCTGCCACAGTTCGCGGTCGGTTTCATAGAAAGCAACATCTTTGCGGACACGATCATAAACCTTCTGATGAACTGGGGAAATGCCCTGTCCGTGGGTGTTCAGTTTGCGGCGGATGTCGATTGCCTGACATGCGGTCAGCAGCTCATCAGCCAGTACAGAGAGTGTATTCTGTACAATCCAGCCGGACTTTCTTGCAGCGGTGGTTCCCATCGAAACCATATCCTCCTGGTTTGCGGAAGATGGGATGGAGTCTACCGATGCAGGATGAGCCAGCACCTTGTTCTCCGAAACCATTGAAGCTGCGGAATACTGAACGATCATATAACCGGAGTTAACACCGCCCTCGGTAGTGAGGAATGGGGTCAGACCGTTAGAAAGTGCGGAATTGACCATGCGCTCGGTGCGGCGTTCGGAAATGTCTGCAATCTCCGAGCAGGCGATACCCAAAAAGTCGAATGCGAGAGCCATCGGTTCGCCGTGGAAGTTTCCGCCGGAGATGACGTTTTCATCGTCCAGGAAAACAAGTGGGTTATCGGTAACGGCATTGAGCTCGATGGATACTTTTTCTTTTACATATTCGATTGCATCACGGATTGCACCATGTACCTGTGGAATGCAGCGCAGGGAATAAGCATCCTGTACGCGGTCGGACTGGCAGTTTTTCAGAATTTCAGAGCCTTCGGTCAGCAGACGGAAGTTTTTAGCAACCATCATCTGTCCTTTGTGGCCGCGAACAGCATGAACACGTTCGTCAAATGCGTTGAGCAGACCGGTTAAGCCTTCCATAGTCATGGAGCCGATCAGGTCAGCAAGCTGTGCAGCACAGATAGTATCATACAGGGAAAGGGTACCAACAGAGGTCATAGCGCAGGTTCCGTTTGTCAGGCCCAGACCTTCCTTGCAAACCAGGGTATCCAGTGTTTTGATGCCGGCTTTTTCCATTGCTTCGCCGCCATCCATCTCAACACCCTGATAAACCGCTCTGCCTTTACCAAGCAGCGGCAGGGACATATGTGCCAGTGGAGCAAGGTCGCCGGAAGCACCCAGAGAACCCTTCTGTGGAACAACTGGATGAACGCCTTTATTGAGCATTTCTGCCATCATGGTAACCAGTACAGGGCGAACGCCGGATACGCCGCCGCACAAAGCGTTTGCACGCAGAAGCAGCATGCCGCGGACAACTTCTTCGGAATAAGGATCGCCGGTAGCGGTGCAGTGGCTCAGAATCAGATTAGTGGAAAGAGTGTTGGACATCTCTTCTGGAACAGCAACGCGGGCAAAGTCGCCAAAACCTGTGGTGATGCCGTATGCAACACGTTTTTCGGAAGCAATTTTTTCGGCAAGATCACGGGATCTCTGCATTGCATCCAGAGCTTCTTTGGCAACACTGACTTTTGCGCCAAATCGTGCAACTGCAACAAATGACTCGATTGTCAGACTGTGACCGTCGATGACAACATCTTTGATGGTAGATGGATTCATAATCATTTTGACACTCACCTTTTCTTAAAAAATAAAATCGATTCAATGTGGAAAAATATTTCCTCTTTATATTCAAGATAACAGATGGATCAGGTAGTGTCAAACAAAAACATGGTTTTTCTCTATAAATTTTCTGTATTTTTTAAACTAGGGTATGTTTATCTGTATAAAATGACGGTGATTTTTCACAAAGATAACGTAATTTTTTGAGCAATATGTTATCATGTTATCAGACTAAAGCGAATAAAAAAGTCGAGACAGTCCCAAATTGCCTCGACAGTAGAATCTTTTGAATCTTAATTTTATAGTTAACACATTGTGGCAAGTTTAGTTTAAGCAGATTAGTTTCCAATGCCTGTTTCGATTTATCTTTGGTATCAATTAAGACTCATGCCAGATTTTGTGCTTTCCTGCACGACCAAAAATCAGGATAGATGAGTCTCCAGAAAATCTCTGCGGAATCTGACAAGGAAAGATTCTTCTTTATTAAAAGAAATACTTTCCCTCAAAAGTTTTCGTGCTTGTTGAGAGCCTATGTGCTTACAGAGTTAACTTCAGAACGATTTTCTGGTGAGACAGCACCACATAAGGAGCAGTAATTTTTGAAACGTGGGATGGATCTCCCTTTTGGACGAACAAATGTGCAAAAACACAAAAAATAACAGGATGATTTTTAACAAAAGGTGATCTTTGATTAAATTTTAACTATAAAAGATTTAAGAAATTCAATTGGTAAAAGCCACAAAAAGTGATGGATTCACATCGCAATGATGAATCCAAAATGTTTTCTGCAACAAAACAAAGGAGAGATTTTCCATGAAAAAGATTCTTGCGCTGATTCTGGCTGGCTGTATGGTATTATCCATGGCTGCTTGCGGTGGCAGTGAAACTGCAGCACCAACAGAAGAAAACACAGCAACCACAGAGGAAACCAAAGAAGAGGCTCCTGCTGAAAAAGCAGAAGAAACTGCTGAAGAAGTTGCTGCAGAAGTTCCAGCTGGCGGTAAAGTCGGCGTATGTATTTACAAATTCGACGACGCTTTCATGACTACATACCGTAACGCTCTTCAGGCAATCCTGGAAGAAAAAGGCTATGAAGTATCCGTTGTAGACGGCAACAACGACCAGGCAAAACAGACCGAGCAGGTTAACACCTTCATTACTCAGGGCGTTGACGCACTGATCATCAACCCAGTTATGACATCTGCTGCTGACACTATCATCGCAGCTGTTAAACAGGCAAACATCCCAACCGTACTGATCAACCGTGAGCCTACCGCTGAACAGATGGCAGCATACGACAAACTTGTTTATGTTGGTTGTGACGCAGCTCAGTCCGGTACCTTCCAGGGCGAAATCATTCTGGAAACCGAAAACAAAGGTGACATCAACGGCGATGGCAAAGTTTCCTACATTATGATTCAGGGCGACCCTGAAAACATCGACGCTCAGCTGCGTACAGAATACTCTGTAAAAGCTCTGACCGATGCTGGTATGGAAGTTGAACAGCTCGACCTCCAGCGTGGTGACTGGGACCGCAACAAAGGTCAGGAAATCGCACAGAACGACCTTGCAAAATTCGGTGATCAGATCGAAGTTGTATTCTGCAACAACGATGATATGGCAATCGGTGCTCTGCAGGCTATCCAGGCTGCTGGCCGCACTGTAAACGAAGACATCTACCTGGTAGGTGTTGACGCTCTGGACGCAGCTCTCAACGAAGTTGTTAACGGCAACCTGACCGGTACTGTACTCAACGACGCACAGAGCCAGGCAACACAGGCAGTAGCATGTATGGAAGAACTGCTGGGCGGCAAAACATATGCTGAAGGCGAACAGTCTGTTTACGTTGACTATGTCAAAGTAACTCCAGACAATGCAAGCGAATTTATCAAATAATTGGTAACGGCACAATAGTTAAGAATTTCGGGGTGCGTGTGCGCAGGACGCACACGCACCTTTCTTAATGTTGTGAAAACCAATAAGCTGAAAATCAGCAATCTAAAGGCCAGTTTTCTGGCAGGAAAAACTATTTGCGTCAGCTGATTTCAGAAGCAGGAAACCAAGTTTTGGCTTGTTTCTGAAATCAACTGACGGCATTTAGACGCAGAGGGAGGCAAGTGAGTTGTCTGAATATCGTTTGGAAATGCGTGGTGTCGTCAAAACCTTTCCGGGTGTTAAGGCATTGGACCATGCACAGTTAAGACTGCGTCCGGGCACGGTACACGCACTGATGGGAGAAAATGGTGCAGGTAAATCCACCTTGATGAAGTGTATGTTTGGTATTTACCACATGGATGAAGGCGAGATCTACTATGAGGGAGAAAAGATCAAGATTTTGAACCCTCTGGATGCACTGCACAAAGGTATCGCCATGGTGCATCAGGAATTGCAGCCAATTCCAGAGCGCAGCATCGGTGAAAACATTTATGTCGGCCGGTATCCGGTAAAATCTTATGGACCAATCAAAACGATTGACCATAAAAAGATGTACGAGGATGCAGCAAGAGTTTTAAAGGAAGTTCATCTGGACTTTGATCCTAAGGCAAAACTGGGAACCCTGAGTGTATCCCAGATGCAGCTGGTTGAGATTGCAAAAGCAGTATCCGCTGACTGTAAGGTACTGATTCTGGATGAGCCAACATCTTCGTTGACTGCGGCTGAGGTAGAGGCTCTGTTTACAATCGTAAACGAACTGCGCAGCAAGGGCGTTGCAATTGTATACATCAGCCACAAGATGGATGAGATTTTGAGAATTTCCGACGAAGTTACCATCATGCGAGATGGTCAGTATATCGGAACCTGGGCAGCGAAAGATCTGGACATTGACACCATCATCACCAAGATGGTTGGTCGTGAGCTGACCAATCTTTATCCAGAGCGTCACAATGTTCCGGGTGATGTTGTATTTGAAGTTGAAGATTTCACTTCGATCAATCCAAAGAGCTTCCGCAATGTCAGCTTCAATGTGCGCAAGGGTGAGATTCTGGGTGTAGCTGGTCTAGTTGGTGCACAGCGTACCGAATTGATGGAAGGTCTGTTTGGCCTGCGCTGCCACTCCAAAGGTCATATCCGCTATGCAGGAAAAGAATTGACCATCAATCAGCCTGCGGATGCGATTAAAAAAGGAATTGCGATGCTGACAGAAGACCGCCGCGCAACCGGTATTCTGGGTGTTCTGTCGATTGCAGATAACGTTTCCATCGCTTCGCTGAACAAATATCTGGTCGGCGGCATTATGCTGGATGATAAAAAGATCGAAAAACTGGTACAGGATAATGTAGCAAAACTTTCGATCAAAACACCATCTTCCAAGACACTGATTCAGTCTCTGTCGGGTGGTAACCAGCAGAAAGTTCTGATCAGCCGTTGGCTGGCAAACGATCCGGATGTCTTTATTCTGGATGAACCAACCCGCGGTATCGACGTCGGCGCAAAATATGAAATTTATTGTATTATTGAAGAACTTGCACGACAGGGTAAGTCTATTATCATGATTTCTTCCGAAATGGGCGAACTGATCGGTATGTCTGACCGCATCATGGTTATGTGTGACGGTCGCGTTACCGGATTTATCGATGGAGATAAAGCAAACCAGGAGAATATCATGGAACTGGCTACACAGTTTGAATAAGGAGGAAATAATTCATGGTACAAGCGCAAGTGAAAGGTAGTCCAATTACATCAAAAAGTGTAAAAAACTTTTTGTCCAATAACGCGATCATTATTTTGATCGTACTTCTGGCACTGGTTGTTGGTATCAGTACCGATAACTTCTTTAGTGTCAACAACTTTAGAAACCTGGTTGTAAACGTTTCCCCACGTTTCATCATTGCCTGTGGTGTATCCGGATGTCTGATCACCAAAGGTACTGACCTGTCCGCTGGACGTATGGTAGGTTTGTCTGCATGTCTTTCTGCAATGCTTCTGCAGAGCGTAGACTATAGTGCTCGTATGCTTCCATGGCTTCCAGATATCCCAGTTATCGGCGGTCTGATTATTGTATTGCTGATCTGTGCTGTTTTTGGTGCAATCAGTGGTTGTGTTATCGCTTTCCTGAAGGTTCCACCATTCATCGCTACCCTGGGTATGCAGACAATCGTTTATGGTCTGTGCAGCGTTATCACAAACAACCAGCCAATGGGTGGTTATAAACAGAGCTACACCAACGTTGCAAACGGTTCTTTCTTTGTCATCCCATATCTGGCACTGATTGCACTGGCAGTAGGTATCTTCATGTGGTTCCTTTACAACAAGACCCGTCATGGTAAATATATGTACGCAATCGGCGGCAACGAAAGTGCTGCACAGGTTGCCGGTGTCAATGTATCTGCAACCCTGATTCGAATCTATGTTCTGGCTGCTGTTATGTACGCTCTGGGCGGCTTCCTGCTGGGTGCAAAAGCAGGTGGTGCTTCCACAGCAACCGGTTTCGGTTATGAGCTGGAAGCAATCGCAGCTTGTACTATCGGCGGCGTATCCACCAACGGTGGTGTTGGTCGTGTCAGCGGCGTACTGGTCGGCGTACTGGTATTTGAAACTTTGAAGATCTGTCTGCAGTTCCTCGGTGTAGACCCAGCTTACACCTTCATTGTACAGGGTCTCGTTATCATCGTTGCAGTTGCACTCGACCTTCGTAAATACCTTGCTAAGAAATAATATCAGCTTGGAAAATACAAAGCTTTGTGCTGTCTGTTTTATCAGTGTGTAATGAGATAGCATAGGAAAAATACGGGGAATTCTGACATCAGAAGATTGGCGGAATTTCCCGTGTTTTCTTTTTGAAAGGGAGGTTATCGCGGATGGACAACCAGGAAGAGGATCTGGCAAAAAAAGAGGAACTTTTGCGGGAAAGGGAAGAAGCCCTGCAAAAGAGAGAAGAGCAGCTAAAAGAAAAAGAAAACCAGATGCAGTCCAGTAATGCCAAAGAGAGATTTTATGATAATTTTCGGAATGTTCCGGTCAAGTATATCGATTATTTGATTGCGGCTTGTGGGGTTGCGATTATAGTTTGTGTCATTTTGGGCATGATGAAAGGCAGAGGAATCTTTTAATTTGTGAGCGCAGTGAAGGCTGCGCTTTTTCTTTTGGAAAAATATTATTTTGGGAGGAAAATCTTTTATTTTCCACAAATGTCTGGAAAATAAAGAAGGAGTATGCTATAATAAATCTATCATACGAAACCATTTGATTCATTTGAAAAATGGTTTTGACGGATGGAGAGGGGGAGAGCAGATGAGTCCTCGAAAACTGCTCTGTCAAAGAGGTCCGGTGGGATACTGGATTTCTTTGCGCAAGGAATATCTCCTGCGTGATCTGAAAACCTGCCTGAGTGGGGAGCATTATGCAAAGCATTTGGACCCAACGCCGCTGCCTTGTCTGGTAAAAGGGCATACTTCCTTGCTGATGCGCCATCTGCATGGAGTGGAGATGCAGTTGCAGGAGGGGAAAAAGCTTAACCTTCAGATTGCAGCGGCCAAATTAAACGGAATTATCATTGAGCCGGGGCAGACCTTTTCCTTTTGGGGACTGGTGGGCCATCCAACCGAGAAAGAAGGATATACTCAGGGGCTGGTAATTGCGGGAAGCCAGATGAAAGCAGGAATTGCAGGAGGGCTGTGTCAGCTTGCCAATATGGTACATTGGCTGGTGCTCAACAGTCCGATGACAGTGACCGAGCTGCATCATCACTCTGATGCACTGTTTCCAGATGAGCGCAGGACTGTTCCCTTTGGAACAGGGACTTCTGTCTTTTATAAAAATATCGACTATCAGTTTAAAAATACGACAGATCAGCCGGTGCAGCTGCTGTTCTGGCTGAGTGATACTGATTTGTGCGGAGAACTGCGGACCACGAAACCGTTCCCATACCGTTATCGGATTGTGGAGGAAGATAACCATTATCGCAAAGAAGCAGATGGCTGGTATCGAATCAGCAAGGTGTACCGCAGGGTGATTGATCGGGAGAGCAGACAGGAAGTAGCAAAGGAACTGGTGCTGGATAACCATTCCCGCGTTATGTATGATCCAAAGCTTATCCCGCCAGAACAAATCCGTCAGGATTAGGTTTGGAATCGAGGGGAAAAAGAATGCTCTTAGAAGCAATTGCAGCACATGCAAAAGAACATCCAGACCGGATAGCTTACCAAAATCGAAAGGAAAAATTAAGTTATCGGCAGCTTTGGGAAAGGGCATCGGCTTTGTCGGTGTGGTTAAAGAAGGAAAGCGGTCCAGTCATGATATTCGGAGAGAAGGAAATCGGAATGCCGATTTCCTTTTTGGCTTGCCTTATGGCAGCAAGACCATATCTTCCCGTAGATCCCGGGCAGGCGATAAAGAGAATCGAGCAAATCTATCAGCAGTCTGGGGCAAAGACAATCCTCACCTGCGGGGAGTATCCAGCAGCAGAAAAACTGGGTGCTGTTTTTCTGGAAAAAGGATACAGTGAATATGAGAAAACAGGAGAAATTAGTTTGCCGGATAACCCTTTACGGGATGCCTATTGGCTGTTTACCTCGGGAAGCACCGGAACGCCCAAAGGCGTGCGAATTTCTCTTGCTGCACTGGAAAATTTTGTTGAATGGATGTTGTCCATACCGGCTATTGCAAAATGTGGTCAAGGAATAACGGTCAATCAGTCGCAGTTTTCCTTTGACCTTTCGGTAGCGGATCTTTGGCCTTGTTTCGCCGCAGGTGCGACCGTTTGGGCGCTGAAACGGGAAGAACAGCAGGATCTGACGGTGTTATACCGCGCTTTGCAGGGAAGCAATGCAGTACGTTTAACTTGTACGCCGTCTTTTATACGCTTGTGTCTGTGCGATGAGATGTTCAGTCAGCAGCTGATGCCGCAACTAAAGACCATCTTTCTTTGTGGAGAGTCACTTCCTTCCCGCACGGTGGAAACACTGCATGAACGATTTCCGCAGCTTAGCATTATCAATGCTTATGGGCCTACCGAGGCGGCATGCGCTGTTTGTGCAGTAGAAGTGCAAGAAAGATCGGGTACACTTCCAGCTGGAAAGGTAAAGAGCGCAGCATCAAAATTGCTCATATTGGATAAGGATAAAGTACCGTTGCCGGAGGGAACTCCGGGAGAGATCGCCATTGTCGGAAAAAGTGTAGGCAACGGTTATGTTGGAGCTTTTCAAGGTGGATTTGGAAGCTTTGCAGGAGAAAGGCTTTACTGTACCGGAGATAAAGGGATGATTCGGGATGGATTGCTCTGGTATCTTGGAAGAATCGACCGGCAGATCAAATATAAAGGATACCGGATTGAACCCGGAGAGATTGAAGCGGCACTTCTGTGCTGGAAAGAAGTAAATGCTGCGGCGGTACTGCCGATTCAAAAAACGGGAGAGGTGCGGGGACTTGCAGCGATTGTCGAGTGGAACGGGAAAGAACTGCTGCTAAGTGAGTGCAAACAGCGGCTGCTTTCTGCTTTACCTTCCTACATGCTGCCAAAAAGATGGATTGCAGTAGAAAAAATGCCAATGAACGAGCGGGGAAAATGTGACTTTCATGCACTGGAGAGGATGTTACAGGAATGAATGATATGCAGTTGGAACAGACGGTAAAAAGTTTACTGGTGGAAGCCTGCGGGAGTGAGCAGGCGTTGGAAGATGGGGTCGATCTGCTGGAAAGTGAGCTGCTGGACAGTCTGGGATTTATCTCCCTATTGGATGGACTGGAGGATATCGGCATCTCCATTCAGCCAACCCAGGTGGATCGAAATGAGTTTCGAACTCTGGATGGAATTTTAAATCTGTGCAGGAAATATTTGCAGTAAACAAACTGCCGCAAAGACAAAAATTAAAGTCTTTGCGGCAGTTTTTGTTTATTGGAGAGTATGTATTATAAGAGAAAAGGGATCAACAGAGAAAAATAAAAATACAACAAGAGAATAAATATATTAAAATTACAAATAGTAGTATATTTGAATGCTGTTTTTCTGACGATCAAACACGATTTTTTCAATCAATGAACGTAGCAGGATGTTTTTCTCTTTTTCTGAGTTGTCAGGGTCTTTTAAAAAGGCAAGAAGGGAAAGAGACTGATTGCTGACATAATGGCGGCTGTCATCTAAGCTGGGGTTGGAAGAAAGACGCAGTTTTTCCAGTTGTTCTTGCAGTTGACGAATACAGGCCATTCGTTTTTCCTTGCTTCGGGAATACTCTTCCAGAGTATCAACACCTGCTTCGTACGCTTGCTGAATCCGTTTTAATTTCATCTGTTCCCGTTCCAACTGGTTTTGCAGAAGGGTAAAAGGGTCAATGCTTGGAGCAGATTTTGGCAGGTTCAGTTGAAAGCGGCTTTCTGCAAAGTCGGTCTGTATGGTGGAAAGAACCAACTGGGTCAGCTGTTCCCGGTTGATTGCATGGGATACGCTGCACCGGCCACGGGCATAGGCATTGCATTGAAGAGAGCCATTGCCGCTGTTTACCAGAGTCGAGCCGCAGCTGCTGCACCGCACCAGTCCCCGAAGGGCAAATTCATGTTCGGGGATGACAGCGGATTTTGCTTTTTTGTGATAGAGTGTTTTTAACTCTTGGATGCGTTTTTGAACAGCATTCCAGTCATCAAGGCTTACCAAAGCGGGGTGCTCACCATCAGAAAGGATAGCGGAGTTTGGCAAGACACTACGTTGCATCTTTGTGCCCGGATTCCAGTGGATTTTTCCGATATACACAGGGTTTTTTAAGATATATTCGATATTTCGGCTTTCCATCCGATTGCCAAATCGGGTGCGCACATCCATTTTGTCAAGTTTTTGCGCGATTTCCCGATAACCCATACCGGACAGAAAATCGGAATAGATCATCTGCACCAGCAAAGCAGTGTCCGGGTCAGGAAGATAGCGTTTGTTTTCGATGCGATAGCCAAAGGGGGCGTAGGTCAGGGGCTGGCCCCGGCGGGCTTTTTCCGCCATACCGCGGGTCACTTCTTCGGCAAGATTTACGCTGTAAAATTCGTCCATCGCCTCAATGATCGCCTCGGTGATAATGGACATCTTGTCATCACCAAGATTTTCGCTGATCGAGATGACCTCGATTCCCAGTTCCTTGCGCAGCATAGACTTGTAAATGATGCTGTCCTGACGGCTGCGGGCAAAACGGGAATACTTCCAAACCAAAATCGCGTCAAAGGGTTTGGGCTTCTTTTTTGCGGTGGAAATCATTCGCAAAAACTCAGGACGTTTTACGCTGTATCGGCCGGAACGTCCCTCTTCCTCGATAAAGATGTATTCCTCTGGCAGGGTAAAGCCGTTTGCTTTAGCGTAGCGGCGAATCTGTACAAGCTGGCTGTCAGGAGAATATTCCAGCTGGTCATCGGTGGAAACACGGATGTAAGCAGCAGCAATTTTCATACATAACCCTCCTTTTTAAGAAAGGATATGCAGCTGTTATCCCCAAAAAGAAGGATAGTATCATAAAAAACGGAGCGGAAAGCATAGGATGAATGGGGAGGTGTGCGTCGTGTTGGGAAAAAATTTCAGTGCAACAAGTTTTATCCGTCTAAATGATGAAACGGTATTACCGGTGAGCACGGTTTTATATGTCCAGGGAAATAAGATACAGGAAGAGCGCCATATTTTAGCAGAAGAATGGGAAAAAATGGTTCAGGGGATGATGGAGCGTGCAGGGAGGGTGATGTCTAATTTTCTTGGTGCACAACATTTAGAGGGAGAAAGGATAAAACTTGATGTAAAATATCGGGAAACAGATTGAACGGGGTGCTATAATCAAAGAAAAAGAAAGGGGAAAACAGGATGGAACCAATTAAAATTCAAAAGGTAATTGATTATATAGAAGAAAATTTGACAGATGATTTGTCTTATGATGCGATTGCAGCAATGATGGCAATTTCGGAAGCAGATTTGCAGAGATCATTTAAGATCATTACAGGAATGACAATCAGCGAATATATTAGAAATCGTCGATTGAGCTGTGCGGCAATTGCTATCAAAAATGAGAATATGAAGATTGTGGATGCGGCACTTTTATATGGATATCAGACTGCAGAAGGATTTGGCAAAGCATTTAAGCAGTATCATGGATGTACACCATTGGAGGCCAAAAGTCCAGAAAGCACCATTCGTTATTTTAATCCTGTGGTGATTAAACTGGCAAAACGGGGAGGAATTCTTATGGATTATGAGCCGCACCAGGAAAAGGCGGACTCCGTTACAGCATATTATGATGCCAGTGATGAGCTTCACAGACTGACCAGAAGCAAACATGCTTATTTGGAGTATTTTGTAACGATGCAATATCTGGAAAAAGTGATTCCACAAAACAGCAGAATCCTTGACTGCTGTGCCGGTACAGGTGTATATGCGTTTGAGCTTGCAAAGAAACATCGCGTTGTCGCTTCAGATTTATCCGGAAAGCATGTCAGGCAGATGAGGGAGATTCAGAAAGGCAAACCTGTGCTGGAAGCAGTTTATCAGCTTGATGTGTGCAGGATGGATTGCTTTGAAGATGAGTCTTTTGATGTAGTATTATGTTTGGGAGCTCTCTATCATATTTTTTCCGAGGAGGCACGCATAAAAGCAGTTCAGGAATGCAAACGGGTGTGCAAAAAAGACGGCATTCTGGCTTTTGCCTATTTAAACAAATGGGGAAACTTTTACAATGGAATGATCAATAACCTCAAATCAATGGAACAGTTATACAGAGAGTTTGAAAGCGGAAACAATGAGGATATTTTTTATCGAACAACCGCAGAAGAGATAGAAAGTTTGTGTGGTGGACAAGGTTTGGAATGTATCTATAACATCGGGGTGGATCATCTGACTTTTTTATCCAGTGAAAAAATTGACGCGATGGATGAGCAGGAATACCAAAAGATTTTGGAATATCAGCTTAAGGCAAGTGCGGAAAGGAATATTGCAGGAACAAGTCTGCATGGCTTGTGGATTGGAAAAAAGTAAAACTTTTGAGTTGCCCAAAAGGACCATAACACAAAAAATTATGAAACAGAAGGAAAGTTGTATTTTTTAATGCAACTTTCCTTTTATTTTTGGGTATGGATGAAGGGAGGACAGGCTGTTTTGACAGCAGAGAGATGAAAGTAAGATAGGAGGGAGTAAAGATGTGGACAAATCACAAGAACAGGAAGATTGGAGATGACATACTTTATAAAGGGAGAGATGATTTTTGTCGAAACGTATATGTTTGTGTAACTGTCAGTAAATAAAGTGAAGAAAGGAGTATGGTAAAATGCCGATTGTAACAGGAAAAACGCCAGAGGGGCTTATTAAACACGCTCAAAAGGCATTCAATGAAAAATGGTGGTATGTCTGGGGAACCTTTGGCAACAAACTGACCGAAAGTCTCTTGGAAACAAAAGCCAAACAGTACCCGCTTTATAATGGAGGGGCAAACAAAGAGATCCACAAAAAGCATCTTGGACAGACAGCATGTGACTGTGTGGGGCTAATTAAAGGTTACTGTATGTGGTCGGATAAAGAAAACAAGCCGATCTACCGAGCAGATCTCGACTATAATACCGGAATGATGTACGATGCTGCTACCCGAAAAGGGACAATCGACACCATCCCAGAGCGAGCAGGAATCTGTGTTTATATGCAGGGACATGTTGGGGTCTATATTGGAAATGGATGGGTAATTGAGTGTGCCGGAAATCGCGGCGCAGTCAAAACTCCGCTGCGAGGAAAAGGTGCAACAGCCTGGACTCACTGGATGGAGTGCCCTTTCATTGATTACGGTAAGATAGAAGAGGAGGTGGACGATATGGCAAAATATCTGCCCTATACGGTAGAAGTGAAAACCTTTTCCAAAGCACATGATTTAGCAGAAGGACTGTGCAGCAAACTTGCAGACAAAGGATACTATGCATTTCTTTACAGTGTAAAGGAAATAGATCGTGTTTGTGTAGGTCGTTTTGACACAGAGAAAAAAGCACAGATCACCTGTGACGACCTGAAGAAAAAAGGTTTTGCAGGAACAGTAAAAACAGTATAGAAGATGACAAAAAGAAAGGAAGAAAAATATGCAGGATATTGATATTACTCAGATTGTTGTCGCGCTGATCGGACTGCTTTCGGTGCTGGTAACCAGTGTGATTGTGCCGCTCATTCGTACAAAGCTTACCAATGTTCAGTGGGAAACAGTAAAGAATTATGCACTGGCAGGTGTACAGGCAGCGGAGATTATTTTTGATGCACAGGGAAAAGGAGAAGAAAAACTCGAATGGGTGAGCAGCTATGTTGAATCGCAATGCAAAAAACATGGAATCAAGATTGATATGGATACTGTTCGAATTGCCATTGAGAATGCCTGGAAGGACTTGGGACTGGATACAAAGCACAGAACAAAAGAGGCGGTATAAAATGCTGGAGTGGCTGACAAAATATTGGCTGGAAGCGTTGTTTTCGGGAATTTTGACCGGACTGAGTTTTATCGTCAAGATGATGTGGAATCGACAAAAACAGGAAGACCGTCGGCAAAAGGCGATTGAGCTTGGAATTCAGGCACTGCTGCGTGATCGGGTGGTGCAGGCGTATTATCATTACACTGAACGTGGCTGGATCACTCTGCACGGTTTGGAGGCTGCCGAAAAAATGTACACCGAGTATCATAATCTCGGCGGCAATGGAACAGTAACGAAACTGATGGAGGATTTGCGGGAGCTTCCAGTAAAAGACAGGGTAACTGTGCTAAAGGGAAAAATGAGTCCTAGCGATTAATAAAATGGGCGCCTTCCTGATAAAAAGAAGGCGCCCATTCTTTTCATATCTTATTGCAATTGGGTGGTCCAGATGGAGAGCTTGGTGCAGCAACACGATACTTAAGCCAGCGTTACACTGCTCCATGGGGACAGATCAAAGCAGGACTGACCGATATTGGTACAGAAGAGCTGGCTCATATCGAGCTGGTCAGCGCAATCCTGTACCAGTTGACCAAAGGATTGAGCGTGGAAGAAATCAAGGAAGGCGGAATGGAAGCTTACTTTGTCGATCACACAACCGGCATCTATCCGCAGGCTGCATCCGGTGTTCCTTTTTCTGCATCTACCCTTCAGTCGACCGGCGATATTATCTGTGACCTGGTAGAAGACCTTGCAGCAGAGCAGAAAGCACGTGTCACCTACGACAATATCCTGCGACTGGTGGATGATCCGGATGTCAGGGAGCCAATCAAGTTTTTGCGTGCAAGAGAAATTGTACATTTCCAGCGGTTTGGCGAGATGCTTCGAATTGCGCAGGAGCAGCTGGACAGCAAAAACTTTTATGCATTTAATCCGGAGTTTGACGTAAACCGAAAAAACAGACAGAAATAAAGTGTCAAAAAAATATAAAACAAAAACGGACGCTTCTATTGTGCGTCCGTTTTTGTTTTGTAAAAAAGAGAGTTGGAGAATCTTTTGTATGTCAGCATTTATGCGGACATCTGAGAAAAATGGTGAAACAATTGAGCAAGGTTTTCTGAGGAAAGGCAGGAACAAACGTTTTTCAGGGTTTGTTCCGGAAGTTGAGAGAGCAGTGCCATTGCACATTCCTGAGCATCAAATTCACTTAGTCCAAGGCTTTGAAAAACAGGGCATAATTGATGATACTGCTGCTCATACTGCTGAGCCAATTCGTGTCCGAACGGAGTGATGTGCAGCGATTTGTCCGGAGCCTGTTCGATCAGCCCTTCTTTGCAAAGGGAAGAAAGCATTTTGCAGACCGAAGCTC
>PPYF01506895.1_pt1 | contig 22380 bp, 18 predicted proteins | sample 1559871 | NCBI WGS metagenome assembly PPYF01 (sample SAMN08240021, study PRJNA423297) | Human gut metagenome, whole genome shotgun sequencing project.
ATTTTATCGGAAGAGATAAAGAACTGGAAGAATTATATACCATGCTTGAGGAAAACCGTCATGTTTTTCTTTGCGGAATTGCCGGAATCGGAAAAAGTGAACTTGCCAAAGCCTACGCAAAGCGGTACATAAAACAATACACCAATGAAAATGGAACATGGCAGTATAAAACAGAAAAGAATATCTCTGTATCAAAGATGGAGAAGAAAAAGGATTTACTGCTTCTGAATTTAAAACTGTTCAAAAGCAGTACCGCTATAAAGTCGGTAAAAAGAAAGAATATCTGACTCCATCTTCCGCACAGGAAAAAGGATATGAACGGATTGATAAGCACCCCAAGAGCAGCCGATATGGCAGACAGAATCCTATTTCCGAACGATGGAACAGTGATGAACAACTTTGTATCTGGCGGGCAAACTGGGCAGATGCCGTAAATGAAATGCTTGCACGTAATCAGATAAATGCTACCATTGATCACCGTAGCTTTGCAGATCAGTGAATCACCAAACAGCCAACCATCCATGAAGGCTACATTGCCCAGAATATGGAAAAGAACGGCATGATAGCAGACCGCTGTGAAATCAATCGTCAGATTCGTGCGGATAACAAAATGCTCCGAGAATTAAAAGCAAAGGTAGTAAAACTGGCTGAAGCTGTAGAAAAGTCTATTCCAATAATAGCTGAAACGTTAGAAGCGATCCGCAATCATATGATTTTTACACTGTGTCATTTACTTCATAATGAGATGCAAAAAGAAGTGATCCATGACTGGATGAATCATTTTAATCCAATACTGAATAAATACAACACCGTTAAAAAGATCGCTGTCTGCGAATTATATGTGTTAACGGATTCTGTTGGTGTGGGTAGTTCAACGAAAGAAGTTTTCTTTTGTTCCATAGATTCCAAACAGAATTCCCGAACCTGCTTAAGCCGGTAATAGTAGTCAGCTTTGGTAATATAATGCCATTAGCATCACACCAGTCAATCACTTTCATTCCGACAGGACGGTTCTGGCAATCCGTGATCTGTTGAGCCCACTGTTGCAAGCGAACCTGCTTTGCAACTGCTGTAGTATTTGTAGCCATAATCTGTACCTCCCATATCTTAGTCAAAAAAGTTTAGGCTCAACTTTTTTAACAAATATACTATGATCATAGTATATCGATATTGATTTAGGTTTGGTAGGTACCTTCGTTTGAGCGTTTACCTTTATCTACGCAGGCACCATAAATTCTTTTCATACGAATGCTCATAGAAGATACACCCACAAAATGTGCTGTTTTTGTAAAGTAAGACATTATAACAGTCTTGCTATTACTTTTGTAGGTACCTTCGTTTCATCGTTTACTTTTTATTGGCTAAAATATTGAATTTTCAAGGTTCAGCACACTTTTCAGTATGGGAAGTTTGAGATAGTAATATTTAGATGTTTTTAGTTCTTGTTTTTTATTGAGCAGAACTTCTTATAGAAAGTTCAGTATTATACTGCCCAATGTCGTTGAGTAATACATTATGTATTTCATATAAATTCTTAATTTTACATATATTTTTCTCACATATACTATTTCTATCCACAAGTACACATTTCATTCCAATTTTTTCACATGGCAAAATATCTGTTTTTATATTATCACCAACATATATAACTGAATCAATTTTCTCGCCTGACTGTTTGACCGCCTCATAAAAAATATCAACGGAAGGTTTTGCAAATCCTGTTTCTTCTGAAATAAGAATTATTTCAAAATATTTTTCAATGTTCGTACAACTCAACTTTGCTCTTTGCTGTATAGATTTCCCATTACTTATGATACCTAGTCGATATCCTTCCAATGAATGTAGCATATCAACCACATCATCAAATAAAATCCAACTATTTTCTAATTGTTTTTGATACTCTTCAAACAATTCCATTGCAATCTTTTCATTTTCCACATACCCACAATAACTTAACATTTTAATAAATCGATTTTTTCCTTGCTCTTCGAAAGTTATCTGTTTTGATAAATAATAATCAAAATACTTTCTAGAAATCTTACTCCAATAATCTGTTTGATTATTATTTAATACCAGTCCATATTTTTCTTTAAATATGAACTCTATCGCTTTTCTCTCTGAAGAATTGTAATCAATCAACGTATTATCTAAATCGAAATAAATCATAATAAATGCTCCTTATTCAATTAATTCTCAAGTAACACTTTTTCTTATACTACACTATGCATATTCTTATAGTCCGTATTTGTATTTCCACATACCTACTTTTTTTCTATGTTAACTACTTATCAAACATTCAGAAACATCAGTACAAAATATATATTCTAACACCAAAGTTTACACTAATCAAAAAACACTCTAAAACCTACAGATACTGCACCTAATTGACTCCACTTATATTTATACGCCTTAATATTTTCGCCTTGAGAATTATTCCACGATACCCCATATGCGAGATGTTCTCTTTCATTATCTAAATTCCTCTGAACTTTGATTTTATACTGCATAGCGAAAGTAGATAATTCACTTTAGACTGGGGTAAAAAATTTACCCCATGAAACCATTCCCTCCCTCTCGTCCAAATGTTAATTATTCAAAAAAACTAAGTTGAGCGTCTTTTAATGACTTTACTTTTCTATCAGTAATTTTATCATCCGAAGTGATATTTCCACATAATAATGGGGACGCTTGATTGTACAATCTTACATTCTCTTTTACTTTCTCATCATTAAAATTTGCATAGCAATATTTGCAACCATTGAGACAAGTATTATACGCTCCTACTTCCACACTTTCAAAACATCCACACTCTTCTCTCTGATTTTTGTCCTTTTCACCAATCAACTTACACCCTAATATCTTCTCAATTAGTTTTTTATCTATACAGCTTCCATGCTGAACACCAACATTGTGAAGATTGATTTGCTCTGCACAAGATTCAATTACTAAATTATATTTTGAAGCAATTTGTACCATTTGCGCCGCCAAACTAATCATCTCATCATTTGTCATTTGCCTAATGCCAAGTTCCTTAGTGTTTCGTTGTGTTTTTGCATATAAATCAACAAAACTGATAACTACCTTTTCCGTGTAATCCGCAAGACTACTCGCTATTTCCTCAAACGCTTTTAAATGGTAATCCATTGTATATCGCTTGCTTATCAAAATAGGATCATATCTCCATATTACTTTTTCTTTTCCTATTTTTTTAGACAATGCCTTAAACGTTGAAATAAGTTCCTCTCTCTTATTTGGAAGGTTCGGTTCAATATCCTTACCATATCCCGTAAGAGTAAACTGAAAATAGTATACATAATCTTTCAAACATTCCAGCTTTTCCATCATATTCGCAGGGTTTTTGGTCCAAAATACAATGCAGTCCACTACATCTGGCGATAAATCTATTCTACTTATTTGATGTGCATTCATAGGATTTCGCACATATAAGAATCCCTCTTTAATTCTGTTAACAAACCAATCTGAATAGTAATTTGGCACATCTGTTCTTCTACTCACACTTAATATCATAATGAATCCTCCCTATCGAAAGTCAATACTTGATAACGAATATTTCTAGCTTTCAACACCGGCCATCTATTTAAATTTTTGCAATCACTTGTACAATTTTCTCTATTACTAACATATGTACTACATTCTGTATTTAAAGAAGTTAATAATTCAATAGCCTCATTCGGATATTCGAACTTGTAATCAATCTTTTTGATTCCTCTATCTTCATCTTTATAGTGAATAAATGTCGTTGCATTATCTTCTGTAATAAATCCATTCTGTTTTATGGCTGATATGATTTTTTCACTTCTTTCCATATCTCTATCCATACTTCCCTGATCAGAACGAAGAGATATTAATATATGAATTCTATCTCTTTGAATTTCTTTTTTTCTAAAACACTCACAAATATCTTGAAACTCTTCATTTGAAAATTCACTAATAGATTTAGGAAAAATATATACATTGTATATTAGCGTACTTGTTTTTTGAAAAATAGTTGCAGCATTGACTTTTGTAAACTTGACTTCATCTTTTTCTCTTGCTTCTATTTTATAATTCCAATCAATAGTATCAATGCCCCTATATTTAATATAACATTCTCCACTTCCAATCTCACCAAGTGCTTCAACCAATCCCCAATAATCTATCATATTTCCACATCCGATGGATGCCACCTCTATGCTATCTTTAAATTTTTCTCGTGCAAATAATGTATCAAACATACTTTTATATTCAAAGGCATATGAAAAAACATACCGTAACAAATATAATTGTTGAATATGTATGTCTGAATAATCCGGCTTTTGTCCAGCTTGATAATTTAATGTTTTCAGCATACATAAATTAACGTTTTGGTCTATATACTCTCTGAAATCATCATATATCATTGGAATATAATTCTTTATTGTAATCATCCCTGAGTTCCCCTATAAAATTTATCTTTTATATTTTTCTTCTGTCAAAAAGTATCCTTTCGCCAAAATGTATACTTCCCATTCTCCAAAGCCTATCCCCTGGGGTAAATCTCCGATTATATCATCACTCTACGAAAACAGAAACACACATCTATTTTGCTCCAAAAATGGCGAAATCCTTTGATTTATTGGGCTTTTCTTGACAGAAGGCACACCGTCTCCACATGGCTCGATAGGTCCGGATTGATGTCGGTCATCGGGAACCTATCCAGACTAATATTGCATGTACCCAAATATCTCCGTTTGTTTGCGGAAACATATCTACAAATTCTGTAGCAAAAATATCTCGATACATTCCGCTATCCATATCGTAGCCTGAACCTCGCCCGTTTACGGAAAAAGTTCAACTTTTTTAATCGTTTCTACTATTATAGTGATTCCAACATAAAAGTCAAATCTTCCGAGGAACCGCCATCGTCTCAACCTTGTCCGTTCTTCCTACAAAAACAGGTCAACGGCTATTTTTAGACCTAACTGATGGTCTGTTTTCCATGCACTCGACCTTATCATGCCTGAAAATTCGGCATTGAAATGGAGAAACAATCCTGTTATTTCTTCGCATTCTCTTCCAATTCCAGCATGTATTTATCAAAGTCAGACATAAACAATCTGTCCTGGATAACACGATATTTTTCAAATTCAGTCTCGGCATGAAGCTTTGCAATTTCAGCTGACACTTTCCCTGCATCCTGTAAAATACCATAATCAAACATTTCAATAAAGCTATTAAGCCGTTTTTCCCAGTCCTGCATCGTGAGTGGAATATGCCGTAATGTCATATTCTCAGCAAAATCCAAGTATGCAGTAACCATACGATTCAGCTGTTTCATTTCATCCTGACTCAAATAATTCTTGGCAACCGTAACATCACTCTTCTTAATTTTGCCTTCAGGAGCATCTGCCCAAGTAGTTAATCCCATATGTTCTCTTGTATGGTCAGCTCTTTCTACAATCAATTCAGCTGCCGTATGACCATGAACTGCGTAATGCATTTTATTCTGAACTGTTGCGTAGAATCTCCTGGTAGTTGCAGAATTCTTATCGTAATCAATGGCTGTGGCATACAGGTCAGTTATTTTCTGATAAAACTTTCTTTCGCTTGCTCGAATTTCACGAATTCGTTCTAACTGCTCATCAAAATACTTTTCTGTCAGATAAGTTCCGCGTTTGAGACGCTCGTCATCCATAACCCAGCCTTTGATGGTATAGTCCTTGGCAATTTGATTGACCCATTTACGGAACTGCACCGCACGCTCAGAATTTACCTTAAATCCTACTGCAATGATCATCTCTAAGGAATAGTGATTTGTGCTGTAACTTTTTCCGTCAGCGGCAGTTATTCGAAATTTTCGAATAACTGAATCCTCCTGCAGTTCGCTATCCTCGAATATTTTCTTAATATGATAATTTATAGTGTTAGTGCCGACGTCATATAGTGTGGCCATCATCTTCTGCGTTAGCCATATATTCTCATCCTCATAGCGCATCTCAATACTGTCCTGCTGATCACCAACTGAGGCAACATACGTCAGGTATTCTGCAGCGCTGGAACGGATGGTTATTTCATCTTTTTTCTTTTTCAAATAGGAGTCCTCCTTCTTCGATAAATCACTCTATAATAAACAATGAACGAATTTCTGTATACTCTCATCGCCCATGACAACGCTTATACTTCTTTCCGCTTCCGCATGGACACAATTCATTGCGGCCTATCTTCTTCGGCCAATTTGCTCTTTCCTGAACCATAATAGGAATTTTTCCATCATGCATAAGTTCAAGTTCCCTCAGACGATACAAATATTCAGAGACTCCCAATATAGCTTGAAACATACGCATTGCCTCATTTTCAAATTCAAGTAAATATTCTGTTTTCTTTTTTGTTCTATCTTTCGGATTAGGAATATAAGTTATCAGCTGGTCTACTGAATTGTATTCAACATCATTATGACCGATAGCGTTTCTCAATTTCGCATTCACGAGGATTTTCAAAAAGCCTGTATATTCCTCAGAATCCAAGCAAAAATGATATCTTGATGCTTTTGTGAGTTTAATATAATCCTCTAAAGACTTTACATTTTTCTCAATTGGATTCATAGCATTGCTGTCAGACCTATACTTAATATTGTTAAGAGCAACAGGGATAATCATCAAATTACCTAATGCCTCATAAACATCCAGATAAAACTGTTTTACACTATCAAAACTGCTCGTTGTGGAACCTTCGTATTCAAAATCAAAAGAATTATCTTTACAGTATTGTATAGCCAATGCAGGTATAAGTCTTTGATATACGACCATAAACTCATCGTAGACCTTGTAGATCAGTTCCTGTAATTCTTCAAGGTGGAATCCATCATGAGAATTAAGGAAATCAATCAGGTCCTTCATTTGTGCTGAATCCATTTTCAATATTCCAGCGCTAAACGAAAGGTCATTAAGGATATCTTTTCTTAATGATGAATAAAATCCATGTACTTCAATCATGTGGACAGCTCTCAATGTTTCAGATTCATCTCGACATTGAAAAAAATGACCGGAAAACTCCTTTTGAATCTCTTGAGTTAAGTATTCGCTATTGTTTTTTGCTAAATTGAGAATTCTTTTATAGCTCTTCCACTTTTTAGCAGTTGCATTCAACTTAGACACATCTTGTCCAAATTCCTCATAAGAGTCATTCGTTTTCATACAATTCATATATCGAATAAACGGTGTAATCACTAGCCGCTCTAAATCAGCTGCTTCTACTTGTTTTAAGGTAGGAAATTCACCAGAACACTCAATAATGTAATCCGCATTTTCGTTCTGAACTTCATCAGCATTATCAAAAGAAAAACTTAACCCCGGACGATCCTGCCCTATCTTCACGCTACCAGACAAGGAGGTTCCACATTTACCGCATGCTACTTCTATCGGATGTTCTTCTTGCCAGCCAACTTGCAAACGAACTCTAGTAATACATCCGCAAACCTGACATTTTATAAAAGTATTAAAAACCATAAAACCTGCCTCCTTTCGCTGGATTACATGAACATATCATCGTTCCAAACGAGTTTTACCAAGTCAATGAGTACTGCTATTCTTTCAGTAATTTCATTCTTACCAAATGAATCATACGATTTGAAGCCAAGATTATTATCTAAAACGAACTTCTTAAATTTGGGATTATTCTGATATGCCAAATCGCCAAGTGATTCAGTATAGATATTTCCCTCATTGGAACAGTATTTTTTCAGTTTGTAATCATACTTTGCATCATTTAAGCTTGCATTGATGCTCTTATGAAGAAGCAATAACGCACCGATGCTATTTCTCCAACGTTTGAAATCATCTTGGTCAGAATATTCCGCGGTAAACCATTCATAATGGTCTGTAATAATGTGCTCAATCTCAAACGGATTCTTTGTTTGAGTGTTCATGTAATTGCAATAGTTTGATGCAACACCAGTCTGTTCTTCAATAAATCCTGTGATACGTGCAAGGATATTCTTAATGTATTTCTTAGTAAAGCTGTTAAGTCTTAAATCACTTAATGCTGCTGCCGGGTCAAATGCGAGATTGATATACTGCTGTTCTAATTTCTGTTTCAATGTAGAAATATCTGTCATGCGGATATCCTTCGTTACATTAAAAACAAAGTTTTTGATTGTACTGTAATCAACAGAGCGATAATTGGTTACTCTGGATACAATTAGCACATCTATAAATCTAGCCACCAGATTAATCTTCTCAACGATTACCGGCCATGAATCCTCATAGCATACAGGAGCCAATAAAAGCTGTGGCTGTAACGTGAAATTAATCTGAGCATTGTAATATACATATTTTGTTTCTTCAGCAAAGGTTGTTTCTGCCTGACGAATATGCTCATAAACCTCTGCGAATTTTGCAAATTTCTTTATGAACAACTCAAAGTCGTCGGAACCATTAAGTCCCAGCTTATCACGTTCATCTCGTACCCATTTGTGGAAGGAACCGCCGATGATATCAAAATCCTTATTTACTGCACCAGCTTTTGTTTCACGAATTGTTTCTGCATAGTGAGCTCTTAACCATGCCTTAATAAAGGTCTCATCACCCTTGTCGTCATCCTTCTTCAAAATAAGAACTTTTTCTTTCCAAAGGCCATTCATTTTTTCTCGTATAGAGTCAGATTTTATCTCTGAAAGCAAATAACCCTTCAACATTTCGGTGGATGTCAAACTCAAACCACGGTCATTCATTGTAACGAATATCTTATGTGCGTCCTGTTCTGTTGTTGCTACAATCTCAATAAAGAATACTTTTTCTGCAACCCAATCGCAAAAATGCAGCAACATATCATCTGTAATGTCTGCCGGGAAAACATCCTGAATATCTTGATAACGACCATATAGATTTTTTACGGACTCGCCAGCACCAGTAATATCAAAGTCTGTATCGTTGAAAATTGCATTCATACAATCCTGCCGGTCATCAACATTGATATTAAAAGACTTCGAGCCAAAGGACTCAGAGAAAATCATGGTTTCAATCATGTTATAACTCTGACCGATGCTCTTTAATCTGTTATTAAGATACATCAGTAGCAATGTCAACGATGAGAATCTTTGCTGACCATCGATAATAGCATTCTCCCTACCAGCTAATACAATGGAACCCATAAAATACGCTCCATAATCAGCAACTGCTAGCCTAGAATCTCCAGGATGATAATACTCTAAAAATTCCGAAGTTAAATCGTCTATCAGTTCTTCAATATGCTTTCTCTGCCACATATACTCACGCTGATAGTAGTGAATTGAGTATTTTGTATTCTGCAAAAGCTGCTTAAGATTCTTTGGTGAACCTTCTATCTTTTTCATTAGTCTTCCTCCTCCAGAAACAGTTTCGGAGCATTGAATCTAATACTTGCTGCTTCTGTCATCACACTTGTATTGCCACAATTCAACAAAGATAAGCGTAATCTTAACTCATCCGTGCTTCCATCATGGACCACATACTCATTCTTATGTTTTTTGATAAAAGTTGCTGACTCTCTTGAAAAACCATTTCGCTGCAATAAAATCGTTAATGGATTCGTAGTACCAAACTCGACATATTCATACCAGTTATTATCAAACTCATCAACACCATGGATCTTTTTATATTCGTTAGAGAACCTCAAAAAATAGTTTGAAATGCTAAAAAGCACAATGTTTTCAATGGCTTCTAGCGTATCCGCAAACACCACATTCCTGTGTTCCTTCGAGTTATCATTATAAATAGTTGGCGGCTGGTATGCTGACACTCTAAAATTTTCCGGATGCTGCTTATGATAATCTATTGCTCTTTGCATAATATAACTCAGTCCAGAACCCTCCATCCATTGTGAAAGTATTACTGCATACCATTTTCTTTTTGATTCATTTCCAAGTGTAGACTTTTCGTAAATTGACCAATCAAATATCTGAGATAACTGATTGAAAAAGCCAATAATGTCATCATATTTAAATCCGTTTTTAGAGGACGGATATTCCAAACCATTCTTAATAGCTATAATAAGCTTCTTCGTTTGATCTACGGAAGTGTTAATATCATCATCCGGTAGTGTAGGCGAATTATTAAATTTTTCTCTAATCTGGCATTCATCCTCCACTGTTAAAAAATCTGAAAATTCCCTATGCACAAGGCTATCACGTTCTTCCATAATATCTCTTAAAAGAATAAGCCCAAACTTGCGCATCATTACATAGGACTCTTCCGACTGGTCCTCTCTGCGCTTTGGGATTTCCGAGCTACCACTCTTAAGGATTTCTGCAATATATTTCTTTTCTATTCGTTTGAGAGCTTGAGGATTACTTTCAATTGACAGTTCTTGTTCCGGTATCGGCTCTTGAAGCATCTCAATATAGCTTTCCGATGATACAGACTTTTCATCTGAAACGAAAAATACATTTCCATATAGGTTATAGCTGATACGACCAACTCTACCAATCAAGTTCCTAAAATCCACCGGATTCATTTTTCTTCTAAAAATTTTATTGTCTGTAATAAAAAGATTATCAGCAGGTAAATTAACACCCTCAAGAAGTGTGCTTGTGCAAAACATTATGGTGATATTTCCCTTTTGAAACAAATCTTCTATACGAGTACGTATGGAAGCAGGCAAATACCCAATATGATAAGCTACGCCCTTCTTTATCATGCTGGCGAGATAATAATCTCCGTGCACTTCCTGCATAATATCTTTTGAAAGTGAATCTAGTTCCGGATCATTTTTATCAAGAATACCTCTTGATTCAGCAAAGCTCCTTGCTGCGGCTATTGCCTTTGCACGACCATTGTAATACACAATAGTTTGACTGCGCTTTTCTGGCGGTAATCGTAAATTTTTACCTTCAAACAATAACAGCATATCATTAAGAGTGACGTCTGACTTTTTTATAGAAGCAATCTGAATACGATGGTTTGTTCTCTCGTTATAGACCGAAATATTATTATTGATAAGATCCATAAGAAACTTTATCTGCACAACCGGAGAATATGTAGTAGCCAGTTTACTCTCATCACTACTTTCAATAGCTTCATTCATTAATCGTAAATAAACCTGTGGATTAGGAATATTCGGTGATGCAAAAATAAAATGAGGTTTCTTCTCCTTCTGCAACAGCATATCAACTACTTTATAGTAGAATGGACCTCTGCTATTTTTTCCTGAAAGTTTGTGTGCTTCATCAACAAATAGATAATCCACTTCCAATGACGGATTACTAATTAGCAAATAAAGCAAACGTTCTGGAGTAAGTACAAAAATAAAATTATGATTTTCTTCCAGTGCGATGTCGCTTGCCGCAGTTACAACTCTATAATTACACCGTTTAAGATTATCTTCCAGATCGTTAATTATTTTAGACCGGACTTCATTGATTAGTGCTTTGGTCGGCACTATAAGCGCATAGTTTTTCTTCGCCCCATGCAGAATTTCGTCTTTGATAAACATTCTCATTATAAAAGACTTTCCCATCGATGTTGGACCAGAATAACTAAAACATGGATCTGTCAAATGATCATATGCTTCTTTTTGAGCACTGAAAAATTTCATTTCCGGTGCTGCTGGAATCGTCAAATAATCATTTCTGAACTGTTCAAATATCTTTTCAAACACATTAATATCCTGATATTCAGAATTGATAATCTGCAAACCTTGATGGTTGCCAGCACTCGAAAAAACAGAACCTGCATATAGCTTTACCAAGCCGTCTTCTGGATGCAACTCATTCAACAGGATAATTAATTCTTGAGCCCACATCTTATGGCTATCACTATTGGTCGGATGAGTCGATTTCGACAGTAAATCTGCAAATCTAAGTGCATCCTTCAGATTATACTCTTTTTGCCCAGATTGAATCTGAAAGAGTTTTAGTGCGTAATTAAACAGAATATTCTCATGAAGTTCATTTAAATATGCATTGCTTTCAATGTCGACAAATATAGCTTCACCTAGTGTTTTCTTATCGCTCATAGGTCAACATCTCCTTTCAATACCGCTTCCATAATGTCCTTCTTATCCGTTTCGCCATCATTGAAAGGCAGAACATAGAAATAGAACGAATGCAAATTCAAATTATTATCTCTGATTTTCTGAAGAATATAGTCAATGTTACGGCGAATATCCTCCTGCATCTTTTCCTCTACTATTCCTGGAAACTCTGCGACACTATATTGGTTTGGGTCCAATCCAATTGTATATCCCAAGAAAATCCCATATGAGGTATTATAATTGACCGTTGGATTAGGCGAAGGGACAAAAATCTGTTTTGCAAGCTCAACTTCGTCATCATTTAGAAGCCTGTCAAAAATGACGTTGTCCACCATATGCAGTTCTTTGTCTTCGTTCTTTTCTATCTCAACAATGCTCTCAAAGGCAGCATCAATTGCATATGTTAGATCTCCAACAATACTAGAAGCCCCAAACACCACCTGATGATATGGCATTCCTGACACACCACTTGTCAGCAGATGAATTCCATCACATGAGCTTGCATACTGCTTTGCATCAGTAGAAAGCTCCACCCGACTCATAAGCTTTGGTGCTTTTAGTTTTTCCTCTAAAAATGAATACAGTAACAGTTCGCCAAGCTCAGAGCCTGTGCCTTTTATATCCGCTCCTCCATTCTTTTGAAGTACTCTCAAGGCCTGCGATACAATTGCAAAAGCATCTCCCGTAACTTTGAAATGCTCGATTTTAGCACGAGAGAACACATAGTCACCTATATTTCGATATAAGAGTTTTTTCATTTCTTCCGGATTGAACTTATTGTTACGAATATTCAAATGAAAAAGGCGCAGCTCTCCTTGCGTTATCCACGATACCGGGCATGATTGTATTACTTCACGAAATACCGCGTCAAAATCTCCATGTACAGTTTTAGATAAATTATTGCTCATGCTGCGCCTCCTTCATTATTCTTTTTCTGCTCCGTATGGTGTAGGCGACTCAGCTACCATACTTGCGGTTGATTTAACTTGTGGGTATTCAACAATCTTTGAGCCACTCTTAGGATCATAAGTCATATTAAATACCATATCTGAGAGCCATTTCTTAAAGGACGGATTGTCCTGAAATTGTTTGAATAACTCCATATTGTCGGCCATCACCGAGAAGATGACCTGCTGCAAAGCTCGTTCACTTTCCATACGAGCATTTTGTTTATCAGAATTTTTCATTGCATTTTGATAGCGTTCATCTTTTGCCACCATGTCCGGAATTGCTACAATCTGACGTCTAACGTTGTCAGGTTCTTTCCAGTCAATATTTCCAAACATATCGTTAAAGTCACTTAGAATAATTGAAAGCAGGTCCATTTCCGGATTTACAATATGACCACTTTTCCCTGCTGGAACAGGTGCGACCTCTGCATCTTCATCTGCCAACTTAATTGACATTGACTCTTGTGCCTCCAGCCTATAGCTATCAAGATCAATAACATCTAAAATTCCCTCCGAAAAATCATCATCGCGTGGTGACGGAAGTTTCGGAATAAGCAGATTCAGGAAAATAGATAAGCGTTCCCATTCGGCATTTCCATATGGAAGAATTGCTCCAAGAAAGCCATATGTTCGACAAAAAGCCTTTGCAGAACTTTTGAATTTAATCTGGTCATCTGTATCTAGTTCCTTATAAACCACAGCACACGCATCAAGGATAGGATCAAGTTTATCCCTTTCTGCACCATCCAAATACAAATCAACCAGCTGCTCAACGTTTTCTTCTGAATAAACCTGATATTCTTCCATTGTCGCAATCAAATCGTATAACTTATTTGGATCTGTTTCACCAGAAAGCAATGTCGTTCTATAGTATCTTGAGAAAGACTTTTCAATCATATCAGGACTGTTAGCAAAATCCAAAACAAAAGTATCATGTTTCTGAGGATGACAGCGATTCAACCTTGACAGCGTTTGAACCGCCTTAATATCATATAATACTTTATCAACATACATAGTATGTAACAATGGTTCATCAAATCCTGTTTGAAACATATCTGCAACAATCAGAATTCGATACGGGTCAGTCTTAAGCATCTTTGGAATCTTCGCATCAGGGAAACCATTTAATCCTGCAGATGTCAACGCCGGTTCTTGATCTTGATATTTATGTTCTCCGGAGAAAGCAACTATCGTCTTATAAGGACTGTGCCGTGCTGAAAGGCATTTGTTAATTGCATAGTAATATTCTACGCAACGAGGAATACTCGATGTTACAATCATAGCACGTGCTTGTCCACCGACTTTCCCCTTCGAAATAACCTGCTCGTGGAAATGTTCAACCATCATTTCTGCTTTCTGTGAAATGGTATAGCTATCACTTTCGACAAAGGCACGTAGTTTTTTCTGGGCACGTTTCTTGTCAAACATCGGATCATCCTGAACCGTCTTCATTAACTTATAGTAGCTTGAAATTGGAGTATAATATTTCAAAACATCAAGAATAAAGCCTTCTTGAATTGCCTGTTTCATTGTATATGAGTGGAATGGTCTGTGCTGTACTTCTCCATCTTCATTCAAAACAGGATTGCCATTTTCATCAACAACAAGTGTGCCAAATGTCTCCAGGGTCTTGTTCTTTGGAGTTGCTGTAAATGCGAAGTAGCTTGCATTAGGGAGGAGCTTTCGTCCTTCCATCATAGCATTGATTCTATCTTCGTTATCAAGTGCATCATCTGTAGCTAATCCTGATAGTGCTAAGTTCATCTGTGCAGAGTTCCGTCCATTTTGGCCGGAATGAGCCTCATCAATAATAACTGCAAAATGATTTGTTTTATGCGTGGCTCCAATATCAGGCACAACATACGGAAATTTTTCTACTGTTGTAATGATAATTCTTTTCCCATCTTGAATAGCTTTTCTTAAGTCTCCAGAATGTTCAGCCCATGCCACAGTATTAGCCACCTGCATAAACTGCTTAATATTATCCCGAATTTGCTTATCGAGGATTCGGCGATCCGTAACAACAAGTACAGAATCAATCATTGGATGTCCATCTTTTTCAAGGCCAATAAGTTGGTGTGCCAACCATGCTATCGAATTAGATTTTCCAGAGCCCGCACTATGCTGAATTAGATATCTCTTTCCAACACCATTCGTTTTAACATCTGCAAGTAATTTTTCCACACAATCCAATTGATGATAACGAGGGAATATCTGCTTTACAGATTTTTTCTTGGTTTCAGGATCTTCTTCAATAACAACCTGTGCATAATTTTCAATAATGCGACTAAGTTTATCCTTAGTAAGAATCTTTTTCCACAAATAATCCGTCATAAGTCCATCTGGGTTTGGCGGGTTACCAGCTCCATCATTGTAACCTTTATCAAATGGTAGGAACCAGCTCTTCTTTCCATCCAATTTCGTACAGAACTTAACACGTGCATCATCAACAGCGAAATGCACCATGCAACGCTTGAACTGGAACAATAGCTCTCGTGGATCACGATCATCCTTATACTGTTGAACTGCGTCATCAACATTCTGCTTCGTGAGTTGGTTCTTCAACTCAAAAGTGATAACCGGAAGTCCATTGATAAATATACACATATCCAGTGCCAATCTTGTAGAATCATTTGAATACATCAGCTGGCGAGTTACACTGAAAATATTCTTCTCGTACATTTCTTTTGCCTTAGCATTATTTTCTGTAGGCGTAAGATAAAACATAATCAGATTTGCTGGATATACCTTCACTCCATTACGAAGAACATCAATGACACCTCTCTTTGCAATTTCACCCTGCAGGCGATTCAGAAACTGCTTCTTTTTTATATCAGTTTTGAATACACCGAGCTTTTCTAATGCATCCGGCTGCGTATCCTGAAGGAAGCGGAATAATCTTGTCTCATCAATGGCATAATCGCGATTGTAATCAGCATTCGTTCCTTGTTCATAGGTGTTATGCTCGATAAGCCATTTTACAATCAGGGACTCCAATCCATTTTCATTCGTATTTGTAAAAGCCATAAACTATTCCTCCTCTCCAGTAACATTATCTTCTTCATCATCAAATTCTTCGTATTCCGAATCAATTTCTGTTATATGTTCATATTGAGGAATTTCAATATTCCTTACATCTATTTTTCCAGTCACAACATCTGAAATCAGCGATTGTCTCAATTCCAACAATACAGAAATCTTTTTTTGTCTAAGAAGAATTTTTTTGTCTAATGCTTCACATTTATTGTCTAGATAATGAACAATTTCTTTCTGTTCTTCTGCTTTAGGTACTGGAATGAGTAATCGTTTGATAGCTCCAATAGACACCCCACCTATCAAACCAGTCATTTCTTTTTTGAATTGAAGTCCAAATATATCAGAATTCAAAAAATAAAACAAAAATTTCGAATCAATATCTGTTGCCACAAACGCACACAATTTATTTACAAATGCAACATCTCTTGTTATATATGCTTTTTTTCTACCAGCACTTCCTCCTTCAATGCAAAGCAAAGTACTATTTTTAGGAGCAATTTTAAATGCTGATTTTTCAGGAACATATAAACCATTCTCATAATTTGCTGTAGCACTTTGCAAATCAACATCTTTCGTTGCAATATAAGGGATTTCTGTTACTGTCGTATAATCATCCTTTTCAGAATCGCTGATACTGTCTCCGTTGTACATCTTGCAAACATATTTTAGTTTCATCACCTTCCAATTATCAGGAATTGAACCTATTATGGGATCTGTACAAGTAATAAAGTTAGTATGTATACCCGCGATTCCTTTAGTAAAAACAGAATATAATTCAACTTGTTTCTCTTCGTTGATTGCACGAATCTGCATTTTTAAATTATTTATAAGCGCATTTATTTTAGATATTTTCCATTCTAAATAATCTACTATTTTTTGTTGTTCACCTTTTGATGGAACCGGAAAATCTATTGAAAACAACTGTTCTGGATATAGTCTCAGTCGAGATGGCCTGATTCCTGTAGATAAAGAATGGTACACATCAACTAACGTAGGCTCTCTCAACAAAAGGTCAAGATAATCCGACAAAAAATCATTATTCTTCTGGCGATAAACATTGTACGAAGGACTAATAACTCCTCGGTATTTTGATACACCAATTGCTCCTTGCCACATCCACATGGTGTTAGCAGCAATATCATTTATCTCACAAATCTTATATCCAACTAATGATTCTGCCTTAAACATAGAGACATTCTTCATTTTTCGTGGTGTTATACCAGTAATATGTGAAACTGTCAGAAGTTCTTCTTTTCCTTCCTCAGAACGATTATCTACAGAAAAAAATAAATGTTTTCCTTTCTTACATTCCCATCGTAAAGGATATATTCTTTTATCGCTAGGATTGTTGTCATTTAATATCATCTTTCAATCCTCCAATAATTTCCTCTGTCATCGCATCGCCTAATTCTTCTAACTTTTTCAATTCTTTTAGTATTTCATCAACATTACGTCTTTCTGGCGTATGGTAGAAAAACTTATTAAACGAGAAACCATATCCTATCTTTTGAGTTTTCATATCAACCCAAGCATCAGGAGCATACGGCAGAATTTCCATTTCGATGTATCTATCAATGCCTCCCGGATAGTCTAAAGGGATTTGTTCTGATTCCCTAAGCTCAGTATCTGCAACCCCTTTAATCGGTTTTGCACTCCTGTCTTTTTCAGTAATATAAGGACGAATTTTATTCAATTGGGCCTTTTTCAATTTTGTCGCCTTTGCAAAAGTATCCCAATCATCTAATGGCGCAACTTCTGATGCCTTTTTGATTCCATCAATTACAAGTTGCAATTCTTCTGCCTTCTTAAACACATCACTAGGAATCCCTTTATCCGGATAAATTCGTAGACGGAGAGGACGTTCCACGGTAACATTCCAATATCCTAATTCTTCATTGTTAAACACATGACTAACTTCACTCTCTTCCATATCCATAAAAATACGCATTATTTCTTTTCTAATTTCTGGAGTGAGCTCACAATTCTTTTTGCCCATGTTCTTACGTAAAGGAGATTTCATTGCCGTTGCATCAATCAACTGTATTTTACCTTTACGACGTTCTTCTTTTTTATTGGAAAGAATCCAAATAAAAGTGCCGATTCCTGTGTTATAGAACATATTTTCAGGAAGTGCGATAATAGCCTCAACAAGGTCGTTTTCAATAAGATATCTACGTGCATTGCTTTCTCCACTACCAGCGTCGCCTGTAAAAATAGAAGATCCGTTATGGACTTCCGCAATTCTACTTCCCAGAGGAGTATCTTTCTTCATTTTTGCAACATTGTTCAGAAGGAACAACAGCTGCCCATCACTGGTTCTCGGAATCATCGAAAGTTGAGTTCCATCTTCCAGATAGGCATTAAATCTGCTGTCAAGAATATCCTTTTTACCTCCCATTTTCTCAGCATCAGTTTTCCAACTCTTTCCGTAAGGAGGATTTGCTAACATAAAGTCAAACTGGCGAGTTGCATTGCCATCTGCTGAAAGAGTAGAGCCATACGCAATATGATCCGCTTGATCTCCATCACCTTTCAAAAGCATATCAGCTTTACAAATAGCATATGTTTCAGGCTGAACTTCTTGTCCAAACAAATGAATAGAAACATTTTTACCACGTCTTTTTGCAATATTCAAAAGTCTATCTTGCGCTACAGTGAGCATGCCTCCTGTTCCACAAGCTCCATCATAACATGAATATGTTGCATCCATAATCTGATCTGCTACCGGAACAATAATAAGGTCAGCCATTAGTTCAACAACATCACGAGGTGTCCAGTGTTCACCTGCTTCCTCGTTATTTTCTTCATTAAACTTACGAATCAGCTCTTCAAAAATAGTCCCCATTCCATGATTATCCAACGCAGGCAGCTTGATGGTTGTCATTGTATCATCCGTATAGACTGGCTTTGGACTCAAGTTGATAGTCGGAGAAACAAATTTTTCAATAACAGCACCAAGAATGTCTGCATCAATCATCGTATCAATCTGATTACGAAACTTGAATTTCTCCAAGATTTCCTGCACATTAGGAGAAAATCCATCCAAATATGCTTCAAAATCAGCTTTTAATGTCTGTTTTTTTGCACGGCTTGTCAGATCTTTCAGTAGGAATGGAGAAGAATTACAAAACGCCTGATTTGCAGCATTGCACAGGGCCGGCCACTGGTTTGTAATACCAGCCTTATCCATAGTATCTTTCATTTTAAGAACGTCTGTTTTTGTATCTTCTAACATTGCATCCAAACGGCGAATAACGGTCATCGGAAGAATGACATCACGATATTTACCACGTACATATACATCCCTCAAACAATCATCTGCAATTCCCCAAATAAAACTCACTATTGAGTTTTGAATTTGATTATCCATATAAATCTACCTTTAACCTTTCATCTATTTGCTTTATAACCTATCAATTCTAAATTACTGAGTGTCCATTAATCTTCTGTACCAGAATTATCATCAGCAGCACCTCCGGAACGAATCCAATCATCTACTTCGGACAATTTAAATTTCCAGAGGCGGCCCACCTTATAGGCAGGCATATTTCTTTTTGCAATCCATTGTAAAATCGTATCTCTTCCAACACCAAGATACTCCTGCACTTCTTTAAGTGTCGACCATTTTTCAATAATCTGTTCTTTCACTTTGAACCTCCGTTTTAGTCTCTTTTATACTTAGCATCTATAGTTACACTAAAAATTGTTTCTCTTTCTGGAAAACAGTTCTGTCCATCAGCATCCTGCATTTCCCATTTACAATATGTAATTCCGTCAAAGCCACGGCCATCAATGGTCGTGGTTATTTTTATGCTCTGCTTCGGCCTTACATCCGGTAATTCAATTACAGACGGATTGGCTTCTGGTCGATCTTTATTGCCTCGCATATATACCAGTTTTCTTCCAGTCCAAACCAACTTACCTGTATTTATAATTTCCCACTGATGAATGACTTTTTCATAGCTTTGAATCACATGTATTCGCTTGTAAAAGGTATTAACACTGTCACCCATATATAAAGGCTGAGGAAATTCACCAGTTATTTCTTCGCTATTGTTTAGCTTCTCAGCTTCATATGTCATTGCGAGGATATCATCTACTTCAGCTGCTCCATTAATTAACGTTTGCATCTGACGGGTCAACGCAACACATAGCGCTTTTTTATTACAACCTGTTTTTTCCGGAATACCAAAGTCAACGATTACTCCCTCTTCATCTGTAATGTTCTCCTCAAAAAAAGTTATTAATTCTTGCGTTCTATCCGTACTTCCGAATCCTGATTTCAGTTCATCTGTAAAAGGTTTTCTGCCAGAATATAGCTGTTTCGCATAACTATCGGAAATATAACCATTTCCAGCAGCTTTGAACATTTCTTTCACAAAAGCTTTTTGACTTTTAATTTTTTTGCAATAAGGTCTTACGCCCTTGCAAAGCCTTGAAAGATTCAATCTGGCACCTCCTTTTCCAAGCAAATAGAGTCATTCATTTTATTATATTACTTAAACCAGCAAAAATCAACCCATTGTGATATTAACGAATTGTAAATCATTATAAACCAACTCTAACCGACATTTGGTATAAGTGTCTTCATAAGTGTCCAAAGTGTCTTTTTTCAGCGTTCTACCACAATTTCAAGTGTCTTTTCCAATTGATAAACTTAAATCATCAAGATTAAGGCAGGTGATTTTAATGACAAAATCAGAAAAAAGAATGTGGCTCACCAACATCGAGAATGCCGCTGATGCTGTGGCAACCGAGTATGGTTCTGAAGTAGCCCAATCTGTATTCCAGCGTTACGCCGCTCATGGAACATACGATTTAAGCCCTTGCTACTACAGTGAAGTTTTCGCTGATTTGGAGCTTATCGCAAACGACAACTAAAACAAAACGCCCTGAGCAAGGCGTAAAACTACTTTCTTGATCCTCAGCTCACCATCTTCGTGGCCACGTGGTGTGTTCGTAGTTGATGAACAAGAGAACATTATCAATAAAGTGCCAGCTTGCGAACGGCTGGTCACCGGAAAGAAGCGGAGTTATCCGCATGAGGTGACCATCTTATGAAAAACACTGGCAGCCATAACGGTTATCTCCGCTTCGGTTCAAATGCCGAAAGGAGAAAATCGAATGGCAATCAAAGCAAATCAGAGTAAACAATATCGTATCTACATTAAGGAATCTAAAAGCTGGGTGGATGTCAATAAAGAGTTCTACACGAACTACTATCGTGACATCAACGCCTACCGCAAACGTCAGCAGGAACATGGCCGCTGTGTCTGCCCTGCAAGCAAGCGCTATTTATGCGACATGGACTGTATGACCTGTCCGTATGCCAAGGCTGGCGATCAGCTTTCTCTCGACAATACTGTAAGTGACGGTGAAGGAAATGAAAAGAGCTGGCTTGATGATATGCCGGATGAGTCCGCAGCTATCGCTGAAGTATTAGAGGATGCAGAGCTTCTTAACGCCCTCTACGCAAAGCTGAACGAGCTGGACCCGGAAGGCCATCTTATCTGTCAGCTTATTATGGAAGGAAAATCGGAACGTGACTGCGGCAAGGAAATGGGACTCTCACGTAATACCTTTGTATACCGCAGGGACAAGCTGTTCCAGAGACTCCGCTCCGAGCTTAAGGACTACATCTAAGAAAGGTCGTCCTCTGATATTTCAGGGGACGATTTTTCTTTTCAAAAACTTTTTTATAATTTTTCGGCCAAACAACCATCTCACCTCCATTGAGTAGTGTAAGGCGAAACAAAGCGACCTACAGAAAGCGAGGTGAACACAGTGAATCAGACCTTTCACAACAGAAGCGGCATCTTTTATTTTTATTGTTTTATGGTCAATTCCTGAATGTTGATGAAACAAGTCATCATACACCTTCAAAAAAGTATAGCCTTTAGCTTTTTCAACTTCATCAAAAGTAAACACCTCCTTTGCTAAAGCATCTCGGAATTCTGACCAAGTTTTTCTTATTGTCTTTTCACTTTTTTTAATTTCACTAAAATCCAATATTTGACCCATGAAAGTTTCTCCTTCCCTAACATCTATTCCACTGCCAAGTCTGCCCCTTAGTATCGAGTTGCTTAAACTGCGGTCGGCTCTGACAACAATCCTAGTGCCACAACCTCTGACATCTAATCCATAGCCTAAACCCTACCTCTATTCTCCGGTTACTCAATTTTTCTCCGTTCAAACCGAAAAGTAGATATGTTTCCATATAATAAAACCGAGCTTTCCGCAAGGCTTCTTACGATGATACCAACCTTACAAAAAGCCCGGAAATACGCCATTTTCAGCACTTATTTATCTTTCTTTGACAGCAAACAGACCGTTTCATCTGTACTCTCGTTGTCCCAATCCACGCCTAATACATTTCTGCCATTCATATATATAGGAAATTTAAACCGGA
>PPYF01157722.1_pt1 | contig 22379 bp, 16 predicted proteins | sample 1559871 | NCBI WGS metagenome assembly PPYF01 (sample SAMN08240021, study PRJNA423297) | Human gut metagenome, whole genome shotgun sequencing project.
CTGAACAGTCGCTGATCACCGTAGAAGGCGACAAGGCTTCTATGGAAGTTCCGGCTCCGTTTGCAGGCGTCGTGAAGGAACTGAAAGTCAACGTTGGCGATAAAGTGAAAACTGGTTCGCTAATTATGATCTTCGAAGTTGAAGGCGCAGCGCCTGCGGCAGCTCCTGCGAAACAGGAAGCGGCAGCGCCGGCTCCGGCAGCAAAAGCTGAAGCCCCGGCAGCAGCACCGGCTGCGAAAGCGGAAGGCAAATCTGAATTTGCTGAAAACGACGCTTACGTTCACGCGACTCCGCTGATCCGCCGTCTGGCACGCGAGTTTGGCGTTAACCTGGCGAAAGTGAAGGGCACTGGCCGTAAAGGTCGTATCCTGCGCGAAGACGTTCAGGCTTACGTGAAAGAAGCTATCAAACGTGCAGAAGCGGCTCCGGCGGCAACTGGCGGCGGTATCCCAGGCATGCTGCCGTGGCCTAAAGTGGACTTCAGCAAGTTTGGTGAAATCGAAGAAGTGGAACTGGGCCGCATCCAGAAAATCTCTGGTGCGAACCTGAGCCGTAACTGGGTGATGATCCCGCATGTTACTCACTTCGACAAAACCGATATCACCGAGCTGGAAGCGTTCCGTAAACAGCAGAACGAAGAAGCGGCGAAACGTAAGCTGGATGTGAAGATCACCCCGGTTGTCTTCATCATGAAAGCGGTTGCTGCAGCTCTTGAGCAGATGCCTCGCTTTAACAGTTCGCTGTCGGAAGACGGTCAGCGTCTGACCCTGAAGAAATACATCAACATCGGTGTGGCGGTGGATACCCCGAACGGTCTGGTTGTTCCGGTATTCAAAGACGTCAATAAGAAAGGCATCATCGAGTTGTCTCGCGAGCTGATGACTATTTCCAAGAAAGCGCGTGACGGTAAGCTGACTGCGGGCGAAATGCAGGGCGGTTGCTTCACCATCTCCAGCATCGGCGGCCTGGGTACTACCCACTTCGCGCCGATTGTGAACGCGCCGGAAGTGGCTATCCTTGGCGTTTCCAAGTCCGCGATGGAGCCGGTGTGGAATGGTAAAGAGTTCGTGCCGCGTCTGATGCTGCCGATTTCTCTCTCCTTCGACCACCGCGTGATCGACGGTGCTGATGGTGCCCGTTTCATTACCATCATTAACAACACGCTGTCTGACATTCGCCGTCTGGTGATGTAAGTAAAAGAGCCGGCCCAACGGCCGGCTTTTTTCTGGTAATCTCATGAATGTATTGAGGTTATTAGCGAATAGACAAATCGGTTGCCGTTTGTTGTTTAAAAATTGTTAACAATTTTGTAAAATACCGACGGATAGAACGACCCGGTGGTGGTTAGGGTATTACTTCACATACCCTATGGATTTCTGGGTGCAGCAAGGTAGCAAGCGCCAGAATCCCCAGGAGCTTACATAAGTAAGTGACTGGGGGGAGGGCGTGAAGCTAACGCCGCTGCGGCCTGAAAGACGACGGGTATGACCGCCGGAGATAAATATATAGAGGTCATGATGAGTACTGAAATCAAAACTCAGGTCGTGGTACTTGGGGCAGGCCCCGCAGGTTACTCCGCTGCCTTCCGTTGCGCTGATTTAGGTCTGGAAACCGTAATCGTAGAACGTTACAACACCCTTGGCGGTGTTTGCCTGAACGTCGGCTGTATCCCTTCTAAAGCACTGCTGCACGTAGCAAAAGTCATCGAAGAAGCCAAAGCGCTGGCTGAACACGGTATCGTCTTCGGCGAACCGAAAACCGATATCGACAAGATTCGTACCTGGAAAGAGAAAGTGATCAATCAGCTGACCGGTGGTCTGGCTGGTATGGCGAAAGGCCGCAAAGTCAAAGTGGTCAACGGTCTGGGTAAATTTACCGGGGCTAACACCCTGGAAGTTGAAGGTGAGAACGGTAAAACCGTGATCAACTTCGACAACGCGATCATTGCAGCGGGTTCTCGCCCGATTCAACTGCCGTTTATTCCGCATGAAGATCCGCGTATCTGGGACTCCACTGACGCGCTGGAACTGAAAGAAGTACCAGAACGCCTGCTGGTAATGGGTGGCGGTATCATCGGTCTGGAAATGGGCACCGTATACCACGCGCTGGGTTCACAGATTGATGTGGTTGAAATGTTCGACCAGGTTATCCCGGCAGCTGACAAAGACATCGTTAAAGTCTTCACCAAGCGTATCAGCAAAAAATTCAACCTGATGCTGGAAACCAAAGTTACCGCCGTTGAAGCGAAAGAAGACGGCATTTATGTGACGATGGAAGGCAAAAAAGCACCAGCTGAACCGCAGCGTTACGACGCCGTGCTGGTAGCAATTGGTCGTGTGCCGAACGGTAAAAACATCGACGCAGGCAAAGCTGGCGTGGAAGTTGACGACCGTGGTTTCATCCGCGTTGACAAACAGCTGCGTACCAACGTACCGCACATCTTTGCTATCGGCGATATCGTCGGTCAGCCGATGCTGGCACATAAAGGTGTTCACGAAGGTCACGTTGCCGCTGAAGTTATCGCCGGTAAGAAACACTACTTCGATCCGAAAGTTATCCCGTCCATCGCCTATACCGAACCAGAAGTTGCATGGGTTGGTCTGACTGAGAAAGAAGCGAAAGAGAAAGGCATCAGCTATGAAACCGCCACCTTCCCGTGGGCTGCTTCTGGTCGTGCTATCGCTTCCGACTGCGCAGACGGTATGACCAAGCTGATTTTCGACAAAGAATCTCACCGTGTGATCGGTGGTGCAATTGTCGGTACTAACGGCGGTGAGCTGCTGGGTGAAATCGGCCTGGCAATCGAAATGGGTTGTGACGCTGAAGACATCGCACTGACCATCCATGCGCACCCGACTCTGCACGAGTCTGTGGGCCTGGCGGCAGAAGTGTTCGAAGGTAGCATTACCGACCTGCCGAACCCGAAAGCGAAGAAGAAGTAATTTTTCGTTTGCCGGAACATCCGGCAAATTAAGAAGCGGCTATTCTGGCCGCTTCAGATTGTTGATAAAGTGCTCGTGGTTGATGCCGGATGCGGCGTAAACGCCTTATCCGACCTACAAAATCATGCAAATTCAATATATTGCATGGCTTGTGTAGGCCCGATAAGCTTGCGCATCGGGCGATTCGATGTTTGTCATCAGTCTTAAGCGGCTAACAACGCCGCTTTTTTACGCCTGCAATTTACCTTTCCAGTCTCCTTGCTCCACGCTCAGACAACCGTTCGCGTACCGCTGACCGTTGCTCATTATTCAATCGGGCAGTATGGTTACTGTCGTTTAGACGCTGCGGGCGGCTCTCCTGAACTTTCTCTCGAAAAACCTGACGCTGCTCAGGCGAGGCAGACTGGATACGCTGACGTGCTGCATCTCTTTGCTGTTGATTCTGCGGGTTAGTCTGCATTTTCTCGCGAACCGCCTGGCGCTGCTCAGGCGACGCGGACTGAATACGCTGACGTGCCGCCTCTCTTCGCTGCTGGTTCTGTGGGTTAGTCTGCATTTTCTCGCGAGCCGCCTGGCGCTGCTCAGGAGAAGCCGACTGATAACGCTGACGAGCGGCGTCCTTTTGTTGCTGGGTCAGTGGCTGGCGACGGCTGAAGTCGCGGAAGTCGTCATAGCTCCCATTGTGTTCAGCTTCATTAAACCGCTGTGCCGCTGCCTGACGTTGGGTATCTCGCGTAATGACGGGGGCGGTGTGTGTTCGTTGCTGAAACTGACTTGCTGCCGCCTGACGCTGGCTGTCGCGTGTTGGAGCAGGTAACTGCGTGGCGCTCATTCCGCCGTTGACATCGGTTTGATGAAACCGCTTTGCCATATCCTGATCATGATAGGTCACACCATTACGGTAGTTTGGATTGTGCCGCCATGCCATATTCTTATCAGTAAGATGCTCACCGGTGATACGGTTGAAATTGTTGACGTCGATATTGATGTTGTCGCCGTTGTGTTGCCAGTCATTACCGTCACGATGACCGCCATCGTGGTGATGATAATCATCATCGTCATGATGATGATGGTCATGATCGTCGTCGTCCCAGTCGATGCTGCTGAATAGTGCGTATGTGGTAGCAACGCCCATGCTATAGCCGAATCCGCGCACAAAGCTGTCAACAAACGGTTCTCCGGCTGGCGGCGGCAGATAAACTGGCGGATAAGCGGTATTGGCCCAACTGCCGTAAACCACGTTTGGGTTGTAGTTCGGAATATAAACCACATCCGGATTGGCTGGCTCAATGGTTATTACGGTCGGTGCAGGTTCTGCGACGACGGGGCTGGACGTAGAAACGGTATTTGATTGTGTGGCAGGGGCGTTGGCGGGCTGATTTACCGGTACGACTTTTTTCGTTGTCGTGATGATCTTTTGTTCAGTTGATGACTTCAGCGAGCCGGTTTGTTGCGCCAGTTGCCGCAATCGCTGTACCGAGTCCATCACGTCCTGCGGCTGCGCCAGAAAAGCATCGCCCAGGTTTTGCACCCATTGCGGGTTTTCGCCCATCAATGCCATCAACTGTGGAAAGGCCACCAGTGATTTGACGCTGGCGTCCCAGGGCTGGTCAGATACCGCCTGAATAGCAGCATCGCCTTGTTTAAGTGGATTATCGTGCGACCATTGCACTGCTTGAGCAACGTTTGCCGGATAGGTTGATGCCATTAACACTTGTGAAAGCAGAGAGTCGGGGTATAGCGCGACAGGTGCAACCCATTGATCTATTTGCGCAGTGCTGAATGCGGATTTGACGACGGCAGGTGTTACAGGAGGCACGGAAACCGTTGCAGGAAGCGTAACTGCGGAGATGTCAGGCGCAGCCAGTTGTGTCGATTGCGGTTCCACAGGCGCTTCCACTGTGCGGCTTTTTATATATAGCCCGGTAGAGGCGGCACAAAGCCCGGCACTGCAAATTAGCGCCAGCACATGGGGTTTAAACGGCAAAGTCATTTTCATAATTCGGATCTCAAGGAAATCGCAATGGTCGGCGAACTGCCACCCGCAGGTGCTGTGAATCCGAGTATAAAGAGGCCGTAGTTTAAATTTTGACTAATCTTGGGATTCGTTGAGAAAGGTGATTATCACCATGCGAATTAACGAAGTTTTTACGGAGGGAAACATTCTCTAGACCATCCTTAACGATTCAGCCACTTTTTTATGTTGCTTTTTTGTAAACAGATTAACACATCGTCAAAATCCTGCTATTCTGCCCGTTGCGGTACTGGGCATTTACCCTACAAACTGCTGTCTCACAGGAGCGTGAAGAGAATCGCCTGCCGCACTATGACAATGAGAGCGAGGAGAACCGTCGTGCTAGAAGAATACCGTAAGCACGTAGCTGAGCGTGCCGCTGAGGGGATTGCGCCCAAACCCCTGGATGCAAACCAAATGGCCGCACTTGTAGAGCTGCTGAAAAACCCGCCCGCGGGCGAAGAAGAATTCCTGTTAGATCTGTTAACCAACCGTGTTCCCCCTGGCGTCGATGAAGCCGCCTATGTCAAAGCAGGCTTCCTGGCTGCTGTCGCGAAAGGCGAAGCCAAATCCCCACTGCTGACTCCGGAAAAAGCCATCGAACTGCTGGGCACCATGCAGGGTGGTTACAACATTCATCCGCTGATCGACGCGCTGGATGATGCCAAACTGGCACCGATCGCTGCCAAAGCACTTTCTCACACGCTGCTGATGTTCGATAACTTCTATGACGTAGAAGAGAAAGCGAAAGCAGGTAACGAATATGCGAAGCAGGTAATGCAGTCCTGGGCAGATGCCGAATGGTTCCTGAATCGCCCGGCACTGGCTGAAAAACTGACCGTTACCGTCTTCAAAGTCACAGGCGAAACCAACACCGATGACCTTTCTCCGGCACCGGATGCGTGGTCACGCCCGGATATCCCACTGCACGCGCTGGCGATGCTGAAAAACGCCCGTGAAGGTATTGAGCCAGATCAGCCTGGTGTTGTTGGTCCGATCAAACAGATTGAAGCTCTGCAACAGAAAGGTTTCCCGCTGGCGTACGTCGGTGACGTTGTGGGTACGGGTTCATCGCGTAAATCCGCCACGAACTCCGTACTGTGGTTTATGGGTGATGATATTCCACATGTGCCGAACAAACGCGGCGGTGGTTTGTGCCTCGGCGGTAAAATTGCACCCATCTTCTTTAACACGATGGAAGATGCGGGTGCACTGCCAATCGAAGTGGACGTCTCTAACCTGAACATGGGTGACGTGATTGACGTTTACCCGTACAAAGGTGAAGTGCGTAACCACGAAACCGGCGAACTGCTGGCAACCTTCGAACTGAAAACCGACGTGCTGATTGATGAAGTGCGTGCTGGCGGCCGTATTCCGCTGATTATCGGGCGTGGCCTGACCACCAAAGCGCGTGAAGCACTTGGTCTGCCGCATAGTGATGTGTTCCGTCAGGCGAAAGATGTCGCTGAGAGCGATCGCGGCTTCTCGCTGGCGCAGAAAATGGTAGGTCGTGCCTGCGGTGTGAAAGGCATTCGTCCGGGCGCGTACTGTGAACCGAAAATGACTTCTGTAGGTTCCCAGGACACCACCGGCCCGATGACCCGTGATGAACTGAAAGACCTGGCGTGCCTGGGCTTCTCGGCTGACCTGGTGATGCAGTCTTTCTGCCACACCGCGGCATATCCGAAACCGGTTGACGTGAATACGCACCACACGCTGCCGGACTTCATTATGAACCGTGGCGGTGTGTCGCTGCGTCCGGGTGACGGCGTAATCCACTCCTGGCTGAACCGTATGCTGCTGCCGGATACTGTCGGTACGGGCGGTGACTCCCATACCCGTTTCCCGATCGGTATCTCTTTCCCGGCGGGTTCTGGTCTGGTGGCATTTGCAGCCGCAACAGGCGTAATGCCGCTGGATATGCCGGAATCCGTTCTGGTGCGCTTCAAAGGCAAAATGCAGCCGGGCATCACCCTGCGCGACCTGGTTCACGCCATTCCGCTGTATGCAATCAAACAAGGTCTGCTGACCGTTGAGAAGAAAGGCAAGAAAAACATCTTCTCTGGTCGCATTCTGGAAATTGAAGGTCTGCCGGATCTGAAAGTTGAGCAGGCATTTGAGCTGACCGATGCGTCTGCCGAGCGTTCTGCTGCCGGTTGTACCATCAAGCTGAACAAAGAACCGATCATCGAATACCTGAACTCTAACATCGTCCTGCTGAAGTGGATGATCGCGGAAGGTTACGGCGATCGTCGTACCCTGGAACGTCGTATTCAGGGCATGGAAAAATGGCTGGCGAATCCTGAGCTGCTGGAAGCCGATGCAGATGCGGAATACGCGGCAGTGATCGACATCGATCTGGCGGATATTAAAGAGCCAATCCTCTGTGCACCGAACGACCCGGACGACGCTCGTCCGCTGTCTGCGGTACAGGGCGAGAAGATCGACGAAGTGTTTATCGGTTCTTGCATGACTAACATCGGTCACTTCCGTGCTGCGGGTAAACTGCTGGATGCGCACAAAGGTCAGTTGCCGACCCGCCTGTGGGTGGCACCGCCAACGCGTATGGACGCTGCACAGCTGACCGAAGAAGGCTACTACAGCGTCTTCGGTAAGAGTGGTGCTCGTATCGAGATCCCTGGCTGTTCCCTGTGTATGGGTAACCAGGCGCGTGTAGCAGACGGTGCGACGGTGGTTTCCACCTCTACCCGTAACTTCCCGAACCGTTTGGGGACGGGCGCGAATGTCTTCCTGGCTTCTGCGGAACTGGCTGCTGTTGCGGCGCTGATTGGCAAACTGCCGACGCCGGAAGAGTACCAGACCTACGTGGCGCAAGTAGATAAAACTGCCGTTGATACTTACCGTTATCTGAACTTCAACCAGCTTTCTCAGTACACCGAAAAAGCCGATGGGGTGATTTTCCAGACTGCGGTTTAAAAAGTCAGCGCACGCGCTGCGCATAAACGACACAATGCCCGGTGAATGAGATTCCCGGGCATTTTTTATTTCTAAACCATCGCCGTTCCGCTGTTTTTCTCCGGTAAGGCTGCGATAATTACATCAATGGCGCAATGCGATTTCGGCGCATTGCCGGGAGCAGAGGAACACACTATGGATTACGAATTTCTGCGCGATATTACCGGAGTGGTAAAGGTGCGTATGTCCATGGGGCATGAAGTGGTCGGGCACTGGTTTAATGAAGAGGTGAAAGAAAACCTGGCCTTGCTTGATGAAGTGGAACAAGCGGCGCACGCATTGAAAGGTAGCGAACGATCCTGGCAGCGGGCAGGGCATGAATACACTCTGTGGATGGACGGTGAAGAGGTGATGGTTCGCGCCAATCAACTGGAATTCGCTGGCGATGAAATGGAAGAGGGGATGAACTACTACGATGAAGAGAGCTTGTCGCTGTGCGGCGTTGAGGATTTTCTTCAGGTGGTGGCGGCTTACCGTAATTTCGTGCAGCAGAAGTAAGTAAATCAGGCGGAGCCTCCGTGCTCCGCCTGAGACGTTAAACAGCGGGCATATTGCGCCCGTAATAAATCTCGCGCATTTCTTTCCACAGCGCAGCGGTAATTTCCTGGCGCTCGCTGTCGGTTAAATCTTCCGGTTTGGTGTGGAACATGTAGTGCTTAAGGTCGAACTCTTTAAGCAACATCTTGGTATGGAAGATATTTTCCTGATAGACGTTTACATCCACCATGTCATACAGCGCCTTCATATCTTCGGACATAAAGTTCTGAATCGAATTAATCTCATGGTCGATAAAGTGCTTCATACCGTTAATGTCGCGGGTAAAACCGCGCACGCGATAATCAATAGTCACAATATCGGACTCAAGCTGGTGGATCAGGTAATTCAGCGCCTTCAGCGGAGAAATCACGCCGCAGGTAGAGACTTCAATATCGGCGCGGAAGGTACATAAACCGCCTTCAGGATGACTTTCCGGGTAGGTATGTACGCAAATATGACTTTTATCGAGATGGGCAACGACCGTTTCTGGCAGTGGGCCGGGGTGTTCTGTTTTGTCGATGAGTTTCGGGTCAACCGGTTCTTCACTCACCAGAATAGTGACGCTGGCACCCTGTGGTTCGTAATCCTGGCGGGCGATGTTAAGAATATTGGCCCCGATAATGGAACAGGTTTCTGACAGGATTTCGGTCAGACGGTTGGCATTATAGAGTTCATCGATATAAGCAATATAACCGTCGCGCTCTTCGGTAGTTTTGGCGTAGCAGATATCGTAAATACAAAAACTCAGACTTTTGGTCAGATTATTAAAGCCATGCAGTTTCAGTTTTTTCAATTTCTTATCTTCTCCTTAGGACGGCTGTGAAGCCAGTGCATCTTGCAGATACTGGGGTAAGGCAAAAGCTGCCGTATGGACTGCCGGATTGTAATAACGGCATTTCAGGCCAGAAGCGAGAAAACGCGCCTGAATAATTTCGGTTGAGAGATGGCGTAAGGCGTCGTTATCTGTCGCCCATGCAAAGGTCATGATGCCGCCGTAATAGGTCGGGATCGCCGCCTGATAAAAGCCAACATCGCTGAAGTAATGGCTGAGTTTGCGATGACTGTCGATGGCCTCTTCCTGCTGTAAAAAGCAGACGCCGTTTTGTGCGACGAAGATACCGCCAGGATTCAGGCAACGTTTGCAGCCTTCATAAAATGCAGAAGTAAACAGACTTTCGCCGGGACCGATAGGATCGGTGCAGTCGGAGATAATGACATCAAAGGTCTGGTTGGTTTGATTAACGAAATTGACACCATCGTCGATCACCAGTTTAAAGCGCGGATCGTCGTAACTACCGGCGTTATGGTTGGGAAGATACTGACGGCAGAACGACACGACACCCGCATCGATTTCCACCATCGTGATTGACTCAACGTTTTTATGTCGGGTTACTTCACGCAGCATGGCACCGTCGCCGCCGCCGATAATCAGCACATGTTTCGCGTGACCGTGGGCCAGTAGCGGAACATGGGTCATCATCTCATGATAGATAAACTCGTCACGCTCGGTGGTTTGTACTACACCATCCAGCGCCATTACGCGACCAAATGCGGCGTTCTCAAAAATGATCAGATCCTGGTGATCGGTCTTTTCATGATACAGAACGTTATCTACCGCAAAGTACTGCCCAAACTGGTCGTGTAGCGTTTCATGCCACTGTTTTTTTTCGGCCATGGGTTGATACCTCCTTTGTTAACACCCGTAAAAAAATGGCGCAACATAATAGCTAACATTGACCGCGGATGCACGGTCAATATTTCTACAAAAAGGTATCAGGGATTATTTGACGTAGGCAAGCAGGCTTAAGGAATCGCGAGCCAGGGCTTTGCACTTTTTAGCGACGGGAATGCCAATGCCGCTGAGATCGCGGTAGCTGTCTTCACCGAGGGCTTTCATGTCGAAGGTGTCGTAATTACTGAGATCCCACTGGTTTTGCTGGGCGAAAAAGACCAGCGCGCGACGAATTTGCCCGTTAGGTAAGTTCTGGTAACCACAATCGTTCTTCAGAAAAACAAAAACTGCCGTTAAATCGGCCATATCTTCGGCTTCAGACTCGCTGAGCGCGTAACTGTTTGCGCAAACGGCCATCAGGCTGCCGAATAACACTGTTCTGAAAAACGTCTTCATTGCTTCTACCAGGGGCTTAAAGAAGATAAACGTTAGCACACTGCGAGCGAGGCGACGACCATTATTGTCGATTAAATTGTGTCTGCGGCTTGACCTTCCCGTAAGGGGAAGGACTATGCTCAACGTTTGATTTTGTTTCGCCTGCTTAAGAATAAGGAAATAACTATGCAACGTCGTGATTTCTTGAAATATTCCGTCGCGCTGGGTGTGGCTTCAGCCTTGCCGCTGTGGAGCCGCGCAGTATTTGCGGCGGAACGCCCAACGTTACCAATCCCTGATTTGCTCACGACCGATGCCCGTAATCGCATTCAGTTAACTATTGGCGCAGGTCAGTCCACCTTTGGCGGGAAAACCGCAACTACCTGGGGCTATAACGGCAATCTGCTGGGGCCGGCGGTGAAATTACAGCGTGGCAAAGCGGTAACGGTTGATATCTACAACCAACTGACGGAAGAGACGACGTTGCACTGGCACGGGCTGGAAGTACCGGGTGAAGTGGACGGCGGCCCGCAGGGAATTATTCCGCCAGGTGGCAAGCGCTCGGTGACGTTGAACGTTGATCAACCTGCCGCTACCTGCTGGTTCCATCCACATCAACATGGCAAGACCGGACGTCAGGTGGCGATGGGGCTGGCTGGTTTGGTGGTGATTGAAGATGACGAGATCCTGAAATTAATGCTGCCAAAACAGTGGGGTATTGATGATGTCCCGGTGATTGTTCAGGATAAAAAATTTAACGCTGACGGGCAGATTGATTATCAACTGGATGTGATGACCGCCGCTGTGGGTTGGTTTGGCGATACGTTGCTGACCAACGGTGTAATCTACCCGCAACACGCTGCCCCGCGTGGCTGGCTGCGCCTGCGTTTGCTCAATGGCTGTAATGCCCGCTCGCTCAATTTCGCCACCAGCGACAATCGCCCGCTTTATGTGATTGCCAGCGACGGCGGTCTGCTACCTGTACCGGTGAAGGTGAACGAGCTGCCAGTGCTGATGGGCGAGCGTTTTGAAGTGCTGGTGGAGGTTAACGACAACAAACCCTTTGACCTGGTGACGCTGCCGGTCAGCCAGATGGGGATGGCGATTGCGCCGTTTGACAAGCCGCATCCGGTAATGCGGATTCAGCCGATTGCCATTAGTGCCTCTGGTGCTTTGCCAGACACATTAAGTAGCCTGCCTGCGTTACCTTCGCTGGAAGGGCTGACGGTACGCAAGCTGCAACTTTCTATGGACCCAATGCTCGATATGATGGGGATGCAGATGCTGATGGAGAAATATGGCGATCAGGCGATGGCCGGGATGGATCACAGCCAGATGATGGGCCATATGGGGCACGGCAATATGAATCATATGAACCACAGCGGGAAGTTTGATTTCCACCATGCCAACAAAATCAACGGTCAGGCGTTTGATATGAATAAGCCGATGTTTGCGGTGGCGAAAGGGCAGTACGAACGTTGGGTTATCTCTGGCGTAGGCGACATGATGCTGCATCCGTTCCATATCCACGGTACGCAGTTCCGTATCTTGTCAGAAAATGGCAAACCGCCAGCGACGCATCGCGCAGGCTGGAAAGATACCGTTAAGGTAGAAGGTAATGTCAGCGAAGTGCTGGTGAAGTTTAATCACGATGCACCGAAAGAACATGCTTATATGGCGCACTGCCATCTGCTGGAGCATGAAGATACGGGGATGATGTTAGGGTTTACGGTATAAAAAGACCGTATTCGGAAATATGCCCGGATCTCTCCGGGCATTATGGTTACTTCACATCATCCGGCAGCGCATAAGCCACAATATAGTCGCCCATCTTCGTACCAAATGAACCGTGACCGCCTGCGGAGATCACCACATACTGCTTGCCATTCACTTCATAGGTCATTGGCGTAGCCTGACCACCCGCTGGTAAACGACCCTGCCACAGTTTTTCACCGTTGCTCATGTTGTAAGCGCGCAGGTAGTTATCTGCCGTAGCGGCGATAAACAGCACGTTACCCGCCGTGGAGATTGGCCCGCCAAGCATCGGCATACCCATATTGAACGGCACCGGTACAGGCATCGGGAATGGCATACTGTCCTGCGGCGTACCAATACGTTTCTTCCACACCACTTCATTGGTTTTCAGATCCAATGCCGAGATATAGCCCCATGCTGGCTGTTTACATGGCAGACCAAACGGTGAGAGGAACGGGTTGAGCGTGACGCCATACGGTACACCGTACTGCGGCTGGATGCCGGATTCCGTACCCGTGCCTTTGGCATCTTTCGGCTGTTCCATCGGGTTACCAGGACCGCGTGGGATCAGTTTCGAAACAAACGGCAGTGCCATTGGGTTGGCAATCGCCACTTCACGATTCGGATCAACGGAAATCCCGCCCCATTCGAACATCCCCAGGTTACCCGGGAAGACCAGCGTACCCTGTTCAGATGGCGGCGTGAAAATGCCTTCATAGCGCATCTGGTGGAACATCACGCGGCACACCAACTGGTCAAACATGGTGGCTCCCCACATATCCGCACCGCTCAAATCTTTCGTCGGACGGAAGCTCAGTTCCGAGAAGGGTTGAGTAGGGGTCACGTAATCGCCTTTAGCAGCACCTTGGGGAACCGGTTTTTCCGGGGCAGGAACCACCAGTTCACCATTGCGACGATCGAGCACAAAAATGTTGCCGGTTTTCGCCGGAGCATAAATGACCGGCACTTTCTGACCATTAACGGTGATGTCCGCCAGCGTCGGCTGTGCCGGAAGATCCATATCCCACAGGTCGTGGTGAACGGTCTGGTAGCTCCACGCCAGTTTCCCGGTAGTGGCATTCAGCGCCAGAATCGAGCTGGCATAACGTTCCTGTTCCGGTGTGCGATTACCGCCCCAGATATCTGGCGTGGTCACGCCCATCGGCAGATAGACCAGATCCAGCTTCGTGTCATAGGCCGCTGGTGCCCACGAGTTTGGTGAGTTAAAGGTAAAGGTATGTTCGTCAGACGGGATCGCATTCGGATCTTTCGCGCCCGGATCAAAAGCCCACAGCAGCTCCCCGGTGTTGACATCAAAACCACGGATCACGCCAGACGTTTCGCGGGTTGAGAAGTTGTCGGTGACTGAACCGGCCATCACGATGGTTTTATCGGTGATAATCGGCGGCGAAGTCGGCTCATACAGACCCGGTTTGGTGTCCGGCATATTGCTTTGCAGATTGAGCACGCCTTTATTGGCGAAGGTTTCGCACAGCTTGCCGTTTTCAGCGTTAATCGCAATCAGACGACCATCATTGACCGGAAGAATGATACGACGCGGGCAATCCGCCATCACTTCCGGCGAAGCAGTTTCTGCTTTGGCTTCATGATAAGAGACGCCACGGCAGGTTACATGCTGGAAGGACTCGTTGGTTTTCAGCTCAGGATCGTAATGCCATTTCTCTTTACCGCTGGCGGCATCCAGCGCAAACAGACGTTGATGCGCGGTACACAGGTAAAGGGTGTCGCCCACTTTAATTGGCGTCACTTCATTGGTGATTTCGCCCGGATCGTTCGGCTGCTTCACATCGCCAGTACGGAACACCCAGGCTTCTTTCAGCTTGTGGACGTTATCAGCGTTAATTTGCTTCAGTGGTGAAAAGCGTTGACCTTCCTGATTGCGACCATAGGCAGGCCAGTCCTGATCGGCAACGGGGGAGATGGCTTCTGCTGGCGTGGTATCGGCGCTTAAGGTGCCGCTGATTTCCTGCGGATCGTTAAATCCGGCCCAGGTCAGGATACCACCGCTAATCAGCAGTGCGACCACCAGTGCGGCAACTGCGCCGCTGGCAGGAATGACCAGGCGACGCCAGACAAACGGCAGGATCAGCCAGATGCCGAAGAAGACCAGAATGTCGCTGCGCGGAGTCAGCGCCCAGAAGTCGAAACCAACTTCCCAGACGCCCCAAATCATAGTGCCGAGCAGCAGGGCTGCGTACAGCCAAAGCGCGGCGCGTTTACTGCGCCACAGCATCCAGGCGACGCCGAGCATCACAAGGCCAGCGATAGGGTAGTACCAGGAGCCGCCAATCGCGACCAGCCAGCCTCCGCCAATGAGTAGATACAGCCCGCAAAGCGCTGCAAAAAGGGCTGTTAGCGTGACGAGTAATCGCCGCGAGCCGGTATTGTTAATTGCCATAAATAGACACCATTTCAATTCATTAATATTTTAGTAGCAATTAATTATAGGTTTTAACATGTGTGATCGTCATCACAATTCGAGCTTTATTAACAGATTCCGCGAATGAATAGTTTTACTGGTATACTGCGTGTCTTGCGCTTTGTTGCGGTGCTGAAACCTGCCCGTGCGAAGTGATTTGTTTTTAAATCATATGGTTATAGATATGAAACATACTGTAGAAGTAATGATCCCCGAAGCGGAGATTAAAGCGCGTATCGCCGAACTGGGTCGTCAGATTACTGAGCGTTACAAAGACAGCGGCAGCGATATGGTGCTGGTGGGTCTGCTGCGTGGCTCATTTATGTTTATGGCGGACCTGTGCCGTGAAGTTCAGGTATCTCATGAAGTCGACTTTATGACCGCCTCCAGCTACGGTAGCGGCATGTCCACCACCCGTGATGTGAAAATCCTCAAAGATCTGGATGAAGATATCCGTGGCAAGGACGTGCTGATTGTTGAAGATATCATCGACTCGGGGAATACACTGTCGAAAGTGCGTGAGATCTTAAGCCTGCGCGAACCGAAGTCGTTGGCGATTTGTACGCTGCTGGATAAACCGTCCCGTCGTGAAGTGAACGTCCCGGTAGAATTTATCGGTTTCTCGATCCCGGATGAGTTTGTGGTGGGTTACGGCATTGATTACGCACAGCGTTACCGTCATCTGCCGTATATCGGCAAAGTGATTCTGCTGGACGAGTAAGTGTGAAGTTGCCGGATGTGTTGCATCCGGCATGGCATTTTTATTTGTGGTTGGCGTGTTTCAGCTTGAGGTTGGAGATCCCGTGACGGTAACGTTGCTCAAGGGTTTCGCGGTTAGTCGCTGTGACATCCAGATCACGCAGCAAGCCGTCGTGAATGCCGTAGGCCCAGCCGTGAATGGTAACTTTCTGCCCGCGTTTCCACGCTGATTGCATAATGGTGGAGTGGCCCAGGTTATACACCTGTTCCATGACGTTCAGTTCACACAAGGTATCCAGACGGCGCTCTTGCGGCATTTCGCCGAGCAATGAGCTATGTTTGAACCAGATATCGCGGATATGCAGCAGCCAGTTGTTGATAAGCCCCAGTTCTGGGTTTTCAACTGCGGCTTGTACGCCGCCGCAACCGTAGTGGCCACAGATAATAATGTGTTCAACTTCGAGTACATCCACTGCATACTGAACCACGGAAAGGCAGTTCAGGTCGGTGTGAATGACCAGGTTAGCAACATTACGGTGAACAAAGAGTTCGCCCGGCTCAAGACCGGTTAAACGTTCTGCAGGAACGCGACTGTCGGAACATCCAATCCATAGAAAGCGCGGTTTTTGCGCTTGTGCCAGTTTCTCAAAAAAACCGGGATCCTCTTCCACCAGCATTTTTGACCATAGTGCATTGTTGCTGATGAGTGTATCTATGTCTTTCATGGAGGTTAACGACCTGTAACCAAATAATTACGTTTGGCTAATATAGGGCAACTCCGGGACGATTTAAACCACAGATAAAGTGTAAGAACGTAAGGTAAGTAAAAATTTATGACCATTGCACTGGAACTTCAACAGCTTAAAAAAACCTATCCAGGCGGCGTTCAGGCGCTTCGTGGAATCGATTTGCAGGTCGAAGCGGGTGATTTTTATGCGCTTCTCGGGCCGAACGGGGCCGGAAAATCGACCACTATCGGTATTATCAGCTCTCTGGTAAATAAAACCTCCGGGCGGGTCAGCGTATTTGGTTACGATCTCGAGAAAGATGTCGTAAACGCTAAACGTCAGTTGGGTCTGGTGCCACAGGAATTTAACTTCAACCCGTTTGAAACCGTGCAGCAAATTGTGGTGAATCAGGCAGGGTACTACGGTGTGGAGCGCAAAGAAGCGTACATTCGCAGCGAAAAGTATCTTAAACAACTCGATCTATGGGGAAAACGCAACGAACGTGCGCGTATGTTATCTGGCGGGATGAAGCGCCGTTTAATGATTGCCCGTGCGTTAATGCATGAACCTAAACTACTGATTCTCGACGAACCGACCGCAGGCGTGGATATTGAACTTCGCCGCTCAATGTGGGGCTTTTTGAAGGATTTAAACGACAAAGGCACCACCATCATTCTCACCACACACTACCTGGAAGAAGCAGAAATGCTGTGCCGCAATATCGGCATTATTCAACACGGTGAGTTGGTGGAAAATACTTCGATGAAGGCGCTGCTGGCGAAGCTGAAATCAGAAACCTTTATTCTCGATCTCGCACCGAAAAGTCCGTTACCGAAGCTCGATGGCTATCAGTATCGACTGGTAGATACCGCCACGCTGGAAGTTGAAGTGCTGCGTGAGCAGGGGATCAACAGCGTATTTACGCAGTTAAGTGAGCAGGGCATTCAGGTATTAAGTATGCGTAACAAAGCTAACCGTCTGGAAGAGCTGTTTGTTTCACTGGTTAATGAAAAACAAGGAGATCGCACATGATGCATCTTTACTGGGTGGCGCTAAAAAGCATCTGGGCGAAAGAGATCCATCGCTTTATGCGTATCTGGGTGCAGACGCTGGTGCCGCCAGTCATCACCATGACCCTTTACTTTATTATCTTCGGTAACCTGATTGGTTCGCGTATTGGCGATATGCATGGCTTCAGCTACATGCAGTTCATCGTACCGGGGCTGATCATGATGTCGGTGATCACCAACGCCTACGCTAACGTCGCGTCATCATTTTTTGGTGCCAAGTTCCAGCGTAATATTGAAGAGCTGCTGGTAGCGCCGGTTCCGACTCATGTCATTATTGCCGGATATGTCGGTGGTGGCGTGGCGCGTGGTCTGTTTGTTGGTATTTTGGTGACGGCAATTTCACTGTTTTTTGTGCCGTTTCAGGTGCATTCGTGGGTATTCGTTGCCTTAACCCTGGTGCTCACTGCGGTGCTATTCTCCCTTGCGGGTTTGCTGAACGGCGTGTTTGCCAAAACGTTCGATGACATCAGCCTGGTGCCAACCTTTGTGTTAACGCCACTCACGTATTTGGGCGGGGTGTTTTACTCCCTGACTTTGTTGCCGCCGTTCTGGCAAGGGCTGTCGCACCTGAACCCAATCGTTTATATGATCAGTGGTTTCCGCTACGGCTTCCTCGGTATCAATGATGTTCCGCTGGTCACTACCTTTGGCGTACTGGTGGTCTTTATTGTGGCGTTTTATTTGATCTGTTGGTCGCTGATCCAACGTGGACGTGGTTTGCGTAGCTAAGGCTATTTCCTCTCCTCTGGATTTGGGGGAGAGGAGTTTTGACGGCTATCACCCTTTATCAACAATGGTCAGGGTAGACTGATTTTCGGCTAAGGAGGAAGGCGATGTTAGGTTGGGTAATTACCTGTCACGATGACCGGGCGCAAGAGATACTGGATGCGCTGGAGAAAAAACATGGGGCACTTCTTCAGTGCCGGGCCGTGAATTTCTGGCGCGGATTAAGCTCTAATATGCTCAGCCGCATGATGTGCGATGCCTTGCATGAAACGGACTCTGGTGAGGGCGTTATCTTTTTAACCGATATAGCCGGAGCGCCACCGTACCGCGTGGCTTCATTATTAAGCCACAAACACTCCCGTTGCGAAGTGATTTCTGGTGTCACGTTACCGTTAATTGAACAGATGATGGCTTGCCGTGAAACCATGACCAGTTCAGCGTTTCGCGAGCATATTGTCGAACTGGGTGCGCCGGAGGTGAGTAGTCTTTGGCACCAACAACAAAAAAATCCGCCTTTCGTCCTCAAACATAATTTGTATGAGTATTAACCCGCGATTCTGATGACGCTTTTGCTACAATAAAAGCGTTGTTTCACCCTCGGTTATTTTTTCATGTACAAACAAGCTGTTATTCTCCTGCTGATGCTGTTTACCGCAAGCGTCAGTGCCGCATTACCTGCCCATTATATGCAAACCATCGAAAATGCCGCGGTCTGGGCGCAAATTGGTGACAAGATGGTGACGGTGGGGAATATTCGGGCCGGACAAATCATTGCCGTGGAGCCCACTGCCGCAAGTTATTACGTATTTAATTTTGGCTTTGGCAAAGGGTTTATCGATAAAGGCCATCTCGAGCCGGTTCAGGGGCGACAAAAAGTTGAAGATGGTTTGGGTGACCTCAACAAGCCGCTGAGTAATCAGAACTTAATAACCTGGAAAGATACGCCGGTTTATAACGCACCGAGTGTGGGCAGTGCGCCATTTGGAGTACTGGCGGACAATTTGCGCTACCCGATTTTGCATAAACTGAAAGACAGGTTAAATCAAACCTGGTATCAGATCCGTATTGGCGATCGACTGGCCTATATCAGCGCGCTGGATGCCCAACCCGATAATGGCTTGCCGGTGCTAACCTATCACCATATTTTGCGCGACGAAGAAAACACCCGTTTTCGCCATACTTCGACGACCACCTCGGTACGCGCTTTCAATAACCAGATGGCCTGGCTGCGCGACAGGGGATACGCGACACTGAGCATGGCGCAGCTGGAAGGTTACGTGAAGAATAAGATCAATCTCCCTGCGCGAGCGGTGGTAATTACCTTTGATGATGGCCTCAAGTCGGTGAGCCGCTATGCGTATCCTGTGTTGAAACAATATGGTATGAAGGCGACGGCGTTTATTGTTACCTCGCGCATCAAACGTCACCCGCAGAAATGGAACCCAAAATCGCTGCAATTTATGAGCGTTTCTGAACTTAACGAAATTCGCGATGTATTTGATTTCCAGTCACATACTCATTTTTTGCATCGGATAGATGGTTATCGGCGGCCTATATTGCTGAGCCGTAGTGAGCACAATATTCTGTTTGATTTTGCACGTTCACGCCGCGCTCTGGCGCAATTTAATCCACATGTTTTGTATCTTTCTTATCCATTTGGCGGATTTAATGACAAAGCCGTGAAGGCAGCAAAAGAAGCCGGATTTCACCTGGCGGTGACGACCATGAAAGGCAAAGTAAAACCGGGGGATAATCCGTTGTTACTAAAACGACTTTATATCTTAAGAACGGATTCGCTGGAGACGATGTCGCGGCTGGTGAGTAACCAGCCGCAGGGATAACAATCAGGCAACCTGTACCGGAATCGCTTTCGCGGTACGTTTCATTTCGTTGTCGCCTTCAAAATAGGCGACGTTGGGTCGCCAGGTGCGAGCTTCTTCATCTGGCATGTTAACGAAGCTGGCGATGATGACAATATCGCCGACGCTGGCGCAGTGGGCCGCCGCACCGTTAACGGAGATAATTCTCGAACCGCGTTCTGCCGCGATGGCATAGGTGGAGAAACGCTTGCCGTTGGTCACATTCCAGATATCAATGGCTTCGTTTTCGAGAATACCAGCTGCGTCAAGAAAATCCTGGTCAATGGCGCAAGAACCTTCATAGTGCAGGTCCGCATGAGTCACTTTCACGCGGTGGAGTTTGCCCTGCAGCATCGTGCGAATCATAACTTCTACCTTTCTACCCTGTCGTTAACGAAGCAGGCGATGCCTGCTTTGAGGAAATTCTCACGCAGTATTGCCCGATTTTTGTTTAGTGTCTACTCATCTGACGGCATTTGCATCAGCAGTTTGCGTACCGTGCCGAAGCGTGCCATGTAACGCCTGTAACGAATTGATATTTCTCTGAACGCTGCTCGGTAAACACTAAAGAGGCGGCTGACGACGGTGCGCCTTGACTGGATACTGCCTTCACGCAAGACAACACGGAAGGCAGGGAAGATGGATGCACCGAGTACCACACCGCATGATGCGGTGTTTAAACAATTTTTAATGCATGCGGAAACGGCTCGCGACTTTCTGGATATCCATTTGCCAGCGGAGCTACGCGAACTGTGTGACCTCGACACGCTGCATCTTGAGTCGGGGAGTTTTATTGAAGAAAGCCTGAAAGGGCACAGCACTGACGTGCTTTATTCCGTGCAAATGCAGGGCACCCCCGGTTATTTGCATGTTGTGATTGAACATCAAAGCAAGCCGGATAAGAAAATGGCCTTTCGCATGATGCGTTATTCTATTGCTGCCATGCACCGGCATCTGGAGGCTGACCACGATAAGCTGCCGCTGGTGGTGCCAATTCTGTTTTATCAGGGCGAGGCCACACCTTATCCGCTATCAATGTGCTGGTTTGATATGTTTTACTCACCGGAACTGGCGCGACGCGTCTATAACAGTCCTTTCCCGCTGGTGGATATCACTATCACACCGGATGACGAAATCATGCAACATCGGCGGATTGCGATTCTCGAACTGCTGCAAAAACATATTCGCCAGCGCGACTTAATGTTATTGCTGGAGCAACTGGTCACGCTGATTGACGAAGGGTACACTAGCGGAAGTCAGTTAGTTGCCATGCAAAACTATATGCTGCAACGCGGTCATACTGAACAAGCGGATTTGTTTTATGGTGTGCTGAGAGACAGGGAAACGGGAGGGGAGTCTATGATGACGCTGGCGCAGTGGTTTGAAGAGAAGGGGATTCAGCAGGGAAGACAGGAAGTAAGTCAGGAATTCGCCCTGCGTCTTCTGAGTAAAGGAATGTCTCGGGAAGACGTTGCAGAGATGGCAAATTTACCTCTTGCTGAGATTGATAAAATGATTAACTAAGTTGTCTGCATTATGAATAATTGCCTACAGATAACGTGGCAATGAATAACTGGCGCCATCAGCCGTAGCGCCAGTTAAGCATTACGCCAGTTCGACCAGTTTGTTGTCGATCAGGCGAGCATCGCCAAGCCAGGCGGCTACCAGAATCACTGCGCGTTTGCTGTTTTCAGAGACTTCCAGCAATGTGTCGGCATCACGAATCTGAATATCATCGGCGCGGAAGCCTTTTTCATTCAGTTCTTGCCCGGCAATAGCAATAATTTCATCGAGATCCCGTTCGCCAGCCTGCAATTTGTCGGCAATTGAACTTAAGACTTTGTAGAGACCCGGCGCAATTTTACGTTGTTCCGCCGTCAGATAGCCGTTACGGGAACTGAGCGCCAGACCGTCTTTCGCGCGCATAATCGGTACGCCGACAATCTCAATATCGAAGCCCATATCGGCAACCATTTTGCGGATCAGCGCCAGTTGCTGAAAATCCTTTTCACCGAAGCAGGCGATATCTGGCTGGACCAGGTTGAACAGCTTGCTGACAATAGTCGAAACGCCGCGAAAATGTCCCGGACGGCTGGCACCTTCCAGCATGGTGGAAAGACCGGGAACATCAACATAGGTGTGGGTTTCAGTACCGTTCGGGTAGATCTCTTTTACCGAAGGCGCGAAAACTAAATCCACTTTACGTTTGTTCAGCTTTTCGCAGTCCTCTTGCAAGGTCCGTGGATAACGTGCCAGATCTTCCGGGCGGTCAAACTGCATTGGGTTAACGAAAATACTGACGACGACCACATCGGCGCGGGCTTTGGCTTCGTCGACCAGCTTCATATGGCCGTCGTGCAGGTTACCCATGGTGGGCACCAGCGCCACGCGCTTACCTTCCATACGCAGGCGGCGAATTTGCTGACGCAGCAGCGGCAGGGTTTCGATAATTAACACAACGTCACTCCTTAATGGAAACTGTGTTCTTCGCCCGGGTAAACGCCGGACTCCACTTCAGCCATATAC
>PPYF01437895.1_pt1 | contig 22379 bp, 20 predicted proteins | sample 1559871 | NCBI WGS metagenome assembly PPYF01 (sample SAMN08240021, study PRJNA423297) | Human gut metagenome, whole genome shotgun sequencing project.
TGAAGCCTTAAGCGTCGCCTCGCTTGCAGATTTTCCGGCAACTGTCACAAAAATGCTCGCGAATACACAAAGTATTCGCGAGCATTTTTGTTTAACCTGCCAAAAAATCTGCCGGCGCGATTCGAAACTTAGAATTGTGCGGTGTTGCCCTAAAATAACCCCGCGGCGCCCCGCAGGGCCAGTGCCGAGGCGTGCAGAGCGGAGCGGCCGCCGAAGGCCGCCGTGCGCGGCGAACGGGGCCGCAGGCCCTGTTCGCAGGCGGCTTGGCGCAAAAGCGCAGCTTTTTCGACAAGCTGACCGTGGCTGCAGCAGACGCTGCGGCCATGGTTTTTGCGGTTTCAGTTGGGAAGCTTCTGCGGCGCCAGCGCCGCGCGCCGGGCCAGTACGCCCCGGATGCACACGCAGTACACGGCGACGGAGGCCAGCGGCCCAAGCACATCGGAGATGGGCTCGGCGTAGAACACCGCGTCCGCGCCGAAAAACGCGGGCAGCGCGAACACCGCCGCGAAGTAGACGGCCTTGCGCCACAGCGAAAGCGGCAGCGCCAGCTTCGCAAGGCCCAGTGCCGTGAAGCCGTCCACTACCTCGTATTGCAGGCCCAGGGGAAGCAGCGCCAGCGTGCATACCTTGATGGTGTCGAACGCCTGGGCCGCCAGCGCTTCGTCGGTGGTGAACAGCCGCACGAACAACGGCCCGGCCAGCCGCGCGGCCAGCGTCATCACAGCCGTGAACACCAGCCCCAGCCCGAAAATGTACTTCTGCGCCTGCCGTACGCGCTCGGTGCGGTACGCGCCGTAGTTATAGCTTAAAATAGACTGCGTGCCCCCGGTGATGCCTCCCAGCGGCATCGTCACAACGAGCATGAAACTTTGGGCGATGGTGGCGCAGGTCACCAGAGCGTCGCCCCGCGCCGCGCCGCCGTAGTGCTGAAGCACGGCGTTCATGGCAATGATCATCACGTTGTCCAGCGCGATGATGATGAACGGCGAAAAGCCCAGCGTCAGCACACGCCTCATGACGGCCGCGGAATATCCGCCCCGTGTGATGCGGATGGGGGGCTTTTTGCCCAGCAGAAAGCGCACCGCATAAACGCAGCTTGCGAGCTGGGAGAGCACCGTGGCGATGGCCGCGCCGCGTACGCCGAGGCCGAAGGCGAAGATGAACACAGGGTCCAGCACGATGTTGAGCACCGCGCCCAGCACCACGGATTTCATGCCGTCGGCCGCGAAGCCCTGGCATACGATGAACTGGTTCAGGCCGGAGGCCAGCAGCGCAAAGGGCGTACCCAGCAGGTAAAGGGTGAAATAGGCCTCCGCATACGGGTAGGTGGCGTCGCTTGCGCCGAACAGCCGCAGCATCGGCTCACGAAAGGGCAGGATGGCGGCGGGCAGCGCCACCGAGAACACGCACAGCATCAAAAAGCAGTTGGCCAGAATGCCCCGCGCAGCATCGTCGTCGCCCTCGCCGCGCTTGATGCTGAGCAGCGGCGCGCCGCCAACGCCCACAAGAAACGCCACCGAGCCGACCATCGTCACCACCGGGCCGCATACGCCGGCGCCTGCCAGCGCCAGCGCGCCCTCGCCGGGGATCTGGCCGATGAAAATGCGGTCCACGATGCTGTAAAGCACAGAGATGAACTGCGCCAGCATGCTGGGCAGCGCGATGCGTCCTACCAGCACGCCGATCCTTCCGCTGCCAAGGTCGTTTCCCGCTCTCATCGCTGCATCCTCCCGTCGCTTTGCGGCTCTGCGCCGTATACCGCACTCTATCATAGCCGATTTTTTTCTCCGAGGAAAGAGGTTTTTCAAAAAAGCCGCAAAAAACGGCCGCCGGAAAGGCCTTTCCGGCGGCCGTTTTGCATTGGAGCAGGGAAAAACACGCTCAGTCGTCCACGTCCAGCGCTTCCAGCCCCTTTTTGGCAACCGGCCTCGCATCACCGTGCCGCACGAACAGCATCGTGACAAAGCTGGCGAACACGAAGAAGGCGGCATAGGGAAACAGCGTGCGATAGCCCACATGCTCCATCAGAATATTGGAGAGGATGGGCGTAAAGATCTGCGCCGTCATGGACACAGTGTAATAATAGCCTGTGTACTTGCCCACGTCCGAGCCCTTGCTCAGCTCCACCACCATGGGGTAGCTGTTTACATTGATGAACGCCCAGCCCATGCCGGCCAGCGCGAAAAAGATGTACAGCAGCGGCGAGACGCTGTGGAAAAAGATGCCCGCAAAGAACGCAGTACCCAGCATCACGATGCCGATGAGGATCGTGCGCTTGCGGCCGATGCGCTGGGCGATCATGCCCACGGGCATATACGAGACGATGGCCGCGACGGTGCAGATCATCAGCACCAGGGCAAAGTTGCCCTGCAGCTCCTGTTCGGCGTAACGGCTGAAAGCCGAGGTGACGGCGTTGTAGCCGAAGAACCAGAAGAACACGCTGGCCAGGATGAACAGCAGGCTGCGGAACATGGGCCGCGGCATTTTGCCGCCCGCGTCCGTTACGCCTTCGTCCTCGTCGGAAGAGCCGGCGGCCCTGTCGGCGGCCTCGCGTTCAGCCACGCAGGCCGGTTCCCTGATCTGCCAGAACAGCACGGCCACACAGACGGCCATCACCAGCCCCAGCACAAGGAATACGGCGGAATAGCGGGGCGTATCCCCGGTGACGGGAAAGATCATCATCGTCAGCAGCATCAGCATGCCGCCCACGGCGCCCATCAGGTTGATGACGGCGTTGCCCTGGCTGCGCAGGGGCTTGGGTGTGACGTCCGGCATCAGGGCCACGGCGGGGCTGCGGTAGGTGGCCATGGCAATGAGCACCAGCCCCAGGCCGATGAAGAACAGCAGGGCGTTGTTCTTCTTCTGTGCTGCGGGCATGATGGCGAGGCACAGAAGCGCCAGGATGGTGCCGCCCAGTATGTACGGCATACGGCGGCCGATTTTCGTGCGGGTCTTGTCGCTCAGCTTGCCGAACAGCGGCAGCATGAACAGCGCCAGCACGTTGTCCATGGCCATCACGATGCCGATGTAGCTGTCGCGCACATGGAACGTGTCTTTCAGGATCAGGGGGATGACGTTGTCGTACACCTGCCAGAACGCGCAGATGGACATGAATGCAAGGCCCACGAAAAAGGTGCGTTTGTAATTCAGCTTCATCGGGAGAAGCCCCCTTTGTTGTTGTTGCTTTCATTGTAGCACGCCGGACGCCGTCCTGCCAAGGGAGCGCGCGCCCGGCTTTACAATTATTTTAAAAAAGAAAAGCCGGAAAGAGCCGGCTATGCCTCACGCTTCGCCGGGATACCGCACGCCCCACAGCGCCCGCAGCGCGTCCGCCGCGCGCAGCACGCGCAGCGTTTCGGCAGCGGGCAGGGCCGGGCATTCGGTGCGGCCGGCCGCCAGCGCCGCCGCCACGGCCCGCACCTCCGGCTCAAAGCCCGTGCCTGTGTTGTCAAAGCGGATGGTTTCCCGCGGCGCGTCCGTTCCCGTTCCGCCATACACCGTCATGGCCGTGGGGCTCCAAAGCGGGCCGTCGATCTCTATGCGTCCTCCGCCGCAGCAAACGGCGGCGCGGTGGGGCGCCGCACACCGGGCGCTCACGGCCAGCGAGGCGCACGCTCCGCCGGAAAAACGCAGAGAAATACTCTCCTCAATGTCCGCGCCCAGCCCGTTTTGAACGCACACGCCCCCAACCCGCTCCACGTCTCCCTCCAGTGCCAGGCATGCCAGCGTAAGCGCGTAAACGCCTATGTCCAGCAGCGCGCCGCCGCCCAGCGCGGGCTGCGCGATGCGGGGGATATCCGCCATGGCCTCACCCAGCACAGCCGTCACCAGGCGCGGCGCGCCCAGCCGCCCGTCCGCCAGCGTTTTGCGCAGAGCCTGCGCAAAAGGCAGCGTACGCGTCCACATGGCTTCCGCCAGCAGCAGGCCGCGCTCCCGCGCCAGGGCAAACAGGCTTTGCGCCTGGGCCGCGTTCAGCGTCAGGGGCTTTTCGCACAGCACATGTTTGCCCGCAAGCAGCGCCGCGCGGATGTGCTGTGCGTGCAGAGGATGGATGCTGCCGATGTAAACGACGTCCACGGCCGGGTCGGCCAGCAGCGCCTCATATCCGGCAAAACTTTTTGCAAAGCCGTACCGCCCGGCCAGGGCTTGGGCCCGCGCGCTGTCCCGGGCCGCAATGGCGTAAGGCTGCACCTCATCCCGCAGGCTGTCCAGCGTGCGCGCCATGCGCCCGGCAATGTTTCCCGCCGAAAGGATCGCGAAATTCAGCATTGCTCCCCACCGTCCTTTGTGCCGCGCAGTATTTTTTCCATGGGCCTGCCCTTGGCCAACTCGTCGATGAGCTTATCCAGATAACGGATCTTTTGCATCAAAGGGTCTTCAATGTCCTCCACGCGCGCGCCGCACACCACGCCTTTGATCTCTGCGCCGGCTGGGTTGAACCGCGGCGCCTGCCCGAAAAAGGACGCCATATCCGTTCGCTGCGCAAGCTGCCGGGCAAGGCCGCCGGGCGTGTAGCCCGTCAGCCAGAGAATGACGGCGTCTACTTCATCCTGCGTGCGGCCCTTGCGCAACGCCTTCTGTACGTAGAGCGGGTAGATATCGGAAAAACGGGCTTTGAAAATGCGGTGCTCCGCCATAACGGCACGCTCCTTTTTTTGCGCGGCCCGGGACAGGGCCGGCGCGTTCTTTCCTTATGGTAACACGCGGGCACGGCTGTGGCAAGCCGTCCGGCGGCTTGAACCACACCCCCGCCCGTGCTATAATACATTAAATACGGAACGGACCGTATGATTTTGAGCGCGGGGGAGAGTTCTATCATGCCGAAAACCGTCATTCCCGCCGGGTACAGGCCGGCGCTGGGGCTTTATGACACACAGAAGGCCATCGGCCTTATCAAGCAGATCTTCCTGGAAAAGCTGTGCGGCGCGCTGCATCTGAAGCGCGTGACGGCGCCGCTGTTCGTGGACCCGGCCACGGGCCTGAACGATGATTTGAACGGCGTGGAGCGCCCCGTCACCTTCGACGTGCCCGCGCTGGGGGCAAACGCCGAGGTGGTGCATTCGCTGGCGAAGTGGAAGCGCATGGCTCTGGCTCAGTATGATTTCCATGTGGGCAACGGTTTGGTCACAGACATGAACGCCATCCGCCGGGACGAGGAGATGGACAACCTTCACTCCATTTATGTGGACCAGTGGGACTGGGAAAAGGTCATCACCCGGGAGGAGCGAACCACCGAATATCTGAAGCAGACTGTGCAGAAGATCGTGGATGCGGTGTGCGGCACGCTGGATGAGCTGAAATGGCAGTTCCCCGCGCTGGAGCGCGTGCGGCTGTGCCGGGAAACGGCGTTTGCCACCGCGCAGGAGCTGGAGGACCAATGGCCCGCGCTCACACCAAAGGAAAGGGAAAATGCTTTTGCAAAGGCGCACGGCACGGTGTTCATCATCGGCATCGGCGGGGCGCTGCGTTCCGGCAGGCCTCACGACGGCCGCGCGCCGGACTATGACGACTGGACGCTGAACGGCGACCTGCTGTTCTGGAACGAAACCCTGGGCTGTACGCTGGAGCTGTCCAGCATGGGCATCCGCGTGGACGCGGACGCGCTGGCACGCCAGCTCAGCATCGCGGGATGCAGGGAACGCGCGGCGCTGCCGTTCCACAAAATGCTGTTAACGGATGAGCTGCCGCTGACCATCGGCGGCGGCATCGGCCAAAGCCGCCTGTGCATGCTGCTGTTGGGCAAAGCCCACGTTGGCGAGGTGCAGGTGTCGCTGTGGGACGGTGAAACGCGCGCCGCGTGCGCCGCAGCCGGTGTGCAGCTTCTTTGACAGCCCCGCAAAGGTGTTTGCCCGGAAAGGGTTATCTATGATGCAGCAAAACCACACAAACGGACGCCTGACGGACAGAGAGCGCACGCCGGTACGCCTGATCGTGCTGCGGGTGCTGTTCACGCTGTTTGCGGCGGGCACTGTCGTATTTATTTTTTCCAATTCCATGCAGAGCGGCGCGGCCTCGGGCCTGCGCAGCGCCGCCGTCACCGAATGGCTCAACGGAGGGCTGGCCCGCGTGGGGGTCGGCTGGCGCTTTTCCGAGCGTCTGGTGCGCAAGCTGGGCCATTTCAGCGAATACGCGCTGCTGGGCTTCTGGCTGATGCTGTCCCTGCGGGTGTATACCCGGCGCATCCTCTCGTATATTTCGTGGCCTCTGTTTTTCGGCCTGCTGGCAGGCGTGCTGGACGAGGGGATCCAGATGTTTGCGGATGGGCGCGGCAGCGACGTGCGGGATGTGGTGATCGATTTTTCCGGCGTCGTGTTTGGGCTGCTGGCAGCCCTGTTCCTGCTGCTGCTCGTGCGCATGTTCCATGTTCTGCGGGAAAGCAAAACGCCGCTTTAGGCGTGCTGACGCAAGAAAACCGATGTTTTCTGTGTCAACGCGCCCGTGACGCGGCATTTTTTATTTGCAAGCGTAAAAACGGTGAAAGAGGGGGGGCGCGGCCGATGAAGGCGGTGCTGTTTGCACTCAATGCGAAATACATTCATTCGTCGCTGGCGCCCTGGTGCCTGTTGGCGGGTGTGGAGGCCGCAGGCCCTGCGGGTGTTTGTGCCGAGGTGCGGGAGGGCACCGTCAATGAGCCGGAGCGGGACGTGCTGGCCCGCATTTTGGACGGGGAGCCGGATGCGGTGCTGTTTTCGTGCTATTTGTGGAACATTCGGGAAACGCTGCGTCTTGCCGCCGCTGTAAAGGCTGCTCGGCCGGGCGCATATGTAGTGCTGGGCGGCCCGGAGGTGAGCTACAACGCGGGGGAGGTTTTGGCGGAAAACCCGCAGGTGGATTATATCCTCTCCGGCGAGGGCGAACGCAGCGTGCCCATGCTGTTGGCGTCGCTGGCCGCCGGGCGGAAGCCGGAGGAGGAAGCGCCGCCCATCCCGGGGCTGTGCGCCCGGGGCTTTCTCTCCGCGCCCTGCGTGGAGGAGGGCGCGCCGCCCAGCCCGTATGCGCCGGCGTATCTGGAGAACCTGCGCGGGCGCATTGCGTATCTGGAGACCAGCCGGGGCTGCCCGTATGCCTGCGCGTTCTGCCTTTCTGGGCGGTGCGGCAAGCCCCGCTGGTTCCCGTTGGAGCAGGCAAAACGGAACATCCTGACGCTGGCGCGCTCCGGCGCGCACACCGTGAAATTCATTGATCGGACATTCAATGCAAAACCCGCCCACGCAAATGCCATTTTGGCGTTTATCCTGAAGCATTACGGGCGGGACATTCCGGCGGGCGTGTGCTTTCATTTCGAGCTTGCGGGCGACATCCTGCGGGAAGAGACCTTCGCGCTGCTGGAGCAGGCGCCGCCGGGCGCGTTTCAGCTGGAGATCGGCATGCAGTCGTTTTGCGAAAAAACGCTGGCCGCCGTGCGGCGCAAAACAGATACGGGCGTTTTAAAGCAGAACATCCGGCGTTTGGTTGCAATGGGGAATATGCACGTGCACATCGACCTGATCGCGGGCCTGCCCCATGAGGATCTGCGGACATTCGGTGAAAGCTTCAACACCGGCTATGCGCTGGGCGCACAGATGCTGCAGCTGGGTTTTCTGAAGCTGCTGCACGGCGCGGCCATGCGGGAGGAGCCGGAGGAATTCCCCTGTGTTTTTTCGGAAGACCCGCCGTATGAAGTACAGAAAACGCCCTGGCTTTTGCCGGAGGAGCTGGACGTGCTGCGCGCCGCCGAAGACGCGCTGGAGCGCTGCTACAACAGCGGGCGTTTTTTGGAAACGGCGGCTTACGCGATGGCGGCGGCAGGGCTTTCCCCGTTCGTTTTTTACTGCCGTTTGGGCGCGGCAGGCGCGCGGCACGGCACGGCGAATATTCCGCTGGATGATTACACCGCTTTTTTGTACAACTGGTGCGCGGCGCTGCCGGGCATAGACAAAGCCTGCCTGCGGGACGCGATGGTGCGCGACCGCCTTGCCACAAATTCCACAGGGCGCTTGCCGCAATGCCTGCATGTAACGGACGCTTTGCTGGGCCGCGCGGTGAAGCGGCTGGCACAAAACCCTGCCACTGCGCCCCTGCCCGGCGTGCGGCGCGGCGTGGCGCTTTTGTACGGCACGCGGCAGGTGGTGTTTGTGGATTACACACAGAAAAACCCCGTTACAGGGCGCTATCTTCTGCATACCCGTTCAATTGACAATCTCTTTACAGAATGATAGAATAAATAGAAATGATTGGGAACGGGGGAACGCATGCATGCCGGGGCTGAACGTGGGTTTTCGCATCGTGCAGGGCGCTTTGTTTTCTTTTCCCGCCGTTCTATTCCCGGCTTTTTAAACTTTTCCCGTTTTGGGAAAAGTTTTTTTTTGCCGTTTTGCTGTATTTGAGGAACAGAAAGGAGAATGGCTTATGCTGATTTGCAATGCCGTGCTCACGGATGCGGACGGTGCGCGTCCGGGCGATGTGCGCATTGAAAACGGCGTCATCACGGCCGTGGGCGAGGGCCTTTCCGCCGGCGGGGATACGGTGCTGGACGCAGGCGGCCGCACGCTGCTGCCTGCTTTCATTGACCTGCACTGCCACTTCCGTACGCCGGGCTTTGAGTATAAGGAGGATATCGACTCCGGCAGCCGGGCGGCTGCCCGGGGCGGTTACACGTTCGTCAACTGCATGGCGAACACAAGGCCTGTGTGTTCTTCCGCGGCCATTGCCCAGAGCATCATGGACGACGCCAGGCGCATCGGCCTGTGCGACGTGAACCAGTGTGTGTCCATCACGAAAGACTTCGACGGCAAGACCACCGGCCATCTGCGGGCGCTGCCGCGGAACATCCGCTTCATCAGCGAGGACGGTAAAGGCGTGCGCGAGAGCAGGGTAATGTATGAGGCCATGCGGATCGCCGCCGAAAAAGGCCTGACGGTGATGAGCCACGCCGAGGATATGGACCTTTCCGCGCTGGATTACCGTCTGGCGGAAAACCTGGAGACGGCTCGCAACCTGTATCTGGCCCAGTCTACGGGCGCACGGCTGCACATGTGCCACGTTTCCACCAAAGAGGCGCTGGCCGATATCCTTGCCGCCAAGGCCCGGGGTGTGCGCGTCACCTGCGAGGTGACGCCCCACCACATCTGGTTTTGGGACAGCGATTTCCGCGTGAACCCGCCCATTCGGGCAAAAGAGGATGTAGAAGCGCTCATCGCGGCCATGCTGCGGGGCGAGGTGGAAGCCATCGCGACCGACCATGCCCCGCACACCGAGGAGGATAAGCGCGGCGGCGCGCCGGGCATGGTGGGGCTGGAGACAGCGTTCAGCGTCTGCTACACCAAATTGTGCCGGGAATACGGGATGCCGCTGGCAGACCTGAGCCGTTTGATGAGCCGCGGCCCGGCTGAGATACTGGGCCTGAACAAGGGGCTGATTGCCGAAGGATACGACGGCGACGTGGTGCTGGTGGAGCTGGGCGAGCCTTACACCGTGCGCCGGGAGGATTTTGCGGGCAAGAGCAAAAACACCCCATACGACGGCCTTTCGCTGTACGGCCGCGTGGCGTGCACCGTGAAGGCGGGCCGCGTCACCTATGGGACAATGGAAGCAATAGGATAAACACACAACAGGAGGACGTTATGCTGCAAGTAGACCGTTTGTATGAGGCCGTGGCCGAAAAAAGCCCCGTTTGCGTGGGGCTGGACACCGATTTTTCCTACATCCCCGCGGAGTGTGTGGACAAGACTCTCTCCAAGGGCGAGAACATCTTCCGCTTCAACCGGGATATCATCGAAGCCACGCGGAGCGTGGCGGGCTGCTTCAAGGTGCAGATCGCCTATTACGAGGCGCTGGGCCTGGACGGCATGCTGGCCTATAAATCCACGCTGGAATACCTGCGCCGGGAGGGCCTTGTGGCCATCGCGGACATCAAGCGCGGCGACATTGCCAAAACGGCCGAGATGTATGCCAAGGCCCATCTGGACGGCGAGTTCGAGGCGGACTTCGTTACGCTGGCGCCCTATATGGGGCTGGATTCCATCACGCCGTACACGAAATACATGACGGAAAAGGGCAAGGGCGTGTTCGTGCTGTGCCGCACCTCCAACCCCGGCGCGAAAGATTATGAATACGAAAAGCTGGCCGACGGCCGCCACGTTTATGACCTGGTGGGCGACAAGCTCAGCGCAATGGGCAAGGACTACATGGGCGCGCACGGCTATTCCTCGCTGGGGCTCGTCATCGGCGGCACACACATCGAAGAGGCGAAAGAGATCCGCGCCAAATACAGGGACAGCTTTTTCCTCATCCCGGGCTACGGCGCGCAGGGCGGCACGGCCGAGGACATCGCGCAGTATCTGGCGCAGGGCAACGGCGGTGTGGTGAACTCCAGCCGCAGCGTGCTGCTGGCCTATAAAAAACAGCCCGGAACGGCTTATGCCGAAGCCGCGTACAACGAATGTGTGCATATGAAGGAGGCCATTGCGGATGCCTGCAGCAAATTATAACGCCGCCGTCCTGGCAAACGGCGCGGCGGGCGAAAACGTGATGCTGCTGACGGCCCGCTGGGACGAAACCACCCCCGCGCCCGCGTGCGGCCAGTTTTACATGCTGCGCGCCTGGAAAGCGGAGGAAGCGCCGCTGCTTTCGCGCCCCATCAGTGTGCATCGTTTTGACAGAGAGAAAAAAGAGATTTCCTTTTTATATGAGGTCCGTGGTACGGGCACGCAGAAGCTGGCCGCGCTGCGGCCCGGGGACACCGTTGCGCTGACGGGCCCCTCGGGCCGTGGGTTTCCCGTGGACGGCACGTTGGGCGGCGCCGTCGCGCTGGTGGGCGGCGGCATCGGCACCGCGCCGCTGCTGCAGCTTGCGGCAGAGCTTGCCGCGCAGGGCGTGGACGTGGACCTTTATGCGGGCTTTCGGGACGAGCCGTACCGTGCTGACGCGTTCAGCGCTGCGTGCCGTTCGGTACACATCGCCACGGATTCCGGCCGCCACGGCCACCACGGCTTTGTGACGGACCTGCTGGACCCTGCGAAGTACACCGCCGTGTGTACCTGCGGGCCGGAGATCATGATGGAAAAGGTGGCCAAAATGTGTCTGCATGCGGGCGTGCGCGTATATGTGAGCAGGGAGGCCAAGATGGCCTGCGGCGTGGGCGCGTGTCTGGGCTGCACCTGCAAGAGCAAAAACGGCGGCGTGTCTGTCTGCAAGGATGGGCCGGTGTTTGAAGGGAGCGTGCTGTATGAGCTTGACTGACGTTACCCTGTGCGGCAAAACGCTGTGCAGCCCGGTCATCGCCGCGTCCGGTACCTTCGGCTTCGGCGGCGAGTACGCGGGCATCGTGGACATGAAAAAGCTGGGCGGTATCTCCGGCAAGGGGCTGACGCTGGAGGGCAAGTACGGAAACGAGGGCGAGCGTCTGTGGGAGACACCTGCCGGGCTCATCAACTCCATCGGTCTACAGAATCCCGGCGTGCGGCATTTCATTGAGTATGAGCTGCCCGGCATGAAAAAGCTTGGCCCCGCGGTGTTGGCGAATCTGGGCGGCAGCACCATCGAGACTTACGAGGAGGGCGCGCGGCTGCTGGATGAAACGAATGTGGACTTCATCGAACTGAACATCAGCTGCCCCAACGTGAAGGCGGGCGGAATCGCCTATGGCGTGAAAGCGGAAAGCGCGCGGGAAGTAGTGTCCCGCGTGCGGGCCTGCACGAAAAAGCCCCTTATCGTGAAGCTCTCTCCCAACGCGGAGAACATCACCGAAATGGCCCTTGCATGCGAGGCGGCGGGCGCGGACGGGCTTTCCCTCGTCAACACGTTCCAGGCCATGGCCATTGACCTGGAAAAACGCCGCCCTGTATTCAACAATGTGTTTGCAGGGCTGTCCGGCCCGGCCATCCGCCCCATCGCCCTGCGCATGGTGTATCAGGTGTGCAGGGCCGTGCAGGTGCCCGTGGTGGGGCTGGGCGGCATTGCCACAGCCGGGGACGCGCTGGAGTTCATCATGGCCGGCGCGGCGGCCGTGCAGGTGGGCACCGCCAATTTCAGCGACCCGCGCGCCTGCGAAAAGATCACCGACGGCATCGCCGCCTGGATGCAGGGCCACGGTGTGCGCTCCCTTGCGGAGATCCGCGGCTGCGCGCAGGTGTAAGCCGAAAATACACAGATCTGATTGGAATAAAAAGGAGAATCCACATGAACGATGTGCTTGAAATATTGAAGTCCTGCGACGCGTTTCTGGAGGGCCACTTCCTGCTGTCCTCCGGCCGCCATTCCTCGGCCTACTGCCAGATGGCGTATCTGCAGCAGTACCCCGAAAAATGCGCCGCGGCCATGAAGCCCGTGGCCGAAAAGCTGCGGGAACTGGACGTGGACGTCATCGTCGGTCCGGCCATGGGCGGCATCGTTTACGCCTACGAGCTGGCCCGCCAGACGGGCAAACGCGCTATCTTCACCGAGCGTGTGGACAATGTGATGACGCTCAAGCGCTTTTCCATCCGGCCGGGCGAAAAGTGCATCATCGCCGAGGATGTGGTGACCACGGGCGTGTCTTCTCTGGAGACGAAGCGCGTCATCGAAGAGGCCGGCGGCGAATGCCTGGGCATCGTGTGCGTGGTGGACCGCACCAAGGCGGACGCGCCCTCGCCCATTCCCATCCTGGCCAGCGCCGCCAAGCTGGACCTCCCCAACTATGCGCCGGAGGAATGCCCCATCTGCAAAGAGGGCAAGCTGCCGCTGGTGCATCTGGGCAGCCGTAAAATGAAAGAACAGGCCAGGCAGACGCTGTGAGCGCGCGGAGCTTGAAAAAAGGGGGAGCGCATATGAAAGCATATTTGCTGCTGGCGAACGGCATGGTGTTCGAAGGCCGGGCCTTCGGCGCAGCCGGTATCAGTGTGGGCGAGGTCGTGTTCAACACGGGCATGGTCGGCTACGAGGAAACCCTCACCGACCCCAGCTATTACGGCCAGATCATCACACAGACCTATCCGCTGGTGGGGAACTACGGCGTGAACGGCGAGGATGCCGAATCCGCGCGCATTTGGGCCTTTGGCTACATCGTGCGGGAGTTGTGCGGCACGCCGTCCAATTTCCGCTGCCAAAAAACGCTGGACGAATTTTTGAAGGAGCAGGGGATCATCGGCATCGCGGGCGTGGACACCCGCCGCCTGACGCGCATCATCCGCGAGAGCGGCGTGATGAACGGCGCGCTCACCACCGAATATAAGAGCGCGGACGCCGTGCGCGCCGACGCCGCTTTGATGGAAAAGATCAAAGCCTATACGGTGAAGGACGCGGTGGACAGCGTTACTACAAAATGTATGGAAACATTTAACGAAAACGGAAAGTACCATGTTGCGCTGTTCGATTTCGGCTATAAACGCAACATCCTGCGCAATCTTGTGAAACGCGGCTGCAAGGTGACGCTGGTGCCCGGACGCACCACCGCGGCCGAGCTTGCGGCGCTGGAGGTGGACGGCGTGATGCTCTCCAACGGCCCGGGCGACCCGGCCGAAAATGTGAAGATCATTGAAAACCTGAAGGAGATCGCGGCGCTGGGCCGGCCTGTTTTCGGCATCTGTCTGGGCCACCAGCTCATGGCTCTTGCCACGGGCGCAAAAACGGAAAAGCTGAAATACGGCCACCGCGGTGTGAACCAGCCGGTGACGGATTTTGCCAAGGACCGCACGTTCATAACCAGCCAGAACCACGGCTATGCCGTTGTGGCCGGTACCGTGGACCCCGCCGTGGCCGAGGTGAGCCATGTAAACGCCAACGACGGTACCACCGAGGGCATCCGCTATAAAAACATCCCCTGCTTTACGGTGCAGTTCCACCCGGAGGCCTGCGGCGGCCCCAGGGACACCGAATACCTGTTCGACGATTTTGTCGCCATGATGAAAGGAGGCTGCTGAAATGCCAAAGGACCCGTCTATCAAAAAGGTGCTCGTCATCGGCAGCGGCCCCATCATCATCGGCCAGGCCGCCGAGTTCGACTACTCCGGCACGCAGGCGTGCCGCGCGCTGAAAAGCGAGGGCATCGAGGTGGTGCTCGTCAACTCCAACCCCGCCACCATTATGACGGACCCGGACATCGCGGACCGCGTGTATGTGGAGCCGATGACCCTGACGGTGCTGAGGCGCATCATTGAAAAGGAAAAGCCGGATTCCATCCTGCCGAACCTGGGCGGCCAGACGGGCCTGAACCTGGCCATGGAGCTGGCCCGCAGCGGTTATCTGGAGCAGGCCGGCGTGCGCCTGCTGGGCGCGAAGCCCGACACCATCGACCGCGCCGAGGACCGCCAGCTCTTCAAGGACACCATGGAGAAGCTGGGCGAGCCGGTTATCCCTTCCAAGGTGGTGGAGAGCCTGTCCGACGCGCTTGCGTTCGCGGGCGAGATCGGTTACCCGGTCATCGTGCGCCCGGCGTTCACCATGGGCGGCACGGGCGGCGGCATCTGTGAGACCGTGGAGGAGCTGCACGAGATCGGCACCAACGGTCTGCGCCTTTCGCCCATCCATCAGGTGCTCATTGAAAAATGCATCTCCGGCTGGAAGGAGATTGAATACGAGGTCATGCGCGACGGAAAGGGCAACGTCATTACCGTCTGCAATATGGAAAACTTTGACCCCGTGGGCGTTCACACCGGCGATTCCATCGTCGTGGCGCCCAGCCAGACGCTCTCCGACAAGGAATACCAGATGCTGCGCACCTCGGCGCTGAATATCATCACCGAGCTTGGCATTGAGGGCGGCTGCAACTGTCAGTTTGCCTTAAAGCCCGACAGCTTCGAATACGCCGTCATCGAGGTGAACCCCCGCGTGTCCCGTTCCTCGGCGCTGGCCAGCAAGGCTACGGGCTATCCCATCGCCAAGGTGGCCGCGAAGATCGCTATCGGCTATTCGCTGGACGAGATCACCAACGACGTCACGGGGCAGACCTGCGCTTGCTTCGAGCCCGCGCTGGATTACTGTGTGGTCAAGTTCCCGAAATGGCCGTTCGACAAATTCGTATACGCCAAGAAATCCCTGGGCACGCAGATGATGGCCACGGGCGAGGTGATGGCCATTGCCAACAGCTTCGAACACGCCTTCATGAAAGCGGTGCAGAGCATCGAGCTGGGGCTGGAAACGCCCACGCTGGAAACGCTGTCTGCGCTGACGGACGAAGAAGTGGTGGAAAAACTGCATGTGTGCGATTCCGACCGCTCTTTTGTTGTGTACGAGGCCATCAAGCGCGGCGTGTCGTTTGAGACGATTTACAATATCACTAAAATTGACCCGTGGTTTTTGGCAAAGCTGCAAGGGTTGGCCGAAACAGAGCTTGCGCTGGCCGGGCTGCGAGGCGGCATACTGACGGAAGAGCTGTACCGCACCGCAAAAATGCAGGGCTTCCTGGACAAGACCGTGCTGCGTCTGACGGGACTGGATGCGCTGCCCTTTGAAAAGCTGCGCGCGTCCTATAAGATGGTGGACACCTGCGCGGCCGAGTTCAGTGCGAAAACGCCGTATTTCTATTCCACTTTTGACGAGGAGAACGAAGCGGCGCAGTTTATCGCGGAACACCCCTCCGACAGGAAAAAGGTGCTGGTGTTCGGCAGCGGCCCCATCCGCATCGGGCAGGGCATCGAGTTCGATTATTGCAGCGTGCACTGCACATGGGTGCTGAAAAGCCACGGCTGCGAGGCTGTCATCGTCAACAACAACCCCGAGACCGTCTCCACGGACTTCGATACCGGCGACCGTTTGTATTTCGACCCGCTCACGGAAGAAAGCGTGGAGCATATCATCGCCACGGAAAAGCCATGGGCCTGTGTGGTGCAGTTCGGCGGCCAGACGGCCATCAAGCTGACAAAACACCTGACAAAGCTGGGTGTGAAGCTTCTGGGCACCAGTGCGGACGCCATCGACGAGGCGGAGGACCGGGAGCGTTTCGACGCGCTGCTGGAAAAGTGCGGCATTCCGCGCCCGCAGGGCCACACGGTGTTCACCTGTGATGAGGCACTGGCCGCCGGCGCACAGCTGGGCTACCCGGTGCTGCTGCGTCCGTCCTACGTGCTGGGCGGACAGAATATGATCATCGCCTACAATGAGAACGATGTGAGGGAATACATGGCCATCATCACCAGCCATGTGGATATGTCGAACCCGGTGCTGGTGGACAAATACCTGATGGGCACCGAGTGCGAGGTGGACGCCATCTGCGACGGCGAGGACTTCCTCATTCCGGGTATGATGGAACACATCGAGCGTGCGGGCATCCATTCGGGCGACTCCATCTCGGTGTATCCGCCGCAGAACCTCAAGCAGAAGATCAAGGGCACCATTGTGGATTATACGGGCCGTCTGGCCCGCGCGCTGAACGTGGTGGGCCTGATGAATATCCAGTTCGTGGTATACAACAACGAGGTGTTCATCATTGAGGTGAACCCCCGTTCCAGCCGCACGGTGCCGTACATCAGCAAGGTGACGGGCGTGCCCATGGTGGAGCTGGCCGTGCGCTGTATGCTGGGCGAAAAGCTGCGGGACATGGGCTATGGCACGGGCCTGTATCCCACGGGCGATTACTGCGCCGTAAAGGTACCGGTGTTCAGCTTCGAAAAGCTGCACGATGTGGACACCCAGCTGGGGCCGGAAATGAAATCCACCGGCGAGGTGCTGGGCATCGACAAAACCTTTGAGGACGCGCTGCTCAAGGGCCTTGTGGGCGCGGGCTACAGCCTGCGGCAGCCCACGCCGGGCAAATGCGTTATCCTGACGGTAAAGGACGCGGACAAGCGCGAGCTGGTGGACATCGCCTGGCAGCTCAAGGACATGGGGTACAAGCTGTACGGCACGTCCGGCACGGCGTACTATCTGGGCCAGAACATGGTGGCCTGCAACGAGGTGCGCAAGCTCAGCGAGGCGCGGCCCAATATCATGGACCTGTTTGAAAGCGGGCTGGTGGACTATGTGATCTCCACGTCGTCCAAGGGGCGCATCCCCTCCCATGACAGCGTAAAGATGCGCCGCAAGGCGGTGGAGCTTTCCATTCCGTGCCTGACGGCCATCGACACGGCGCGGGTGCTGGTGAAATGCCTGCGCAGCGGCAAAACGCTGGCGGATGTGGACCTGGTGGATATTTCGACCATTTGAAAAAGAAAAAGGACCCGCGTCAGCGGGTCCTTTTTCTGTGTTTTATAAAACTGCACCGAAAACAGGCTGCTCAAAATGGGCAAGTATTTCATTGACATCGTGCAGGTCATAAATCTGATGTTCAATGCAGAACAAAATGATAATATCTCGAACCATGCTCTGGGAAAGGGCGTGCCCGGCGGAAGCAAGCATTTCTTCAGTTTGCTCTTTGGATAAATGAAGCGCCAATGATAATGCCAGCGCTGTTTGCTTGGAAGGATGATAATTCGGGTTGGAACGGATTTTGGAGAACAGACGGCGGTCGATACCGGCGCGGCGGTAAACATCCGTATCGGCAAGTTCCATATTGTCGATATACCCGAACAGAAGGGTGTGGAAACTGGGTTTCAGCGCGTTGGCGACAAACTGTTCCAGTTTCCTTCCCTCGTCCGCTTCGCGATTGTTAAGAAGACCGAGGATGTCGTCAAAATATGAAGTGTTATCATCTTCTTCGCAGTTTGGACAGGCCAGAGGCATTGATGGGGCTGCACCTCTAAAGACAGGGGCCTTTGGAACAATTTCGGACTGCGGGTCATTTTCCAGCAGCCCTTTTTGCCTCAACAGTTCTTCTAGCTCGGATAGGAGCTGGGGGTGCAGCATATGGATTCCTCCAATTTGTCGCCGTAGCAGGGGAGATTACAATGTTACGACAGTATTGTTTGACGACCAATATGTACTGTTGTATTATTGCCTTCCCATCGGTTATGCACAGCTTTATCCCGAGCAGTATTACGTGCGGGGTGCTTGTGCGTTGTACGATGCGATTGGCCGTACTATAACAACCGTCAATGCCTGCCATGCGCAGCTTACAGAGAGCAAGCGCCCCAAGACCTATCTGTTCATCAGGACGAATGGAGGGGACAATGCCAGCCTGACCTATACGAAAAAAACGATTTGGGAGATGCTGGAGCGGCAGCAGCAGAAGTGTGGATGGGAGATATTTTTCGTTGGCTGCGATGTACAGACGGCGTTGGCGGCGGCACCCACACACAAAGGCATCAACGGTGCGGAGGACAGCCAGGATGATGATTACTTTGATATACTGCGAAGGCTGCTGGAAAGAAGAAATTTTTCGAAGGAGGAATAATTTCAGTATACAAGAAATATAAAAAATTTCAATATGAGACCCGTCGCGTTGATACGCGCGGGTTTCTTTTTTCAACAGGATATGATATACTGAATTTTGTATGAAAAAGAACGGAATTGAAAATATGTGTTGCAGGAGCGAAGCATGAATTACAGCGAACTGAACGTGCCCGAGCAGATCCACAAGGCTGTGGAGCGCATGGGCTTTACCGAAATGACCGAAGTACAGGAAAAGGCGATCCCCCCTATGATGGAGGGCAAGGACATCATCGCCAAAGCGCCCACGGGCACGGGTAAAACCTGCGCTTTCGGCATCCCGCTCATTCTCGGGCTGGACCAAAGCCGGAATTACCCGCAGGCCGTCGTCATGGCGCCCACGCGGGAGCTGGCGCAGCAGATCACCGAAGACCTGCAGGACCTGGCGCATTTTTATCCGGACATCCGCGTCGTCACCGTCTATGGCGGCGCGAATATTCAAAAGCAGATCGAAAAGCTGAAAAAGGGCGCGCAGATCGTCGTGGCCACACCCGGCCGCCTGCAGGACCACATGAACCGCCGCACCGTGGACCTTTCCCACGTTACCACCGTGGTGCTGGACGAGGCCGACGAGATGCTCAACATGGGCTTTTACAAGGATGTGCGCAAAATTCTGGACCAAATCAAATCCCGCCAGCGTTTGGCAATGTTCAGCGCCACCATCAGCCGCGAGGTGATGGACATCGGCTGGCTGTATCAGCGGGACGCCGAAGAAATCACCGTGCAGCCTGTGGAGGATTCCGCGCCCAGGATCGACCAGTACCTGGTACTGACGACAGGCCGCAACAAGCTGGCGGACATGGCGGAGATCATCGTACAGAAGGGTTACAAGCGCGTGATGGTGTTCTGCAACCAGAAATACACCACCGCTATGCTGGCGAACCAGATGGCCCGGCTGAATTTTGTGGTGGACTGCCTGCACGGAGACCTTTCCCAGGCGGAACGCAACAAAATTATGGGCGAATTCAAAGCGGGCAATATCGCTGTGCTGGTGGCGACAGACGTGGCCGCCCGCGGCATCGACGTGTCCGAGGTGGACGCCGTGTTCAACTACGATGTGCCGGACTCCAACGAATATTACACGCACCGCATCGGCCGCACAGGGCGCGCGAAGCATACGGGCGAGGCCTATGTGCTGTACACGAAGGAAGAGCACAAGCGCGTGCGCGACATGCTGCGCTACACCCGCAACACCGCCACACCCATTGCTTTCGATGAGAGCCGCAGCATCATCCCGGGCACGTTTTAAGCCCGGAAAACAGATTATAAAAGCCGCCCCATATCTCATGGGACGGCTTTTATTTTACTGAAAACAATGCGCTGATCTCTACTTCAAGACTTCGGGCGAGCGCATAAACCTCTTTGTCAGAAACCGAACGGGTCTGGCCCTCCAACTTTGATAAACTGGAATAGCTGATATCAGCACCAAAGGTCTGCATTTTAGCCATCAACGCTTTTTGTGTAATACCCTGTTCAAGGCGGAGCCGGGTGACGGTCGCGCCGACAATATTTTTATCACCCAGTGGTGCCACACGTTCCCGCATCTGCCGCTCTCCTCTTTTTGATTCTTTAACAGAATTATAAGGAGAAAACAACTTGATATAATTCCAAAAAAGAATGATGCTGAAATAAAAAGAAACGGAGTGAAAACGATGGAGCGACAGATGGATGCGTTGGGGAGGATCGTACTGCCTGCAGGTTATCGCAAACAAAAAAATCTTCAAGCGGGAGATGTTCTCTGCGTGGATGAGCAAGAGGGAAAACGGATGATTTATCCCAGAAAAGCGCGGTGCGCACTATGTGGTGGAAAAAAGAGCTTCTTTCCCATGGGAGACATACTTTATGTGAAGCCTGTTGGAAAGAACTGCATATATAATTGTATATCTGCCCCCAAATTGGCAAAAGGCGCTGCCGCTTGCGCGGCAACGCCCTTTGCCAGTATAGGAGAATAAGGAAAAGGTTCCGTGCCCCGTACCGGACGGAACCGGTACGGGTTCAGTTTACGCCGAACAGAAGATCTGCGTAAGTGGGGAAGGGCCAGTAGTCTTTCCCCGTGGCAAGCTCCAGCGCATCAGCCACCGCGCGCAGCTCGGCCATCTTCGGCAGCACCCTGTCTTTGTAGCAGGCGGCCTCCTGCAGGCTGTCGCCGCGGGAAGCGCCGTCCACGGCGGCCTGCAGCTCGTCGATTTTTTCCACCAGCATGTCGGCCCCGGCTGAGAGCTTGGCCAGCAGCGTTTCCTCAGCGCGGGTGGAAAGGGCAGAGGACAGTGCCTTTTTGCTGCAGGCGGTATCGGCAAGGTCGCCCATGTAGGCGGCTACCGCCGGGACAATCTGTTTTTTGGCCATATCCAACATGGTCAGCGCTTCAATGTGAAGCGCTTTGGTGTAGTTTTCCAGGCTCACTTCATAGCGGGCGCGCACCTCAGCCTCGCTGAAAATGCCGAATTCCTCAAACAGTTCGATATTTTTTCGTTCCAACACACAGGGCAGCGCGTCTACGGTGGATTTCAGGTTGCACAGGCCGCGCTTTTCCGCCTCTTGTTCCCATTCACGGCTGTAACCGTTGCCGTTGAAGATGATGCGCTTGTGGTCGCGGATGGTGCGCTTCACCAGTTTGATAACGGCGGTGTCGAAATCCTCCGCATTCTCCAGCTCGTCGGCATAGCCTTTCAGCTCTTTGGCAACCGCGGTGTTCAGCACGATGTTTGCGTCAGCGATGCTCATGGCGCTTCCCGGCATGCGGAATTCGAATTTATTGCCGGTGAACGCGAACGGAGAGGTGCGGTTGCGGTCGGTCGTATCCTTGGAGAACGTGGGCAGGATATCCACACCCAGCTCCATGCGCGTTTTGGCCGGGGCAATGTAGTCCGCGCCGGAGGCGATGGATTCAATGATGGCTTCCAGCTCCTCGCCCACAAAAATAGAGATGATGGCCGGCGGCGCTTCATTGGCGCCCAGACGATGGTCGTTGCCCGCGGAGGCGACGGTCACACGGAGCAGGTCCTGATACTGGTCCACAGCCTTGATTACGGCCGCGAGGAACAGCAGGAACTGTAGGTTTTCCATGGGCGTTTTGCCTGGGTCCAGCAGATTTTCCGTGGGTGTGGAGATGCTCCAGTTGTTGTGCTTGCCGCTGCCGTTCACGCCGTCGAAGGGCTTTTCATGCAATAAGCAGGCCATGCCGTGGCGTGTGGCAACGCGCTTCATCATCTCCATAGTGAGCTGATTGTGATCCACGGCGATATTGGTGGTCGAGAAAATGGGCGCCAGCTCATGCTGGGCGGGGGCCACCTCATTGTGCTTCGTTTTGGCTGCGACGCCCAGCTTCCACAGTTCGTCGTCCAGCTCCTTCATATAGCCTGAAACACGGGGCTTGATGACACCGAAGTAGTGGTCGTCCAGCTCCTGCCCCTTGGGGGGCATCGCGCCGAACAGTGTGCGGCCGCACAGGCGCAGATCCTCGCGCTGGAGGTACTGCCCCCTGTCCACAAGGAAATACTCCTGCTCCGGCCCTACGGTGGTGGAGACCTGAGGCACCGTTTTGCCGAACAGCTTTAAGATGCGGCAGGCCTGCGTGCTGATGGCGGACATGCTGCGCAGCAGCGGCGTCTTTTCGTCCAGCACCTCGCCGGAATAGCTGCAGAACGCGGTGGGGATGCACAGCACCTCGTCCTTGACAAAGGCGTAGGAGGTGGGGTCCCAGGCGGTGTAGCCGCGGGCCTCGGCCGTAGCGCGCAGGCCGCCGGAAGGGAAGCTGGACGCATCCGGCTCGCCCTTCACAAGCTCCTTGCCGGAAAACTCCATAATAACGCGGCCGTCTTTGGTGGGGCTGATGAAGCTGTCGTGCTTTTCACTGGTCACGCCCGTCAGCGGCTGGAACCAGTGGGTATAGTGCGTGGCGCCGTGCTCAATGGCCCAGTCCTTCATGGCGTTGGCCACCACGTTGGCTACTTCCACGTCCAGCGGCGCACCGCGCCGGATCGTCTCATGCAAAGATTTATAAGTCGCGCTCGGCAGGCGCTCTTTCATCACGTGGTCGTTGAATACCATGCTGCCGAAAATTTCCGTAGTCGTCGCTGCCATACTCCCTTACTCCTTTTCTCCGGTGTATTTTGTATACT
>PPYF01385330.1_pt1 | contig 22377 bp, 19 predicted proteins | sample 1559871 | NCBI WGS metagenome assembly PPYF01 (sample SAMN08240021, study PRJNA423297) | Human gut metagenome, whole genome shotgun sequencing project.
GCCATTAGATGTCATACTAACTTTCGCCACCCCTTCAACCTTTCATGGAGTGGCAAAACATGCGATATTCGCAGGAGTTCAAAGACAATGTCGTAGCGCGCCTGCTGAGCAAGGAGCTCAGCATCTCTGAAGCCGTGGAGCAGTACTCGATCAGCAAATCAACGATCTCGTACTGGCTCAGGATTGCCAGAGAGAGCAAGCAGGTTGCGGCAAGCTGCCCGACGAAACCGCAGCACCCGTCCGCCCGCACCAGATCCGGACCTCGGATCAAACACGTCCCGCACGGCCGAAGCAAAGAGGTTCGCGCACAAAACAAGCGTCACCATGAAAAGAAAACAGGCGGCCAGATTCCACCAGATCATGGGGCTGCGGCTCATCTCAACGGCTGCTGCATTAATCATGGTGCCGAAACTGTCGATCGTCGGATCAACCCCGACCCCCACGTAACTTAAAACCGCTTCGTAAAGCACAATCCCCGAAAAGTCGAGCACCGCCACAATGAGCACAATGTGCGTGACGTTCGGAAGCACGTGGCGCGCCATGATGCGCCAGGGCGAGACGCCGAACGCCTTGGCGGCGGTCACAAAGTCCATCGCCGCCACCTTCATCGTTTCAGCGCGCAAAAGTCTTGCGAGCGCAGCCCACCCGGTCACACCCATGATGACTGCCAGAAGAAAAAGCCGCACGTCCGCGCGCTCAAGCCCCGTTTCGTAGAGCTGCGGGTTTTTGTCGATAAAAACCTGCACCATCAGAACTGACGCAGCAATCAGAAGCACCGAGGGAATGGACGAAAGCGTCGTGTAAATGTACTGGATGACGTCGTCGGTCTTACCTTTAAAGTACCCGGCGGCTATACCCAAAACAACCGCAAAGGGAAGCGCGGAAAGTGTGGCGAGAGACCCGATCACAAAGGCCGTTCTCACCGACTTTAAGGCTGTGTAGAGGACGTCGTTACCCGTGGCATCGGTGCCGAAAACATGCCGCATCGGCCAGATAAACATAAGAATGACCGCCAAAAGCACGGCGACCTGCACCACCTGCACCGCAGGCCGCGCGGGATTGGTGTGCGCCGTGACCTTCACCAGGCTCAGCGTAAAAGGCGTTTTGCAGACCGCCTTATGCGCGAGCGCCAGGATAATCCAGAGCATTGAGAGCGCAATCACCCCCGTTAAAAACCCCGCAAAAAAACGTTTTCCGAGCTTAAGCCCCGCGCCCTTTTCGGGCACGTCAGGCGAAGCCCCGGTAAGCCTCTGATAGTCGCGCACGCTTTTACCGTCCCTGATGACCGTTGTTTTGTCAAAGTCGTGCAGGGCAAAAGGCGCTGAGTAACTTCTCTCGCGTCCCGCAATGTGCGGCAGCACCAGGGTGTCTAAAAGCGACACGGTCTTCGTGTCGTAGGCAACGGTTGCCTCAGCTGTCTGCTTCGGGAGTTCATTTCGCCAGTGCACGCTGTCGGCAAGCGCCAAAAGGAAAAAGAGCAGCAGCACCGTGCCGCAGGCCTGGGCCGCGGGGCGGATGAGCACTTGTTTCCATTTGGCCGCAAGTTCCGGGGTTTTCGCGGCATAAACCGCAAAAAATAGAACCGCGGCCGCAAGAAACCACATCACAAGATCGGTGTAGAGAACAACAATTTTCACTTTGCCGCATCCTTTACTTCAGCCGTATTCTGGGGTCAACCACCGTGTAGGCCACGTCCGTGAGAATGAGCCCGAGAATATAGGCGGCCGTTCCCAAAAACACCATCGCGCGCACGACGGAAAAGTCCTGGGCGTTAATCGCGTCAATCGTGTAGGAACCAAGCCCCGGAATACCGAAAAAGTTTTCCATGATAAGTGACCCCATAAAAAGCATCGGGATCACGGCCACGGTACTGGTGATCACCGGAAGCATGGCGTTACCGAGCACATGGCGGAAAAGCACCCGCATTTCGCTTACGCCCTTGGCGCGGGCCGTTCTCACGTAGTCTTTTTCGCTTTCTTCAAGAAACATCGAACGGTAAAGAAGCGCTTCGCCGCCAAGGCGCGTAAAAACGCCGATAGCGACCGGTAGCACCAGAAACGCGGCCATGGCAAACCCCTCGGAAAACCCAGAGACCGGCACCCATCTCAGGGTCTTAGAAAAAAGCCACTGCCCCACGATGATGTAAAAAAGCGCCGAAATGCTCATCACCGTGACGCTCATCGCCACACCCGCCCACTCCAGCCGCGTTCTTCTCACCATCACCAAAATGAGCGCAAAACTCACCGATACAAATACACCCAGCAAAAAGGTCGGGAGGGCAAGCGCCAAAGACGCGGGCGCCCTTTCCTTAATTTCGGTATTGATACTGCGGCCGGTGTCCGAGAGCCCGAAGTCCCCGGCCAAAAGGGGCGCTGAGCGCCGGAAAAAGATCGTTTCCGTGAATTTCCCGGTACCTTCGGCCGCACTGTTAAAGATAAGCGGCACGTCGTAGCCCCGCTCCTTTTTCCAAGAGTCAATTGCCTGCTGCGTCACGTAGCGCCCGCCGATTGAAAGCCGGGCCATATCATCCGGCGTGTTGACGGCAAAAAAGAGGGCAAACGTAAGGGCGTTCACACCGAGCAGAATGAAAAAGCCGTAGACAATGCGGCGGAAAATGTAGCCGATCATTTATTTCCCTCCGCAATACGGCCGGTCACGGAACGGCGCGCCCTCACATAATTTCTCACCGCCCAAACCAAAAGTCCCGCCGCCAAAAGAATGATGAGCGCCGGCCAGAGAACGGGCGTATTCCACGCGCGGATTTTTTCAGCCCGCGCTTTTGCGTCAACGGCCATGTACTGCACGTTATCCCGCACCGTCTGCGTGGGCTTGGCGTTTTTCACCCAGCCGTGCAGAGCCGCAGCCTGCCGGGGGTAGTAACCGAAACTCCACGGGGCCTCGGTCTGCGCGATCCGGATCATGCGGTCAATCAAAGCAGCTTTTTCCGGACCGTTTTCTTCCGTGCGCATTTTTTCAAAAAACCGATCAAATTCGGCGTTGCAGAAATTACTCGCATTTTCGCCTCCGGACGTGCTTCCCACTTTACTGTTGGGGCCGTACAGGAGAAAAAGAAAGTTTTCCGCATCCGGATAATCCGCGATCCACCCCCAGTAATAAATCTGGGCCGTGCCGTTCATCATCTTGTCCTGAAAGCGGTTGTAGTCGGTGGCACGGACTTCGAGCTGAATGCCGATCTTGGCAAACTGCCGCGTAAACCACTCAAGAAACGCTTTGGAGCCCGGGGCCGCGCTCTGCCAGTCAAAATTAAGCACAAGGGGGCGCCCCGTCTTCACGTCGCGCCCGTCGGGGTAACCGGCTTCACGCATCAGACGCCTGGCGTCCTCAATACTGCGGCGCACAATGCGGCCGTTTTCGTCCTTACGGTAGACAACCGGGTTAAAGGCCGCAGGCCCGTCTGCGCGGTAACCGAAAAGCCCGGGCGGCAGCGGCCCGTGCGCGGCTTCACCCTGCCCCTTTTCAAAGATCGCAATCTGCTCTTCCCAGTCAACAGCAATAGAAATAGCTTGTCTCAATTTTCGGTTGCGTTCGCGCTCGGCTGCCGTTTTTCCAGCGCCCACCACGGGGTCAAGCCAGTTAAAGCCGAGGTACCAGAGATTGGCTTCCACGGTTGTCGGGAAAACAAGCTCACGCTCGGCGTAAAGCTTTGCCTTATCCGCGTCATCTCCCGCAGCAACCAGATACCCCTGCCCCACATCCACGCGCGAAATCTGCGGACTGTCGTAATAGCCCTGCAGGAATTTTGTGGTCACCGGAACCGCTTCCTTTTCAAGCGTCATCACGATGCGGTCAACAAAGGGAAGGGGCTTGCCGCAGTCCTTTAAAAGGCCCTTTGCCTCATCCTCCGGCTCACCCTCACACGGATAGGGCACAAAGCGAAACTCGGGGTTGCGCTCCAAAACGTGCTCCCGGTTTTGCCGCGAAGAAACGAGCCGGTAGGGGCCTGTGCCCACAGGCCAGGCCTCAAGCGTGACGTTGTTCTTTTTAAGGAGCGGGTTGGCCCCGTAAAAGGCGGTTGCTTCCCACGGAACCGGTGCAAAAAACGCCATCGTGAGCCAGTTGGCAAACTGCGGATAACGCCCGTAGACCGTGATTTCAAGCGTATGGCTGTCGCGGGCTTTCACGCCCTCAACGGGAAAATCCCGGATATCGGGCGCCGGACGTCCGGCGGCTTCCGCCTCCTTTAAGGCTTGGGCAAAAGTTTCGGAAAAGGCCTTTAACCCCACGATGTGCGAGGACAAAATCCCCAAAACAGGGCTTACGGTGCGGACGTCACCAATGCGCTTAATGCCGTAGACGTAATCGTCGGCCGTCAGTTCCCGCGTCCCTTTTTCCGGAAGGTCCAGGGGGTTGGTGAGTTTTTCCGCCACCGCATCGGTGAGCCGGTGATAGCGGTAGTTGCCGGCCGCGTCTTTCGCAAAAGCCGGGTGCGGTGCGTAGCGGATCCCTTTTTTAATCGGAATCACGTAGCGGGAGAAGGCACTGGCGGAAACATCCGCCCCTGGCGCAAGTTCCCGGCCGTTTTTATCAAGGTAAACAGGAGTGACCACGCGCTCCGCCGTTTTCGGTATCACTTCATAAGGGCGCTTCAGATAGTGGTAACCGTAGGGCGGCTCGTAGATCGTGTAGGTGTAAATCGTCTCGTCGCTTGAGTAGGAGACCTGGGGATCAAGCGTCTTGGGGCTTCTCCCCGAAAAGCTCGAAAAGAGCGTGTTCTCGGCATAGTCCGCAAGGGGCCTGGGGTTATTAACCGGGCGCGAACAGCCGCAGGCAGTAAGGACCGCGACCACTGCCGCAGCCGTCAAAAACCGTTTCAAAGTGCATTTTTGCGTTGCAAAGCGCATCTTTTTCGCCCGAAAACAATGGCAAAACCCAAATCTTCTGTAGTATTTCGGCTCATCCGGCCGAAGGCTGACGCCAAATTAGCACGACTTCGGCCAGACAAGCATAAATTTTCTGCCACAAAACCTCATGCCGAGTCCAGTTTTTACCCTGCCCGTACGCATCTACTGGGAAGATACCGATGCGGGCGGCATTGTTTATCACGCCAATTATCTGCGCTACATGGAGCGCGCCCGCGGTGAATTTTTAAGAAGCGCGGGGTTTGAGCAGCGCCGCATGCAGGAAGCCGGCATGCCCGTGATTGTTGTGGCGGACTTGTCACTTAAGTACCGGCGTCCGGCAAAGCTCGATGATCTTCTCACCGTCAAAACCCGCGTCAAACTCATCCGGGCCGCCTCCGTCGTTTTTGCGCAGGAAGTCTGGCGGGACGATACACTGCTGGTTTCCGCCGAAGTACGCTGCGCCGCGGTTGACCCCGAAAAAGGCACGCCCGTCACGATTCCTGACGCATTGTCCGAGGCCTGCCGCCGGATGCTTGCCGAGGCCGAAACAACAACCGATACCGAAAACAAATAAAAATGAATCCGTCTTCTGCCGATCTTTCCATCGTCACCCTGGTGATGAACGCAAGTGTCGTCGTTCAGTGCGTGCTGGGCATTCTGGTTCTGGCGTCTCTGATGAGCTGGGCCACGATTTTTTCAAAGGCCATTGTTCTTTCGCGCACGGCGCGCCAGACCGAAGAATTTGAAAAGCGCTTCTGGTCAGGCGCTGATCTCGCAAAACTCTTTGAGTCCGCCACGTCGCGCCACGACAGAACGGGCGCGGAAGAACGCATCTTCGTTGCCGGCATGGCCGAATTCGTAAAGCTTGCCGGCAAAGCCGAGGTCGAGCAGCTCTCGGGCGTGCGCCGCGGCATGACCGCCGCCTTTCAGCGTGAGGTCGATGACCTTGAGCGCGGACTTCCGCTTCTCGCCTCCATCGGGTCGGTCTCCCCTTACATCGGTCTTTTCGGTACGGTCTGGGGCATTATGAATGCCTTCACCGGGCTTTCAACGCTTGACAACGTCTCGCTTGCCGTCGTGGCCCCGGGCATTGCCGAAGCGCTCGTTGCGACCGCAATCGGCCTTTTTGCCGCCATTCCCGCGACGGCTGCCTACAACTATTTTGCCAACCGCCTTGAGCGCATCACCAACCGCTTTGACAGCTTCAGCGAAGAGTTCTTAAACATCCTCTCGCGTCAGACGGCCTGACACCCCTGAAGGACAGACAATCATGGCACTTAAAAGCCTTCAGACGCGCAAGAAACGCCGCATGATGAGCGACATGAACGTCGTTCCCTATATCGACGTGATGCTTGTGCTCGTGGTGATTCTGATGGTCGCCGCCCCTTTTGTGAACCCTTCGGTCATTAATCTGCCGAGTGTTTCCAAGGCTTCCGCCGCACCCGCCAATCCCGTTGAAGTCGTGGTGCACGCCGACGGTCACCTCTCGCTTAAAGTCCAAAACGGGCTCAGGCCCGTTGACATGACGGCTCTCATTGCCAACGTGCGTTCGGCGCAGGCCGATGCCGACACGCCGGTCGTGATCGCCGCCGACCGCGATGTGCGCTACGAGCAGGTCGTGAACGTCATGAAAGCCCTGCAAAACGCCGAAATCAAGCGCGTGGGCCTCGCGCTGAAGGTTGAGCGCACGAAATGAGCGAAGGCAATCAGGATAAGCGCGAAGATCCGCAGGATCTGCAGTCGGACCGGACTCAGACGGACAATGAGTCCGGAGATCCCGCGCGCCTTGCGCCCGCCAATTCCCGTCTGACGGATGTACCGGCCGGCGTCATTGCGGCGGTGGTTGTGCACGGGCTCCTCTTTTTCGCGCTCTTTAACGTCTTTCAGTGGAATACGGATACCGAAACGGTCTACGCCGAACTCTGGGCGCCGGAAGACGCCTCCGGCATGAGCCTCAAAGGCACGGCGCAGGAAACCGAGGAAGAAGCTCCTGACAACAAAGCGGCACCGGCGCCGGAAGAACCCACGGCCGAAGAACTGCAGCTCAAAACAGAAGCGCAGGTGAGACGTGAGGCGCAGCGCCTTGCCGACGAAAAGGCGCGCGCCGAAGCTGAAGCAAAGGCGCAGGCTGAAGCTCAGAAGCTTCTTGAAGAAGAGCGCCGGGAAGCAGCACGCAGAGAGGCCGAGCGTCTCGAGGCTGAGCGCCTGGAAGCTGAAAAACGGGCCGCCGAAGAAGCTGAACAAAAGCGCCGCGAAGAAGATATCCGTATCGCTGAAGAAAAGCGTCTGGCGGAAGAAAAGCGTATTGCCGAAGAAAAACGCATCGCCGAAGAAAAACGCATCGCCGAAGAAAAACGCATCGCCGAAGAAAAACGCATCGCCGAAGAAAAGCGCATCGCTGAGGAAAAACGCATCGCCGAAGAAAAGCGCATCGCCGAGGAAAAACGCCTCGCTGAAGAAAAGCGTATCGCCGAGGAAAAGCGCATCGCCGAAGAGAAACGCATTGCAGAGGAAAAGCGTTTGGCGGAAGAAAAACGCATTGCGGAAGCCAAAAAGCGTGCCGAAGCCGCCCGCCGCAAGCGCATTGCCGAAGAAAAACGCCGGCAGGCGGAGCTCGCTGAAGAAATGCGCCGGGCCGAACTCGCCCGCATCACTGGGGCACCCGCCGTTACTTCGGGCCGCGTGGGCTCAACGCGCGGCACACCGGGCGTTGAACGCTCGATGCAGGGAAAACTCTCTGCAGCGTACGCCTCACGCGTCATCAGCTGCATCCGGCCCTTTATCCTATTTTCCGTTCCCTCGGGCATTGCCAGAGGCACGCATGTGGCCGTCTACAGCGTGAGCCTTCTTCCGAACGGCGAAATCGCCGAAACCCCGCGTATGACGCAAAGCTCGGGGCTTCCCGCCTTTGACCGGGCCGTGCGGCACGCCATCAGCCGCTGCAATCCCTTCCCGCGGCCCCTTGGCAACACCCCGATGCCGCGGCGCATGGAGATTTCCTTCGATCCGGTTGAAGACGCACAGCCCTGAAAAATGCAAAAACCGAAGCAGAACACAATATCCACTTCGGTTTTTCTTTATTCTCGCGGCTTTATTTCGGGAGCGAATCCACCACCGCAAGCCACTCCGTGAGGGCTTTGTTGCCGGTGGCCATATGCCGCACGTCATCGAGCCTTGCAAACCGCTCGGTGCCGCCTGGAAGCGTCACCGTGGGGACGTCACGGGAGCACTTAAACGTATCGGCAAAAGCGTCAATATCAACGTAGCGCACGCCGTCCTTCTGCACAAAGCGCGCGATCGTCTCGCCGTTTTCGCCGCTGATGACATCATCGTCAATCTCAACCCACTCATCATTGCGCCGCGTCACAAGCCACAGCCAAATAAAGGGCCAGACGGCAAACAAAAGCCAGAAGGGCGAGGTAAGGAGAAACGAGAGCCAGCCCGAGCCGCCCCTGGAGTCCTCGAAAAGAAAGATGCTGCCGATCACGCCCCAGGCAATCCACGCCAGCCACATGGTGCGGGACCGGGCCTTACTCAGTTTTTGTTTTCGTCGCTGCATTGTTCAATCTGTCGGTTAATCTCAAGTACCCGTGCCCGCAGCTGGCCGCATCCGCCTTCAATATCCTGCGCCGCACTGTCCCTTATCGTAGCGATGATCCCCTGACGGCGCAAAATTGTGATGAGATCCTGCATGTGAGCATTTGACGGACGCTTAAATCCGGTGCCTTCCACGGGATTGACGGCGATAAAGTTCACCATCGCGTAGCGCCCCTTGATAAGTTCGGCAAGGCATTCGACTTCTCGGGCAGAGTCGTTCACGCCCTCAATCAGTGTCCACTCAATCTGCGCCGGGTACTTGGTGCTTTCCGCGTAATCGAGCGTCATCGCCAAAAGGTCTGCGGCTGGAATTTTCGGCGCCTTGGGTAAAAGCTCGCGGCGCTTCATGTCGTCCGTTGTATGAAGCGAAAGAGCAACAGCCGGATGCACGCCGTTGGTGCGGATCGCATCAAAAAGCCTCGGATCCCCCACCGTTGACACCACAATTTCCTTGTGCGCAAGGCCCAAAACGTCGCCGAGAAAATTCACCGCCTCCAGCACTTCCTTCAGGTTGTGGCTGGGCTCACCCATCCCCATCATCACAACCTTTTTAATATCGGGCCGGATTTTGAGGGCTTCGACAACCTGAGCGACAATTTCCGCGCTCCCCAACTGCCGCACAAGGCCGCCCTTTCCCGTCATGCAGAAGCGGCACCCCACAGCGCATCCCACCTGCGTCGACACGCACAGCGCACGGCGCGGCAGCAGGACGCTTTCAATGCACTCTCCGTCACTTAACCCCACGATAAGTTTTAAGGATTCCGCCTGCTCACTTTTTACGGGCAGCACTTGCGTGAGTTTTGTGAGCCGGTTGCGGATTTCTGTGAGTTTTGCTTCCAGAGCGGCCGGGTAGCGCGCCGAGTCCTTGGCCTCCCAGGGGCCGAGCCCCAGCCAGGCACGGTAAATGCGGCGGATATGACGGGGCCCTGCGCCGAGCGCGCGCAGTTCGTCTTCAAAGTCCGAGAGTGAGAGGCCTTTTTGCATCAGAGAATCGCAGCAGGATCGGGGATGTTGATAAAGTCGGTTCAGCCAATTAACGGCATCTAACGAGAAAAACTCTGTGTTTTAGCTGCCTGCTCCTCACCAACAGCGTAGCAAACAGGTTTTTCAAATATCTAAACCGGTTTGTGACGGTTAAATTAAAAATTCCATCCATTGATTTTCAATGGTTTTTTACTTCGCTCAATGAGCCGATTTTATCAACACCCCCAGGAATGCCGCTTGTTATTTTTTCCAAGCATATCTGCAGGATTCTAACCATTAGCACAGCCATTGGTTTTGATAGACTTCGAAGCTCAGTGGTACCAGCCGTACCAGAGATCACATGCTTCACGTTGTCAAAGTCCGCATCTACCCGACAGAGGAACAGCAACAGTTCCTGCGCGGGCAATTTGGCGCCGTGCGTTACTGCTACAACAAAGCCGTCGCCATAAAGAATCATTGCTATAAGGTTCATGGCGAGAGCCTCAGTGTTATTAAGGACATTAAACCGCTGCTGACGAAAGCCAAAAAACTACACAATCACTGCTGGCTTAAGCAATACGATTCCATGGCGGAGCAGGAAGCGGTCCGCAATGCAGATAAGGCCAAAGGCGGAAGGGCTGTCCGTCTCTGCTCGCGGAGGCTGTGTAAGTCACAACGACAGTTGTGCTGTAGCCGTTGAACCGAGAAGCCCCTCAATTTATTAAGGGGGAGCAGTCACCTGGTACGGATGATTTTCTTGTGCGGCCGATTATGCGGGAAAACCGTCCGCGACTGCAAGCGCTGCCGGGTTCGTCCAAGATCTCAGAGCCCGAGCTCCTGAATCTTTCGCGTGAGCGTGTTGCGCCCCACTCCGAGCTTTTGCGCTGCCTCCACCTTGCGGCCGTGCGTAAAGTCAAGTGCCGCGCGAAACACCGCGCACTCAAAATCGCGGGTAAATTTCGCCATTACTTCCGGAGCTCCAGTAGTCAGTGCCGCGCGGATTTCGTCTTTGAGCGCCGATGTCCACTCGCCCTCGGCACCGCCCTTTACGGCATCCTTTGCCGCCTCACCCCGCAAAAACTCGTCCGGTAAGTCTTCGGTCCGGATCCACTGGCTCGGGGCCATCACGGTAAGCCAGTTACAGAGATTCTCAAGCTGCCTCACGTTTCCCGGAAAAGGGAAACGCCGTATAAAGTCCAGCGCTTCGGGCTTTAAGTGCTTGCGTTCTGTTTTGAGGTTTTTCGCGGCCTCAGCCAAAAAGTGATCGGCCAAGGCCGCAATGTCTTCAGAGCGCTCGCGCAGGGGCGGAAGCCTGAGACGAATCACATTTAAGCGGTGAAAGAGGTCTTCACGGAAAAGGCCTTCGCGCACGCGGGCCTCCAGGTTTTGGTTCGTAGCGGCAATGACGCGCACATCACTTCTGATTAACTGACAGCCCCCGACGCGGTAAAAGCACCCGTCCGACAAAACGCGCAAAAGCCGCGTCTGCATCTCCATCGGCATGTCGCCGATTTCGTCCAGAAAGAGCGTGCCGCCCTTAGCCTGCTCAAAGCGCCCGTACTGCAGGGAGTTTGCCCCCGTAAAGGCCCCCTTTTCGTGGCCGAAAAGTTCGCTTTCAAGGAGTTCCCTCGGTATCGCTGCCGTATTGATCGCCACAAACGGTGCCGAGCGGCGCGGCGAATGATTGTGAAGGGCGCGCGCCACCACTTCCTTACCGGTACCGGATTCGCCCGTCACAAGCACTGTGACGTTACTTTGAGAAAGCCGCCCGATTGCCCGAAAGACTTCCTGCATGGCAGCGGACTGTCCGATGATTTCGGGCACCGCCTCCCCTGTCTCAGTCTGTGGCGTCTCCGAGGCCCCCGACTCTTCGCAGGCACGGCGCAGAAGTTCAATCGCGCGGTTGATGTCAAAGGGCTTGGCGAGGTACTCGTACGCTCCGCCCTGAAAGGCGTTCACCGCACTGTCCAGGTCACTGAAAGCCGTCATGATGATGACCGGCACTTCCGGATGCTCTTTTTTGACGGTGTGAAGGAGCTCCATGCCGGACGTCCCCTTCATACGGATATCACTTAAAAGCACTGAGGGCGTTTCGGCCTGAAGCGCCGCAATGACGTCAGCGGCATCCTCAAACATCCGGAAAGGCAGGTTCTCGCGCTGCAGCGCCTTTTCAAGCACCCAGCGGATGGACCGGTCATCGTCAACAACCCAAATGGCTTTCATCTCGGTGTTCCTTTCGTTTGTTTCAGGCGGCTTTTAACGGAAAAAGCAGCCGGAAGTCCGTGCGCCCGGGTTCGCTTTCCGCGTCAATCGCCGCTCCGTGCTGATCAACGTAGGTTTTCACAAGCGACAACCCCAGCCCCGTGCCGCCGTCTCTGCCCGTTACGAGCGGGTAGAAAATCTTTTCGCGGATCGCCGGATCAATGCCGGGCCCGTTATCGATCACTTCCACGCTTAAGGCCATGCGCCAAAGTTTTCGCTGAATCGTCACCTGCCGGGCAATACGGGTTTTAAGCGTGATCTCGGCACGTCCCTCGTCAATGAGCGTATGCATCGCCTGCACGGCGTTACGCATCAGATTTAAAAAGATCTGAATGAGCTGCTCTTTGTCCCCGGGGATTTCCGGTGCCGACACGTCGTAATCCCGCCGGATCACAAGGCCCGCCGGAAATTCCGCGGTGAGAAGATTTCTCACGCGCTCCAGAACCTCGAGAATATTGACCGGTCCCACACGCCTTTCCCTGCGGTAGGGCACCAACAGCCGGTCCACGAGGCTTTGCAGGCGGTCTGCCTCACTGATGATGACGGCGGTGTATTCCCGCTCATCGCTTGTGGCAAGCTCGGCGTCGAGAAGCTGCGCCGCACCGCGGATGCCTCCGAGCGGATTTTTCACTTCGTGCGCGAGGTTTCGCAAAAGGGCCTTGGTAGCCTCGTTCATCCCCGCCTGCTCTTCCTCACGCACCAGCTGCATGGCGTCGTGCACGGCGGTGATTTCCAGCACCCGATAGCCCTCGCTTCCCGCTAAAGGCGAAAGCGTTGCGTAGACGGGCTCGGGGTCGGTCATCGGACGGCAGAGTTCCGCGACGGCTCCGTAGGGCGAAAACTTGTCGCCCTGCGCAGGCAGATGCGAGAGCCACTGCGTCACCGCGGGCAGCCACTGGCCGATACCAGACCCGGTGAGGTTGCGGCGCGAGACACCGAAAAGCATTTCAGCCGCGGCGTTACACCAGGCGACAACGCCCGTTTTTTCCAGCACCACAACTGATGTTGCTAAAAGATCGGCGCCTGCACAAAGCCACACGTCAAACGTGCCGCACGGCTCTTTGGTTCTCAACACAATCTCTGCCTTTATGCCGTAAAAGAGGAAAGAAAAGGCGCAAGCGGCTGATGTCACCACTGCGCCTTTTTTTGCGTTCATCTGCCGAAGGCGGGCCGCGGAAAAACCTTGCCGCGGCACCGTCCTTTCAGCGTGAGCGCCCTATATCAGCCGGCGTAGTACATATCGAATTCGCAGGGTTCGATGCTTGCGCGGTAACGCGTGACTTCCTGCATCTTCAGCGCAATGAAGCTGTCGATGAAGTCGTCGCTGAAAACGCCGCCGCGGGTGAGGAACTCACGGTCGCGGTCGAGGTAGTCAAGGGCCATGTCCAGGCTCGAGCAAACCGTCGGGATCTTCGCGTTTTCTTCGGGCGGCAGATCGTAGAGGTTCTTGTCGGCCGGATCCCCCGGATTGATCTTGTTCTGAATACCGTCAAGGCCAGCCATCAGCATCGCGGAGAAGGCGAGGTAGGGGTTGGCCATGGGGTCCGGAAAGCGCACTTCCACGCGGCGGGCCTTGGCGCTCGAGACGTGCGGGATACGCAACGAGGCCGAGCGGTTGCAGGCCGAGTACGCAAGCTTCACCGGGGCTTCAAAGCCCGGGACCAGACGCTTGTAGGAGTTCGTGGTCGGGTTGGTGAGGGCGTTTAAGGCACGGGCGTGCTTGATGATGCCGCCGATGTAGTGCAGGGCGAGCTCGGAAAGACCGGCGTAGCCGTTGCCGGCAAAGAGGTTTTCACCGTTCTTCCAGATGGACTGGTGCACGTGCATGCCCGAGCCGTTGTCGCAGCTCATGGGCTTGGGCATGAAGGTCGCGGTCTTACCGTAGGCAGCCGCCACGTTCCAGATCGTGTACTTCATGATCTGCAGCCAGTCGGCGCGCTGCACGAGCGTGGAGAAGCGAGTACCGATTTCGCACTGACCCGCAGCACCCACTTCGTGGTGGTGGATTTCACAGGGCACGCCCTGCTGCTCCAGAAGCGTCACCATTTCGGCGCGGATGTCGGTGAGGGAATCAACCGGCGGAACCGGGAAGTAGCCGCCCTTAAAGGGAGCGCGGTGGCCGAGGTTGCCGCCTTCAAATTCGATCTTCGTGGACCAGGGGGCTTCTTCCGAGCCGATCTTAAAGAACGTGTGATCCGGGTCGGTGCTCCAGGTGACGCTGTCGAAAATGAAGAATTCAGGTTCCGGACCGAAGAAAGCCTGATCACCGATCCCGGTGGACTTCAGATACGCTTCGGCGCGCTTTGCGAGAGAGCGAGGATCGCGGGCATAGCCCTTGCCGGTGTCGGGTTCAGCGACGTCGCAGGTCAGAATCAGCGTGTTCTGTTCGCGGAACGGATCCATGTGAGCCGTGTTGGGGTCGGGCATCAGGATCATGTCGCTGGCTTCAATGCCTCGCCAGCCGGCCATCGAGGAGCCGTCAAAGGGCTGACCGTCTTCGAAGGTTTCTTCCGTGAGCTGATGAGCGGGAACGGAAACGTGCTGTTCACGGCCGCGGGTATCGGTCAGGCGGTAATCGACAAACTTAACATCGTTGTCTTTGACCATCTGCAAAACGTCAGAGGGGGACGTCATATTCTTTCTCCTCGAATCAAAGGGAAGTGTTTTACGTTATCTGTCGCGGCCGGGCCCGAAATAAGCTCACCCGCTTCGTGTTGTCCGAAATAAAGCAAAAACCGTGCCAAAATGAAATTCGCGTTTTTTGCACCTTTTTGCGGCGCCGGCACGCTCGCCATGCACAAAGAATGATCATAATGCACCTGATTGGTGCTTTGTTGCTTTTTGGTGCGCACCTTTGCGGCAGCAACAGTTTTTACCAAAAAAGCGCGCAAAGTCCGCCGGCTTCCTTTAATATGCACGATCCAGCGTGTGGGGGTGTTCCGGTTTCGACGGGGTATAGGACGCTGCACGATGCATGTCGAGGTCTAGTCACCTCGTAAAACAGCTAGACACAAATAAACGCCAACAACGAGCGTTTCGCTCTCGCCGCCTAAGGGCCGCGGGCGATGCACCGGATGGTCTCTGGTCCGGGTCGGGTAAAACCGGCAGCATCGTCATTCACAGGGACTGGACTGATGCGGTGTCGCGACGCATTGGTCGAGATCAAGCGACTGGCTGATGACCGGCCCGCCCGAAGGCAGGGTTGTCAGTAAGACTTAAATTTCCGGGCTAAACATGTAGATTCGGCGGAAAAATTGCTTCGGACGCGGGTTCAATTCCCGCCACCTCCACCAGGAATACGTCCCGGGTTGTCCATGACAACTCGGGTTTTTTATTTCCTTTCAAAGATTTAGCCCTGAAATTCGTCCATGGTCGTCCACCTCCGCCAACCTCAATACCGATGGGGCACCGCCCTCCCAAAAGATTCCAAACCCAAAAGAAACTTCTTTGCCTCAAAACCTCCGCCGTAGCCCGTGAGGCTGCCGTCAGCACCCACAATCCTGTGGCAGGGAACGATGATGGAAAACGGGTTTTCGCCGACCGCAACGCCCACGGCCCGCACGGCCTTTGGGCGCCCTATGCGGCGCGCAAGTTCCCCGTAACTCACCGTCTCGCCGTACCCGACCTTCTGAAGCGCCTGCCAGACACTTTTCTGAAAGTCGGTTCCGGCAAAGGCCAGCGGCAGGTCAAACGTTCGGCGTTTACCTTCAAAGTACTCAGCGAGTTCCTTTTGAGCCTCCTCAATCACAGGGCTTGTCCCTTCAACGAAAGGCCCCTTAAAGTACCGCTCAAGGCGCTTTTGCACGCTCGCACAGTGCCATCCGCCCCGCCAGTCACTCATCACAAGGTTTCCCTCGCAGGAGCCGATTAAAAGCACGCCGCAGGGCACCTGAAATTCTTTGACATAAACAGTCATTACCGGCTCCTTTGCATCTGCACTGCTGCATCATGCCCGGCTTCTTTGGGTAAAAACAGTGCAACAGCGCCCAAAAGCGGCGTGAACGACGCAATGACAAACACCGTTTTCAGATCCGTCACGTCGGCAAGCCACCCAAAAGCGGCGGCCGCAATACCGCCCAAACCGAAACTTAAACCGAAGAAAAGTCCCGAAACCATTCCGGTTTTACCGGGCTTTAAATCGAGCGCACAGACAAGTATGGCCGAAAAGGCGGAGGAAATCACAGAATTTCCCGCAGGAAGCCCGGGGCTTGAGCCCCGGGAGGAATGCGGGCTTTCGAAATTTTTTAATCTTGTCCCAAACGCAGCCAAACCATGCACATAGTTTTCGCTTAAGGTATATTCGCCGCTCTGACATCTAATGGAAGCCGGAATCACCGACTGAATCATGTCGTTTAAAAAGTGCGCTGACGCCGTGAGCGCCAACATGCCGCCGGCGGCCTTCTGAGCTCTGACCGTCATTTCAGTCATGGTGCACCTCCCCTTCTTCAAGACCCTTTCCGAAATGTTCCACAGGCTTTAAAACCGTGATCTCAAAACGGGAAAAGCAGCAGTCCTTTCCCTCCCGCTGACACTGTCGGTGCGCTTCATCAGCATGCCAAGCGGCCACCGCCGCCTCATCGCGCCAGAGCGATTTCGACAAGAGCTTTCCGGGGACAGTGAGCGAAGAAAACCACTCAGCGCTGATAAAACCGTCCGCTGCACGGGCGCGCTCAGCGAGCTTTTGCGCAAGCGCGAGATAGCGCTCCCGGTCGCCCGGAACAAATTCCGCCTCAAACAGGACAACCACAGACATTAATGACTCCGCATCAGGATTTTGATGCGGTGATCGTATGATCTCCGAACATAGATCAAACAGCATTTAACATGGATGAATCAACAAAAGAAGCAACAGAAGGATGGCGCTGGTTTTCCCGTGACTTCGTGCTCGGACAGGAGCGTCCTGAACACCGACACGCGGACGCGCAGCTTCTTTACGCAATGAGGGGCGTGATGCTTGTAAAAAGCGGTACGGTGCGCCGCATCATCACGCCCAACCAGGCACTTTGGATTCCGGCGGGAACGCCGCACGCGATTCATTTTCTGTCGGAAACCGCGATGCGTACGCTCTACTTTGCAAAAGCACCGGAGCGCATGCGTGTGTTGCGTACCCTCTCCATTACGCCGCTCATCAGGGAACTGACGGGAACACTGTTTCTTAAAAACCTCAGTACCAAAACCAACGGCCTCATGACGGCACTGATTCTTCAGCTTGTGCAGGAAGCACCGGTCACGCCGGCTGATCTTGCACTGCCGACAGAAACCGGTCTGAGGCGCACGGCGGAAATGATTCTCTCCAAAGGGCCTCTGGAACACACCCCTGGAGCAGTTTGCAGCCGCACTCAACATGACGCCCGTCACATTTTCGCGGCACTTTCAAACAGACACCGGCATGACATTTCGGGACTGGCGGCACCGCGCGCGGCTCACGCTGTCAATGGAACTGCTCGCGCAGGGACTCACAGTCAAACAGACGGCGCTGCGTCTCGGATTTTCGGACCCCTGCGTCTTTACAGCCGCGTTCAGGCGCCTTTTCGGCGCCACACCCACGGCACTCATGCGCAACCATACGAAGCCCGCGGCTACCTGAAATAATCCTCTCACAACTTTTGGGGCTTTTCTCTTTTATGCGGTTACTTCACTCCTCCGACTGGCATCTGGGCAGAACGCTTTGCGGCGAGCGGCGCGATGCGGCCTTTAAGGCCTTTCTTGACTGGCTGCTTGAGCTCATTGATGCCCGCGCAATCGACACGCTTCTGATCGCAGGCGACATCTTCGATTCGGCGATGCCCCCGATTTCAGCCCAGAACCAGTACTACGAATTCCTGGCGGCACTGCGCACCCGCACGGCCTGCCGCAACGTCATCATTGTTTCGGGTAACCACGATTCCGCGCTCTTTCTTGACGCACCGGGCGCACTTTTAAACGCCTTAAATATCCGCGTGATCGGGCGTGCTGCGGAAAACCCCGAAGACTCGGTCGTTGCAGTGACTGACAGTAAAGGTGCAACCGAAGCCGTTGTCTGCGCCGTTCCATTTTTGCGTGAAAGCGATCTGCATACGCTCACGGATGCCGACACACTCACCAACCGCACCGAGCGGATTACTGAAAGCGTAGCAGGTCACTACCGCAAAAGTACGGACGCTGCACTGCTCCTTTACCCAGCTCTCGAGGAGAGCCTCCCCCTTATCGTCACGGGGCATCTTTTTGCCCGCGGCGGCAAGACCGGCACGAGCGAACGGGAGCTATATGTAGGAAGCCTTGGCGACGTCCCGGACAGTGTCTTTCCCCCTGAAGCCGACTATGTGGCGCTAGGCCACCTGCACCGGCCGCAGACCGTAGCCGGCAACCCCGCGCACCGTTACTGCGGGTCACCGATGGCGCTTGACTTTTCCGAGGCCGCCGGCCGCCACTGTGTAAACCTTGTCACCTTTAACGGCAAAACGCCCGCCGTTGAAGAAATCGACGTTCCCGCCTTTGACCGGCTCGCGCACATTGAGGGCGACGAAGCCGCAATCTCTGAGGGGCTCGCAAAGCTCGCGCAGGAAAAAACGCCGGTCTTGGCTGAAGTCATTCACACGGGAGACACGCCGCTCACCGGCCTTGAAAAACTCTGCCGGGACGTGACCGAAAAGTCCTGCGTCAAAATCCTGCGTGTTTCTGACCGCGGCTACGTCCGGGCCGTACTTTCCGGCCAGGACACCGCCAAAAGCATTGCCGATCTCACGCCCGAAGAAATCTTTGAACTGCTTTTAAAGCAAAAGTCTGTGGCTGAAACCGAAAAAGAGGCGCTGCGCACGGCCTACCGCAGCATTTTGGAAACGCTCGCACAAAACGACGTTCCTGCCGGAGACAATCATGCGCATTGAAGTAATCCGACTCACCAACCTCAATTCCCTTGCGGGCGCCTGGGAAATCGATCTCACCGATCCCGTGTACGGTGCCGAAGGCATTTTTGCGATTACCGGTCCCACTGGGGCGGGAAAATCGACGATTCTCGATGCCGCAGCGCTTGCGCTTTACGGAAGAACACCGCGGCTTGACAAGGTCAATAAGTCCGAAAACGAGATCATGACCCGCGGCTGCGGCGTTGCCTCTGCGGAAGTGATCTTTTCCACGGGTTCGGGGCGCTACCGCGCCGAATGGCACCAGAACCGCGCGCACGGCAAACCCGAGGGGGCCCTTCAGGACTACACAAAGCGCCTCTCGCGGGAAACGGCACCCGGCACCTGGGAAGTGCTCGCGGCCGAGAAAAAAGCGGTGGTTGACGCAAAGATCGTTGAACTCACCGGCATGGACTACGACCAGTTCACGCGTTGCGTGCTTTTGGCGCAGGGCGATTTTGCGGCGTTTTTAAAGGCCGACGCTGACGTGCGTGCCGCAACGCTTGAGCAACTGACCGGCACCGAAATCTACAGCCGGATTTCCATTGAAGTGCAGCAAAAGGCCGCGGCTCAAATGAAGGCTCTTGCCGACCTTGAGGAACGGCACAACGCCGTGGGGCTTCTGACCGATGAAACGCGCACTGAACTTGCCGCACAAAAAGAGGCCTGTGCCAAGGAAAGTGCTGCGGCTGACGTTGAGCGCAAGCGGCTTGAAGCTGTGATCGCCCGCTACGACGCGCTTCACAAAGCCGAAACTGAACTCACCGAAATCCGCGTCCGGCAGGAAAAAGCACGGGCTGAGAACACGCTTTTAAACCCGGAACGCGAAAAACTCACAGCGCACCGCGCAGCCGCTCCTTTAACAGCCGATGCCCGCCGTGCCGCAGAAGCCCGTCAGTCCGTCAGGGACGCTGACACCCGCGCCAAGGCCGCTCAGGACGCGGCACGCACGGCGCAGACGCAGGCAGACAAAGCCCGCTCGGACCTCACCGCCGCGAAAGACCATGCGCTCAAGGCTCAGAGTGACTACGAAAGGCTCCTGGCCGTCATTCCGGAAGTGAGGACACTCGATCAGTCCGCGGTAAAACTCACAGCCGAAACGGAAGAACTCAGAAAGCGGGAAACGCTGCTCAAAAACAAAACGGAAACCATCACCCGGGAAATCCAGACACTGCAGGCAACGGTCACAAAGACACAGGCCGATCTTGCCGCAGCCTCACGCTTTGTCAGGGAAAACGCCGCGTTGGCAGGGCTCACGGAAGCGCTTCCCGGGCTATCGGCCGCACTGCAGTCCGTGATCACGGCAACCGCTGATCAGCAAAAAGCGGCGGCTGAAGCACAAGCCGCGAAGACAACTGCCGAAGAGGCAAACAAAGCCTATAAGGCCGTTCTTCCTCAGGCTGAAGAGGCTAAAAAGAAGAAAGAAGCACTCAAAAAAACAGGGCTTGAAACGCGGGAGCGGCTCACCAAGCTTCTTGACGGAAAAACAGAAGAGACCCTGCACTCTGAGGTGACCGCGGGCGAAAAAGTCCTCGGCAATTTAAAGCGCCTTCCGGAACTTCTCGCCGCCCACAGTGAAAGCCGGGAAACGCAGGCGCGTCTTCAGAAGGAAAAGGAGGAAAAAGCCCGACTTCTTGCTCAAACCCGCACGAGCGTCACGGCAACGGAAGAAGCACTTAAAGCCGTGGAGACGGCCGTCACGGCGCTTGAAGGGCAACTCGCCGCCCTGGACCTTGTGGCGCGGCTTAAGGTTGAGCGCACCAAACTCACCGAGGGTCACCCCTGTCCCCTGTGCGGTGCGACGCATCACCCCTGGGCGCACGAAAGTCCGGAAGCGGATACCGCGGGCATCTCGGCTCAGTTAAAGGACCAGAAAACCCGGGAAGCAAAACTCAAAACAACGCTGGACGAAAGCCGCCTGTCTTACGCGCGGCTTGAAGCACAGTGCACGGAACTTGATAAGCGCCTCGCAGAAGCTGACACCGCCGGCAACAAGTGCCTGACAGCCCTTACCGGACAATCAGCGCTCTGCGGGTTTTCCGAAGTGCCGTCAGCCGATACGGTAAACCGCCGGATTACGGAACTCATGGCGCAGCAGACCACCGGTCTTAAGCGTCTGGCCGACACCCGCTCGGTCTCCGCTGATCTCATGCGTCTGCGGGAAAGTTACGCAAAACTTGAGGAAAAGAACAACGCCCTCACCGCACGGGAAGCCTCCCTCAAAGCACAAAATGATGCTGCTCAAAAGACGCTTGCCGAAGCCCGCAAACGCGTCTCAGATTCGGACCTGACGCTCACGGCTGCCCTCAGCGCCTACCGGAAACTCACCGCACCCTACGCTGAAGACACGGTGTCGGCTCAAAACTCTGATGCGCTTTACAAACGCCTTAAAGACGCGTCACTGCGCTACGAAAAAGCCAAAAAAGATCAGACGGACCTGCAGGCGCACTGCGATAAAACCACGGCTGAAGAAAACGGCAAAAAGACGCTTTTAACCGCAAAATCACAGATGGCTGCGAGAGCTTCATCCGAACTCAAAACCCACACAGAAGAACTCGCCCGGATTCAGTCCCGGCGCCGAGAGCTTTTCGGCGCGCAAAATCCCGACACCGCGGAAAAAACGGCCGTCACGGCGCGCGATGCGGCACAAAAAGCGCTCGCCGCCGCAGAGACTGCCGCAAAAACAGCTGACGCCGAAGTGACCCGCACGCAGACGGAACTCAAGGCCTCTGTTGAGTTTCTTACCAAAGCTCAGAGTCTTCTCAGTCAGACAGAAGCGGCTTGGACAGCGCTTCTTGCTGAAAAAGGGTTTGAAAACGAAGCGGCCTGGGCTTCTCACCTCATGACCGACACAGCAGCGCAGGCGCTTGAAGTCAAGATTGCCGCTGCCGAACAGTCTGTCATCGAACTCACGGCGCTTTTGCGGGAGAAAACAGCAAAAACCCAGGAACTCAAAAACCAAACCATGTGGGATGACACAGAAGAGCGTGTGCGGCAGCAGGCTGCAGAGGCCGCCGCCCGCATCCGCGCCAACACCCTGCGCACCGGAGAACTCAGCCAGCAGCTCGCCGCGGACGATGAGCGGCGCAAAACCGCGGGGCAGATTGCCGAAGAGATACGGCGTCAGGAAGCTGTCTGCAAAACCTGGTCAACGCTTAATGCGCTCATCGGGTCGCATGACGGCAAACGCTACCGCGAGTTTGTGCAGGGCATTACCTTTGAGCGGCTGATCGCCAACGCCAATCAGTCGCTGTCTGAACTCACCGACCGCTACCTCTTGGTACGAAACCAAGCTCAGCCTCTCACGCTTGACGTGATCGACAACTGGCAGGCGGGTACCGTGCGCTCGGCCAAAAACCTTTCGGGCGGCGAATCCTTCATTGTCAGTCTCGCACTCGCGCTCGGCCTTTCGCGTATGACCGGAAGCTCAATCCGGGTGGATTCGCTCTTTTTGGACGAGGGCTTCGGCACGCTTGACGAAGACGCCCTCAACACGGCACTCGGGATGCTCTCGGGGCTTCGCAGTCAGGGAAAACTGATCGGCGTGATCTCTCACATCAGTCAGATCCGCGAGCGTATTCCGGTACGTATTGAAGTACGCCGCAAGGCGGGCGGCGTCAGTGAGCTCGCCGGTCCCGGCATCCGGCAGAAAGCGGCGGAAAAGACTGTTAAGAAGGAACAGGTAAGATGAAGAATTTATGAATAAATTATTCATATCCGTTCATCGCTGATGCTAAACAACCCGTGCTTGAAAGCGCGGGGTTTCCTGACACGGTGCAGGCTTTCCCGTAACAGCCAAGGTTTTTGAGGCC
>PPYF01544910.1_pt1 | contig 22369 bp, 18 predicted proteins | sample 1559871 | NCBI WGS metagenome assembly PPYF01 (sample SAMN08240021, study PRJNA423297) | Human gut metagenome, whole genome shotgun sequencing project.
CTGCTTCCCGGCCGCACGCCGTGTGACGGACCGTTTCCACGTGCAGAAGCTGGCTTATGAAGCGGTTCAGGAGATGAGGGTGAAGGCACGCTGGGCAGCCTTGGATGAGGAATCCATACAGATGGCATATGCCAGGGCATGCGGAAAGATAAATCGTGCTCCGGTATTTGAGAACGGGGATTCAAGGAAACAGCTGCTGGCCAGAAGCATCTGTCTTCTCTACAAAAAAGAGTCCTTATGGACCGAATCACAGCGCGTGCGTGCCGGTATTCTCTTCAGAGAGTATCCTGATATAAAGAAAGCATACTATCTTTCCATGAGACTGGGATTAATTTACCATCAATGCAGACATAAGGACGTGGCATTGACAAGACTTGCCAGGTGGTATGACGAAGTAGACAAATCCGGTTTCCTTGCCTTTGGAAGAGTCGCAAGATCCATACAGACACATTATCCGGAAATCATAAACTTTTTTGAAAAGCGTTCCAAAAACGCTGCATCTGAATCTTTCAATGCTAAAATAAAGAACTTTCACGCGCAGTTCAGGGGAGTTAAAGACAAGGCTTTCTTTTTGTTCAGACTGACTAAAATTTATGCATAGACAATGAATCCCTCAGGGTTTTACGTTGACCCGTTTTGACCCATAGAAACGCTATATTCTGCTTCCGTCCGGAAACGAAAAAAGCCCTGATTCTGTTGTGAATCAGAGCTTTTCCTAATTTTGCTTTGTAAGCTTGCGGTGCGTACGGGACTCGAACCCGTGACCCCATGCGTGACAGGCATGTATTCTAACCAGCTGAACTAACGCACCTCTTTGTTTTACGTTTGCAAAAGTAGCACTTTTTTTGATAACAGCAAAATTTCAAAACAAAAAAATCAGCCTAATTTTCTATAATATACAATCAGATTCTCATATTTTCCCCTATGATACCCCCACTGAGGTAGTACCGCCAGCTTGGTAAATTTGACAGACTCAAATAACGAACGCGACAATTGGTTAGATTCATAAATTTTTGCATAAAGAATTCTAAGATACAATTTTTCGTACGCATACTCACACAATAAAGATAATGCGGCTTTCCCCAATCCTCTCCCCTGACTTGATTTAGCTATAACGATACCCACTTCTGCCCTACGATCGAGCGGCGATATTCCTGTTAAATCCAGAAGGCCACAGGGAGAAGAGGATTCCTTCTCCATTATAACCAACCTTAATTCCCCCGTTTGGAAAATATCCTGTGATTGCGACGCAACATAGTTAGCTATCTGAAAACGAGATATAGGCGAATTTGCCACACCAGCATCCCATATTTCTGGTTCATTCTCAATCTTATAAATAAAATCGACATCTTCCGGCTCTAAAGCACGTAAAAATATTTTATCACTAAAAATTGCCATATCCAATCTCCTTACCAATTATGGAGTTTATGGAGTATATATTTTTGCTCCAGTAACCAAAATGCCAGACTCGGGATGATAAAACCCTATACACTTTCGTTCATCTGATTTTCTAAAAACATCCAGAATATATTCACGACTAAAATTTCCCGTATCATAAACAACATGCGTATATGAAGTAAAGTTAGCCTCCTGAGGCAAAATTCTTTCTGGCATTACGCTTTCATCTCCTGCTAAATAATTAACGTCTAAACTCCAATCAGCAACAAGAGATTTCACTTTTTCCCAATGTCTACCAACATAAAGCATCCGACCGTCAGATGTTTTCTGAACAGGCAATAAAAACTGTTTTAATAATCGTAACTGTTGCCGCAAAAGAGCAAACAATGCACTCATCAAGATTGCGACCTTGATGGGAACAGCAATACCGACCCAATAGCCATGATAATGCTTCTTAAAGAAAACAAGCATTGCATTATAAAAAACATGCACATATTTAAAAGTATTCTTTTTTGTACTCTCACCTTTATAATGCAATATAGGAGTTGGAACATAATAATTCCGATATCCATGCTGTAGGAAACGATACGACAAATCGATATCTTCACCATACATAAAAAAGCTCTCATCAAAGTCTCCTACCTCTCGCAAAACTTGCTGCTTCGTCAACAAAAATGCTCCTGAAACAATATCTATCTCAGCAAAACTTTCCCGATCCAGATATCGCATATAATACTTACCAAAAATACGGCTATTGGGAAACAAGGACGTTAATCCAGACATTTTACAAAATGACACCCACGGAGTAGGCATACCTCTACGAGACTCATACGCAAACCGCCCATTGTCATGCAACATCATTACACCCACCCCTCCCATTTGCGGACAATTTTCAACACAAGCAAAACAATCCTTCAATGTTTTTTCTGTAAGGACTGTATCCGGATTCAAAAACAATATATATTCACCACAAGCTCGTTTCAATGCAAGATTATTCGCTTTGCCAAAACCTAAATTTCTTTGACTAGCAATAATATGCAACCATGTACATTTTGATTTTGGAAATCGCTTATGCAAATATGCCACACTCCCATCACGAGAAGCATTATCTACCACAAAAACCTCAAAGTCAAAATCACGTGCCGCCGCTTGCAAGGAAAGGAGACACTGCTCCAAATAATATTTTACATTATAATTAACTATAATTACAGAAAGTTTTACCATACTTAACCATCAAATATTCCACAACTCCCTTCTCTTATTTCTGCTGCAAAAGAATCACATATTCTTTTCCAGTTATTCAGCTAATGATCCCGTATGAAGACTCTCAAATTGTGATTGCGACGGCCAGCTGAACACAAAGGAAATCAGTACAATCAAGATGCAATACTGGGGAGCATTTATTCCACTAATCGCATAATAAAGGAATACATTACTCCACAAAGCCAATGCTAAAACAATCAATCTACCATATGACCATCTAATGTATATCCGGATACCTTTTCCGTCGCCTAATTGCATCTTATTCCTTATTCGCTTAAAATTAAAAAGTTTTAACGAAAAAAACATGCTACAAAACGTAATACATATAGAATACATATTCACGTAATATGCCATTTTAGGCGAAGAGGTCCAATAATTCATTGCGATAATACCATACTCGCTCAAAATAGCGTAAATGACTGCAACCAGCAATATCAAACAATATATTGTCTGTAATAGTCTAAATGAGCATTTCATACACTGTATACTTATTATATATTTATTGTTTCAATTCCACACGATCCATCAAAGAGCGCCCTAATGTCAGTTCATCCGTATACTCCAATTCATCGCCAACGCTTACACCCCTAGCTAATACAGAGATTTTAACTCCAGCTCCAGCCAGCTTACGAGAGATGTAAAAGTTTGTTGTGTCCCCTTCCATGGTAGGGTTCAATGCTAAAATTACCTCTTGAACATTATCTCCATGAACAACACGCTCTACCAAAGAATCTAACTCCAAATCATTCGGCCCGACACCGTCCATGGGGGAAATAACTCCCCCCAGCACATGGTACACCCCCTTATATTGCCCTGTACCTTCAATGGCCATCACTCCTCGAATATTCTCTACTACACAAATTTGGCTGGCATCTCTCGCCGGATTCGAACAGATACCACAAATTTCTGTATCTGACACATTATGACATATAGAACAATATTTCACTTCGTCCTTCAACCGCGTAATACTATCCGCAAAAGCATGTACATTTTTTACATCCTGCTTCAACATATGGAGAACGAGACGTAAAGCGGTGCGCCCTCCCACTCCTGGAAGTTTAGAAAATTCCTTTACGGCATTTTCCAAAAGTTCGGATGGATATTGATTTATAACCACTTCCCTATAATTTATAAATTATAATTACCTCACTATATCTATATGATAAAAGAGTACTTAAACCAGTATTACCTCTTATCTATAAAAGAGTATTGGCTTAAAATTCTGATACCATTATTCTTCCCATACGCTTACACATCAAACACATAAAAATCCCCACCTAGCCATTCCGTATGAGGAAGTTCTTCCTGCAATGGATAAAACCGTATTTGTCCAGAATCCAGTACTTCCACGACTTGATTCTTCAAAATCTGTCCTTCCTTTAAGTGTAAACGGGAAACTGCAAAACGCTTCATATAGGTTCATCATAGCCAACTTCACGATGGCAATCTCAAAATTCTACTATCATTTGCCTTACTTTCATTTTCTTGAATATCCTTCTCATCCCACGAATCCTCTTTCTCTTCATCAAGACTATCAACATTAACTATACGTCCCTGTTTAACGGAATCCGTCTTTAAAGAATCCATCACCACAGATTCCTTTTTCTTTCGGAATCTCACCAAGACAGGCTCGCTAATTGCCAGTAAACGTGGTTGTTCGGTCCATTCTGACAACTGATAAATAAAACCATAAAGCATCTTAACGTTTTTCTTCCTTATGTTCAAATAAATCTCCTGCTTACCCGTACTATATAAACTTTGCATGACTGTCGCTATGGAATCGTTCTCATAAACTGCAGCCAACAATGCTATTGCACTTTTTTGACCATCTTTATAATACCAATGCGTATCAAATTGCCACATAATCCGATCACCATCGGCTACAAGGCTATCCGTAATAAGTTCAAACTCCAACCGATTCTCCCAATTGGATGACAAAAGGTAAAAATTCCTCCCGTTCCAAATATTCATAGTATCTCCCACCGCCGTCATATTCACATAAGGATTATGTGGCATCTTATTCATAGAAACGGCGAGAGCATATCTCTCGTCAATTCGCTTGTATATCTTAAACAACTCCTCTGAATTTCTCGTATACCACTCCATAGAATGGTTAAAATCAGATTCATTTATATTATATTTTTTATAAACTGAATTAATATATAGCTGTGTTTTAAAATTAACACTATCCCCACTTCCTTTTGCAAGAGCCTGAGCTAAATGATAATCAAACAAAAGATTCTCCATTTCTTCGGGTTTCAAAACACCTTTCTCCACCCTAGCTCCGCAAGCTACAATTAAAGTGAGAAGAACTATAATAAACAAGACCTTTTTGAATACACAGAGCATAACTTACTTAATTAAATCCTTCACATCCCACGATTCTTTCCTATACAAAAAGATATCAACATAATTTCTGAATTTTAGTCAAATGACGATAGTAAAAAATGACTAGAGCCACAGCTCCGCATGAAATGGCCGCATCTGCGAAATTGAATATCGCTCCAAAAAAGACCTTGCCTCCTAGCCATGGAACTGAATCAGGCCAAGTAAACAGAGGAAAATAAAACATATCAACCACCTTTCCTGAAAGAAAATCGCCATATCCTTTTCCAAATTCGACTAACTGTGCAGGTGCTCCTCCCCAACTGACAGGTTGACTCTCCTCAAATATCAAGCCATAAAGGCAATTGTCTACAATATTACCCAAAGCCCCCGCAAAAATTAATGAAAAACAAAAGATAAACCCCAATGGATATTTACGTAAAACCAAGTTTACCAACCAATAAGCAAATAACAAGATAGCTGCGATGCGAAATAAACTTAAAAAAGATGTCCCGATAAAATCCATGCCAAAGGCCATCCCTCTGTTTTCTACAAAACAAATTTTAAACCAACTTGTTATATCAATTGTTTCATATAAAGACATATTTGTCTTGACCAAATACTTTATTATTTGGTCTGTGACTAAAACAAGAACAATCGTTGAGGCTGCTAATATAGCACGTTTTCTTACAGGATTCATTTTCATTATAAAGAACACTTCTGATTTATTTTTTCATACCGAACAACACAATCACACAAAACTCCCTCTGTACTTAAACATTTATCATACCAGTATTCCCTTTAATGCCAATAAACAGATCTGATAGGGCAACGATTAATTCCATAAACTTCATATGAACCATCTTTCAAGATTCTAATTAATAGCATGCGATTCCTTATTTCCCACGCATTAAACAAACAACCAAGATACTGACTATTATAATCTGCTTTTGAACAGACAAGCCTATAACATGCCAATATATTGGTCATATTCAGTGAAGGAACTCCAATAAACGCGCGAACATATAAGAGCAAAGATAATATATAACTTTATCTTCGCTCTTATATATGCACTACTTATTACTTTTGCGCTAATTTTGCCTCGATACTTAAGGTTGCATGAGGAACAGCGCGCAAGCGTTCTTTGGGAATTAACTTACCAGTAACGCGACATATACCATAAGTCTTGTTCTCAATGCGTACTAAAGCCGCCTGAAGTCCTTGAATAAATTTTTGTTGGCGGGCAGCCATCGTTGTAAGTTCTTCCTTTGTCTGGGTCATTGATCCTTCTTCCAACACTTTATATGTAGGCATCGTATCATCCACCCCATTACCACTTCGATTGGTTAACGCATCCATAATCTGCTCATAGTCACGTCGTGCCAATTCCATCTTTTCCAGAATCAACTCTTTGAATTCAGCCAACTCTTCATCTGAATAACGTGTTTTCTCTGACATAGAATCTAGATATTGATTAAACAATTATTTCTGGGAACATTCAATCTTAACACCGACCTTAAATTCTTCAAAATCCAAGAAATCCGTAAAAGTCCCATCTTTTTCAAAATTAAAAGTATCAGCCAAGACCTGTCCCATTATATAGTCTCTATACTCTGCTACAGCTGATTCCAACTGATTATTACATTCCATTGTTATCCGAATACGGTCAACGATTTCAAACCCACTGTCTTTACGAAGAGTCTGTATTCGCTTCACAATCTCTCGTGCCAATCCTTCCTTACGAAGATCATCTGTCACTTCCAGGTCAAGAGCTACGGTCAGCCCCCCTTCTTTTGCAACAGTCCATCCGGGAATATCCTCACTCTGAATCTCTACATCCTCCCTCTCTATCATCACTTCGCTTCCTTCCACGGTCAGATACAAATGCCCTTCCTCGTCCAAACGATTGATTTCCTCCTGGCGCAATTCAGCAACTGCTGCAGCAACGGCTTTCATCTGCTTTCCGAATTTTTTACCCATTACCCGGAAGTTGCATTTCACCGTCTTTTCCAACATAGTACTTTCAACAAACTCCAAATTTTTCACATTCACCTCATCCAGAACCAACTGCTTTACTGCATCAATACTTGCTTTTAACTTCTGATCCGTCACAGGTATACAAATTCGAGACAAAGGCTGACGCACAATAATATGTTCTTTCTTTCTGAGCGAAAGAATCATGGATGTGATTTTTTGTGCGGTTTCCATCTGAATTTCCAACTGCTTATTTATCTTTGTCTCATCCACCTGGGGATAATGAGCCAAGTGAACACTACAACCTTCAGCACCATTCGTTAAGTCAAGGAACAATCGGTCTGCATAAAATGGCGCAATAGGGGCCATTAATTTTGCGACGTTAAGTAAGCATGTATACAATGTTTGATACGCACTTAACTTATCCTGATTCATTTCACCGGCCCAAAAACGCTTACGGTTTAATCTAACATACCAATTGCTCAGATTATCAATAACAAAGGCACTAATCATACGTCCCGCACGTGTCGGTTCATATTCCTCAAATGCAGAGGATACTTCCTTTGTCAAGGTATTGAGTTCAGACAAAATCCACTTATCTATGTCAGGGCGTTCTGCAAATGGCACTTGCTCTATAGAAGAATCAAAGTTATCCACATTTGCATACATAGCAAAGAAAGAATAAGTCTGAAATAACTTTCCAAAAAACGTCCGCGCTACTTCTTTCACTCCCTCCTCATCAAACTTCAAATTATCCCACGGAGCAGAATTTGTAATCATATACCAACGCAAAGGATCTGATCCATACTTTTGAATAGCTCCAAAAGGATCTACAGCATTTCCTAGGCGTTTGGACATTTTGTTTCCATTCTTATCCAGCACCAGGCCATTACTGATTACGGCCTTATATGCCACACTGTCAAACACCATAGTCGCTATTGCGTGCAACGTAAAGAACCATCCGCGCGTTTGGTCCACCCCTTCTGCTATGAAATCAGCTGGATATACCACACGACCATCCAATGCGTCCTTATTTTCAAAAGGATAGTGAATCTGTGCATAAGGCATAGCACCACTATCAAACCAAACGTCAATAAGGTCTGTCTCACGCTGCATCGGTTGTCCTGATTCTGACACCAATACAATTTCATCCACGAATGGACGATGCAAATCTATTTTATGGTAATTCTCTTCACTATAATCTCCAGGAACAAATCCTTTTTTCTTCAACGGATTTTCCTTCATATAACCCGCCTCTACGCTTCGCTCAATGGCATCGTAGAGTTCCTCTATCGAACCGATGCAAACTTCCTCTCGCGTGTCAGCGTTTCTCCATATTGGTAAAGGTGTCCCCCAATAACGCGAACGTGACAAGTTCCAATCGTTCAAGTTTTCCAGCCACTTTCCAAAACGTCCGGTTCCTGTAGACTCGGGTTTCCAGTTGATGGTTTTATTCAATTCCATCATTCGTTCCTTTACGGCAGTAGAACGAATGAACCAACTGTCCAGGGGATAATATAGCACAGGTTTGTCCGTACGCCAACAATGCGGATAGTTATGCACATGCTTTTCTATTTTGAAAGCAGATCCGCACTGTTTCATTTCCATGCAAAGTACAATATTCAGATCTTCAGCCTTCGTGGCTGCAACTTCATCATAGACTCCATTCTTATTAAATTCCGGAGCATATGCATTTTTTACGAAATCACCTTCATGACCTTTATATGCATCAACGTTGACACACTTGTCAACAAAGGCTTCGGAACACTCATTCAAAAAATAATACTTCCCTGATAAATCAACCATAGGCCGCGTCTCGCCCTTTTGATTTACCATGAATAACGATGGAATACCTGCATCCCGTGCCACTTTAGCGTCATCTGCACCAAATGTAGGAGCAATATGCACAATTCCCGTTCCGTCATCTGTCGTTACATAATCACCCGGAATAACACGGAAAGCCCTTTCTGACAGTTCCACAAATTTGTCATAACCACACTGGAAACACTTTTCAGGATGTTCCGCTGCGTAATCACGAACAAAGGCTGCTGCATTGTCGTCTATTTTTTCCAATGGTTTTACCCACGGCATCAACTGCTCATATCTTTTTCCAACCAAATCTGCACCTTTATATTCCGCCACAATCTGATATGGAATAATTTTATCTCCAATTTTATAATTGCAAAGTTCACAATCAGCTCCTTCCGGCTTCAGATACGCGTTCACACGCGATTTTGCCACAATCAATGACACCTTTTCCGCTGTATAAGGATTATATGTACGCACACACACATAATCAATATTCGGGCCCACGCACAACGCCGTGTTAGAAGGTAAGGTCCACGGCGTAGTTGTCCAAGCAATAAAATAAGGAGTACCCCATTCTGCCATTACCGCATCTGGATTCAATATACGGAACTGTGCAGTTACAGTGGTATCTTTTACATCACGATAACAGCCAGGCTGATTCAATTCGTGTGAACTTAATCCTGTTCCTGCTGCAGGTGAATAGGGCTGAATAGTATACCCCTTATACAGCAGGCCCTTCTTGTAAAGTTGCTGCAAAAGCCACCACAATGTTTCTATATAAGAATTTTCATATGTCACATAAGGATGCTCCATATCTACCCAATATCCCATCAAGTGGCTCAAATCGGTCCACTCCTGAGTGAACATCATTACATTTTTCCGACATCTCGCATTATACTCCTCTATGCTAATACTCTTTCCGATATCTTCCTTTGTAATGCCAAGTTCCTTTTCAACTCCCAACTCGACGGGCAAGCCATGGGTGTCCCAACCGGCCTTACGCTTCACTTGGAACCCCTGCATTGTCTTATATCGGCAAAATACATCTTTAATGGTACGGGCCATTACATGATGTATTCCCGGATGTCCATTGGCCGAAGGAGGACCTTCAAAAAACACAAAGGAAGGACATCCCTCCCGTTCTGACATACTTCTATGAAACAAGTCTGCCTTGTCCCAATCACTCAGAACCTCTTTATTGACCTCAAAGAGATTCATTCCAGTGCGCTCTGTATATTTCATTTTTCTGATATTATATGCGATTTGTCTGGAAGAAGGAAACAACCCCTCCATACCGTTATATTTTAGTTCGCAAAGATAATAAAAACAAAGAAGAATAAGGATTTATATTTACTTTTTTATAAGAACTTGCTGTTGAAATGTGAGTTCGGTATAATTATTTATCCCCGACAGGTCATTGTATGCTATTGCCGCATCACGGTTTCACAGTCCTACTGACAGAAAATCCTAAAGTACTGATAGAAAATTCTATCCTTACTTTAGTTTTTACGAAAGTAAGGACTGTTTTTGCGGTGAAAAAGTTATGGTAGTGCGTTTAATCTCTTGTTGTAGTTATACCGAGCTCACGTCGTTGAAAGAAATCAAACACAGTGCTATTCATCATCGTTCCGTTCTTGTACCGTACCATATTCAAAGAGGTCCCCGGCTACATTTCAACCACTAATAATTTATAATGATAGGTACAAAATCGTTGACCTACGCAGCTTTTGAATGGGGATAGATATGATTCACATACCTTCCCCTTTGGTCAATTAAAGAAATTCCATGATATGCCTAAACGAAACACCATTTGATTCATCGGATAGTGAGGCAATACAAACGGATTACCGACTCCCGACTTAAAGTTGACATGTGAGGCCATAACATAAAAACGCGTATGCTTCAAATGAAAATTGGCATATACGTTAACTGTTGGATAGTTACCTATTTTCACCCGATTAGACTCATCCTGCACACAAAACTGTCCAATCATGGGCGAATAAGTCGGCGCATAATATCTCGTAAAATAACGCATATCTGCTCCTAATTCTGTATTTAAGACCTTCGCTATCCTGAAATTCAAATACAAATTAGTATATGCATTAAAAACGGGTAATGGCATCACATCTTGATTAGAAGTCAATTGGTAAGTCAACTGATTATCCCAATGAAATATCCCCCATTGAAAATTTTGTTCCAACCCCACTGAAAGCATTTGGAGATTCTTTCCATGCTGTTTAACACCAACCCCATACAACACACCATTCTCTTCCCCGTTCCTACTCTGATGTTCAGCAAAATATACATAATTTTGTATAGTTTCAAAATTTACCGATAGGCTCGTTTGCTTGTATTGTAATTTTCCTCCCACGCGGGCTCGGAATTCATTATCAAGTCCATTATCCCACCAAGCGTTTCTTCCATGATAATGACGATAATAAAACGTCGGTTCCTGATTACATACACGACCTGAAAATAAGAATTTCAATGTATCTTTTTTTACGGGAATATTTAAGTCTGCATTCCCCTCCACATCAAACTCTCCCCACTTATCTCCAGAAGTACGAATTTCGCCCAATGCATCATAATGAAAATAGCGACCTTGCCGTTTCAACAACTGCGCGCCAACAGCCACATGGTGCTCCATATACGATTTCTGTGATAAGTCGAATTCAGGAAGTGTATATCTATTAAAATCATAGCGAGCAAACAAACGTACGCCCGATTTTGCCCATCTGCTGAATCCTTCCTGCATCTCCAATGCCACTGTATTTGCGACATGCAAATGCTTTGTATAATCATTAGCGGAATCACCTGGCAGATAATAATCTGCGAAATAGATGGAGTTCGCTGAATTCTGGGCTTTGTTGGAAAGAAAACGCCGATTATTATGGTCTATTCTTAATGTATGTATCACACCGCCTACAGGCACAAACTCCGATGACAATAATAGACTATCCTCTTCTGCAATAACAGATAAAGAGTCATTTCCCAAACTATCAGTAATATTCAAGGCCTTTTGCATCCATCCGCGCTCCAACTTACCCTTCTCCTGTCGGACCACTACCCCATCTGCATTTCGCAATCTAGTAAATCCCCAATTGTAACGGTGAGTCAAATAGAATGTATTCACATTCAACTTGTTCCAAGCCTTACTTAAACGCATAGGCATATCAGCCGGCGAATATTTAGTAGGGAACAACTCCGGACGGTTCACATAATCATCATTCTCAATGCCACCGTTCTCAGCTTGTTTGAGATGATTACCATAATATTGCGTATGCATTTCATATCGCTCCCCTAAATAGGAACCATAAAGAGTGCCGTTAAAATGAGCCGTATTCTGGCTGGGATAATATCCACGGCCATACAGATAGTCCAATTTGAATCCCATACCCAGTTTTTTCCCGGCATTTACTGCAAACAGCGCAGTAATTCTGTCCTCTCCATTCTGCTTGTTCCCACATTCGTGATAGGTCAGGTTCGTAATTGGGGATTTGGTGTTCGTATACAAAAGTTCCTCCGGCTGCTTTAAGAAAAAATCAAACGGCAATTCAAAGATAAAGGGCTTCTGATAATCCAACCCTCTACGCTCAGCAAACAATCTGCTTTCACGAGCCGATCCCAAATTACCTAAAAAATTATACGTTCCAGTTCTTCCATCAGTAAAAGCATCATTCTGAAAATGATGAATCAATGTGTCCGGTATGGCAGCAGTCCGATCTCCGAAGCGACTATCTATTTTCCAGCCATACATTCCAATTGGAATATCCACCTTCTTTACTGAGTCATCAGCCCAATGCGACCGCTGCTCCTCCTCTGTCATCAAACCTTGCGGGGTAATGATGTTTTGAGCCAAAACGTGCATTTTCCCCAAAAAGGAAACAGCACAAACATATATTAATATATAAGATTTCTTCATAAGTGATTACAAAAGTACAAAGTTTTTTGCAGATAGGAAGACTTACACAAGAAATGACATTATATTTCATTATCAGCTCCACATTCCGAACAGCGCCCACTATGGGATATCGGTGCACCGCATTCCCCACAACAAAAATGCGGAACCCCATGTTTAAAATGACGATAAAAAGCAAAAACCCAATACACCAAAAGCAATGGATAACCAATGTATGCATGTACCGAAAGAGTAAAAAACAAATATAGAATCATGCAAACGCCAATCAATCCGGCTAAATAAGATATCTTCCCCGAAAAGTCTGGTAGATGCCATATATCATCAACAACCGCAAGTCCGACCAACAACATCAACCACAAGGACACTACAAACAAGGACAATATTAGAGGAAGACCATTCTGAAAAGGATTAAGCGTCGGATTAAAATAGAACTCCTCCCATGTTTCCGGCGCAAACTTTTGTAAAGAACCATACAAAACAGCTCCAAAGGAAACTGTCAGACATAGCAAAGTCGGATAAAAGCTCCGAATATCATTAAAATGCACAAAATACATTGTTTTTTTTCGAACTACTTGTACAACGTAAAGTATAGTAGCAATAACGACGAAAAACAACACAAAAAAGAAGTTGCGGCTACTGAAATAATGAATAAACTTCGCTATCGGGGAATCTGGTATTCCATACTTTAATAATGTAGCTTCCTCAATCCATCCTTGACACTGCTGGTCACGTGCAACCTTTATCATGAAAGATGAAACAGAATCCTGTTCATGCCTTCTGATGTCCAACACACCTATCACATCACCAGCGGATATGCGCTGTAATGGGCAGTCACACACAGTTGCACTTGTATGTTCACAATCTACTTCCTGGGTTATCTTCATTGAATCTGTCGCATAAAAGAAACTACCTTTCCAATAATGATGCGAGGCAAAAAAAGCGACTGAATCGACTTTATCCTCAGCAAGGTCATTCCACTGATCCGACACATCTGAATGCGAATAATAGCAAGACAGAAAAAATAGATTGACGAACAAAAAACAAACAATAATATTCTTAAGGCGCATATATTTTCATCTGACAACGGACACAATCAAATTCCAGCGTAAAAACACGGCCATCCGCCATTCTTAACCGCCATGGCTCATTATAGTCTTTTTTATCCTGAAAACAGCCATGAAGTCGTTTGGAACATTTGCCTAACGCAAATCTCAGACAATGACGGCAAACCATAATGACTGCTTTATCGGGCTGGCACAATTCAAAAGCAGGATCTATCTGCATAGCGCCCTGCTGCTCATATAAATCCCGAGACAGAGCATTCGCGACATTACCTAAATAGGTTATATGGTCACTCACCTTATCACCATTCATTTTGGGCAATTTACGTACTTCCTGTTTATACTCCGCAGTTTTTTTCTCCATCAAAGCATCAACAGCTTTTCGTCGCCATTTCGTCAAGACCGAAGATGGAATAAACCTTTCCTCATTAAGTTCAACAGTTACGGCTGCAACCTTGAAAGGAGTATCTCCTAATTTTGACAGGATTTGAATCATATTATCCCGCTGCGGTGATTGTGCCACTATTTTCTGCATCGGAAAGTTCAGCAGGACTTCCACTCCTGTTTCATCACAAAGCCATAACGAATAACCTTCTTCCGTTTCAGCAAACACGATTTGTAACAAGAGACGCCGAACCGCAGTCGGTCGCGACAACATTTTTTCATAATAAGCATCCTGATTTCTGTAAAGCAAAGTCCTTAGGGACAGGACTGGCATACTCGCTGGATAAATATCCATTCCGTCTACCTTATTCACACGAAATCCTTGTAATTTCCCATCCGGCCCAATGAAGCAAAGTCCATCTCCTGCATGCAAACGCAATGAAGCATCATCCTCACGTACATACCGAACAGAGAAACTGCGGTTGCCCACGCGGCTCACCTCTCCAATAAACTCACCTTTGGCTTTAGGGGTTTCAAACGAGCACAAATCCGGAGTGCGACCATGCAGAAAGTAATCAGTGAATCCTCTGTTAAAACTTTTTTCCAGCTGCGGAGTAAAATTCAAATCCGTCTGTCCAAATGAACTGCGAACATAATCATTCGGCCGTCTCGACAAGATTTCGTCTAATTTCTGCCGATAATAGGCCGTCACATTCTTGACATAAGCAACGTCCTTCAATCGTCCTTCTATTTTAAAAGAAGATACACCGGCGTCAAGCATCTCTTCCAAAAATGCACTCCGGTTCATATCTTTCAACGAAAGCAGATGTTTATCCTTGGCCAATACGCGCCCTTTCGAATCCAACAAGTCAAAAGGCAAACGACAAAATTGGGCACACTGTCCTCGATTAGCAGAACGCCCAAAACAATATTGAGATGCATAACATTGGCCACTATAGCTCACGCACAATGCCCCGTGAACAAACGCTTCCAAAGGTACATGAACAGCATCGTAAATAGCCGCAATCTCTCTCACCCCCAATTCGCGCGCTAACACAATCTGTGAAAACCCCATATTCTCCAACCAACGTACTTTCTCTACCGTACGATTATCTGTCTGAGTAGATGCATGCAGGGCTATCGGTGGCAAATTCAGCCTCAACAAAGCCATATCCTGCACAATCAGCGCATCCACACCATGTTCATACAAAAGCCACACCATGCGTTCTGCCGCCTCGAGCTCCGCATCATACAAAATGGTATTTAGTGTAACATAAACCTTGGCCCCATACATATGGGCGAATGCACATAAAGCCGCAATATCCTCCACAGAATTACTTGCGGCAGCACGTGCGCCAAACAACGGGCCACCAATGTAAACAGCATCAGCACCATGAAGGATAGCCTCTTTTCCACATTCCAAATCGCGCGCCGGCGCCAAAAGTTCGATTTTTCGTCTCATATAGGTACAAAGGTACAAAAGAAACTTTATGCAATAGATATCACCACATAAAATAATACACGACCGGCATCTTAAGTCCTCAATTCCGGCATCACATCTCTCATCAAAGAATCAACATCCACAGATAATCAGCATAAAAACAATGAACAGACAACAAGAACTACAAACAAACATAATTCAAGAGCTATCATTTTATAAAGTTATTCCTAACTTTGCAATAAAATAACAAAAAAAGGAATATGGCTGGATATTTAGTAGAAGACCCGAGAAAGGTCACCACCCATCGACTGATGGAAATGAAAGAGCAAGGCAAAAAAATCGCAATGCTAACATCTTACGATTATACCACCGCAAAAATAGTCGACGGTGCCGGCATTGACATTATTTTAGTCGGAGACAGTGCATCCAACGTCATGGCCGGTAACACAACTACACTCCCTATTACATTGGAACAAATGATTTATCATGCACGCTCGGTTGTCAGAGGCGTAAAGCGTGCTCTCGTTGTCTGTGACATGCCTTTTGGAACCTACCAAGTTAACCCAACTGACGGTGTCAAAAATGCCATCCGAATCATGCAGGAAACCGGCTGCGACGCACTCAAACTGGAAGGCGGAACAGAAATTATTGATACTGTACGCAAAATTCTCGAAGCGGGAATTCCTGTAATGGGACATCTTGGACTCACTCCTCAAAGCATCAACAAATTCGGAACCTACGCGGTAAGAGCAAAAGAAGAAGCTGAAGCACAGAAGCTTATTTCCGACGCACACGCATTAGCCGAGGTTGGATGTTTTGCCATTGTCTTGGAAAAGATTCCTGCCAGTCTCACCGAACAGGTCGTAAATGCCATCAACATCCCCGTCATCGGCATCGGTGCCGGCAGCGCAGACGGACAAGTCTTGGTTATTGATGATATGCTGGGTAAAAATAAAGACTTTTCTCCAAAATTTCTTCGGAGATATGCTGACCTGCATTCCATTATGACAGACGCAATCGGACACTACGTAACCGATGTCAAAAGTGGTGATTTCCCTAATCAGACAGAAAGGTATTAGCCTATCAAAAAAAGGAGTGTGTTATAGAACCATCATAACCATATTCTCCAGAGAGATCATTACAACCTCACACCGCCTTAGATTTACAACAATATAAGATACTGATACAAAATGGGATATAGTAAAATCTCTTTTGTATCAGTTTTTGTTTTCTAATCATTATAGCGAAGAACATGCCACAATCTCGCTAACTGAAAAGGAATGGGTATCGCTGCCTCAGATAAAAATACTCATAAAGCTGATGATGTGAAGTCCGTGCCCACTCCACTGTATCGCATATACCTAAGCCTTTCACCGCATATTCACAATCTCCATCATCATACCAATCTCCATCCGTCACGACAAGCATCTTCCATTTTCCTCGACAGATTAACTTCATCTTTGTAGAAATCATCTTTCTATTAAATATTTCTATAAAAATTACCTCGACAAATCGTAATATCGTATATCTTTGTGACAGGATTTTGTAAAAGATAAGAAGATACGAGATTCGACACATTTTTTTCGAACTCCAGACAACAGCATATCTTAAGGCCAACACATTTTATGCGTTGATTCTACAAATACTTATACGAATCCAGAAACATCTAAATGAAATGAAATACTATGAAAAAATTTCTTAATTTAACAATGCTCTTTTGGGGGACGATTTCAACTTTGTCAATAGCACAGATACGTCCAACATCAATAAAGTGTGAAGTGGAACCTTTATATGGATACCGCTCAGATGGCTCGCCGGGGCGCATTATATCAGTAACTCTTAAAGGAAGCCATCTGGCAGGGAAACTGCAAATAGATGTCACCTCAAAAGGAATCAACGAAAAGAATTTGTATACAATCAAAACCACAGACTCCGCTAAGGTGGAAGTCCTATTGCCTCCGGAAATATCCACCCGCGACACTTCATCAATCAAACTGACCATCCATTGTGATAATAATAAACACGAAGAACAACTTGTCGTAAATCCAATGCGACACTGGACCGTCTATTTGTACAACCATGCACACGTAGATATTGGTTACACCAATACTCATAAAAACGTTGAAAAATTACATAAGAATAATGTATTAGAAGGCATAAAACTCGGTAAAGAAACCATAGGACACACCGACGGAGCACGTTTTGTATGGAATCCAGAAGTCACTTGGCCTGTTGAACGTCTGTGGTATAGCCAACCGGATGTACGAAACGAAATAATTGCAGCCATAAAAGATGGACGACTTGCACTAGATGCCAGCTATCTAAATCTGAACACTAGTATTTGTTTGGACGAAGAGTTATTCCATGTTTTCAAGTTTTCCAGAGAAATGCAAAAACTCAGCGGACAACCTATGGATGTTTTTCAACAGTTTGACATTCCGGGTATAACTTGGGGACTGATTCCTGTAATGGCGCAGGAGGGAATCAAGTATATTATATCCTGGCCCAATTCCGACCGTGCCGGCAATGCACATGCTGATATTGATGGCAAACCTTTCTGGTGGGTTGGACCTGACGGAGAATCAAAAGTACTATTCTTACAGCCAGGACAATATGCCAATAGCGGAAGTATGGATAAAGGGGGAAAGACTGGTCGTCCCTGGTTCGGACAGCGTAACCAGGCCAAAGTACCTCTTCGCATACAAACAGGAAACGCAAACGTCAACTTTACAAATAAACTGATAGCGCTGGAGAAGAGTAATTATCCATACGATTTCACCGTTCTCTCCTGGTCATTATGGGATAACAATCCACTAGATGCAGATGTTCCCTATGCAGTACAGGCTTGGAACACAAAATATGCTTATCCCAAAATCCGGATATGTAGCGGACATGAAATCATGTCTATGATTGAAGAAAAATATGGAAAGGATTTACCTGTAATAAAAGGTGATTATACGGAATACTGGACGGATGGATTGGGTACTGCTGCCCGATTAACAGCCATGAACAGAAATGCCAAAGAACGCGTTGCACAAGCAGAAACCGTCTGGAGTATGTTGGCAAACGGAAAAGCAGCACCAAGAAATGATTTTGATGAAGCATGGAGATACATCTTATTAGGTTCCGAACATACATGGTGCTTTGAAAATCCTTCAGAACCCTTCTTTCAAGATGCAATCTGGAAGGTAAAGCAATCGTATTTTAAAGAAGCAGAAGATCGCTCCATACAACTTCTTGAAGAATCTTTGGCTCCAGCAACTGACAAGTCCAACGGTGCATTAGGTCCTAAAGACGGACCTGCAAATGGTGGAATAGCCGTATTCAATACACACACATGGAATCATAAGGGACTAATAACTCTAAGTCCATCAGAGAGCCGGAAGGGCGATATCGTTATAGACGCAAAAGGGAATGCAGTTCCTTCACAACGATTGTCAACAGGAGAACTCATATTCCTGACCAATGAAATTCCTGCTCTAAGTTCCTCACATTATCGGGTAATTCAAGGAAAAAGCTCAACAAAAGTTGCTTGTAGAATTCATGGAACCACCATGGAAAATGAGTTCTTAAGTGTCAAAATAGATGAAAAATCAGGAAATATTATTTCTCTGCAAAAAAAGGGAGAGCCGTATAATTATATAGACACAGCAATTGATGGAGGAGCAAACTCCTTTTCATGGCTACCTGCCAACAAAAATTTACCCGAAGCCGACTCAGTTCAATCCATTTCTGTCATCGAAAATGGACCATTAGTCGTAGAGTTAAGGATAGACTCCAAGGCTAAAGGGTGTCAAAGTCTTTCACGCTCTGTTCGATTGATTGCAGGGCTACCTTGGCTTGAAATCACGAATGTTGTAGACAAACTACCATTAACAGAAAAAGATGGCATTCATTTTGGTTTCGGTTTCAATATTCCACAATCCACCACGCGAGTTGATATCCCCTGGGGAGTTATGGAGGTCGAAAAAGATCAATGGAAGCAAGGCAACCGAAACTGGCTGACTCTTCAGCGATGGCTTGACGTGTCAAATAGTACTCATGGAATTACATGGTGTTCATTGGACGCACCTTTATTCGAATATGGGAGTCGCTCTGCAAATATTGCACTCGGTTGGGGAGGAAAGGGTCCCTGGATAAAAGAACTCAAACCGAGTTCCACTATTTACTCATGGGTAATGAATAATCATTGGCACACCAATTTCCCGACATCCCAAGAAGGTCAAGTCACATTCCGATACCGCTTATACCCACACAATGCTTTCAACATAGTTGATGCAAACCGGTTTGGACTAGAACAAGTTCAACCGCTAGTTCATGTACCTGCAAATGTGGCTCCACAGTTGTCTCCCATCTTGTCCATAGACAACCCTATGGTATACGCCACAATCTTAAAGTCTACCGACTCTGACAACGAATTAATTGTACGTCTACGTTCTGTGTCTGACAAAAAAGAAAAAGTTACACTTTCTTATCCCGGCAAACAACCATATCAAGTCTATATATGTCGAATAGAAGAGAATCCGACTGAAGAACTAAACGGTCCTTTCTTCATGAAACCATATGGACAGGTTACGCTAAAAATTAAGTATGAAGGCAGCAAATACTCTCAAAACAAAGAATAAGTAAAAACACCGCGGCCCGCGGAAAAGCGAGCAAGCAGAAAAACAAAAGTACTGACAGGATTTCCTAGGGATATTCAGTAAATGTCCCTAAAAAGTAAGATGGGCACTATAAAATATTTTGTGTAAATGGAAATACGGGATTCAGAAAAGAGTCTCGTATTTTTTATTTTATACATTTGCAAGATGAAGAAGATTATGAAAGAAAAGAATCAAGTAGTGCCTGATGAGGTGTTAAGTAAGGAGTTTATTAGTCAGTTCAAGACAGAAGCCGATGTAAGCAAGTTCCTGAAGCAGTTGCATGCCCAGGTATTGGAAAAAATGCTTGAAGGTGAAATGGATGCTCATTTGGGGTATGAAAAGAATTCTGTGGCCGGTAATAATAGTGGTAATTCACGTAATGGCAACTATCCAAAGAAAATCCAGACCGAACATGGAGAAGCTGTCATTTCCATACCTCGTGACCGTAATGGCCAGTTTGAACCGATAGCAGTGCCCAAACATGAGAGTCGTGGACTTTCTATAGAGAAGCTTGTTATCTCCCTATATGCCAAAGGAATGAGTGTTTCTGATATAGAGGAAGAGATGCGTGAGATTTATGAAATAGAACTCTCTACATCGGCCATTTCCATCATTACCAACAAGGTAAACCAGGCTGCTCTGGAATGGCAGAACCGCCCTTTGGATCCTGTTTATCTCATTGTCTGGATGGACGGTATTGTCTTCAAGGTACGGGATAAATCTTTGTGTCGGACTGAAACAGAACGGCTTGAAAGAAGTTCTAGGTATGTGGGTTGGCAAATCAGAAAGTTCTTCTTTCTGGATGGGTGTACTGACTGATTTAAAGGCACGTGGAGTACAGGATATATTGATTACATGTACCGACAATCTGAATGGATTTACGGATACCATCCGTACCGTATTCCCCCAATCGTCCACTCAAATCTGTGTCGTACATCAGATTAGAAACTCCTGTAAATTTGTCGTTTATAAGGATAAGAAAGAGTTTACAGCGGATATGAAGAATATATATAATGCACCCAATAAAGAGGTTGCAGCGACAGAACTTGACAATCTGGAAAAGAAGTGGGGAGGTAAGTATCCTTATGCCATACTCTCTTGGAGAAATAATTGGGATGACCTGACCGTCTTCTTCCAGTTCCCGCTGGAAATCAGGAAGATAATATATACAACTAATCTCATTGAAAACCTGAACGGGAAAATCAGAAAGTACACCAAATCAAAACTTTCATTCCCGTCGGATGATGCCGTCAAAAAGACCGTCTATCTTTCACTTATGGAGATTGAGAAGAAATGGACAATGCCTATTTCAAACTGGGGCTTGATTATGAATCAATTTATGCTTATTTTTGAAAACAGAATTCAGATATAAGAAGAACTTACAACTGAATCCTGTTTCCGTTTACACAAAATTTTGGACATCCAACAATTCCTTCAACCAATATCTGGGTCTCAAAAATAGGATTCTGATATTCATCCAAAGTCTGACCAATCAACCTGAATTCTATCTCAAATTTATTCTTCTGGCTCCACTCTATCAACTTTGACTTAAAATTCACCTCTTTGCGAGATATTTTATCAATATTGATATATTGGCCTATGATACGTTCCTCCATGAATTTCTTACATGCTCTGTATCCACGGTCAAGATAAATGGCTCCGATCAATGCCTCAAAAGCATTACCGCTCATGTAGCTGTTATGTGAAGATTGCTTGGAAGAGTATTTGATAAGCTTGTCCAATCCGATATTTATAGCAATATTATTCAAGGTTTCTCTCTGTACAATTTTTGAACGTGTATTAGTAAGAAAGCCCTCTCTTTTTCCTTCGAACTTTTTATATACAATATCTGCCACTACAGCATCCAATATAGCATCTCCTAAAAACTCAAGCCTTTCGTTGTTAATCAACCTGCCTTGGGTTTTTACAGACGAGGATTTATGTAATAAAGCCTGCTTATATATTTCAATGTTACGAGGATAGAACCCTAATATTCTATAAAAACGAAAATAAGGCTCCTTTTCCTTACGGAAAAGAAGTCTTATTCTATCTGTAATATTTGCTAACACAGTTTATTCAGTGTATTTTTTAACGATTACACATGCATTGTGACCACCAAAACCAAATGTGTTGCTAAGTGCAGCACGTACTG
>PPYF01670825.1_pt1 | contig 22358 bp, 17 predicted proteins | sample 1559871 | NCBI WGS metagenome assembly PPYF01 (sample SAMN08240021, study PRJNA423297) | Human gut metagenome, whole genome shotgun sequencing project.
AGATGCTATGCGTTATATCAAAAATCATGGCTGGACACCGAGACAGGTTACCGACAGAATGACGGATGAAGATAATGAGTTGCTCATCGGCACATCAGAAGCACTCTGGATCATTTCTATTGGAGCTTATGAAGTGGAGCATGACATTCTGGAGGAGAGAGTACTGGAGCAGTTGTCGTATCATATCCCACGCTATGAGATGGGAAAATACAACGACATCACGCCGGAAGAGCGGGAGCTTCTGGAAAAGGATATCGCATTTATCCGATCAAAGGTGGAACTGTGGAAACTGAAAAATTATGAGGATTAAAGAGCAGTAATTATTGAAGAAATTAAAATGGAATTTTCGGGAGAACTGAGAAAGGAAGTAGAAAAGCGAAGCTGGCAAAACTGAATGAGATGTTTCTGGAGAAAGTTTAATCAGACATACTCTAAAATCCCTCTGCATACATTGTAAAAAGATGCATGCAGAGGGATTTTTTTGAAGGATTATATTGAAGAGCGGGCAGTGGAAGTTGCGTATTATATAATTGAAACGAGGGCTACGGTGCGTCAGGCAGCAAAGAAATTCGGGATCAGCAAGAGTACGGTACATAAGGACTGCACGGAACGTTTACGGCAGATTGATGCGGGGCTTGCGGCTCAGGCACGAGAGGTTCTTGATGTGAACAAATCAGAGCGTCATATCCGCGGCGGTGTAGCAACCAGAGAAAAGTACAGGCATTTGCATGAGCTGCAGGAGCATCACGCATGAAAAATATAAAAAGTAAAATTTCGAATGGAAATATGAGATTTCATCTCAAATAATCATATGAAAAATGAAAAAATGCGATATAATAGAAAAAATAAACGAGAAAACGAAAGAAGAAAGAGGGCATGATTTTGCAGGAATATCAGACAGTTACTCATCAATTTGAACCGGTTTTTGATGAGGATTCGAAGGTGCTGATCCTGGGGACATTTCCGTCAGTGAAGTCCAGGGAGCAGAATTTTTATTACGGACATCCGCAGAACCGATTCTGGAAGGTGCTTGCGAATCTGACGGGATGTGAGGTTCCGGGGACAGTGGAGGAGAAGAAAGGTTTTTTGTTAAGAGAACATATCGCGGTGTGGGATGTGATCGCGAAGTGTGATATCATCGGTTCGAGTGACAGTTCGATCCGAAATGTAGTTCCGGCAGATCTGTCAAGGATTTTAGATCATGCACCGATCCGGCAGATTTATGCAAATGGCGGGAAGGCTTATGAATTGTATCAGAAATATGCATATCCGATCACGGGAAGGGAGATCGTAAAACTGCCATCGACAAGTCCGGCGAATGCGGCATGGCAGATGGAACGTCTTCTGGAAGCATGGGCGGCAGTGAAAGAGAATCTGGGATAAACGGATTCTCTTTTTTTTCTTTTTTTGTTTCATTGTTTAACCAAATCAAGTAAGTCCCCTGCTTCAATTGAGAAAAGCAATAAGCAGTGGGTGGGGACTTGCTTGTATCAGGAGGAGTGTAAGCGCCTTCTGATAAACTGCGGAGCAGTTATTTGGTTATGAGCAAGTAGCAAAGCGGATTGCGAATATCCGCTTGACTGTAAAACAATAAAAAGTATAAATCCGGATAATGTGAAAAAAAAGATAATTTTTTAAAAGAATATGAAAAAATTTCTTGCAAAATTGTATTAAATTTTGTGAAAACAGAAAGCAAATTTATGTTATACTAATTAGCAAATAAGATGGAATATAAATGAAAAAGAGTGTGATACCAGAGAAAAAGAAACGAAATGCCGGAAGCAAAAAAATGTAATATATGACAGGGGAATGGCGGAGGCATTTTTTTAACTGAAGGTGAGAAAAAAAGTGAACAGGAGAGAAAAAGAACCAATAGATTTTGTAATTACTTGGGTAGATGGAAATGACCCAAAATGGCAGGAAGAAAAGGATAAGACGCTGATTGCTCAGGGACTGGGCGGTCATATAGATGGCAGGAAGGAGCGTTACCGGGACTGGGACAACTTGCAGTACTGGTTCCGGGGCGTTGAGAAGTATGCACCGTGGGTGAGGAAGATCCATTTTGTTACCTGGGGACATGTACCGGAATGGCTGAATGTGGATCACCCGAAGCTGCATATCGTAAAGCATGAGGATTTTGTTCCGAAGGAGTTTCTGCCGACGTTTAATTCGCATACGATCGAGTGGAATTTTCACAGGATCGAGGGACTGTCGGAGCATTTTCTGTATTTTAATGATGATATGTTTTTGTTAAATAAAGTGAAACCGACGCACTTTTTCAAACACGGGAAACCGGTGGATATGCTGGCTCTGCAGCCGGTGGTGGCGAATAAGGATAATGAAGTGATGTCCTACATTTATTTAAATAATGCGATACTGCTGGCAAAGCATTTTGATAAGTATGAAAATATGAAAAAGCAGCCGGGAGCTTATTTCCATGTGGGCTACCCGCTGAAGTATTACTGCTATAATGTGATGGAGATGGCTTTTCCGAGGTTTACGGGCTTTTATACGGTACATGGTCCGTCGCCGCTTAAAAAGAGCACGTATGAGATGCTGTGGCAGGCGGAGCCGGAGCTTCTGAGGAAGGTGTGCAGCCATCCGTTTCGTCACAAGGAGGATGTCAGCCAGTATGTGATCCGGGAATGGCAGAAGCTCAGCGGTGATTTTGTGAATAAAAACAGCTACTGGCTGTGCAAATATTTTGATGTGTCAGATCACAATGAAAAGCTGCTCAGAATGATCAGAAAGCACACAGGAAAAATTGCCTGTGTCAATGACAGCAATCACGGCATTGATTTTGAAAAGGCGAAAGCGGAGATCAATGCAGCATTTGCGGAGGGATTTCCGGAGAGGTCTGCATTTGAGTGTGAATAGAAAAAGGCGAAAGCGGAACGCAAATCTTTGATTTACAACTAACTGAAAAAGGGGAAATGTATGAATATTCTGTTGGTAGGCGGCACTTGCAGCCTGATGAATAATATCATTCTCAAGCTTCGAAAAGAAGGGCACAGAGTTTTTCTGCTGACGGGAGATAAATATAAACACAACAAATATGAAAAAGTATTTGAACGGTACGATTTTCCGTATGACAGTGAGAATCTTAATGAGATCATCGAGAGTGTCAATCCGGATGTAACGATCCTGCTGGGAGCTTTTGATACGAACTATCTCTGGAATGGCGAGGAGCGAGAGACGGTTCATTTTATTTCGCATATGGTGAATATCCTGGTGGCCTATTCGGTGGTGAACCGAGGCAAACTGATTTATCTGTCTTCGGATGAGGTTTTCAGTGGCGATTATCCGGATGATATCACAGAAGGAGAGAAATTTTCCGGATATGGAATACGCCCGGCAGCGTTGTCACAGGCAGAGGAGCTGTGTGAGAATTTCCGGGTGAACCGGGGACTGGATATCACGGTTCTGCGGCTGGATCATCTGTACAGCATTCCGAAGGATAAAAATGATATCAACAATATCTGTGCGGGCATGTGTCTGGAGTATCTGCGTGACGGATATATCAAAGCGGACGAGAACCACACCTTTTCGATGTTGTACGAGAAAGATGCCGTGGAATATATTTACAAGGTGGTAAAAAGTAAGAAAAGGGCACATTCGATCTATCATCTGTCATCCAATGATGTGGTAAATGAGGTAGAGCTGGCATCCTGGATCTTGCAGGCGATGCAAAGTGAAGCAAACATCGTGACGACACCGGGGAAAAACGGAAGATGTGTGCTTTCCGGAAGAAAATTTGAAGAAGAATTTGATGTTTACACATTCTGCGACTGCAAAAAGACCATTGAAAAGATGGCTCTTTATATGCAGAAGCACAAGAATGTATTTGTAAATGAAGATAAAGAGGGATCCATCCTGAAAAACCTCTGGGAGAAATGGAAATGGCTGGTGCGGGCACTGGTACCGTTTATTGAGAACCTGATCTGTTTTATTCCGTTTTTCATGCTCAATAACCGAACGGTCGGCAGTCAGTATTTTGCAAATCTGGACCCGTTTCTGCTCTATGTGCTGCTGTTTGCAATCGTGTACGGACAACAGCAGGCAACGTTCTCGGCAATCTGTGCGGTAGCCGGATATATGTTCCGGCAGATGTATACGAGGACCGGTTTTGAGGTACTTTTAGATTATAATACTTATGTCTGGATCGCACAGCTGTTTATTCTGGGACTGGTTGTGGGCTATATGAGAGATCAGATCCGTACGATGCGGGCGGAGAGTGCGGAGCTGGAGGAGCATTTATCAAGGCAGATCGTGGATATCCGTGATATCAACGAGAGCAACGTGCGTGTGCGTGAGGTCATGGAGCAGCAGCTGGTCGGCCAGAAAGACAGTCTTGGAAAGATTTACAGTATCACAAGACAGCTGGATCAGAGTATGCCGGATAAGGTTGTCTTCCATGCAGTTGAAATGCTCACAAAACTGATGGAAACAAAAGATGTGGCATTTTACAGTGTGGTGAATGATGATTATGCACGTCTCTTTTCGGCATCTTCGGAAAAAGCGAGAAGTCTTGGAAACTCCATCCGCTACCGTGAAATGACGGAAATCTATGATGAACTTCTGGAAGAAAAGGTGTATATCAATAAAACGATGGATGAACGTTATCCGCTTATGGTACGGGGCATCTATGAGGATGGAAAACTGCAGATGGTCATTATGCTCTGGGGCTTAAACTGGGAGAAGATGACACTTGGACGGGCAAACTTCCTGACGGTTGTCAGCTACCTGATCCAGAATGCCGTGCTGCGGGCACAGAGATATATACAGGCCCTGGAAGAAAAGCGTTACAGCCATGGCTCCCGTATTCTGGAAAAAGATGCGTTTGAGTCTTTGGTTCAGGCCTATGTGAAAGCAGAAGAAAAGAACCTGGTAGAATGTACGCTGCTGAAAGTCTGTGTACAGCCGGAACAGTATCAGGAGGTTGGCCGGAAAATGGTTGAAAAGATGCGAGACAGTGATTACATCGGTATTATGGAAGATGATCAGCTTTATGTGCTGCTTGCTAATACCGGTCAGGAAAATGCCGTGATCGTTCAGAAGCGATTTGAGGAGAATGGATATCGTACAGAAATTGTGGAGTAGATAAAGTATGTCCCGGAGAATGAAATTTTTTATATTTTTACTTGTGATAAACTTTATTGTGGTTGTGATCTATGTGATCTGGAACCATTTGAGAGGAAAAGAAAAAAATCTCAGTACATGGATGAAGGCGATCGTGATGCTTTTATGCCCGGTGGTCGGACCGACGTTTCTCTGTGCAGCCTTTTTGCTGTACAAGCTGTTTATGTCACAGGCGATGGATCTTTCAGATGTTGTTTTCAGCAAAGAGAGAGTCAAAACCTTTATTCCTCCGGATGAAGAGCGGGGAAGAAATATGGTTTCCATCGAAGAGGCCCTGGAGGTTACGGATAAAAAGAGCCTTCGTACATTTATGATGAATGTGATCCGGGGAGATTATCGAAAATATTTGTCTTCGATCTCACTGGCTTTGAATAATGAGGATACGGAGACAGCACATTATGCAGCTTCGATCCTTCAGGATGTACTTGGAGAATTCCGAGAGAACGTACAGGAGAAGTATCAGTTAAGCCAGATGGAGGATGAACAGCAGGTGCAGCACTGCATTGAGCTGATCGAGTATATGAATCCGATCCTGGAACAGAAAATTCTGACAAATCTGGAACAAAATTCCATGATTGAGCGAATGGATGAGGTACTTGAGAAGGCCTGGAGTCTGGAACCGGAAAAGATCAGCAGTGTGGTCTACGAAAAACTGTGTGCAAGGTTGATGGAGATTCCGGATTATGAAAAATGCGGCAAGTGGGCACAGCGTTCCATGGAGCAGTATCCAGGAGTGCTCTCGAGCTATACCTGCCAGCTGAAACTGTTCTTTTCCAATGGGGATAAGGAGAATTTTTTCCGTGTCATGAACGAGCTGAAGGCTTCGGACATCACGATTGATAAAGAAACACTGGAACTGATCCGAATATTTATGTAATGCAGAAGGATGAAATGATATGTCAATGACAACACTGGTAATTTTAAGATTTCTGGGCATTTTTGCAGTCTATACGGGTGTGACACTGGCACTTCCGGCACTGATGTTCCGCAGGATCTTGCGGGGCAGAAGTCTGGCAGAACAGTTTCTGATGTGTTACACCTTCGGTAATTTTTATATTATCAATATTGTGTTCTTACTGCAGCTGTTGCATATTTCAAATTTCTTTACGCTTGCCGGGCTGACTGCGGTATTGAGTATTGTAATCGGAGGCAGAGTCAATCGGATTCCTTTAAAGCAGCAGGCGGGAAATACCTGGCATCTGTTTGGCAAACTTCTAAGAGGAAGAATGAAATTAAAATCAGCAATTTTTCTTTTCCTTGGAAAATGTGCAGCGGGAATAAAGAGACTGGCGAAATTTTTCTATCGTCATATTGTGAAAAATCCGATCCAGAGTATGCTTCTGCTGGGAATCGGAGTGTGTCTGTGCTGGATCTACGGAAGACAGATTATCTTAGTCTATGGTTATCGTGCATCGGATATCCCGGTGCATATGAGCTGGATCAATGAGATGAGCAGAGGAAAGATTTTTGCGAAAGGTGTCTATCCGTTTGGTTTTCACTGCATGATCTATTATCTGCATGCAGTCTTTCGCTTTGATACGTATGTGATCTTATGCCAGTTCTTTTTTGCTCAGGTAATCTTTATGCATCTGGTATTGCTGGCGATGCTGAAGCAGCTCTGCAAAACAAAATACATTCCATACATCGGAACTTTTGTATTTCTGCTTGGAAATTTCTGGTCCGGCCAGACTTACTCACGATTTTATGCGACTCTGCCGCAGGAATTTGGTATGATTTTTGTGATCCCTTCTATTTATTTCCTGATCCGGTTTTTTCAGATATCGAAGCAGAAACTGGCGGATAAAGAGACGAGGCTTACGCTGCAGTGCTTTGCGATGGCGTTTTCTCTGACACTGGCGATCCACTTTTACGGTACGATGATCGCCGGACTTTGCTGTATCGGGATCGCGTGCGGATTTTGTTTTCGCTTTCTGCGTAAAGAATATTTTTGCCGTATCATGTTTACAGGAATCTGCAGCGTTTTTCTGGCGGTGCTGCCGATGGGGATTGCTTTTGCGACCGGAACGCCGCTTCAGGGTTCCCTCGGATGGGGCTTAAGTGTCATCAATGGAGGCAAAAGTTCTTCTTCGACAGATACAGAGGCAGAGACAGACGAAGCAGAAACATTGGAAGTCTCCACCGGAGATGACAAAAATACGGTGCGGGTTGTGAAGCCGGATGGTACGGTTATGGAGATTGATGTCAGTGATCTGCCGTCTGCACAGGAGAACGAAAGCGGCGGACAGACGCAGACAGAAACCACGGCACCGGCCGTGCCAAAAGTATCTTTTGGCGAAAAAATTCGAAAAATTCCGGGGAAAGCAAAAAATGCTTTATCGGAAATGAGCAGTCGAATCCTGGAATTCATTATTAAACTGGATGTGAAAAATATCGGTTACATGATCCTGGCATCTTTTGCACTGTTGCTTTTGCTTGGATTTATATTCTGTGTTTTCAGGCAGACAGAATACGGAGCGATGCTGATGTCCATGGGATTCTGTATGTGGATCGTGACCATTTTGCTGTGTGCAGGCGTGTTTGGACTGCCGCCGTTGATGGATGGAGCAAGATGCAGTATTTATTATGTTTATCTGCTCAGTGCGGCTCTTACGGCACTGGCAGACGGACTGCTGTATATGGTGCTGCCGTTGCGGAAACTGCGGCTGGTAAGGAATGCTGTGTCGCTGGCTGTTACGGCAGCGGTTCTGATGGGAATGTTCCAGAATCATATGATCAAACAGTCCGATTTCTCCAGCGGTTTTGTGATGAATGGAGCGATCACCTGCCTGAGCAATATTATCCATGAAAATGAAGATAAGACCTGGACGATCGTATCGGCGAACGATGAGACGCAGATGGGACTGGATCACGGATGGCATTATGAGACGATTACGTTTCTGCGTGGAATGGAAACTCTGGAAAAAAATACGAAAGTCATCATTCCGACCAAAACGGTTTATTTCTTTATTGAAAAAATTCCAGGCGATTATGCGGTTTCTTATGCAAAGAGCGGTCAGTCGATCTCCAGAAAGGGAGCCAGCCGTTCCCTGCCGAATGTGGGCGGCATCGGTATGTATCAGGGAGAAGGAAGATGGATCGTGATGTCCAGAATGTATTATTGGGCACAGGCGTTTATGGAGCTTTATCCGAATGAAATGAAGGTCTATTATGAGGACAATAAGTTCATCTGCTATAAGATCGAGCAGAATATGTATCATCAGTATAATTTTGCGATAGACTACAGATACAATCAGAACAAGATGCAGGATGAGACAGCCGAAGATACACAGGATGAGACGCAGCAACAGAGTGAAGCAACGAATGAAACACAGCAACAGAGCGATGCATCCGGAAAACAGGAGGCAGGAAAATAGAGTATGGTTTCAAAAAGAAAATTTTTCAGTATTGTGATTATGATGGTTGTACTGTTATTCCTGACTCAGTTTTCCATGGTACTGCGAGATCAGGCAAACCAGTATGATGCCAATGCCAGTCTGTCTGAGCGAAAAGCAGACGGAAAAGAGGTCATCGAACAGTCGAAAGCAGAAAGAAAGGATCTGTCTTTACTCATTTCGGAAAAAAGCGTGCTTTTTATCGGCGATGTTTCCGGTGCTATGGGAACGGAGGTAAAGAGATGGGCAGACTATGTGAAGTGGGATATGTTTTCCGTTAAATCCATGGACGAATACATTCAAAGCAAGACTCATCTTCCGGAAATGATCATTCTGGAATCAGAAAAGTATGCACAGGGAGAAGATCTGGATTGCCTGGAGCGTTTTCAGAAACGGGGAGCGATCATTGTCTTCGGATGTCTGGAAGATCCGGCTTTGATTGAAAATAATGAGGAACTGATGCAGTTTCTCGGAATCAGTAAGGTTGTTTCAGAAAAAGTAAAGCTTAATGGTGTAAAGTTATTTGAAGGACTGCTTCTTGGCGGTGAACAGATCTATGAAACGCCGGTTAAAGAGAATGAGAAAGACAGGCAGGATCTGACGCTCGATGTGCCGTGGTATCAGGTTGGAAGCGGCACCAAGACCTATATGGTCGGAATGTTTAAGGAAGAAACCAGCAGGGATATCAAAAATGAAGATTTGCCGACGCTGATCTGGAGAAATGGTATGTACCGGGGCAGTATTTTTGCAGTGGTCGGCGATTATTTAAAAGACAGCACGGCCAGCGGGATTCTGGATGGAATGCTGACAGAGGCATCAGAGTACAGCATTTATCCGATCGTAAATGCACAGAATCTGTCGATGGTCAATTTCCCGGGATTTGCGGATGAAAATAATGAGGAAATGATGGAGCTGTACAGTCAGTCGGTGACCGGAGTCGGACGTGATGTTATCTGGCCGACCCTGATCTCCATTGTGGAACACAGCGACCTGAAGATGACCTGCTTTATCCAGCCCCAGGCAGATTATAAAGACGGGATTGAGCCGGACAGTGAGTTCCTGGAGTTTTATCTGAAACAGTTCAAGGAGCAAAGTGCCGAAGCAGGTCTTTCCATGGAATATAAAAGTGCAGATTCGCTGGAGGAAAAAGTGGATCGTGACGGCGAATTTTTTGCAAATGCAAACAGTGATTATCGCTATGGTGCAGCATTTGCGGAAGAACGGGATCTTACCGATGTGCTGAATTTATCAGAGATAAAGCTGCTGAAAAATGTCAGTACGCTGATCTGTGAGTATACCGAGAAGCATCCGGTCGTGTCCTATGCTTCGGACTCGATCACACTGCAGTCGGTAGTCGGTGACGGCATGCATTATACATACAGTGCGGATCTTCGCATGCGAAGCATTCAAAGTGCACTGGGGTATACGAATATCATGCTGAATCTGCAGGATATTTTCTGGCCGCAGAACGAAAAAGACCGCTGGGAGATCATGGAGAGGCGATTTGCGAGCAATCTTCTGACCTACTGGAATAAATTTAACTGTTTTACGGCGACGACACTTTCCGAGAGCGACCGGAGGGTGCGTACCTTCCTGAATGTGGATTATACGGAATCGCGGGAAGAAAATGTGATCACTTTAAATACGACAAAAGCGGACAGCTGGTTTATTTTGCGGACGCACGGAGAAAAGATCGAGGACATCGAAGGCGGAAGTCAGACAAAGATTGAAAAAGATGCTTATCTGATCCATGCGGAAGATCATACCGTAAAGATACAGGTTGACGAACCGGGGCTTTCCTATGATTCCCGGCATCAGTGATAAAGAAGAGGAAGAACATGAAGGTTTGTATTGTAGCAGAGGGCTGTTATCCTTATGTGGTCGGAGGCGTTTCTGGCTGGATCAACAGCATGATCAAGTCATTTCCAAATATTGAATTTATTCTGCTGACGATCGTGGCAAACAGATCCGTGCGAGGCAAGTTTGTGTATGAACTGCCGGAGAATCTGACGCAGGTCTATGAACTGTATCTGGAGGACTGCGAGTGGGAAGAAGGAGAGAGAGAGCGAAAAGTACGAAAGCGTTTCCATCTCTCGAAGAAGGAACGCACCGAACTGACGAATCTGGTTATGAACCGGAAAATCGAATGGGGTGTGATCTTTGATCTGTTCCAGCGAAAAGGCGTGTCGGTGGATGATCTTCTGATGGGACCGGATTTCTTTCAGATTGTCCGGGAGTGTTATAAGAGACAGTATGCCAATATCGTTTTTTCGGATTTCCTGTGGACGATGCGATCGATCTATCTGCCGCTTTTCTGGACATTGAAGATGAAAGTGCCGCAGGCAGATCTCTATCACTGCGTGGCAACCGGATATGCCGGTGTGCTCGGCAGTATGGCAAAGCATTTCCATAACAGTTCGCTTCTGATCTCTGAGCATGGCATTTACACCAGAGAGCGAGAGGAGGAGCTGATCAAGGCAAACTGGGTCAAAGGTGTCTACAAAAACATCTGGATCGAGCAGTTCAAAAAGATGTCGCTTCTGGCTTATCAGAAAGCAGATACGGTAACATGCCTCTATGAACGTGCAAAACTTCTGCAGATCGATCTTGGCTGTCCGCCGGAGAAGATCCGGGTGACACCAAACGGGATCAATATGGCGAACCTTACAGATATTCCGGGAAAAACCAGGGAGGATGAGCAGTGGATCAATGCCGGAGCAGTGCTGCGTGTCGCACCGATCAAGGATGTCAAGACGATGATCCAGGCGTTTGCGTTTGCGAAAGAGAAAGTTCCGAATCTGAAACTGTGGATCATGGGACCAACGGATGAAGACAAAAAATATGCACAGGAATGTTTTGATTTGGTAAAGGCTCTGAATGTTTCGGATGTGGAATTTACGGGCAGGATCAATGTCCGGGATTATCTGGGGAAAATGGATTTTACGCTGCTTACCAGTATCAGTGAAGGTCAGCCGCTGACCATTCTGGAGAGTTTTGCGGCACACAAGCCGGTCGTTGCAACGGATGTCGGAAACTGTCGGGAACTGCTTTTCGGAGTGAATGACGGATTTGGAGATTCCGGAATCCTGACACATATCATGAACATTGAGGAGATCGCGGAGGCGATGGTGACGCTTGCCTGGCACAAAGAACTGCGGGAGCAGATGGGAGAGGCCGGATACAAACGAGTAAAACAGTTTTACCGGATTGAGCAGATGAAAGAGGTTTACCGGAATATTTACAAGGAGTTTGCAGATCAGCAGCAGATCGAATGGACAGAGAAGCCTTTTGAGATCAGATAGAAAAAGAAGGGAAAGAAGCTATGGCTGGTATAGGTGTTAAATTAAATAACATATATGGAAAAAATACCCTGACAACCGACGTAATCGGTATGGGCTACAGCACCGTCATGACCATCGCTCCGATGCTGACGGTCATCGGTGCACTGTGTATCATGGAATATTTCCTCGATTTTTCTTCGGTCGGATATGTGACAAGGGAGCTGTTTTCCTGTACGGTGCTTTATATCTTTATCTTTGCACTGCTGACGGCATCGCCTTTTAACTCGGTGCTGTCAAAGTATATGTCGGACGTGATCTATGAGGAAACGTATGCGGACATTATGGCATGCTATTATGTCGGACTGTTTTTAAATATTCTTTTGAGTTCTCTGGTCGGAATTCCGTTTTGTATTCATGAATATCTTGTCGGAAAAGTGGATATCATTTATGTTTTTACCGGATATTGTGGATTTATCGCACTGGTATTTGTATTTTATTCGATGCTTTATCTGTCCATCTGTAAGGATTACAAGAAGATTTCGTTCTTCTTTATCATTGGAATGGCCGTCACGGTGTTATTGTCCTTCTGGTTTGTGCGTGGGTTACATAAAAGCATCACCTACAGTATGCTTCTGGCACTGACGATCGGATTCTGGCTGATCGCGGCTTTGGAGTTTTCGGTGGTACGAAGTTATTTCCGTGAGAACAGTGGAAATTACCGGGCGGTGTTTGGATATTTTAAAGAATACTGGCCGCTGGTTGCGACAAACTTTCTGTATACGCTCGGACTGTATATCCACAATTTTGTTTTCTGGACGACGGATCTGCGGATGATCGTAGTTCGGAGTTTTGTCTGTGTGCAGTCGTATGATATGGCAACCTGTCTGGCGATGTTCACGAATATTTCGGCGAGTGTCATTTTTATCAGCCGTGTGGAAATGCATTTCCATGAGAGATACAAAGCCTACTCGGAAGCCGTGATCGGCGGAAGAGGGTGCGATATTGAAATTACCAAAAAAAGAATGTTCCGTATGCTGGCTGAGGAGTTGATGAGCCTTGCCCGTGTACAGTTTATTATTACACTTGTTATATTTTTGTTTTGTATGATCTTTCTTCCAAGGCTTGGATTTGGAGGTATGACCATGCGTATTTATCCTTGTCTGACAGCCGGATACTTCATTCTCTTTCTGATGTATGCGGAAATTATATTTTTATACTATTTCAATGATCTGAAAGGATCTGTGATGACCGGTCTGTCATTTTGCCTGTCCACTATGATCGGCAGCATCATTTCCACGCATTTTTCGGAAATCTGGTATGGAATTGGTCTGGTGGCTGGCTGCTTTGTCGGATGGAGCGTTGCCTATGCGAGGATCCAAAATATGGAAAAAAATCTGGATATTCATATTTTCTGCAATGGACATTTGTTGAAGAGAACCAAAGGTACCTGCCCGTCGCCGAAAGTATTTGATCGATATCAGGGAGATACAGAAGAGAGGATGAAAGAATCATGAAAAAGGTACTGTTTGTAATCAACACACTTGGCGGTGCAGGTGCAGAGAAAGCTCTGCTGGAGCTTTTGAAAAGATTTCCTGAGAACGAATATGAAGTTTTACTTTATGTACTGCTGGCACAGGGAGAACTGATCCATCAGGTCCCGGAACAGGTGAAAATTTTAAATCAATCTTATTCGGATGCGTCGGTTTTATCGAAAAAGGGAAAGCATATTCTGAACCGGCAGATCTTCAAACGTCTTTTTATGAGAGGAGCTATTTTCAAAAATCTTGGATATATGCTCAAAAATATGGCAGAAATGCTGAAAAAAGGAAAGCTTTATCCGGACAAGCTGCTCTGGAGGGTGATGGCGGACAGCGCACAGGTGATCGATGGACATTATGATATGGCAGTTGCCTTTCTGGAGGGCGGATCAACATATTATATCCATGATCATATCCGGGCAGACCGCAAGGTTACGTTTCTGCATGTAGATTACAGTTATGCAGGCTACAGCCGCAGTCTGGATCGGGATTGCTATCTGAATTTTGATCGGGTGTTTACGGTATCCGATGAAGTAAAAAAGAGTTTTCTGGAAGTTTATCCGGAGTGTAGAAGTTACACTGGTGTGTTCCATAATCTTCTGGATAACGAAGAAATTATCCGAAAATCAAAACTGGCAGGAGGATTTGAGGATGTTTACGATGGCAAGCGGATCCTGACGGTTGGACGGCTGACGGCACAGAAGGCCTATGATATTGCTATTGATGCCATGAAGATTTTGAAAGATCATGGTGTAAAAGCAAAATGGTATGTACTCGGTGAGGGTGAGTTAAGGGATAGGCTTCAGATAAAGATCAACCATCTTGGCTTGAAAGATGACTTTATTCTTCTTGGGGCAAAGACCAATCCTTATCCTTACTATGCACAGTGTGACTTATATGTACATGCGACGCTGTTTGAGGGAAAAAGTATTGCTATTCAGGAGGCACAGATTCTGGGATGCACCTTACTGGTGTCAGACTGCAGCGGAAATCGTGAGCAGGTCATTGATGGCGTGGACGGAAAAATGTGCCAGCTGACCCCGGAAGGCATCAGTGCAGGGATCGAAGAACTTCTTTCAGACGAAGAGAAATGTCGGGAGTATGGCAAGAAAGCCTCAGAAAAGCTGACAGCAGAAAAAGAAGATGTCCTTCAGATGTTTCGGTTTAACGATAATTAAGATGTGCAGTTTTTGAACGCAGAGAAGCGGATTGTGAATGTCCGCTTTACTTTAAAATAAGGGACAGATACGAGGATAAAAGCAAATATGATTGGATTTTGGAAGAAAAAAAAAGCCTGGGAATTTTCACAGGAAGTTCTGGAAGAAGGAGAAGAAATCCTCTACGAAAATCCGGAGAGAGGATGGTACGAGATCTATACCTTTCCGGTGGAAGAAAAAATCGATCCACAGGAGTTAAAATGGAGTCTGCATGAGCAGGAAACACTGGCACTTGTCTTGCTGGATCTTCAGAAATTCCGTGAAAAACCGCTGGATGAACAGGCGATTTATAACATAAAAACGATTTTATATTTTTTCGCATCACATAAAAAAGATGTGATCCTGCGTCCCGTATACGACCGGGAAGGAAAAGGGCTGGAGGCGGAGCCAGAAAGTTTTGAGCTGGTTCTGACGCATCTCATACAGATCGGGGAAGTGCTGGAAAAAGAGAAGCACAGTGTTCTTGTTTTTCAGGGCTTTCTGGTGGGAAGCTGGGGAGAGATGCATACCTCGGCATATCTGACGGAAGAACATATCAGACAGATGTGGGATATGCTGAAAATACATACCACAGACAAGATTCGTGTGGCAGTGCGGACACCGGCGCAGTGGCGTACTTTGATCCCGGAAGAGAAATTTCAGAAACGGGAATGGAAGGCTTTAGGTCTGTTTGATGACGGGATTTTCGGATCGACAACGCATCTTGGGACTTTTGGCACGATGATGCGTGAGGCGGCCGGATGGGAAAAGCCGTGGAGCCGAAAGGAAGAGCTGGAATTTATCGAACAGATCAGCCGTGATTTCCCGTGTGGCGGAGAGGCGATCGCTGAGGCAGATCCGGACAGGGCAGATCAGATCCTTACAAAGGATGCAAAAGCGGTGATATCCGAGATGCAAAAGATGCATCTTGCTTATCTGAATCTGGTGCATGATACGAGAATCCTGGATCAGTGGAAAGCGCAGAGCTGCGGCAAAGACGGCATCTGGAGCGGCAAAACGCTTTATGAATACGTCAGTGCCCACCTCGGGTATCGTTTTGTTCTGAAAAAAGTGGAAATGCAGGTGCCAAAACGTGATAAAATAAAGTTTGTTTTTGAAGTGGAAAACTGCGGATTCGCTTCCCTGTTTCAGGAGGCACAGCTTTTTCTGATCCAGGAAAATGAAAAAGAAAGAAAAGAGATGCTGCTGTCAGAAGAAGTGCAGAAGTGGCATGGCGGAAGCACATACAAAGTGGAGACAGAGACCGGGGCAATGAAAGGAAATATTTTTCTTCAGATCCGCAGGAAAAAAGACGGAAAAATCATTTCTTTTGCAAATAAAAACAGTGCAGACCGTCTGCTGATCGGAAGTCTGCACAATGTATAAAGCCAGAAAGAGTTCTGTCGGAACGGTAAGAGCTGAGTCCTGTTTCATCATGGGATCACAAGTCTTCCGACAGAAACGGTGGCACTCTCTTCGGAACCGGTGTTTGCAAAATGAATGACCTGTCTGGTGTAGGGATCTTTCATTTCCAGATCCACCTGATAAGTGCCTTTTGTAAAAGAGCGTACATCGAGTTCAATCTTAAACTCAGACTGATCGCTGCCGGCGATCGAGCGGTTGTCGATCTCTGTTTTCATCCGTCTGGACTCGCCTGTTTCCTGGTTCGTGAGGATCAGAGCAGTATCAAACTGCCGATATGCCGGGGCAAAACCGACGTTTTCAATCGTAAGATACAGAGAGGCCTTGTCGCTCATAAAGGCATGGAAATCCAGGCTGGATGATTTTATAAAGTAGCGGTAGCCCAGATGGGCACGGATATAATCGTAACCGCTGCATCCGGAAAATACGCCGGAGCCGGTGTAAGTAGAATTTTTCCATTTATTCAGCACGGCAAGATCGTGATCCGAATTCAGGTACGATACGCACATCGTGGACAGATCCGAAATGGCATTGTCCAGGTTATTGTATTTATTATCGATCGTGACTTCACCGCCGTTTGGAACATACTGGCAGAGTTTGTTCTGGAAAAGAAGTTCTTCGCTCCTTGTGCCCTGTTCGTTAAATTCACTGGCGGAAGTCAGTGGTGTATCATCGTATGTACCGAGATCATAGACAGAGCCGAGCATACCGTCATTGAAAAGTCCCAGTCTGGAAGCAAGGCTCCCCTCGTCGCTCTGGCCTGCCATTGGTGTACGGCTGTAGAGAATGCCGCGGAGCTGAGCCGGGGTACGCACAGCAAGATAGATCGAAGGCGAAATGTTCTTTGCCAGTGCCTCTGCAAGCTGACGCATCTGGTCAATGTCTCCGTAGTTGGTATTGTTCATCTCGCCATTGTTGCCGATAAAAAGTCCCTGAAGGATATAAATACAGTCGGCATGGGCATTTACCGTGGCAGAAACCTGCTGGATGTGGTTTTTGATGCGGTAAAAATCAGAAGGCTCCGTTTTTTGGGCTTTGCCGTCCCAGTCATAGAGAAAGCGAAGAATGATCTGTTTTTTCTTCTTTTCGCAGATCTTAAAAATGCGGTTAAGCTGCGAAAGAGCGTTGGCACTGAGATCCTGATCAGCATAATTCCGCAGATTGATCTCCAGAAGCATGAGAGGGTACGGAGTGTCCTTACAGCTTCTCTGGCACCAGATGTCGGCATCCCTGGCAGTTTTATCCTCGGCAAGTACATAGCCGTTTATCTTATAGAAACCGCAGAAAGGGTTTGTAATATCCGCTGTAGATTCTTTTGAGTCTGCCGGTGTATAGACAACGTTCAGCTGCCGCACCGACAGGGCATAAAAAGAAGCTGCGATTACCAGTGCAACGCACAGAGTAAAGACGGCGATATTGCCCCAGAAAGATAATTTTTTTTTCATAAAATGGTTTAGCTCCTTTTGGATTTTATGTCTATTTGTCTTTTGGCTCATGTTATGATGTTGGGGTCAAAAGATGCCATACGAATTGTTCCGTACTTCGTACTCCCACAATTCTGGCATCATGTTATTATACCTAAAAAGAAAGGATTCGTGAAGAGTGAAACAAAAATCAAGAACAGAATATTCCGTTATGAATACAAGTGTAGCGTTTGTGGCACAGGTTTCGGCAATTCTGATGGGATTCTTTACAAGAGTTGTTTTTACGAGAATGCTCAGCGAAGGTTACGTCGGAATTAACGGCCTGTTCACCGATATTTTGAATATTTTGTCGTTATCCGAGCTTGGCGTTGGAACGGCAATCACTTATGCATTGTATGCCCCGATCGCAAAAGGGGATATTAAAAAACAGCAGATTCTGATGCGGATGTTCCGCACCTTTTATCGCATGACGGCACTTTTTGTCATGGCGGCAGGTCTGTGCCTGATCCCATTTCTGGATGTTCTGATGAAAGATCGCCCGGACGTGGATCATCTGGTGCTGATCTATTGTCTGTATCTGTTAAATTCGGTGGTATCGTATCTGTTGATCTATAAAAAAACCTTGATCGATGCTCATCAGATGAATTATATTACTGTACTGTATCACAATGGGTTCCTGGTGCTTCAGGATATCTGTCAGATCATTATTCTGATCACGACAAAAAATTTTGTCCTGTTTCTGAGCGTTGCCGTAGTGTGTACGATTATCGGAAATGTGTGCATGTCCAGAAAAGCAGATGCATTGTTTCCATATCTGAAGGAGACCTGTCATGAAAAACTGCCGCAGGAAGAGCGGTGGGATATTTTAAAAAATGTAAAAGCGATGCTGATGCATAAACTTGGAAATGTTGTAGTCAATAATACGGACAATCTGCTGATCTCCAGTTTTGTCGGAGTGGTCAGTGCCGGAATTTACTCCAATTATTTCCTGATCATCGGTTCGATCCGTCAGGTTCTTGATCAGGCTCTTCTGGGGGTTTCTGCAAGTGTCGGAAATCTTGGAGTACTGGAGGATAAAGACCGGGTTAAAAGCGTTTTTGAACAGCTGTTTTTTATCGGGTACTGGCTGTTTGGATTTTCCGGTATCTGCCTTTTTGAAATGTTGAATCCGTTTGTGGAATTTGCGTTTGGCAAAAAGTATCTGTTTCCAAGAGAAATCGTGCTGGTTCTGTGCATCAATTTCTTTATCAACGGGACAAGAAGAGCAGTTTTAATCTTTAAAGAGTCGATGGGACTTTTCTGGTATGACCGTTATAAGGCGATTGCAGAGGCATTGCTGAACCTCAGCATTTCCATTCTGCTTGTACTTCATTTCGGAATTGTGGGAATTTTTATCGGAACGTTCTGCAGCACGGTTCTGACCTCTGTGTGGGTAGAACCTTATATCATTTATAAATATCGTCTGAAAAGACCAGTATCTGAGTTTTTCAAAACATATGCATACTATATGCTTGTCATGGCAGGAGTGTGGACGATTGCAGAATGTTGCTGCCGGATCACAAGCGGATCGCCGCTCTTCCTTCTGGTTTACCGTTTCTGTATCTGTCTGCTTTTGGTCAATCTGCTTCTGTGGGCGGTTTACCGCAGAACGGATAACTGGAAAAGAACAGAAGCCCTGCTGTATAAAGTATTTCAGAATATATGGAAGAAAGTAAGGAAAAAGTGACTATGAGCGAAGAAAAAGGAAAAATATCTGTGATCGTGCCGGTCTATCAGGCAGAAAAATATCTGGCAAAAGCACTGGACAGTGTGATAAGCCAGGATTACGAAAACTGGGAATTGTTTCTGCTTGTTCGAAAATCTTCGGATCAAAGTGAAAAGATCGCCAGAGATTACGAGAAAAAATATGACAGCATCCGTATGATAGAGCGGGGAGAAAATAAAGCCGGTGAGGCGAGAAATCAGGGGCTGGAAAAGGCACAGGGAGAATATGTGCTGTTTCTGGATTCGGATGATTATCTTCCGGATGCATCCGTCATGCAGCGTTATGTCCGTATGGCAGAGCAGACAGATGCAGATATTGTAGTTGCCAATTATGCGAGACTCTGGAACGGAAAAATGCTGCCTGCAGTCAGCCACGCATCTTTTTCCAGATATCATCGAGATTCTCAGGAATTTCAGTTTCGCGGCTTCTTTTCCGCCGGGACACTTTCTTATGTCTGGGGAAAACTTTATCGCAGATCGTTTCTGGAAAAGAATCAGATCCGTTTCGCAAAATATGATTATGCAGAAGATAAATTTTTCAACATGCAGTGTTATCTCTGCCGTGCAAAATATATTTTCCTTTCCCGGATCGGCTACATTTATCGAAAAAATGAAACATCCATATCCAGCCGGTACCGTGCAAATTCCAGCGAGTGCTGGATTGCGATGGCACGCGATCTGAAAGAATGGATGTCGGATCATGAAATCCAGATGGAGTCCTGTGAAGAACTTGTCTGGTATCTGATCTTTTTTGCGACATTTTTTGATGCAAAAATGGAATATGAAGAACACAAAAAGAAACTGAGATTTATCTGGAAAACGCTGCGGCTTTATGGAAAAGATGAATTTGCACGGGAATGTCTGTGCAGACTGGCAGCAGATAAAAAAATCTGGAAATTACAGGATAAGAAATGGGTTGTTATGACCAAAGGATTCTGTATCGGTATGAAGCTTAAGCTTTATCTGTTGCTGTCCATCGGAATCCGCAGCCTAATCCGGCGAAGAATAGATGAGAAATTATCTGATACCGGACTGCGGGAAGTGTAAATACAGGCAGCGACTCCGTCAGGAATCGCTGTTTTCAAAAATACGGATCAGCTGTGTCTTCTGATTGCTTTTTTTGAATCGCTGCAATGTTTCCCGGAAGGTGGTGTTTCGGAGCGTATAAGTATTTTTCAGAAAACAGAAAAACGTAATCGGCCACAGCATCGGCCACAGAAGCGGACAGCGTCCTGCTTTTGGAAAACGTACTTTCATCTGCAAATGTCCTTCCCGGAAATAAGTAAGCAGATTTACTTTTTTATAAGAATGACTGCCAACAAGTTCCAGTGATACATCCGCACCGAGATCCCCATCCTCCAGGATCCTGGACAGGAAAGCATCGCAGTCGGAGAGATCGTAGTGCACATCCGGATCGATCATCTCCGGTAAATTCAGATATATTCGGCAGGTTTCTAGGACGCTCTCGTAGAGATGGAGAATGTGCGACTTCTGACACCAGCTGTGGATCTTTGCAAAATCAACCTCCTGTGCATGCTGCTCCAGATAAAAAGAAAAATCAAACAGCAGCCGGATACCAAATCCGCTGTAGAGATAATGTTTCAGCATATGGTGGATCATGTAAAACACGTATTCCGTAGGCGGAAATACATGGTAAGAAGATCCGTTGATTTCCTGTGTTTCTGCTTTCAGATTTTCAGCGGAAAAGACTTCATCGATCAGCTGGTTCGCAGGTTTATACTGATATACTCCAACCACACGGTAATGCAGCTCCAGAAGAAAGCTGCGTCCTGTCTTTTCAAACGTATAGCGATAAGTGGTGTGATGATCAGAAAGTTCTTCTTCATCCAGATAGCCGTTTTCATGCAAAATCTGTTCTGCACAGTGAAACGCATCTTTATCATTAATATAGAGATCCAGATCGCCGAGTTTGCGATATTCCGGAACCGGATAAGAGGCAGCAAGGCTGATCCCCTTCATAACAAAGCAGGTAATGCCATGCTTTTCCAGAAGCGATACCGTGCGACGTGTGAACTGATCGATCTGATAGTAATTCAGCATCATGTGCTTACTCTTCTGAAGTATCTGCGAATAAAGACCGGTATTCCGGAAATAAGGAAGCACAAACGGAAGCGTACAGTGACGGTCTGCAAGTGCAAAAAGTGCAGGATAATCTTCCGGTGAAATATCCGGCAGATCTGAAGAGGGATCATCAAATGGCGTGGTGAGCATTTTTAAGTAAGTGTTGTATAATGAATCCATAGCAGGTGGCTCCTTTGATCATGATATGGGGACTGATTTTCACTTTTATCTCAGTCGAGAAGACTCCCACTTCTGCAAGCGGTGAGTAATAACAAGTCTTTTTCAGTGGAAGTACAATCTCCGACTGAGATAAACGCTCCGCGAGAATGTGCAGTGATTCTGAGAAGAATATGTCAGCTTTCGCTGACCTGACAAAGCAGACAGTACAGAGGAGCTGGCAGGACTGGTTGCAGAAGAATACGATGTGCCAAAGTCAGAAGTATTGGAAGATGTAAAGGCAGTGGTAAAAACATTACAGCAGAAAGGAATTCTGCTGTAAAAAGAATCTGCTATTTAGATCCCCGCAAAAAAGCAGTGATGCGAAAACAGACAGGACGCAGCGGCAGCATAAAAAGCCACAAAGCAGAGAGAAAGCGGTACAGCGGATTCTTTACCGAAATTTCCTTTCCATTGCGTACAAAGGCGATCAGGCGGCCTTTGATCTGGTCGGCACGCAGCGGACCTTCGATTTCAGATTGATTGTCTCCGACCATAAAGAATCCCTCCGCAGTGATCTTACAGATGCGGTGCAGGACAAGGATACTCTGGTCACGGCGGTAAAGAACGACATCGTTTTTGCGGACCGTGTTGGCAGAGACGGATTCGATCAGGGCTTCATCGCGTCCCGGGATAAAGAGTGGGTACATACTGTAGCCCTGTGGTCTGATGCGGATGATGTTGCCGTCCTGAAGTAAAGCTTCAAGATCAGGTCTGGAAGATGCCATGAAGAAACCTCCTGTGGATCGTTGTTTTTGGTCTTACTGAGTTTTGATTTTAGCATTTTCAGAGCAAAAAAACAATGCTGTAATGCTGTAAAAGATATGGGTGTCAAAAGTCCCCAACTATGATGCCTACGGATTGTTCCGTGCGTTGCACTCCCACAATCCTCTCCGGTATTCGC
>PPYF01370498.1_pt1 | contig 22357 bp, 19 predicted proteins | sample 1559871 | NCBI WGS metagenome assembly PPYF01 (sample SAMN08240021, study PRJNA423297) | Human gut metagenome, whole genome shotgun sequencing project.
AAGATCTACGACTACACGAGCAAGGGCAACATGGTCGCCGTCGTCACGAACGGCACCGCCGTCCTCGGTCTCGGCAACATCGGCGCAGGCGCAGGCCTCCCCGTCATGGAGGGCAAGGCGATCCTCTTTAAGGGCTTTGCGGGCGTCGACTCCGTCCCCGTCTGCGTGAACAGCGAAAAGGTCGAGGACGTCGTCAAGGTCTGCCAGCTCATCGCACCGACCTACGGCGGCATCAACCTCGAGGACATCAAGGCACCGCAGTGCTTTGACATCGAGAACGAGCTCAAAAAGACCCTCGACATCCCCGTTTTCCACGACGACCAGCACGGCACGGCGATCGTCGTCGTCTCCGCCCTCCTCAACGCATACAAGTACCTCGGGCGTGACCTCAAGACGGCAAACATCGTCATCAACGGCGCGGGTGCGGCAGGACAGGCGATTGCCCGCCTCCTCTTTGCCTACGGCATCAAGACCGTCGTCCTCTGCGACACGACGGGCGCGATCTACGAGGGACGCGAAAAGAACATGAACCCGTACAAGGAGAGCATCGCCAAAGTCTCCAACCATCAGAAGGAGCAGGGCACCCTCGCCGAGGTCATCAAGGGCAAAGACATCTTCATCGGCGTCTCCGCGCCCGGCAGCCTCACGCCCGAGATGATCAAGAGCATGAGCAAGGACCCCGTCGTCATGGCGATGGCGAACCCCGTCCCCGAGATTCTGCCCGACGAGGCAAAGGCGGCAGGCGCACGCATCGTCTGCACGGGACGCTCCGACTTCCCGAACCAGGTCAACAACCTGCTCGCCTTCCCGGGCATCTTCCGCGGCGCGCTGGACGTACGCGCAAAGGAAATCAACGAGGAGATGAAAATTGCCGCCGCCGGCGCGATTGCCTCCCTCATCCACGAGTCCGAGCTGAACGAGACCAACATCATCGCGAGCCCGCTCGACCCGCGCGTCGCACCGACCGTCGCCGCGGCTGTCGCTGAGGCGGCACTCAACACGGGCGTCGCACGCCGCACTGACATCACCCCGTCCGCCGTCGCCGCCCACACGCGCGAACTGCTCGGGCACACCGTCAGCTGAGTAATATAGAAAACGAAAGGGACTGCTGTACGAAGCTGCAAACTTCGTACAGCAGTCCCTTATTTAGGAAACACTGATAAATTCAGCCCATCATCTTGGCACATCTTTTTCGCCCTGTCTGTGTCGACAAATCCTCCACATAGCCTCTGCTATGCGTCGGGTTTGTCTCCTTGACAGGACAAAAAATCTGCACCAATCCAAGGGACTTCATTTTATCAGCGATTCCTTTATTTCCGATGTTCTCTCACGTGCGCCTTCGCCGCCTTCAGCCGCACCTCAAAATACTGCGCCAGCCGCTCCTCCAGGAGTGCGGCATCCTTCTCCCCCGACGAGTGCCCCGGGTTTGCCTGCAGCGTCTGCGCCCAGTCCTCTCCCGCCCGCAGATAGAACGTCATGATCGGCACCGCGCGCGCCTGCTCCTCCGTGCCCTCCGGCAAACAGCAGAATGTTATCCTGCGCCCATGTGCCTCCGTGAGGAGTGTATCGTCGCCCTGCGGGCGATAGAGCGCGTGCAGCGCACGGCACAGATCCACAGCATCCGCTCCGCGTGCCTCATGGAGAAAGATAAAATCGCCCCGATCAAAAAGCGGCTCTCCCTCGTGCATCACATGACTCTCGCGCAGCGCTGCCGCCTCCTCGGGGGACGCCGCCGTGAGATGAACGTCAGCCGCGGCAGCATTCACTGCGGGATAGAGATGGGCGAAATAGCCTTCCGCATACGCCGCAGCGGCATCCGTATCGCGGTAAAGGAAGGGATAGGGGAACTGTGCACGCCGAATCTCCGCCGCAGCGGTAAAGCGAATCCCGTTCCCCGCATCATAGAGCGCATAACGATTCCTCTGAAACGGCTTTTCCCGCAGCGTCTGCACTCCCTCCGGCACGACCTGCGCCCCATAGGCATGAAATTTTCCATTCACCATCGCGGCGACCTCATCCGCCGTATAGGGATCGCTGTTTTCCGTGAGGAAAAAATCGCAGCCCGACAGCACGGAGCAGAACAGAGCGAGCACCGAAAGACAGAAACGACGCTTCATATCACACCTCTCACGTACCGTCCGCCGTACGCACAAATCTCGCCCAGATCGATCGATATGCGTCCTCCACATCATGCACATAGCCTGCGGCATCCGTCAGCGGTGCGTGCCGCAGCATCGTGCGCAGATTCATCCGCAGAGCACGCAGGGTGGCAGGATCGGAGGCAAGCCCCGCCGCGATCCGCACATAGTCCGCCGGCGTCTGCGCGATGAGCTCGGGGAGATGTGCATTCGTGAGGAGGCTAACACCGAACCGTGCGCCGTGGCTCGTCCCTGCGAGCGTCACCACGGGTACGCCCATCGAGAGCGCCTCACAGGTCGTAATGCCGCCCGTATAGGGAAACGGATCGAGTGCGATATCCACATCCCCGTACTCTGCCAGATAACCGCGGCTGAACCCGCGCATCTCAACACGCGCGGCGGGAATTCCACAGCGCGCGAGACGCTCCGCGACCATAGCGCGCCCCTCCGCATGATCAAAGATCCTGCTCTTAACGAGGAGACGCGCCCCCGGCACCGCATCCAGCACCTGCCGCCAGAGGCACAGCACCTCATCCGTCACCTTATTGAAATTATTAAATGAACCGAACGTCACGTGTCCCCTCTGCTCCATCGGCGGCGGCATGACAGGGGGCAGATCATCGGGCAGCGTACAGCAGAAATGACTGTGCGGCAGGCGGAGGATCTCCTCCGTCATCGCATCATCTCCCGCCCCCGGCGGATCGACATACACATCCGAGAGCACATAGTCCACCGCAGAGAGCCCCGTCGTGTTAAAGTAGCCGATCCCCGTCACCTGCACGGGCGCTGGGCGGAACGCGAGAACGGGCAGAGAATTTCCCTTTGTATGCCCCGCAAGATCGACGAGAATATCCACCTCGTCACGGCGGATGAGCGCCGCCGCCTCTGCCGCAGAGAGCGCGCGGATATTATGCCACACATTCACAGCGGCACGGAACGTCTCGGAGAGCGCATCCTCTGCGCAGCGCGCGTAGCAATGGACGGCAAATTGGGTGCGGTCATACTGCGTGAGGAGCGGACGCACGAGCCGCCCGACGGGATGCACACAGAGATCGGGCGAGATATAGCCGATGCGGATGCGCGCATGCCCGCGCACGGCGTCCGCCGCCTCCGCCCGCGGCAGGACATCGGCAAAGAGCGCATCATAGACGCGCGCAAGCCCTGCATAGGCGGGGCGCAGATGGGTCGGAAGATAGTTCACGGCAAAGAGCGCGTTGCTGTACTCCACCGCCCGCTGTGCGCGCTCCGTCTCCAGCTGTGCGGACGCGAGAAACGCCGCGACCGCCTCCTGTGCCTCCCCCGCCTCCGTCAGTGCCGAACCGAGGAGACTGTACGCACTCGCAAGAAACACCGCATCGTGCGCACGGCGCTCCTCCTCCTCTGCCATGCGCCGTTTCAGCATATCGATCAGCGCGCGCAGATGTGCGATCTCCGTCGCGAGCCTCCCCTCCGCGCGGTCGATATAGACCTCCTGCCGCGCGGCGCCCGCATGGTCGGGACACACGGCGCGGATGCGTGCGACCTCCGCCCGCGCCGCATCGTACGCCCCCGTCTGCGTCAGCGCGGCGGCGAGAATATAGCGCATCTCCGCATCCTCGGGCAGAACCGTCAGCAGCTCCTGCGCGACCTCTGCCGCACGCGCATACTCCCTCTTTTCATAGAGATCATTGGCACGCAGGAGAATCTCCTGCCGCAGTGCCTGCACATCGTCCATACCATCCCGCCTTTCGCAATATAACCTCTATTCGACGGGAAGAAGAAGAATCCCTTTTCTCCCCTCTCTCAGCAAAGAGCCCCTGACTTTTGACAAAATATCGTGAGACGATGCTGTGCGCAGCTCCTAAGCGAACACCTCGTTGCGCAATACGGTGTTGCCCCACGCCCCCAAACATAGACTTTTCCCCGCGAAAATGCTATACTTAGTATGTATTTTTATGAAACGAACACGGAGAGGTGACATTTTGGATCTGGACTTTGGACAGGGGCGCATCGTCCCCGTCAACCTCGAACACGAGATGAAAAACTCCTACATCGACTATGCGATGAGCGTCATCGTCGCGCGCGCCCTTCCTGACGTACGCGACGGCCTAAAACCCGTACACCGCCGCATCCTCTATGCGATGCAGGGCTCGGGCATGACCAGCAGCAAGCCGTACAAAAAATCAGCGCGCATCGTCGGTGAAGTGCTCGGTAAATATCACCCGCACGGCGACAGCTCCGTCTACGACGCCATCGTCCGCATGGCGCAGGACTTCTCCATGCGCTACATGCTCGCGGACGGCCACGGCAACTTCGGCTCCGTCGACGGCGACTCTGCCGCCGCCATGCGCTACACCGAAGTGCGCATGTCGAAAATCGCCGAGCTCATGCTGCGCGACATCGACAAGGAAACCGTCGACTTTACGGACAACTACGACGGCTCGGAGAAAGAACCGACCGTCCTCCCCGCGAAATTCCCGCAGCTCCTCGTCAACGGCACCGCGGGCATCGCCGTCGGCATGGCGACCAACATCCCGCCGCACAACATGGTCGAGGTCATCAACGGCACCCTCATGCTCATCGACAACCCCGACACCACCATCGACGAACTCATGGGCGTCATCAAGGGACCCGACTTCCCGACCGCGGGACTCATCCTCGGCACCGAGGAAATCCGCAAGGCATACACCACCGGACGCGGCGTCATCAAAATGCGCGCACGCGCCCACATCGAAACGATGAGCAATGGCAAACCGCGCATCATCGTCACCGAACTCCCGTATCAGGTCAACAAGGCACGCCTCATCGAGAAAATCGCCGAACTCGTCCGCGACAAACAGATCGACGGCGTCACCGACCTGCGCGACGAATCCGACCGCAGCGGCATGCGCATCGTCATCGAACTGCGCCGTGACAGCGCGCCGAACGTCATCCTCAACCAGCTCTACAAACACACCCAGCTGCAGGACAGCTTCGGCGTCATCATGCTCGCGCTCGTCGACGGCCAGCCGGTCATCATGAACCTCAAGCATGTCCTTGAGCACTATATCGACCATCAGGAAACGGTCATCACGCGGCGCACCCGCTATGAACTGGCAAAGGCAGAGGCACGTGCCCATATCCTCGAAGGACTGACAATAGCACTCGACCATCTGGACGCTGTCATTACAACGATACGCGAAAGCCGCACGGCAGACATCGCACGCACGGCACTCATGGACGGCTTCAAACTCACCGAGAAACAGGCACAGGCCATCCTCGACCTCCGCCTCCAGCGCCTCACCGGCCTCGAGCGCGAGAAAATCGAAGAGGAGTACCAAGAGGTACTGAAACTGATCGAAGAACTCAAGGGCATCCTTGCCGACCGCATGAAGGTACTTGCCATCATCAAAAACGAGCTCATCGAAGTGCGTGACAAATACGGCGACAAACGCCGCACAGAAATCACCTTTGATGCGAGTGAGATGGACATCAAAGACCTCATCGCCGAGGAGGACGTCGTCGTCACCCTCACCCTGAACAACTACATCAAGCGCATCCCGCTCGATACTTACCGCCGCCAGCGGCGCGGCGGCGTCGGCGTGCGCGGCATGGGGACCAAGGAAACCGACATCGTCAGCGACCTCCTCATCACCACCACGCATCACGACATTCTCTTCTTTACGAACCGCGGGCGTGCCTTCGTGCTGAAATCCTATGAAATCCCCGAAAGCGGACGGCAGGCGAAGGGCACGGCGATCATCAACCTCCTCGCCGTCGAGAATGACGAGCGCATCACCGCCGTCATCCAGGTCAAGGAATTCCGCGCCGACCGCTACCTCTTCCTCGGCACCAAGCACGGCGTCGTCAAGAAAACACCGCTCTCCGAGTTTGGCAACATCCGCAAGAACGGCCTGAGGGCGGTCAACCTCGACGAGGACGACGAACTCATCGGCGTCAAATTCACCGACGGTGAGAACCGCATCATGCTCGGCACGCGCGGCGGCAAGGCGATCACCTTCCCCGAGGACGGCGTACGCTCCATGGGGCGCGTTGCGCGCGGCGTGCGCGGCATCACCCTCGCCGACGGCGATGAGGTTGTTGCCATGGACGTCCTGCGCAGCGACTCCGAGGTGCTCACCGTCACCGAGGGCGGCTACGGCAAGCGCACTACCGCCTCCGAGTATCGCACCCAGACGCGCGGCGGCAAGGGACTCATCAACATGAAGGTCACCGAAAAAACCGGTCCCGTCGTCGGCATCCGCGTCGTGCGCGAGAACCAGGAACTCATGCTCATCACCACCGAGGGAATCGTCATCCGCACCAGCGTCGATGAGATCTCCCTCATCAGCCGCAACACCCAGGGCGTCAAACTCATGACCATCGCCGAAAGCGACCGCGTCGCCTCCATGGCAACCATGAACCGCATCGTCGACAGCGCAGGTGAGTGAGCGGACTCCATGCAGATCACATCATAGTATAGGGCATCACGGGAAAAGGAGTTGATTTCATGTCCGTTGCCATCCATCTCAAAACACACGAAGCAAAACTCTTTAAAAAACACGCTGCACGCCGCGGCATGACCCTCTCCGACTTTGCTGCAGCATCGATGCGCGAGCGCATAGAGGATGAACTCGATCGTCAGACCTATGAGGAAGCCATGGCGGACTTCCGTGCAAACCCCGTCACCTATACACTGGAAGACGTCGAAAAAGAATTAGGCCTTTCATGAGCTATCACGTTGTTTTCAGTGCACAGGCAAAAAAATCTATAAAAAAACTTGATCGCCATGTCTATACGACGATCATCGCTTGGATTCGCAGAAACCTCGAAGGATGCAGCAATCCACGGATTCATGGAAAACCACTGACTGCCAATCGAAGCGGACAGTGGCGCTACCGTGTGAACGACTACCGCATCATTGCCGATATTCAGGACGATAAGGTCATTATCCTTGTCCTTGCCGTTGCACATCGCCGCGAAGTCTACGACTAAAAAGCACTCCGTTTCTCACCGCGAGAAACGGAGTGCTTTTTCATTCAAACAAATGCATGACGATGGTCACCGATATGTCCCTAAATACTCCTCCCAGACCTCCGCCGGCACGAGCCGCCCGCCCGTCGCCCATGCGATATGCGCCGCACGATGGAGACGTTCCTCCGTCAGACCGTGCGCCGCACAGTAGTCACGTGCCGCAGGGCAGCGCAGAAGCCCCACAGGACCCGCGAATGCCGCACAGCTCGACGGCTCGATGCGGATGCCCTCGCTCGCATCGATATCGCGCAGATAGTCATAGAGATGTGCCTCGGAGACGGTAAAGACCCCTGCCATGTGATTTGTCATGATGCGCGTCACGAGACTCGACGGACTGGCACAGGCAAGCCCGTCCGCATCCGTCTTTCCCGTGATGCCGAAATCGTGAACATTGGCACACTCAAATCGCTGCGTCGCAACCCCGAGAAGAACCGAGGGACACTGTGCCGGCTCCACGAAAAAACAGTGCACATCATCATGATAGAGACGCCGCAGGCCATAGGACACACCGCCCGGCGCTCCGCCGACTCCGGCAGGGATATAGACGATCAGCGGATGCTCGCGGTCCACCGTGATCTCCTGCGCCGTCAGCTGCGCCGCAAGACGCTCTGCCGCGACAGCATAGCCAAGGAAGAGATCGACGGACTTCTCATCATCGACAAAGTGACTCATGGGATCCGCATCCGAGGAACGCCGCCCCTCCGCCACCGCCCGCGAGTAGTCATCCGCATACTCAATCACCTCTGCCCCATGAGCGCGCAGGAGATCCTTCTTCCACTGCTTCGCGTCGGCCGACATGTGGACACGCACATGAAACCCGATCGCCGCACTCATGATGCCGATGGACATGCCGAGATTGCCCGTCGAGCCGACCTGCACGGTATAGCGCGCAAAGAAGTCACGCAGATCGGCGATTTTCGCATAGTCATCATCATGCGCCAGCAGACCCGCATCCATCGCCAGCCGCTCCGCATGCTTCAGCACCTCATAGATCCCGCCGCGCGCCTTCACCGAGCCCGCAATCGCGAGATGGCTGTCCATCTTCAGCAAAAGACGCCCCGGGATCTGTGCCCCGTATCCATCGGAAAGCCGTTTCTGCATCGCAGGGACGGCACGGAGCGGCGACTCGATGAGACCATCCGTCTCCTCCGTCTCCGGAAAGGCACGGCGGATAAAGGGCGCAAACCGACGGAGCCGCGCCGCCGCATCCGCAATATCGTCATCCGAGACGACGAGCTGCGACAATCCGTCCACCACATCAAAGGGCAAGAGACGCGGATTGATCCATACCGTCTCCTCTGCACTGCGGACAGCAGCAAGTCCATGATCCCCTGCGATAAAAGCATCTGTATTCATATCATTCTCCTATGATAAATGAAAGGCTTATCTTATGGTGATTATATCATGAACGAATGACCGCGAAAAGAAATAACAATACCCTTTTACCCGTATTTGCCTAAACGATGGATTGGCAGCGGCGTCATGATCGGTGCGGGTTCCGCCGCGGCAAAGGATACGCAGGGGAGGGGCTTTTCTATGCTCCGATGGACCGTTTCTACTCCTTTGTCTCCCGCACGGCTGCCGTTGTTCGGATGCGCTTTTCCATGGCGCTCGGTGGGAGAATCTTCAGTACCTCGGTGTAGACGAGGTCGACGAGGAAGAACTGCGCCGTCTTGGAGGCGATGGAGCCTGTCTCGAGAGGAGTTTCCGCCGCGATATAGGTAAGACTCACATCGGAAGCGTCACGCAGCCGCGAGGGATGGTGCTCCGTCAGAGAGATCACCCGCAGACCACGTGCACGGGCGATATCGACCGTTGCAAGGATGTCCGCCGTCTCACCCGAGTGCGAAATGGCGACAATGACATCGCCCGGCTCCATGATGGCGGCGATCATCCGCATCGTGTGATTATCGCGCGGCGCGATGCAGTTCATGCCAATGCGCAGAAACTTGAAACAGGAGTCCTGCGCAATGATCCCCGAATAGCCCAGTCCGATGAACGCGATCCGCTGTGCGCCGATGAGAAGACGGGCACAGCGGTCAATCGTTTCATCCGCGATGATGTCCTGCGTCTTTTCGAGGGCGATCACGTTCGCCGAGAGCAGCTTGCGCGCCGTCTCACGCGGTGTCTCCCCATTTTGGATATTCCCGCGGTCGAGATAGCGTCCCAGCTCTGCTCCCTCCGCGGCAAGTGCCGCCTTGAAATCACTGAGTCCCGCAAAGCCCATCTTCCGCACGAAGCGTGTGCAGGTCGCCTCTGCCGTGCCGCTCGCATGGGCAATCTCACGGATGGTCATGCGCGGGATTTCCGTGAGATGAGCACGGATGCAGGCGATAATCTTGCGGTCGCCCTTCGAGACGCGAAACGGCAGATCATCAAGCCGGCTGAGTATCTTCATTGGATCACCTCATGCAATTCTTGCCTTTCATCATAGCAGATTTTTTTGAAAAAGAAAACGCCGTCCACGCAGAGCGGCGTTTTTCCTGTAGACCCTCATATTATTCATGCGTGCGTTCTTCGGAACTTTCGTGCCGCGCCGTGATCGCGCCGTTCGTTTCGGTAACGATGATCCTCTTTTCCTCCGATTTCAGTGTGTCGGGGTGATCCGTGCGGTAGTGTGCCCCCCTGCTTTCCCGTCGGAGCAGAGCTGCTGTCAGAACTGCCGTCGCTGTCCGCAGCTGAGCGGACAGTCGGAGGACTGCGGCGGCATCCGCTGCAGTGGTCGCGGGGGCATTACGCTCCATTTCCTCCCGTGCGTCCGTGCAGAAGCGAATCGCCCGCGTCAGCCCATCCGCGCTGCGTGCGATCATGGCGTTCTCTGTCATCACGCTGCGGAGACGGCTGCGTATGGCGTGTGCATCGGGGATGCTGTGCGCGCGCAGGAGGATCTCATCGTCCGCAACCATTGTGCCGCGCGCCTCCGTGGCGGCGGATTTGCCCGCGATCTCTCCGAACACCAGCCCGTTTGCACTGGACAGCCCGCCGATCCGATCCGCCCCGTGCATCCCGCCGGTCACTTCGCCGCAGGCATAAAGGCCGGGGACATCCGTTGCGGCATCGCTGTCGATCACGATGCCGCCGTTCGCTGCATGGGCGTACATCCCAATTCGCACGGGATCGTTCGGGGTCAGCCCCTTTTTCTCGTGCAGCCAGTCGAAATAGGTCGCGATAAACTCGGGCGGATTTTGCTTCATCTCGTCCGAATAGCTCACATACGCCCCGCCGCTTTTCTCCGCGCGCGCAATGGCGAAGTCGACCGCGCGATCCGCGCCCGCAGCGGTAAACGGCCCGTGCGTGGATCGCTGCGCCAGCAGTGCGGCGCGGTTCGGCAGATGCGCCAAGATGTCGTTTCCGTCCGCGTCGCGGAAGGTGGCAAAACGAAAGGTCTTTTCATTGAATACGGTCTTTGGCGCAGGGGAGAGGAAGCCGGGCATCATCTGCATGAACTCCATGTTGACGAGCCGCGCCCCTGCCCGCAGTGCCAAGGCGTGCCCCGTCCCTGTGACATCGGCGGTCGTGAGGCAGTTCTGAAACAGCCCGCTGTAGCCGCCCGTGGCGAGGACGACCGCCTTGCTGCGAATGGCGAGGAGGTGGTTCTTCGCCGCGAACACTGCGCCGCACACGCGTCCGCTGCGCTGAACGAGTTCCAATGCCTCATGATGGGGGCAGCGCCGCACCCCGTATTCCGACAGCTCCTTTTGGAAGACGGCACGCATACGGGCGGCTTCCAGACCATTCCAATTTCGCCGCTTGTGGTCAAAACAGGGGATAAACTCTTTTTCATCGGATTTTTCTGCGGTCCGTAGCCGGATGCCGCATGCTTTCAGCGCGTTGATCGAGGGATTGATCTTGTGTACGAAGGTTTTGACGAGCGCGGGTGTCGTCATCCCCGCTCCGACCCGCGCAATGCTTGCGGCAAGGTCGTCCTCGTCCGCCGCGTCCACAGGACCGATCAGCCCCAGTCCCCATGTCCCCGGGAAAAAGCTGGAGCCGGAAAAGATCTCCGTACTGCTCGTGAGCACGACGGCGCAGCCCTCTTTTGCCGCCGCAATCGCCGCACAGATCCCGGCGATGCCCGCGCCGATCACCAGCACGTCACAGTGGTCTTGGGATGAAACAATCATGTGGTCTTTCTCCTCATCAGGACAGGTGCTCGGTCAGAGGGACGACACGCCTCCGCGGTTCGGCGTATTTTTCCTCGCCTTGCAGGGTGTTTAGATTCGATACGGCCCAGTTGTAGATCTCGTGGTTAAAGCCGCCGACGACCAGCATCTCATCCGCATTGAGCCGCACAGAACGCGCACCGAGAAGCGAGACGGGCGTGCCGTCCACGTTCGGCCCCTTGATCTCTGTCCATGCGCGTGTCTTCGGATCGTAGGCATAGCCGTCCGTGTACGCCACGGCCGCGCCGCCGCTGAACACATAGAGACGCCCGCCAAGCACCTCTGCGACGGACTGCTCGCGTGGCTCGCCGGGGAAGTCGGGCAGCGATGACAGCATCCCTGTCTTGACATCGTAGATGTAGAACTTCTTGCTGAGTGTGCCGTCCTGCTTGCCGCCGCCGACGATGATGCAGTCGCCGAACGTCCCTTGTACGAGACCCGCAACGCCGATATTCTCCGTCCGCCCCTCTGCGGGTGAGAGCGTTCCCATCGACTGCCATGCGAGTGCAGGACTTCCCACGGTGGCGGGAGCAGCCGCAGCAGAGAGCGGCGCAAGTGCAACGAGTGCCGCGAGCGCAGTGCAATGCAATGAGCGTTTCATATTGTTTTCTCCTTTGTGGACCTGTAATCTGACCCCCAAAAGCAGCTTGATTGTTTCGGCTTTTGGGGGTCATGTTATACACAATATATGGGTTCCTATGGAAGCACCGACACGCTCAGATTTCCATGCTCCTGAAAGAAGTGATAGAGTGCGCCGAGCATGCCGGCGTTATTCTGTGTGGCTGCGAATGCGATGGTGGTCGCCTCATAGACGATGGGTGGGAGGCGATCGCGCAGTGCCGCCTCAAGGAGCGGCCGCAGCACGGCCTCCTGCGCCATGATCCCGCCGCCGAGCACGATGCGCTCCGGGTTCGCGACTGCGATGACGTTTGTGATCGCGTCCGCGAGTGCGTCGATGAGTGCCGTGACCTCCTCGGCGGCATCGGGATCTCCTTTCCTGAGGAGGTCAAAGACGGCGTGCCCGTCGATGCTGCCGGCAGGCAGCCCCTTTGTGCGGCAGACGGAGGCGACGAGACAGGTGGCGGAGCAGCGCTCATGGAGGCGCCCGCCCGGCACGCGCATATAGGCGATCTCACCTGCACTGCGCGAAACGCCATGCACAACGCGTCCATCCATGATGAGACAGCCGCCAATACTCGTACCAACGGTCATGGCAAAGAGTGAGGATGCACCGCGCCCTGCCCCCTTCCACAGCTCACCGAGTGCGGCGCAGTTGACGTCGTTTTCGACAGAGGCCGGGAGATCAAAATTCTCGCGCATGATGGCTTTCCAGTTGACCCCACGATACTGTGGAATAGATTCCTCCAGTGCATAGACAATCTCCCCCGTCGCGGGATCGACCATCCCTGCCGTAGAGATGGCGACACCACGCACATCGTATACCCCGCATGTCTCACGAACGAGGTCCGAGACCTTGCGCACGATGCCGAGACCGCCATACGTCTTCGCCTCGGTGGGGAGGGTGCCATGCACAGCGAACTCGCCCGCCACATCCATGACGCCGTATTTGATATCTGTCCCACCGATGTCAATGCAGATATACAAAGTCTGTTCCTCCCAAGATTACACGCGAACCTTAAAGATGCCCTTTTTGAGCGGTGCCGGTGCATCCACCTTCACCCCTGAGCGATGCACGTCCTCAGGGAAACATACGAGGAAATCCCCAGGCCGCATGATGGTGGTCTGCGTGACGGCGCCGTCTGCCGGCACATAGTCCTTGTCCGCCTCGTAGGGATGTGTCTCCATCCGCTCGATCAGGCTGACGTCGATCTTCTCCGTCCCCTCAGCAAGGACGTGGATGTCGATGTAGGCACGATGCGCCTCCCAGATCTTTTCGCTGCGCTCCCCCGTCGTATAGTGCGCAATGTTGACATAGACATCGTCGCCTGCGATCTCGCAGCGCCCTGTGGGGAGCGCACCGAGGTCATGCGTCCGTGCAAAGTCAAGTGCCTGCCGAATGCGCGGCGGGAGGAAGGAATAGGTATCTTCATGATGGATGCTGCCGTAGATCATAAAACTCTCCTTTGACAAATGCCCGACGCAGCTGCGCCGGGCGTAATGAATAGCAACGAATTATTTATGTACGTGACACACTGCCGCATCCTCCTGCCCATCGCAGCGGGACGCGCCGCGCGTATCATAGACCGTCGTACCCGCAGGTGCCGTATAGCCGGGTGCCGTGAGGCGGCTGACGATCGTACCGACCCCAAGCGTGAGAGCGATGGTGATGAGGGTATACGACCAGAACGAAACGGAGGGGACGAAGTACTTCAGGTAGATGACCACTGCCGTCGATACGAGGAAGCCTGCGACAGCACCTGCCGCATTGGCATGGCGGCTGAATGCACCGAGAACGAAGACGCCTGCGAGTGCACCGAGTGCAAGCCCGATGAAGCTGTTGAACCACTGATACGCCGAGCGGATATCGCTGCCTGCCATGATGATGGCAACGACGATGGAGAGGATACCGATGCCGAGCGAGATGAACTGCGCGATGCGCGTCTGCTTTTTCATCGGCATCTCAGGATGAAGCACGGACTGGATATCGAGCACCCAGCTTGTCGCCACGGAGTTGATGCCCGTGGAGAGCGTGGACTGCGCGGCGGCAAAGAGCGCGGCCAGCAGGATGCCCGTCAGACCCGTGGGCAGCTCGTATGTGATGTACGCCGCCAGCACGAGATCGCGCCGGTCGGTCATGAGAAGGCCGGGGTTCTGCTGATAGAACACGAAGAGTGCGGTACCGACGAGGAAGAACACCGTCGCGGCAAAGATGGAAATGACTCCATTGCCGAGTGTCATCTTGCGCAGCTGGTTCATGTCGGTCGTCGTGGTGAACCGCTGGACGATGTCCTGACTGGATACATAGGATGCGAACGTGACGAGACCGCCGCCGATAAAGGTAATAAAGACGCTGCTTGATACGATATCGGGGCTGAACCAGACCTCGTTTTCGAGCAGGAACTTATGCCCTGTGGTGAGTGTATCCCAGACCGTTCCCCAGCCGCCGTGGATGCTGCCGATCATGACGACGAGCGAGAGAGCGATGCCGACAATCAAAACCGTGCCTTGGATAAAGTCGGTGTAGAGCACCGCCTTGAGTCCGCCGGAGTAGGAATAAATGATGGCGATGACCCCCATGACGACGATCAGCAGGTTGACATCGATCCCCGTAACTTCCGCGAGTGCAACGGACGGCAGATACATGATGATGGACATGCGTCCGAGCTGAAAGACGATGAACATGAGTGCGCCGAGGATACGGAGTTTGCCGCTCTCAAAACGCTTCTGGAGGTAGTGATACGCCGTATCGATCTCCAGGCGGCTGTAGATCGGCAGGAAGTAGCGGATGGTGAGCGGGATGGCGAACAGCATACCGAGCTGCGCCCACCAGAAGATCCACGAGCCGTGATACGAGTTGCCCGGGATGGCAAGGAAGGAAATCGGGCTGAGCAGCGTCGCGAAGATGGAGACGCAGGTAACGTACCAGGGGATGGTGCCGTCGCCCTTGAAGAACTCCTTGCCCTTCATTTCCTTTTTTGAATAGTAGAGACCTGCCAGGAGGACGCCGAGCAGGTAGATGATGAGGACTGCCGTATCAATCCAGGTAAATCCCTCATGCATGAAAATCTCCTCCTATTGTGATGTGAATGGGGGAAGCAGCGCGCCCCTCCCCCGACGTGCGGGGAAGGCTTTGGATGCGGCTGCACACGATACCAATCTTCTCAGAAATACTTCTTGTAGATCTCCTTGGCGCGTGCACGCATCTCCGGCGTGTACGGCTTCATCGGCTCACGGCAGCAGCCTGCCTCGATGCCCTGCTCCGCGAGAAGCAGCTTGATCGTGCCGTAGAGACCGTTATCGAGGATATCCGTGATGAGATCGTTCGTAATGTGCTGTACCTCGAGTGCCTCGCTGATCTTGTTCGCATGGGCGAGGTCATAGATCTGACGGGCACGCGCCGCGTTGACATTGTAGGTCGAGCCGATCGCACCGTCGATGCCGAGCACCGTCGCGGGGAGAAGCATCTCATCGAATCCGGCAAAGATGAGCTTGTCCGGGAACGCCTTGCGCATGCGCTCCAGGAGGTAGAAGTCGCCCTGCGTGAACTTGACGCCGACGATCTTCTTGTTCGCGAACAGTTTCTCAAACTGCGGAATGCTGATGTTGACTCCTGTGAGGAACGGGATGAAGTAGATGATCATGCGGTTGTCCACATCTGAGATGATGCTCTCGTAGTAGTGGCGTACCTCATCAAAGCTGAACTTGTAGTAGAACGGCGTGACTGCGCTGAGCGCATCATAGCCGAGATCCGTCGCAAACTTCGCAAGCTCGATGGACTCCTTGAGATTGATCGAACCAACCTGCGCAATGAGGGTGACATCGTCCTTTGCCTCGTCCTTTGCGATCTCAAAGATGCGCTTTTTCTCCTCCGTCGAGAGCATGAAGTTCTCGCCCGTGCTGCCGCCGACATAGAGCCCGTCCATCTTGTTGTGGTCGATGTTGTGGCGGATGATCTGGCGCAGTCCCTTCTCGTTGATCGTGCCGTCCTCGTGGAACGAGCAGAGCAGTGCAGAATACAGTCCCTTAAGATCTTTCATGATAATTTCTCCTTTGAATAAAATAATAACATCTCTCACTGAGCAATATCACTTGCAAGAGATTGCTCAGTAATTTTATCTCTATATATTATGCAATCGCCTCGGTAAAGCGCCGTGCAATCAGCTGGGGACGCGTAATGGCAGAGCCGACAATCGCACCGAAGACGCCCGTCTGCATCGCCTGTACCAGTTCCTCCGGCGTGTTGATGCGCCCCTCGGCAAAGACAGGCACGGGCGCATCCTTTGCAAGGCGTTGCATCAGCGCGAAGTCCGGCCCTGCGATCTGCGGGCTGTACGGCGTATAGCCCGACATCGTGGTCGAGACGGCATCCGCACCGAGCTCCGCTGCCTTCATGCCCTCCTCATAGGTCGAAATATCGGCGAGCACAAGGCGATGCGCCGCATGGATGCGTGCAATGAGATCACGCACATCCGTCTCCTGCGGACGTTCGCGCGCCGTCATATCGAGGGCGATCATCTCACATCCCGTCCCGATCAGTGCCTCTACCTCGCGCATCGTCGGTGTGATGTAGATCTCCGAGTCCGCATAGGTCTGCTTGATGAGACCAATCACGGGCAGCTGTGTGACGGCACGGATCTCATCGATGTCCGCCACACTCTGTGCGCGAATGCCGACGGCGCCGCCCTCCTTTGCCGCGCGTGCCATGCGCCCCATGATGAATGGACTGCAGAGCGGTTCGTCCGCGAGTGCCTGACAGGAAATAATGAGCTTTCCCTTGACCTTGTCAAAGAAATTCATTGAAACAGCCTCCAATTTATTTTAATTTATTTCTATTTTTAGTAATTGTTTTATATTTATTCTTCAAAAACAATCCCGCCCGCCAATCACTGTGTGATGTATGTGGAACTGCTCGTCGAAGATCGCAATATCGGCGTATTTTCCGACCGTGAGCGAGCCGAGACGGTCATAGACACCGAGCTCCTCGGCCGGGGTGCGCGTCGCCGTCTCCACGACGGCAGGGATGGATGCGCCCGTGTTCTCACGAAAAATCGAAAGTCCGTGATTCAGGCAGAGCACACTGCCCGCGATGGTGCCGTCTGCGAGTGTCGCAAGCGTCCCCTTGACGAATACCTTCTGCCCGCCGAGTTCCGAGACGCCGTCGCCGAGCCCACAGGCACGCAGGGAGTCCGTGATGGGGATGATGTGCGCGCCGCGCTTCGCCGCGTAGATGATGCGCTGCATGGCAGGGTGGACGTGGACGTTATCGACGATCAGCTCACAGTTCGCATCGCTGTCGAGCGCCGCGCCGAGAACACCGGGACGGCGGTGATTCAGCCCCGTCATGGCGTTGCAGAGATGCGTGATATGACCTGCACCACGGCGAATCGCGGTGTGCGCCGTATCGTAGTCCGCCGCCGTATGGCCAAGCGAGACGATGATGCCGTGCGTTCGACACTGCGCAATAAAGTCCTCCTCCGTCAGCATCTCAGGCGCGATCGTGATGATCTTGATGACATCCGCATAGGGCGCGATCTTCGCGAATGCGGGCGGCAGAATGTACTGCTCGTCCTGTGCTCCCTTCTTCGCGGGACTGATGAAGGGGCCCTCCATGTGTGCACCGAGGACGCGCGCCCCCGTGCCATCGGCGTTCATCGCGCGGCGGATACGCACAAGTGCGCGCTCTACGGCATCAAAGGCACAAGTCATCGTGGTCGGCAGGAAGGAGGTGACACCCGTCCGCGCCTGAAATGCGGCGATGCGGCGGAGGGCATCTGCGTCCTCATCCATTGTATCCGCGCCGTCACATCCGTGAATGTGGACGTTCAGAAATCCGGGAGCAACATACGCACCTGCCGCATCAATCACCGTTTCGGCATCTGCCGCATGAAACTCTGCCGCCGGCAGGATGTTCGTGATGCGTTCATCATAGCAGAGGACAAGACCCTCCTGCGCGGTAAAATGTCCGTCCGCGCTCGGCAGAATGAGAACGCCGTTTTGGATGGCTCTCATTTCGTATCACTCGATTCCCGCAGCAGCGCGCCCGCCTCACGGTCAACGATGAGTGTGACCTGCGGATGCAGCTGGAGGATAGAGGCGGGGACGCGCGGCGTAATCGTTCCGCATACCGCATCGCGCACCGCCTCTGCCTTCTCTGCGCCGCTCGCCATGAGGACGATATGGCGTGCATGAAAGATCGTGCCGATGCCCATGCTCATCGCCTCACGCGGCACCTCATCAGGAGAGGAGAAGAAGCGTGAATTTGCCTCGATGGTGCTCTTCTTGAGCACCACCTTGTGCGTCGTCCGTGCGAACGCCTCGCCCGGCTCATTGAAGCCGATGTGCGCGTTGCGCCCGATCCCGAGGAGCTGCATATCGATGCCGCCCGCCGCCGCAATCGCCGCCTCGTAGCGCGCCGCCTCAGCGTCTGCATCCTTTGCCATGCCGTTTGGGAAGAAGATGTGATCCTTCCTTATATTCACATGGTCAAAGAGATTCTCGTGCATAAAGCGGTGATAGCTCTGCGGATCGTCCTCAGGCAGGCCGACATACTCGTCCAGATTGAACGACGTTGCCTCGGAGAAATCCAGCCCCACGGCCTCATGCAGCCAAACCAGATTCTGATAGAGCTCGACCGGCGTGCTGCCTGTGGCAAGCCCCAAAACCGAGTCCGGTTTGACCCAGAGCTGCCCCGCAAGGATCTTTGCCGCCTCCTTGCTCATATTCTGATAGGTGTCGGTATAAATAATACGCAATGCAATTCTCCTTTCGATAAAACTCGTCCGAAATCTCCTACAATATAACATAATCTGTGATATTTTTCAATTATTTTTCACAAAATAATTGAAAAATATCTATTTATCGTTAATAAAAGAAAATATTTTTCGTTTTTATAGGATAAACATATTGCGATCGACGATTCTGCCGATTTTATCAGCAGTTTCTTAATAGAAAACAATAAAAAAGAAGGACGATCATGCGAGGGGCTGCATCCTCCTCATATCATCGTCCTTCTTTTATACTCATCCCGCCGTTTTGTGATCCCCCAGTGAAAAGATATCACCTCATACCTGTACGCGCCGACTGCCGTCCGCTGATGCCATAAACTGTGCCGGATTCAGTCCCTGCAGGAAGTCAATGACCTTCTCGCTCTCCGCATCGAGCCGCGCGATCTCCGTGCGGTAGTCCACAATCTCCGCGATCACCCCGCGGAGCATCTGCGTACCCTCCTCCTCCTGTTTCTGATACTCCTCCGTAATGCGCGCATGGATGCTGTCCATGCGTTTCTTCGCCTTGATGTACGCGTTAAAGATCACCGCGCCGGCGGCGATGCCGAGTGCCGTCCAGTATACCTCCCCACCGTAGAGACCGAGCAGCACGGGGAGGAGCCATATCCATCGGAAGAGCTTTTCCTGTGAGGACAGCTCATAGGGACGCATGCGGATCATGCGCTGAACGTCGTTCCACGTGACAAATAACCGCAGCAGTTTTTCCTCATTGGAGCCGTCCTCTGTCTCGTTATCAAATGCAAGAATCTTAAATTTGATGGTCTGCGGGATGTCGGCGCGGTTCTCCGCGACAATATCGCGAAAGGCGGAAAGAATCGAATCACGCCCAAGGGCAAGCGCCATTTTCTGCAGCGCGGGGCTCGCCTGCATCTCCTGCGGGTGCATCGCCGCATCCGACAGGAGATGCATGAAGTCGCGCCGCTCGTCAAAGGCCTTCACCTTCTCCGCCAAAATCTTGCGGGCACGATCCTCCCTGCCGCCCTCATGGATAACCAGCTTCTCAAGGATCGACTCCATGTGCAGCGGCTTTTCCGCCGCATCGAAATCGGCGGCCAGACGCTCCAGGATGCTGTCCAGCTGCTGTTTCAGCGTGCGGGGCGGCGCTGTCTGCGCGACGATCTGCTGAAAATTTGTACTGAGTTTCTCATAGAGACGCGCACACGAGAGCGTATGCTCCAGCACCTCCGATGCCGATCTGGCATGCACCCTCAGATAGGGAAAACTGCCCTCTGCGGGCGGAGCGGGGCACATCGCCTTCATCGCCTCATACCAGCGTTTTTCCTGCGCAGCGGCAAAACTATATACCCTGCTGAACCGATCGATCCAGCCGTCGATCCGGCGGCGGATGAGCCCATCGGCATCGCGGCCGAGGAGGCCCGACACATAGGCATCAATGACGATGGCCGCCTTGCGGTCGAGCGCCCCGCCATCCAGTCCGGCAAAGTAGCGCTGCAGCCAGTGCAGGCTTGCCTCTTTTCGTCCAAAACGGCGGCAGACGAGTGCAAAAAAGAGCGACGTTCTCTCATCGTCACGATGGAGTGCCTCCGCGCATGCGCGATTTGCGACCTCCTCCTCGTCGCTGATCCACGCCGCGAGCGCAACGAGCGCAGGTGCCAGCCAGTAGCCGGGCGCATGGAGCATGAGCTCCTCTGCCGCCGCACGCAGCGTGTCCCGCCGCACGACCGCGAGATCATTCGCCTCCAGAATGCCGCGCGCCATGCGGCGGATCTCCGCATAGTGGCCGAATCGGTGCTCGATCTCCTGCCGCAGCTTCACCAGACGGATCTCTGCGAGCTGGATGCGGTTTGTCCGCTCCTGCTTTGCCGCATAGGCATGAAAATCCTGCGTCAGAGACGTCACGTCCTCACGCAGATCATCGACACTGCGCCCGACGGCATGGATCTCCGAATGTGCCGCACCGACAAAATCGCCGAGCGCATCCAGACGATCCTCCAGATACGATAGATCCGGCTCGATGTAAATGGTATCGCTCATCCTCTGTCTCCATATTTTGCGTCATTATTTATAATTTATTATTATTGTTTTTATGAACGTCGTGATACAGAAAATAGTATAGCATAGGCACACGCATGGGACAAGAAAATCGATCGGATGCAAAAACTAAGGAATCGCTATCTGCAGCGCATGCCGCACGGGGACGATGAGCACGCAGTCCGCCGCACGGAGCGTAGAGGGCAATACGCGCATCAGAGGCGACGGATGGGAGCGTCGTCACATCCACCACGCCGCGTGCCTCGCGCTCCGCTGAGAGCAGCTCATCCTGCAGCACCAGAAAGTCTCCCGAAAGCGGGCGCGGCGGACGCACATTCATCAGCGCGCGCAGAAGCCGCCGCTGCTGCTCTCCCGACACACCGATCTCCGCCGCCTGCGCGCGATACTCCGGCATCTCAGCGAGGAGCATTCTGCCGCCGGGCTGACATAAACCCACTTTGCATCCTTCCGCGCACGAAGGGCAGCCAGTTCCTCGGTCTGTGCCTTGGCGACTGCGTAGAACGCCGCCGGGAACTCCGGCGTATCCAGGAGCTGCACCTTGTGCGATGCATCGACATAGAGACTTCCTGCACCGCCGACGATGTAGAGACACGTATTCGTCCCCGCAACGAGATCGGCGAGATGCTGGCTCGTCTTTGTGTGCAGCGGCAGCGTCTCCGGCGTAAATGCACCGAACCCGTCCACCACAGCATCAAAGCCCGCAAGATCTCCCTTTGTCAGATCCAGAATGTCCTTCTGCACAAAATGCTTCGCCGCACTCTGATTCTCATGACGTGCAAACGCCGTAACCTCATGTCCGCGTGCCACAAGCTCCTCAATAATCGCACGGCTTGCCTTTCCATTGGATGCCACGACTGCAATTTTCATCATAAATCCCTCCATTTGATTTTTATTTTGTAATTTTGTTTATTACACTAGTACTATAATACAGATAAAATAGAATTTCAATAGGTACAATATATTTTTTACCGACCTCTCTGCATCGACGCAAAAACGTCATTGAAAAAGAACGAAGCGTGTGCTATCTTAAGATAAGAAGAGAAGGAAATGGAAAGTGCTCCGGCACGGGCGCAAAGCCGCATTCCGCCGTTTCGTCTTTCCAAAACGGTGCAGCCCGCACCGCACAAGGGCTGCGGGACACAGCGTCTCGACACACACAATGCTGCGTGCGGCATTGAAACGTTGCACTAAGCACCATGTTGATGTACTCAGCGCGGTCTCGACACACACAATGTTGCGTGCGGCATTGAAACAACATCGCAGATGCCTGATATGGATCAACAATAGGTCTCGACACACACAATGCTGCGTGCGGCATTGACAGCAAAACGGCTCTGCGTGTCCTTTCGGTCACACAGAGCCGTTTTCGTATGCAAAAATCGCACAGCAATCTTAACGATGCGGCGCACAGATGTTAGTATAGAGATACAAAAGGGCACTGCCGATAGACGGCTGCCCCTTATGTTTGGCAGAGAACCCCGCCTACAGTTTGGATGCATGAGGCGGGGTTTTCTCTTTTATCGTTTAACCGACATGATCAGCACGGTGAACACAACGAGAAATGTAAAGGAAGCACTGATAAATTCAGCACTACCATCTTGACGCATCTTTTTCGCCCGCACTTCGGTGGAAAATCCTCCACATA
>PPYF01525458.1_pt1 | contig 22353 bp, 16 predicted proteins | sample 1559871 | NCBI WGS metagenome assembly PPYF01 (sample SAMN08240021, study PRJNA423297) | Human gut metagenome, whole genome shotgun sequencing project.
GTTTCAGAGTTATATATACCGTATATTTACCCTTTTTTTCCTGAACAACATTCTCATCGGCAATCTCGACATTCTGCAACAACATGTTAGCGGTCATTCTAGTCTCCGTCATAAATTCATCAGCAGACTTTCCGGTTTCACTATTATGGTCAATATAACTCTTCGTTACATTTTTCATTTTACCGTTTACTATTGTTGCCAATGTGTTTTTAGCAAATATCAACGCTTTCTGACGAGCTGAAAGTACCGAAGAAGTTGTAGCACTTTGAGTTACTGTAAAATACGCCCTATCCTCCAAATCTTTCAACACAAATGAAGAATATGCCACACTCCAAAACAAGATTAATAAAAAGCATTTCATTCCACCTTCTTATTTAAGTTATCTACAATCAAGTCGACGACACTTACCTGCAAGTCTGGTTTTCGAATCCGGTTTTCTTGTAACCAAAGAGCATATTGACGAGAAGTCACCGAAGGCAATTCACTATACCCTTTGGGGAGTTCATTCCGTTCTGTATCTCCCATTGTAAAAAAGAAATCTTTTGTAAAAGGAGTTTCCGAAAAGAGATAATAAACACGAATAGCATCATACTCTCTGTCCGTTATCAGTTCCAGTTCATCCACATGTTCCTGCTCTCTAGTTGGGACAGCCGATAAATCAAAAAACGAGTACCAACGGTTTGCTTCCACTCTGACATCATCATCATGGTCGAAAGCAGCATAAGGAAGCATGCGGAACGCATTTTCTCCATTGTCCATAAACAAAACCAAATGCCCCGATTTAGTACTGCGAAACTGGGTAATGAACAAATCACCCTGCCGAAATACCGAATCGACACCAATGGACAATTTCGCTCCCGCTTTCTGAACCGTTTGTTCTACAATCATTTGTTTCCGCCCATTCAATATCTGAAACTCGAACTGTGGAAGAATTTGCCTCAAAGGCTGTGCATAACCTTTCACATGACACGTCCACTCTATGGCAGCTACCTTCTTTTTTAGTTCTCCCCGACGGTTTGTCTTCATAATTTCCGTTTCTTTCGAACTCCATTCCGGTTCCATTAGATCCGCTTTCCAAATTCCCTGAGGAAATTGGGAAGACAAATCGACATAGTATTCAGAATGACGAAGTTCACTTTCATAAGATTTCATAAAGTTACCGTAAGCAATGGAAGTACCGAACTTCTTCTCAATAGCTTCTTGCTGTGCCATATTTAAAAGTCCTTCACGGTCGAGTTCTTCCCCACGAGGAATCTTAATGGAAGTGCAACCTTCCACTAAGACCCAATCCGAAGAAGGAGTGCCGTGAAAAATCTGTGAACGACCGGATACAGTACACAACAAGGCTCCCACTATCAGGCATATCTTTCCTTTTATGCTCATTTTTCTTTGCTAATAAGCTTTCAAAGCAGAATGTTTCTTTAACAAACGGCTACCTCCGAACCAAAATCCCACCGACAGAGCATGAACCGGTTTGGCTTTATTTCCCAATCCAGCCTTATCAATCGTTTTACTCATGCAGAAATGTTTATATCCAATACGAAAGTTACCGAACTCTATTCCGACTCCAAACTGATATCCAAGAATAAATGACCGGGTACCGGTATCTTCCCAAACTTCCGGATCATCCATCGGACTTTTATACCATGAATCACTGGACGATATATCCACATAAGGCGTAACACCGCCATTTAAATATACCCGTGCACGATTAGTCAACAGATATTTCACTTCCACTTCCAAAGGAATATCCACTCCCATAGATTGTGTGTAAGTATCATAACCGTCAAAAGTACTACAATCTTCCACCCACATAAATCCTAATCCTGCCCGCAATGACAAAGCGAGATAATTGGGAGTCCAATTACGGGGCAAAAGATAATCCATCATAAAATTCGCCTGTCCAAAAAGGCGTCCCGTTTTGTCTTCATTCAAGAAATGTCCTTCATTATCATATTCATAGGCAGAAGTAAATCCGGGGCCCCCTTCGAATCCAAAACGCCACTGTGCATTTCCGTTAACCGAGAATGCCAATAACACACACAGTAACCCTACCGTTTTTATTATTGTCTTCATCATTCACAAATTTGTTTATTAGTTTAATATTCCACAAATACATCTTTTGACCGGGCGCTGACCTGGAATACAGGATTTTGGCGTACCTGTTCACCTTCCAACTCTTTCACCAGATAAGGTACTCCCGTCGCCTGTTCGTCTGACAGATACTTATACAACTCGTCAAACGTCAATATCCCATCACCATTCAAATCGGATTTTTCCTTATCTTGCATAGCCTTAAACAGAACATACGAAAACAGTCCATGCTTCTTATCCTTATACCAATTGGCATATTGGTCTTCTTTTGCAGCTGATAATATAACGAATTTCGCCAATTTATCAGGTTTAGGACGACGGACAAATTCTGTAGCCGATGCCTCCATAGCTATCTCTTGTCCTGAAAAACAAGCATCAGTTATTACGTTCACTTTATCTACCGGCAATGTTCCCAATACCTTATAAATACTTTGCAGAGAAGTGGCTTGTTCCTTGCAACTTTTAGGATTCGAACGGACTCCCAACAAATAAGGCTGTCCCATAAACGGATATCCGTGACCTGAATAGAAGAAATAAATTTCTTTAGCTCCTGTAGTAGCTACTACTTTTGCTAACTGACCCTCTTGACCGTCTATTCCAAAAATGTCATCAAAATCCTTCTTATCGGCATTAGTCTTAAATATGATGTTGCTTTCTTCCAATCCCAATGTTTTTACCAGATAACCGCGCATTGTTGCCGCATCATTAACAGCGTATTTTACCGGACCAACCTTGGTTGTTCCCTGTTTTCCGGTAGCAACCTGATAATCTGTATTACCGATAATCACCGCCACAGCATTTGATTTAACCTGTGATACCGGAATATTGGTATCTACATCCGATGTTCGATCATATACATTTTCCTGATAGGAAGCAATCTCCGGATATTTCTTCTGAAATGCATTATGAATTGTAATTTCTACAGCCACACGCCGATATTGTGCTCCTATCTCCTTTGCTATCTCCGCAAAGTGTTCGTAACGCATGTCTGCTGCTCTGAAAGGGCCAACATGATGCGTCATAAAATCTTTGATGTCCAATGTGCGTAAGTAAGCAAGTTGTTCGTTTGAGTTAATACCTTTTTCCTCGTTTACTGAAACATAACTATATGCTCCGTTCACAAAACATTCCGCATCTTTAATTTCACCAAAACTACCATCATATGCAACAGCATTCCTGAATGGGGCAGCATCTGTTCCTCCGATAATCTTCACCGTTACTTTAGTTCCCGGTACAATATATTCTTCCAATTTTGACTCAACAGTAGTCTTGATTATGCCTGCTGTTTGAAGAGCAGCTTGCGAATCTTTCAAACGGTATTTTCCTGCCGGCCAGTCCTCTGTAGCCTGTGAAATATTCATTTTCTTAACAAAGTCAGAAACAACCTGTACATCATAACGAACTTTCATATTATACTCTACCGCTCCATCTTTTCTCACTTCCGGCATGACTTCAGCATTTACATCTACCTTTGTATTATCCGTTAACTGATTATTGGCTCTCAATAATGCAATCGCCGTAGCCAGCATCTGTTTCAAGTCATCCTTAATATCTTTCGTCACATCTTCCGCTTTCTTCACAGCTTTTTTCACTTCTTCCACTTTCTGCTGTGTTTCGAGTTTCTCATCCTTCTTCTTTTCGGATGCCATCCATAACGGATTAAACGGTACTAACGCCAATTCCTGTGTCCGTCCCATACTTTTTCCAGTAAGTTCAAAACGATGCAAATCCTCACCTATCTGTACAAATAAAGTGGCTGCACGCCGTCCCTTCAACGACTTACGGATAGGTATGCTCACCTCTCCTTTCAGGCTATTGCCCGGTGCCAAAGTCACCTTAGAAGAAGGCAAGGCTTTGTAGGTCGCTCCATCTAATGTCAACCGGACAGACTTATCTGCATCAAAAACTAAACTATTTCCCTTTTGAAGTTTAACTTCCAAAGTGAAAGTCATCATTCCACGATTGGATTTGCGGCTAAAATCCGAAACCACACAAAAACTGTTTGGACAAACAGAAATCAAATCTTTAGCCCTGATGTTCGTGTCAAGTTGGGGCCAGTTAGGATCATTTACGTCAAAAGGCTTTTCCATGTCCGATTTCACATCCCGCCATCCCACATTGGGTAAAGTTGATGTCTTGATTGGATTAACGGATGAAGACTTCTGACCGTAAGCATCCACATTACATACCAGCATGAAGACACAGCACATAGCTGTCATCACGCTACCGTTCTTCTTACAATTGTTCTTCATTAGTAAACTATTATTAAATGAAACGTTGAGATAAAATCTTCTCATCATGTAAATTAGCATGAGGTATCAGGTTCGATACTAATTTAACGGACTAAAAATTAAGATTGATTAATTGGTTTGAGACTAGAGGTATATAGCGAGGGGTACATACCTGATATTAAAGGAAATAAATCCATAAACAAATTACACTGCTTCATTTGTATGCTTTTGTTTTGTCTGCTTATAGTCTCCCCGGATTGGGCAATAAATAAAAAAGGCATGGGAGTCTGTACTTTTGCTTATCCCGCATTCTGGCTCTCGCATTGCCCATCTGTAAGGATAAGCAACGCAGCTAGCCCACGCCAAGATGAGATATACAGAACACCATGCAGCGCATAATGTTTGATAAGACACCTTAAGTGGACGTTCCCGTTGCCGTACCTTCTTACAGATTACAAATTTGCGAGATTCGAATGCAGAAGATAACGTTCAGTAAACGCCTTTCTTAAATTATAAAATTCCCGCCGCCCCCTCTAGGGCTAGCTGGATGCTGCAAATATAGAAAGTTAAATTAAGACTGACAAACTTTATTTTACTTTTCTTACTCTTCCATGTAGCATATTCTTTTCCGGTATCCTATATATTAATATCCAACAAACAGGATAATAATACCCAACGAATCGTTTGTATATAAGATAGATTCATTACCTTTGTAACATAGGCAATACCAGATGCTCATCCCGTCATGCACGAGATGCTCATTCGGTGCTGCACCAGATGAGCATCCGGTAATAACCGGAATGAGCATCCCATACAACAGAGTAAAGTATCAACCGCCCCATACCTCTACGAGAAGCATGTCCCGGCATTACTTAATGAAGAAACAGGGTATATATACCCAATAAATAAAGGACATATATGAGTTTGATCTATTTAGTAAGAAAGAAAATGTTCCCACACAAAGGGGGCATGAAATCATTGTATTATGCAGTGCAACGCAAACTACAAAAAAGAGGCGGAAGAGATGAAAGAGATTTGGCGGAAATACTCTCCCAACGTAGTAGCCTTACAGAAGGGGAAGTTTTAGGAATACTGACCGAACTGCCCAAAGCCATCGAAAAGATACTGGAAAGTGGAGAATCCGTCACTATTCACAACTTAGGTTCTTTCCATGTAGCCATCACCAGTGACGGCTATGAATATCCGGACGACATCATGCCGCATAACGTACGTTTATCCAAAGTATTTTTCGCTGCCGACCGGAAGCTTGCCTATCGTCTACAACGGATGAAATTCTTCCGTTACCCGTTATCCAAGTATTTCCCTAAAAACGCCCTGAGACCGGAAACAGTCAAGGCAGAAGCCGAACAGGAAGCAAAAGGTGAACTGGATTTCGAAGAAGAACAACCTTAGTACAGGTTATCCATTCAAACAAAAAGTGCCAAAAGCTGATATGATATCATCCCATCAGACTTTTGGCACCTTTCCTTTCAATTACTAAGTTCTCTTCTACTTGATTTCCCTAATCAACATACCTTCGAAGAAGTCGCTACCACTAACCTTCTTGAAAGTAGTATATTTAAGTTTTGAATTAAGTGTCTGGTCTTCGGCAGCCATATACCGGTTATCCCAGATTTTTCCGGATACAGGTTCTATCACTCCTACTCTTTTATAGGTTGTCTTTCCTGTACTTTCATCCAAGTTCTTCTCCAACACTTCATATTTTGATTCCTGGCTGACGCCTTCTTTCAGTCCTACCTGAGCATAAACCTCTTTTCCATTGACACCATAAAGCGGAGTCTTCACCTTAAACACATCAAAGCTACGTTGAAGTTCCAATACGGATTCGTCCAACGCACGGCAAACAACCTTACGAATCATATCAGCCGGTTCATAATTGCTGGACATCGTTGTTTTATTGGAACGTACCGACTGCTTTCCTATAAACTTGAGTTTGAAAGTTCCATTGTCTTTCAAGAATTCTTCGGCTTTCACCTTATCAGGACCATCCAAATAATACTGCGTATAGAATTTATTAGCGACATCGTCATTCCACTCCAATTTATAAAGATAAGAGTTCACAATCACTTTGAATCCTTTGATACTCTCTGCCAAAGCTGCCGCATTTTCACCCATATCTGCAAAATTCACTCCTGTAGCAATAGTAGCGACACTACCCAACAAACGTATTCCCATACCAAATGCTTTCGAAGTATTCTCTTTATCTACATAACGGATATCATTCACCATGATAAACGTATTAGAGATTAATTCTTCGCCGGCGTCCGAAAGAGTCGCTACTCCTCTTGCTGTCTTCCGTGCCAAACGCACGTCCAGGTCAGTCGCATTATACTGTCCTCTCTCTGAAATCAGCTTCATATCACATACGCCCGTTTCTTTATTCCGTTCAAACCATTTTGCCACCAGTCTCTTTGCAACCTGATTTTTTTCCAGAAAACGGGTAATCTCTTCTTCCTGTTGTTTTTCATCTGTTGTCTCAACCAGGCGTACGTTCAGATTATGATTATCATATTTGTCCGGGACTGGCAACTTCAGATATTCTTCCATTATTTCGTTACCAAATTTCTTTTCAGTATGTCGTACGAGCATCGAATAAATAGAACTCCGCCTATACTTGGCTGCTTGTTCATCATTCTGCTCTTGCGCTCCTATCGTAGAGCTAACCAATAACATGAGGCAACTTACGATGAATATATTTTTTTTCATAACCGACTAATTCTTTATATTGATAAATTAAAATTCCTAATTCTATTTTCCCTTATTATTTCATCTAAAAATCCCACAATTCCTCAGGGATTACTTCACTTACTTTAAACCGGTTGTAATTTACAATATAATATCCCGGGTGCTTCATCAGGTATTCAATATCATCGGCAGACACCTTTTTCTGTCCATATTGCCCGATAACAACCTGATAGGCTGATAATGGAGAAATCGGGCAATAAGCTTCGATGATAACCTGTCCATCTTTTGACACAGCTCCCCAAAGCGATTCACCAATAAACTTCTCAGGAGCAAAGGTGCCTCCCTTTTCCATTTTCTTCATCACTTTACCTTTCACTTTATCCATATCTATACCCAGATTAGCATAGAGATTAGAATCAAGCAACCCTTTTTGAGATTCCCCCATAATATATTCTTTCATTATATCAGCGGCTTTCTTGCAGTTATCTTTAGTGACCTTTTGGGAAACGATATAAATGCCATGCTGACTATCCAATCCAAGGAAATCGAATGTAGGAGATAAAATTTCTTTTTCTTCAAAATTCAACAGTCCGAACTTTCCGGCATTAGCCAATATCTTATTTCCAAATTCATCATAGAAATTCGATAGGTCTTCATAAGCCGGAGCCAACAGAACAGTTCCTTTAGCATCCTTAATTCCCCATTTGCCGTTCTCTTTATAATTGAATTTTCCTTTATGCACGGAAGATACCATTTCATAATTAAAAGGCATCGCCTCTTTCCCATCCAGTGAAATAAATCCTGCCTTACCGCCTTTCATTGCCGGAATCAAGCCTTCTGAATAAACGCCCAAATAATCCATATCGGTGGTAAGGGTTACGTTGTTTTTCGAATCAATCACATACCATTTGTTCTGTTTGCAGACCGATGCGTATCCATCATTAAAAGCGGAAGTCTTATCGTACTCAAAAGGAATCAGAACATCACCGGTTTTAGACAAATATCCGAAGCCGGAACCGTTTTCCGAAGCAATGGTATAATCTGTATAGTCGCCCAATACTTTATATTTAGGTTCAATCATCAACTTTCCATCCCGCCGTACGTAACCGGATTTATCACCGATAGTGTATCTTTCTATTTCATTATTGAATTTAAAATCCAGCGCCCCTGCTTCAAGTTTTGTAATCTTGCCGTTTTCATTATGCAAAAAATAAGACTTTCCGGTGCTTATATCCAGAGCAGACGCCCAGTTATGCTGGTTCATGGTAATAGCATTATAAACAAAGTCTTCCAGTACCATGCCTCTTGTATCTAAAATGCCATAGAACATTCCTTTCTTTCCGGTCTTACTTTCTTTCTTATGCAACATTTTCTGTTGGATAATAATACCGTCATGGGCATTGTTATTGGTATAAGAGTCTTCACTTATCACCATTCCTTGCTTATTGATGTAACTATAACGCATAGGTCCTGTTCCAACCCAAGCCACTCCTTCACAAAATTCTCCGGCTGAACGGTACTTTACCTTTATGACGATACGCCCACCATCATCAACAAATCCCCATTTACCATTTTCCAACTGTCCGCTTTTACCTATTTTCCCACCTTTGCATACACGTGCCATGCCATCAATCAACTCACCTATTTCAGTATATTCCGGTTTAATCAACTCTTGTCCATACCTGGAAACCCAACCATATACTTTGCCTTTTTTAGTCTTGGCAATATTAAACTTATTAAAATACTCTATATCATCATACATGGGCTTTATAAGGATTTCACCATTATCTTTCACATATCCCCATTTACCGCCTTCCAGGTCATCTGTATTCTTATTATATTTGGCGCCAATACAAATTTTGGCTACACCATCGACGAAATCTTCAATCACTGAATATTGCACTTTCAGTACAACATCACCTTTTTCATTGATGAATCCAAATTTATCTTTGATACGTACTTTAGCGAGTCCACCTTCAAAATTCCCTATCTCATCGTACTTAGGTTTAACAACGAACTTGCCTTTTGCATCTACAAGACCAACTCTACCTTTTTTATCACGCTGGAGCGTTAAATCCTGAGCAAATAAAGTGCCTGAGCTCCCCAATGTGATGAAAGCTATCAAACCTACCAATATACTTTTCTTCATTTTGCCATAAATATTTTAATTCAACAAATTCTTTCTATTTTATCACGTTTATTTCGGTCTGCTGTCCTTTGCCATAAGCCATTCCTATTTCCTTGGCAGCATTTATCTGTTGTTTTATCAAGTCAACATTATCGTCATAGACCTTCATTTCATGCTGCACCTCTTCTTTCACTCTACCTTTTATTTCAGCATACAGCCTTTCTCCACCGGGATAAGCCGAAGATTTCGGATCAATCAACGATAACCAATAGCATGCTTCCTCTGCAGCGGCGCCAGTCTGGTCGACAGTCCATATCCTACGTGCTTCTTTCAGGAATTTTTCTCCGACTTTATCCCTTGCTTTCGGATAAATGGCTATTATCTCACGAGTCACTTCATTATACTGGTTACAACATTCGGGAACAGATGCCAGCAAATTGAACGCTTCTTCATATTTATCCAGATTAGCCAACCGGCGGGACTGGGATACGATTTGCGGCACATGCTGATTATAATAGGCAAGAACTTTACTCTTCGCTCCTTTTATAAAATCAATAAGATTCTTGTTTTGCGGATTGATTAGCCGCAGTGCGTTCTGCATCGCCTTCGCTTCCGTACTACCGGCACCACGCACATTCACGCTTTGCACTGCCATCGTTTTCATCCCTGCCCTGTCTACTAATTTGAAAACGACATCATATTGGCAAGTAACACTGGAAGGAATAGTAGGCACAACATCTTTCTGCATACCAGACACGTCGGCAGTCAAAACGAATTGTGTATAAGAGAAATCAGAAGAAACTCCTTGTGAGACGACCAACTGTTCCATTTTAGAACACAGATAGCTTTTTTGCGCTTCATTCAGTCCTTCTATATGTTCCGGCATCGCCACGGTGATAGGAGTATCACATTCCTGCGCAGACATTCCCCTGAAGAATATCAGCGACACGATTAATATACTTATAAATCTTTTCATGATTCTGTCTTTTTATTTATCACCTATTATCAGTTGACATCTTCCCAACCCACGGGGGACAACTTTACAAGTCAGATTGTAAGGAGCTTTGCGCAATACTTTCCTCAGCTCTTTTACGAAATCTTCCGTATCCATCGCTTTGCCGTTTTCGTTCATCATCGGTATTCTGACCTGATTGAACATAGCAAAATTCTCCGAGCCTTCCGTTTTACTGAAACGCCCCTTCACGCAGTTTTTCTCCAACCACTCTTCTATCACATCTATCAGCTCATTGTCTCCATATTCTGTTTCCAAATCAATGCCTTGTCCTGTATCGAATACGTTAATATCAATAGCCACTTCTCTACCATTCTCGAAGAGGTTGTCAAAGTGAGTTTGCAACTGTGATGTGAAGTTATCCATGTTAGCCGAAATAGCTTCTTCTATCAATACCGGAATTTCAGCCGAGAAAGAAGGCTGCCCTGTTCCTTGTGCACCTGCGACCTGCATATTGGTGTAAGCATCAATTCCACGGAGATTGTACGTAACCGACTTTTTCGGTCCTGTGGTATTAACGCTCCAATCGACTTCCAAAACAATATCACATTTGGCTGTCCGTTTCAGCATATCCAAGGCACTCTCAGCCAATGCCGCACCTGAATTCTTGCTTAAGGTCATCGCATTTTGGGCATTAATAATCTCCATATTCTTAATCGAAGCGGAAAGATCTTTCAGCGGGAATCCCTTATCAGCCATTAAAATGCCTATTTTAGAAATAACATTCATCAAGTCTTTGTCTTGCGCAAGGGCTTTCTTATAATCCGGCAAAATCTCACTGCCCAGTTCTGTTTGTCTTTCAACAACGTATCCTCTTTCATTACACCATGGCAAACTGGGTACAACCATTAACTCGGGTTTCTTGGCTTGCCCGAACATATTGATGGAATAAATCAATAAAACAAAAGCATAATATATCTTTTTCATATACAAATAGTTTATTCACCTATTAAAACCCCGTGGACAACCCTCTGATTATGCCATCTGCTTCCAATTGCTTGCGCAACTGGTCTTTGGAAACGGATACGACGGCGCCTATTTTATATTGCCGTTTGGTCACCTTCACACGTTCAAATGTTCCTTCCACGATAGTGGCAAAATTGAGATAGGCATTCTTCTTTTCAAAGAATTCATCGAAGTACTTCTTATTCTCTTCTTCCACAGACAGGCTTTTAGCGAACGGCTTCTGTCCGTTACATTTTGCACTGCCTGTCACACCTTTAAATATAACCCCATGAATGGCATACTTCCGCAATTGCTCCGGTTTGAGATTCTGTTTATTGGCATATACCCAGACGCGGACCAGATAAGTACCTTCAACTCCATTTCCTTCGCAGATAATATCATATCGTCTGTCAATGTTTTGATCCACATCCTGTGCATGGAGTGGTATGTCAGCAAAGAAGAAAAGAAACAATCCGATGGCTAATGATGGTAAAACGACGTTTACACAATGGAATAATTTTAATAATGCGTTCTTCATAATAATCTATTTTAGCTTATATTTTTTACTATTATTCTATAACTTCCCTTATAATACAAAGGTATTTGATTTATCCGAGCAAAAAAAAGCGCAAAGTCCCGCTTTGAGAGTAAACGGTACAAAAGCATGCTTAAGCATGCAAAAATCGTGATTATACAGACATTATTTTACTACCAGGAGAATATGATAAACAAACATATAGTTCCGGAAAAACGTTATATTTGCATATTAGAATCAAAAAAGGAACAAAGTATGAAGTATATCGGAGCACATGTAAGCGCATCCGGTGGCGTAGAATTCGCCCCCGTCAATGCGCATGAGATAGGAGCAAATGCTTTTGCGTTATTCACCAAGAACCAACGCCAATGGGTAAGCAAACCTTTGACAGAAGAAAGTATCAGTCTTTTCAAGGAGAATTGCAAGAAGTTCGGTTTTCAGCCGGAATATATCCTGCCTCATGACAGTTACCTTATTAATCTGGGACACCCCGAGGAAGAAGGATTGGCAAAAAGCCGCGCCGCCTTTCTGGATGAAATGCAACGTTGCGAACAACTCGGATTGAAACTTCTAAATTTTCATCCCGGCAGTTCTCTCAATAAAATATCAATAGAAGATTGCCTGGCACTTATTGCGGAAAGTATTAATATCACTTTGGAAAAGACAAAAGGAGTGACAGCCGTTATCGAAAATACTGCCGGACAAGGTAGTAATCTGGGGAGCGAATTCTGGCAACTAAAATATATTATTGACCGGGTAAATGACAAAAGCCGGGTAGGCATTTGTCTTGATACTTGCCATACATATACAGCAGGTTATGATATAGTGAACGATTACGATAAGGTATTCGATGAATTCGAAAAGGAAGTAGGATTCAATTATCTACGCGGCATGCACTTGAATGACTCAAAGAAAGCACTAGGTACCCATGTAGACCGCCACGACAGTATCGGCGAAGGACTGATTGGAAAAGCATTTTTTGAAAGATTAATGCAGGATTCAAGATTCGACAATATGCCGCTAATACTCGAAACTCCTGATGAGAGTAAGTGGGCGGAAGAGATTGCCTGGTTAAGAAGCGTCGAGTAAAAGACCGGAAAATACAAGTTATAGAACACATTTTCGAAAAAATATTCAACTTTATGTTATAATATTGAATATTATATGTATTTTTGCACCCGTAAACCTTTGGATTTCAAAGTGCTTACGGGTATTTTTATTGCAAAACAAACATTTTAGTAATCGCATAAACAAAAAAGCAACGTATATGAAAAAGTTTTGGTTAGCATGCACAATGGTCATCGCAGTGGGTATAAGCGGTTGTGTAGACAGTGATAAAGACTTATACCAGGAAGCTCCGGAAAAAGAAAGTAACCCATCTGATTTTTCGACAACAACAACGGTACAGGCAAACATTGATTATGCCATTGCTGATTCAAAAATCCCTTTCTATATTTATGACAAGGATCCCTTAATTGAACAAGAGGGTAGTTCATCATTCACATTAAATAAAAATATTAAATATCTGGATGCTGCCCGCACAGACGAAAATGGTAAATTCAATGGAGAATTAAATTTACCAAGTTATGTTTCAGATGTATATATTATTTCAACAGCTTTCAATGTACCTGCACGGTTGGAAGGAAAAATTGAAAACGGTATTTTAAAGATTGCATCTGAATCTGATGAGAACTCATCGACAAGAGCAGTAACAAGGCGAACTAGTTATAGTTATGATAACAACCGGTTCAACCGTTTATTAGGTTGGCATAACAATCTTGGAAGTTTTGATTCCAAAACCGGAATGATTGATTATGCTTATACGGGTAAAGAAACAGAATTAACTTTAAGCAAAACTGAATTAACGAACTTACGTAATACCGTATATGCAGTACTAAACAGGGCAGGAACATGCCCGGAAGATTATCGTACTTCCGCTGATTTAAGGACTAAGGATGATAATACAGCCGTTGTATTAACAGCAATCGGTGGAGAAACTTGTTGGAATAATTCTTTAGGCTATTACTACTACAAAGATAAAGCCCCAGCGAGCATTGAAACGGCAAAAGTCTTCACAATATTCCCGAATGCTCAAACTTATTGGCAACAAAACGGTTTGTCATCTTATCCCAGAGGAGTTAAAGAAGGTACAGCTGTTAAATTGTTATTCTACGGAGAGGATGGACAAGAAACAGTAGGCAAGAATTTCCCCGCCGGATATAAAATAGGCTTCGTGCTTGCATGTAACGCTTGGAATACTTATTTCACAGGTTATGCTTCTCATACACAAACCGGAAAATATTATTCTAGTTCCACTAAAGACTTGAGTACTACAATTACAGATGATATAAATGTACATACAGCTATGTTTAAAGACAAGAAATCCGGTAATATAGCTATCGCTTTTGAAGATTTCAAAGACGACCAGAATTTCACAGACGTAGTCTTTGCCTTAAAGTCAAATCCTGAAATTGAAATTGACGATAAAGTAGAAGTCGATCCGGACTTGAATACAACAATTGAAAAAACAGGAGTTTATGCTTTTGAAGATGAATGGCCTGCTGCTAAAGATTATGATATGAATGATGTAATAGCACAATATACTTATCAGAAAACGTTTGATGCAGACAATAAGATTGTAAAGGAATCATTTACATTCAAAACCTTTGAAAACTGGGCTGTATTTAGAAATGGACTGGGATTTGTACTTAACAATGCCGGTACAGCTACTCCGGAAGATTCTATCAGATATAGTGGAGATAAGAAATTCACGCCAATCAAGTTTACACATGAAGATGGAAACGTAGTTATATTAACGAAGAATGTAAAAGATAACATAAATGCTGAATACAAAGTCTCATTAGACTATGGAAAAGATTCTAAAAAAGTTAAGGAAACAACTGTCAATCCATTCATTTTCAGGGAAGAGAGTAACAATTTGCGACGTGAAATTCATTGCCCGATGCAAAGACCGACTGTAAAAGCAGATGTATCTTTCTTTGGTCAAATGGATGACCGTTCAGTACCGGAAGAGGGTAAATACTATGTGTCCGACAAAGACAATATATATCCTTTTGCTTTCTACTTAAACAACGCTACCGTAGAAGATATTACCCCACTTTTAGACAAAAATAACGAAAAGAAAGCAATCAGCGAGCTTTATCCAGGTTTCATTGACTGGGCTAAATTCGGAAAGAACCCTGACTGGTACAAGAAGAAATAATATCGAAATGCATTGATATATAAAAATAGCTGGTAGACAGAATCTACCAGCTATTTTTATATATATCAGGCATAATGCCAATAATCTTAAATTCCTATTTACTTCCCATGCTTATCCAGATTCCCTTCCCACAAATATTTACGAGTCTCCTTCACCGCCACTCCCGAAAGGAAGATAAGTGATATCAGATTGGGAATTGCCATTAACGCATTCATACCATCAGCCAGATTCCATACCAGCGAAAGGTTCATAACGGAACCTATATAGATAGCAATAATCCAAAGCACACGATAGACTTTAATCCAACGTTTGCCGCCCAGATACTCTACAGCCTTTTCTGCATAATAACTCCACCCCAGGATAGTGGAGAAAGCAAAAGTAACAATACCGACAGTGAGGATTAACGTTCCGACAAAAGGAATTTTACCAAATGCAGCTTTGGTCAACGCACCGCCTTGCGTATGGTCAATATCGGGGAAAGCAATAATACTGCTCACAAGTACAAGCCCTGTAAGAGCACAAATAACAACTGTATCCCAAAATGTTCCGGTGGAAGAAACCAACGCTTGTCTTACAGGATTACGGGTTTGTGCGGCAGCGGCCACAATCGGGGCAGAACCCAGTCCCGATTCATTAGAGAACAATCCGCGGGCAATACCGTAACGGGCCGCCATCATAACAGTAGTCCCGACAAAACCACCACCTGCTGCGCGGGCGCTAAAGGCGGAGTCTACTATCAGGCAAACAGCGTCTTTCAGGTAAGCGGCATTCAGAAAGAGGATATACAAGCAGCCTAATACGTAGAATAACGCCATGAAAGGCACAAGTGTCGTACATACTTTAGCGATTCCTTTCACTCCGAAAAGAATAACTAAGGCGATTAATACGCTAATGATTCCGCCGGTTATGTGAGGAGAGATTCCGCAAGTTTCGTCCAGTAATAGAGAGATAGAATTGGCTTGTACAGTATTTCCGATACCAAATGCAGCTACGGCCGTGAATATACAGAACAGGATAGCAAGCCAACGTAATTTCAGACCACGTTCTAAAGCATACATCGGTCCGCCCAGCATTTCGCCGTTTTCTGTTTGCACCCGGTATTTTATAGCCAGTAATCCTTCGGCATATTTGGTGGCAATTCCCAATACTCCGGTCAGCCAACACCAAAAGACAGCGCCGGGACCACCTAAAGAAACGGCGGTAGCTACTCCAATGATATTTCCCGTGCCGATAGTAGCAGCCAGTGAAGTAGCCAATGCTCCGAATTGGCTCACGTCTCCCGCCGCTCCTTTATCTTTCGTGACCGAAAGGCGGATAGCAGTAAATATCTTACGTTGCGGAAAACGCAGACGAATCGTTAGAAACAGGTGAGTGCCCAACAACATTATAATCATCGGCCATCCCCATAACCATGTACTTACTTGAGCAAAAAAATGGTCGAGTGCATCCATAGATTTTCTTTATCGTGTTAATATTCGACAAAGATAAGCATTTTGCCATTAACAATGGCAATAACAAAGCAATTAGATACTTAATAAATATTCGCCATACTGACTAAAGGTTCATACAATTTTTCTATATCTTGCGAATCCATTTCTATTTGTACCTGGTCGCCGGGCATTAGTTTCTGCCCTTTAGGAGCCCAGTCTTTCCGGTCACGGTGGACATTGATGATGATGCATCGCTCCGGCAGACGAAGTTCGTCTACAATCTTTCCGTCCAGATAAGAACCGCTCATGACTTCAACCGATAATGTATAGCGTGCTTCTTCTTTGAATGCGGGCGAATGAATCATGTCCTCGTATAAAGTCACATTGAGAGGTTTTATTTGAAGCATTTCCGTGAAATAATAAGTTAATCCCCCAACTACGATAGAAGGATAGAAAACTTCCAGATGTCCTGTTATCTCGGTTATCAGTACGATAGCCGTCAATGGAGTACGGACTACCGCCACAAGAAAGGCGGACATACAAATCAACATGATATAACTGATATTCTCGTGAGCGATAAGTCCCTGTTGCACCATAATCAATGCTATGATTTGTCCGAGAAGCCCTCCTGTCACCAATGTAGGAATAAAATTACCGCCCGGCAAGCCTGAAGAAAAAGAGAATATGCTAAAAACCAAGTGTAATAGCATCATACCGACAATCCAGAGAATATGTGTATCCGGATGCATTGCCTGCGAAAGCAAGAATTGTTCTCCTCCACCGGTCAGGTTGAATTCTGCCATAGAGATAAGGAAAGCTATAAAAAGCAGATAGAGCATCTTCACATATTCCGGATGTTTAATGGCAGGATAGATACGTTTGACTTGAAGGGTGGTGATAGAAAAGAACTTTCCGAAAATGGAAACTACGGCAGCCAACAGAAGAAACAGTTTCACCTGCCCCCAAAAAGTCATTCCCGGTACAATGGCGTCTATATGAAAATAAGGATTCATGGGAAAAATCCAACTGGCTATTCCGCCGGCGACTACTCCTGCCAAAAGCGTGGTAATAGCCGTTTTAGGCGCGTCGAACCGTTCGATGGATTCGATAACCAACAGCGACGAAGCCAACGGCGCAGCAAAAGCAGCCGCCAATCCCGCACCCGCACCGGCAGCCAACAACTGTTTCCGCTCACCACTAAGTACCCGTCCCCATTTGGATACCAAGTATCCCACATACGAGCCTATCTGTACGGAAGGACCTTCACGCCCCAAAGATAATCCGGTACTTAATGCGAGTATTCCACCCACAAATTTGGCTATCAATTCCCGAAAAGGATGTTTATAATCAACGCGTCCGTTAATAACTCCACGTGTTTGTGGAATCCCACCGCCCGTAATGAGAGGCATTTTCTTTACCATCCAGGAGACGAATACAAGAATCCCCCACATCAGCAGGAAAAGAGGAATATACCAATACCACTTCAAATGGGCATCAAAGAAATCGTGACGAAGATTGAAGAAAAACTGCAATAGATAATGGTAGGGCACGGCAATAAGCCCTGTCAGCAGTCCCACGAAGATACTGACAAAATAAAGCCGCGCATCAATCAATTTCAACTTAAAGATTCGCCAACGGCCCTTATCCTTCAATTTATTGACAAAATCAAACATTCGGCAAGGTTTTCATTGTTTTCACGTAGGACAACAACAATCAAAACCCTGTTGTGGTTTTCAAACAAACAGAAATTTAAATTATCGTCCCATCATATTCAGACGAAGAATAGCGTGCACCATGAAATAGGAACCCAGCGCGTTGTAGTCGGTATCACGAATGGCAGTGGCGGTAATCGTACGTATCATTGAAACGTCCTGATGAAGGATATCATATATTTTGAAACGGAGCAACAATTGTTTCCGTTTCAGGAAGGCTTTTGACAACTGGCAGTTCCACATAAAGTTCTCGCGGGCATAGCCACTGTATCCATAGCCGGAACGTTGGAAATAAGTAAGATCGCTGAATAGTTCTATCCCCCACGGGAAGTAATATTGCATTTCCGTACCGAAACGGTAGTCGTACGTTTCGGTACGTGTCTCTTTCACATTATTATGGGAATTGTTGTAAAGCAATTCTGCACGGGCACTGATTTCCATTTGTTTCGTGCGGTATGTTAATTGCAGGCGTTGACGCGCCGTGAGATGCTTTACTGTACTCTTTACAGGCTCTTCCTTGTTTATGGTGCTATATCCGTTCTGATTTCTGTATTGCAGGTATGAATACGTGCGGAATATCCAGCTACGGTTTTTGAAAGGGGTATTGAGAGAAAAAGAGCCCAAAGCCCGCCAGTTACCGTTCAGATTGAGCGGAGTAGTGGTTCGCACTCCTGTTTCGCTGTCATAGGTCACTTGATTGGTCACACTGTTAATGGTGTTTTCTACCAGTGCGGTAGCAACTATATTCCGTTGATGTTTCGTATTATAGGAATTGAAATTCAATGTAAACGTGTTGATATAAGAAGGCTTCAGAGAAGGATTCCCCACACGGATATTTAACGGGTTGGTACGGTCGGTCACGGGCTGAAGGTCACGTATATTGGGCTGGCGGCTCTTTCCCCGATATACAATCTGCAAACGGGTACGTTTGGAGAACTTATAGCGGAAGTTGACAGTAGGTGAAAAATTAAAGACTGTCCTTTTCAACTGGTTCTCCGGGTCATTCTTCAGGATAGAATGACTTATGGATTTTTGGGGTTCGAAGTCGGCACCGATATTATAATTGTACTTTTTTCGGGAAGTGCGGACAGCAAGGTTAAACAGATGGTTGCTGTACTGATTCTCAAATTGGTTGCTTGCTTCTTCATCATAGTCGGGAGTAAATTCTTCCAGTTCCTTATCCCAGTTGTAGACGAAATGGTCGGAGTTGTTCACCCGATATTGATAGCTATAACGGAACTGAAGAAAGTGCAACCAGGGTAACGGTTCTACATAGACTAACTGCAAACGGTAGTTGTAACCGTCTACGTCGTCTTCTATCCTTTGGTTTTGGACTTTTTCCGTATTATTCTTAAAATAGTGTGTAGTAGAAAGATTCTGTCTGTCTGTTGAAGAAGCATTCGTGCCATAATCTACTTTCAATGCCACGTTTCTTCCCATCCGGCTGAGTTTCCGGCTAAGTTGCAGCATCATCGTCATATTATAGGAAGAGTTATGATTCGTTCCTGATGATTCTTTTTCATTGAGCAGGACATCATTCCCCCACCCTTGCTGAAAACTTTCATTCTTTCTGTCGTTGACTGCCGTACGATATTGGGGACGGAAAATCAATGTGGTTACAGAGTCCATTTTCCATTCCAGAGATGCGTTCGCTATCAGATTATCATTTTTCAACCGGTTGCGGCCGGTGCTCTGAGTGATGGACTTGTCCTGACGGAGAAAATTATCGACCGTTGTATGGCTGTCTTCCAGACGGTCTGTTCCAACATACTGGATATTCGAACGGAACTTGACCCGCTGCCAGTCATAAGTAGCATTCACACCCAAAGAACGGGAAGTGGTCAGCCCTTTTTGCGTGCGCAGATTGCCGCTGGAACTGGCGGATTCTCTCTGCATCTCGGAAAAGCCTTGATTATTCGTATTGTTCAGATTTCCGATAATAGTCAGTTGGGAGTTGTCCCGAAAGCGGTTCAGGGTATTGGCAAGTTCGTAACGGTCTTTACTACCATATCCGCCCATAAAGTTCTCCATCCAACCCAACTTCATGTTTTTCTTTACCGACAGGTCGAGAATCATTTCTTCTTCCCCATCGTCAATACCGGTAAGGCGTGCCAAGTCGGATTGACGCTCGTATGCTTTCAGCTTCTCTATCATTTCTACAGGAAGATTCTTGAGTGCCGCTTTCGGATCGTCGGAAAAGAACTCTTTTCCGTCTACCAGTATCTTCTTCACTTCTTTTCCGTGAATCAGCAGTTTTCCATCCGCATCTATCTCTCCGCCGGGAAGTTGTTTCACTAATTCTTCCAGCATCGAACCTTCGGGAGTGCGGTAAGCAGATGCATTAAAGACGGTTGTATCCCCTTCGGTCACAGCCATAGGCGCCTGCCCCACCACAATCGTTTCATCCAAAGCGATTGCTTCCGAGGTTAAAGGAATATCTCCTAAGGTATTCTTATTGCCATTTGCCACAGGTGAAACAGCGCGATAAACCGGAGTGTATCCAATAAAAGAGATGTGAAGCAACAGGGGCTTATTCATTGGAGTAGTAACGGTCAATTGGAATTTTCCCTGCGCATCGGTTGCCCCGCCCGCCAACATTGCACTATCCGGTAAAGCCAAAAGCCGGACCGTAGCAAACGGTACCGGCTCATAGGTTTCCGAGTCAACAACACGTCCGGCAAAACGCTCTCCACCGGACTGTGCATAAACAGCCAAACTAATCAGTAAGAAGACATAACAACTAATCAAACGATACTGAAAAGAATACTTATGACTGCCTATGTTCAAATTGTGTTGATTTAGTAAAATAAAACTCTAATAAAATAAACCTAATCTCTGTTCTTAGCTTTGACGCGGAGCACGAGGTTTCTGTCCCTGATGGTGATGTCCTTGTCCGGGCTTCTGTCCTTTTCTACGGTCAAACTCTTTCTTAAATTTATTCGCATTGCTTTTCTCCTGCTGATAAACCTTCATTATCTGCTTCTGAGACAGTATCTTGCTGAATTCATTGTAATATTTTTCACGAACATCGAGCATCTTACGGCTTTGGGCAAACTGGTTTTTCAGCATCGTTGCTATTTCAGCATCAGTCATAGTCGGTCTTTGACCTTCTTTTTTAGCGTCCGCTTCCGTACCCTGCGGTTTTTCCGCTCTTGGTTTGCGATTCATCACACGACATTCGCGCAGTTCTTTCAGATATTTCTCGTAAACCGGAGTAAACTTAGCAGCAGTCGCATCATCCAGCATCAATGTCTTAACCATCTGATTGGTTTGCATCTGCACTATTTGTTCCGGTGTAGGACGCTGCTTCCTCTCTTTATTGTCTTTGTTTTGAGCAGAAAGGGACATTTGGCTTCCTATCAAAAGAGCAGCCAAAATTACATAAATAAATTTCATCTTCATAATCTTCACGTTTTAATAATTGATTGATTCACTTAATTCAAAAATATATCGTTTTCAGAGAAGCTGACGAGCTCTTCCAACTCCTCATCCGATAGTTCTTTAATCCATTTGTCTTCAGTATCCGTGCCTTTGCTTCTTTCAACAGCCAATACATTCGACGAAGACGGCTTGACATCATCTGTCTGATAAAAAGACGGAACGAACAAAAGCCCTGTCAACATGGCCGCTATGGCAACTACCGTAGAAATGACCAGCTTCATGTGGGATTTCCGCTGCTGTTTCACTCCGGCACGCTCCATTACCTTCCGCTGCATATCCTCGAAGAATCCGTCGGGGGTAGTGTAAGGTGTCCGTTTACCAATATCGTCAAAATCAAAATCTTTTTTCATCGTTCTATCTGTTTAATATATATTCCTTTATCTTCTCCTTCGCATAGTGATAATTCACTTTGAGTGTTTCCACTTTACTATCCAGCACACGCGCAATCTCATCGTATTCAAGTTCATCATAATAACGTAAGTTGAATACAAGCCGTTGCTTTTCCGGCAAACTCAAAATGGCTTCCTGAAACTTCACTGCCAGTTCGTTTTCATAATCAATGTAATCGGAAGCTTTCAGTTTGCCCATCAACTCTTCCTGTACATCTTCCGCAGAAACGACTCCTTCTTCTTTACGGTTGTTCAACAAGCGTAAACTTTCATTTGTCGCAATCCGGTAAATCCAGGTTGACAGTGAACTTTCTTCGCGAAACTGGTCGATATGCCGGAATACCCGGATAAAGACTTCCTGAAGCACATCTTCCGCATCTTCGTGAGATACGACCAGTCTACGGATATAATTGTATATCGGCACCTGGAAAGAGTCCATCAGCATCTTGAATCCCCGTTCGCGATTCGAGGCACAAGCTTCACGAATTTTATTCTCGTTTATCATCA